>Ga0209464_10000640_pt1 | contig 11179 bp, 9 predicted proteins | sample DOMMetBare1Fresh_2_FD_187473 | JGI IMG/M metagenome (GOLD analysis project Ga0209464, IMG submission 187473) | Wetland sediment microbial communities from St. Louis River estuary, USA, under dissolved organic matter induced mercury methylation -... | ecosystem: Environmental > Aquatic >... | reverse complement strand
CACCAGCACGCGGTGGCACAGCTCCTCCACCAGCGGCAGCAGGTGCGAGGAGAGGATGATGGCGGCGCCGGCGGCGGCCCGGGCCTTGAGCGACTCCTTCATCTTGCGGATGGCGAGCGGATCGAGCCCGGTGAGCGGCTCGTCGAGGACGATGAGACGCGGGTCGTGGAGGAAGCCGCAGGCGATGGTGAGCTTCTGCTTCATGCCGCGCGACAGCTCGCCCGGCAGGGCGTCCTCCTTGCCGGAGAGCTCCAGCTCGGCGAGCAGGGCCCGCCCGCGCGCCTCCCAGTCGGCGACGCCGTAGAGGCGCGCCACCAGCATGAGGTGCTCGCGCACCGTGAGGTAGTCGAAGAGGCGCGGCTCGTCGGGCAGGAAGGCGAGGGCGCGCTTGGCCTCCACCGGCGCCGTGGCGAGGTCGTGGCCGGCCACGCCGACGCGCCCCGAGGTGGGCGGGATGACGCCGGAGAGGCAGCGCAGCGTGGTGGTCTTGCCGGCGCCGTTGGGGCCCACCAGGCCGAGCACCTCGCCGGCCGCGACGGTGAAGGTGAGGCCGTCGACGGCGCGCAGCTGGCCGTAGACCTTGCCGAGCCCGGTGACGGTGAGGACGGGGAGGCCGGTGGGCATGGCGCGGAGTCTACCCCTTCACCACGCCCATGGGCTCGAGCCGCGCCACCAGGCGCGACAGGCCGGCCCGGGCCATGACGCGCACCACGTCGGAGACGTCCTTGTAGGCCTCGCTCATCTCCTCGGCGAGGGTGCTGCGGCCCCGGGCCAGCACCTCGATGCCGCGGGTCGAGAGCTCGGTGGCGATGCTGCGGCCGCGGGCCTGCCGCAGCGCCTCGCCGCGCGAGAGGCGCCGCCCGGCGCCGTGGCAGGAGGAGCCGAAGGTCTCGGCCATGGCGCGCGCCGTGCCGGCGAGGACGTAGCTCTGCCGCCCCATGTCGCCGGGGATGAGCACCGGCTGGCCCGCCGCGCGGTAGGCGGCCGGCACGCGCGCGTCGCCCGGGCCGAAGGCGCGCGTCGCCCCCTTGCGGTGGACGAGGACGCGCCGCGCCGCTCCCGCCACCAGGTGCTCCTCCCACTTGGCCACGTTGTGGCACACGTCGTAGAGGAGGCGCGCGCCGAGGTCGCGCTCGGAGAGCCCCAGCGCCTCGCGCAGGGCGGCGACGGCCAGGCCGGTCATGACCTGGCGGTTGGCCCAGGCGAAGTTGGCGGCCGCCGACATGGCGGCGAGGTAGCGGCGCCCCTCCTCGGAGCGGACCGGCGCGGCGGCGAGCTGGGGATCTGGGAGGGCGGCGTAGTCCGGGCCGAAGCGGGCCTTGGCCGAGGCCACCGAGAGCTCGCGGAGGAAGTCGTCGCACACCTGGTGGCCCAGGCCCCGCGAGCCGGAGTGGACCTGCAGCACCAGGCCACCCGGCAGGAGGCCGTAGGCCTCGGCCGCCTCCGGCTCGAAGATCTCCGCCACCCGGTCGAGCTCGACGAAGTGGTTGCCGCTGCCGAGCGTGCCGAGCTGGTCGGCGCCCCGCTCCCTGGCCCGGGCGCTCAGCGCCGACGGATCGGCGCCGGCGAGCCGCCCGCCCTCCTCGCACCGCTCGGCGTCGTCCGAGGCGGCCGAGTAGCCGCGCCGCACCGCCCAGCCGGCGCCGCCCGAGAGCACCTCGTCGAGCTCCCGGGCGGAGAGGCGCGGCACGGCCCCCTCGGCGCCCACGCCGGACGGGATGGCCCGGTAGATGGCGGCGGTGGCCTGGTGCAGCCGCGGCCGAAGCGCTTCGGCGTCGAGGCCGGTGGTGACGAGGCGCACGCCGCAGTTGATGTCGTAGCCCACGCCCCCGGGCGAGACGGCCCCCTCGTCGGCGTCCATGGCCGCCACGCCGCCGATGGGGAAGCCGTAGCCGGCGTGGTAGTCGGGCATGGCCAGGGCCGCGCCGAGGATGCCGGGCAGGTGGGCCACGTTGGCCACCTGCCGCAGGGCCGGGTCGTCGGGGGCGGGCGGGCCGGCCGACCAGACGCGGCCGGGCACGCGCATCCGCCCCTCCCGCGGGATCTCCCAGAGGTCGCCCTCGACGTGGCGCAGCTTCACGGCCTCCCTCCCGCGGGCGAGGCCGAGGCCGCCCCGACCATGGGCGCGAGCTCGCGCGCCGAGAGGCGCAGGAAGCGCCACAGCAGGGCCACCGCCACCGCCACCAGCCCCACCACGAAGCCCCACCAGAGGCCGACCACGCCCAGGCCGGCGCCGAAGGCGAGCAGCAGCATGGCCGGCAGGCCGAGCGCCCAGTGGCCGAGCAGGTTGGCGAGCAGCGTGAAGCGGGTCTCGCCGGCGCCGCGCAGCACGCCGGCGCCGGCGGCCTGGACGCCGTCGGCGATCTGGAAGAGGGCGGCCAGGCGGAAGAGCGGCACCGCCGCCGCCCGCACCTCGAGGTCGGCCGTCATGAGGCTGGCCACCAGCTCGGGCAGCGCCAGGAAGCCGAGGCCGCAGCAGGCCATGTAGCCGGCCGCGGCGCCCACGGCGGTGAGCCCGGCGCGCCGCGCCCGGAGGCGGTCGCGTCCCCCGACGAAGCGCCCCACCCGCACCGAGCCGGCCTGGCCGATGCCCACCGCCACCGTGAAGGTGAGGGTGGCCACCGCGATCGCCAGCTGGTGGGCCGCCACCGCCACCGTGCCGAGCCGCGCCGCCAGGAAGGTGGCGAGCGAGAAGAAGGCCACCTCGGCCACCAGGTGGAGGCCGGTGGGGAAGCCGACGCGCGCGGCGAGCCAGAGGGTGGCGCGGTCCTGGCGGCGGGTCTCGGCCGGCAGCGGGCCGGCCGCGCCGGTGGGCACGGCGCGGACCGCGGCGAGCAGGATGAGCGCCTGGAGGGCCGTGCAGACGGTGGTGGCGATGGCGGCGCCCGCGGCCCCCAGGGCCGGGACGAGCCGCAGCGGGCCGGTCCAGTCCGGCAGCGCCGCGCCGCCGAAGACCAGCAGCACGTCGAGGAGCAGGTTGGCCACGTTGGCGGCGATGGTGGCCACGACCATGGGGCGGGCGCGGCCGGCCGCCTGCAGGTAGGCGCGCCCCGCCACGTAGAGCAGGAGGAAGGGGAGGCCGGGCAGCCGCCACAGGACGTAGCGCCCCGCCTCGGCGGCCACGGCCGGCTCGATGCCGGCCGGCTCGAGCAGCCAGGGGAGGAGGGCGAGCGGCACCGCCAGCCAGGCGGAGACGTGGAAGGCGAGGAAGCCGCCCTGCCAGGCCAGGCGGCGGGCGCGGCCGGGGTCGTCGGCGCCGAAGGCCTGGGCGATGAGCGGGTCGAGCCCCATCATCACGCCCATGCCGAGCACCGCCACCGTGAAGAAGAGGGCGTTGCCGAGCCCGGTGCCGGCCAGGGTCACGGCGCCGGCGCGGCCCGTGACGGCCGTGTCGACCACCCCCATGAGCGCCTGGCCGGCCTGGGCAGCGGCCAGCGGGGCCGCCAGCCTGGCCAGCGCTGCCAGCTCTTCGCGCAGGGTGGACGACCGGAAACCGGGCATGGGCGCGGGAGCATAGCGGCGGGATCGCCCCGGCGCATCAAGGGGTTGCGCCTCCGCCCCTTCACGGGGACGGACGGTTCGTGGTTTGCTACGCCCCCTTCCAACCCCCATGCCCACCCCCGATCCGTCACGAGCCGGCACACCCGGCCAGGCGCCTTCCGCCGCCGAGCCGTCCGGCCCCGGCCCCGCGGGCGCTCCGGCCGAGCCTCCCCCGGCGGTGCCCCCCGCGGTCGCCTCGCCCGCCGGCGCTCCGGCCGCGCCCCCGGTCGACGTGCCCCGGCTCGAGCTCTCCGGGCCGATCCAGACGCGGAGCGCGCTGCCCATCGTCGGGGTGGCACCCATGGAGCCGGAGCGCGGGCACGGCCATCGCGGAGCCCCCACCGGCCGGGCCCTGCTCGCGCTCTCGCTCGGCGCCCTCGGCGTGGTCTACGGCGACATCGGCACGAGCCCGCTCTACGCGCTCAAGGAGTGCTTCAACGGCCCGCACGGCGTGGCCCCCACGCCGGACAACGTGCTCGGGATCCTCTCGCTGGTCTTCTGGGCCATGACCTTCGTGGTCACCTTCAAGTACCTCTCCTTCGTCATGCGGGCCGACAACCGCGGCGAGGGGGGCATCCTGGCCCTGCAGGCGCTCGTCTCGCGCAAGGACACCACCAAGCGCGGGCGGAAGGTGCTGCTGCTGCTCGGCATCTTCGGCGCCGCGCTGCTCTACGGCGACGGCGTCATCACCCCGGCCATCTCCGTCCTCTCGGCGGTGGAGGGCGTGGCGGTGGCGGCGCCGGGGCTGGCGAGGCTGGTGGTGCCGGCCACGGTGGTGATCCTCACCGGCCTGTTCGTCATCCAGCGGCGCGGCACCGCCATGGTGGGGGCCGTCTTCGGGCCCGTCATGCTGCTCTGGTTCGTCTCCATCGGGGCCCTGGGCGTGGGGGGCATCGTCCGGGATCCCTCGGTGCTGCGGGCCGCCAACCCGGCCTACGGCGTGCACTTCTTCGCCGAGAACGGGCTGCAGGGGTTCCTGGTGCTCGGCGCGGTGGTGCTGTGCATCACCGGCGGCGAGGCGCTCTACGCGGACATGGGCCACTTCGGCCGGCGCCCCATCCGCCTGGCCTGGCTGGGGCTGGCCATGCCGGCGCTGCTGCTCAACTACTTCGGGCAGGGGGCGCTGCTGCTCCACGACGGGGCGGCGCGCGAGAACCCGTTCTACCTGCTCAGCCCGGACTGGGCCCTCTACCCGCTCATCGCCATCGCCACCGCCGCCACCATCGTGGCCTCGCAGGCCCTCATCTCCGGCGCCTTCTCGCTCACCAACCAGGCGGTGCAGCTCGGCTACTCGCCGCGCGTCACCATCCGCCACACCTCGCGCACCGAGATCGGCCAGATCTACGTGCCGGAGGTGAACGCCGCGCTGGGCGTGGCCTGCATCGCCCTGGTGCTGGGCTTCAAGAGCTCCACCAGCCTGGCGGCCGCCTACGGCATCGCCGTGACCGGCACCATGGCCATCACCACCCTGCTCTTCCACCGGGTGATGCGCGACCTGTGGCGCTGGCCGCGCTGGCACGCCTGGCCGCTCACCGTGGTCTTCCTGGCGGTGGACCTCTCCTTCTTCTTCGCCAACGTGGTGAAGATCGAGGAGGGCGGCTGGGTCCCCATCGCCGCCGCGGCCTTCGTCTTCACGCTGCTCTCCACCTGGAAGCGCGGCCGCACGGTGCTGGCGGAGCAGCTGCGCCAGGCCGGCCTGCCGCTCGACCTGTTCCTCGACGACGTGGACCGGCGCAAGCCGACCCGCATCCCCGGCACGGCGGTCTTCATGACCTCCAGCCTGGGGAGCGCCCCCCCCGTGCTGCTGCACCACCTGAAGCACAACAAGGTGCTGCACGAGCGGGTGGTCTTCGTGTCGATCCTGTCGGAGGAGATCCCGCAGGTGCCGGAGGCGGAGCGGGTGGTGGTGCGGGAGCTCGGCAACGGCTTCTTCCAGGTCATCGCCCACTACGGCTTCATGGAGCAGCCCAACGTGCCGGCGCTGCTGGAGGGGCTGGCCTCGCGCGAGGGGGTGGGCGTCCGGCTGGTGGTGAAGACGGTGGAGACCACCTTCTACCTGGGGCGCGAGACGCTGCTCTCCACCGGCGCGTCGAAGCTCGCCACCTGGCGCAAGAAGCTCTTCATCGTCATGTCGCGCAACTCGGCCACGGCCAGCTCCTTCTTCGGCCTGCCGCCCAACCGCGTGGTCGAGCTGGGGGCGCAGATCCAGCTGTAGGCTGCCGCCCGTGCCCTGGCCCCGCCCGCTCCGCTCGCTCCAGAACCGCTCGCTCCGCCTCTTCTTCGCCGGCCAGGCGGTCTCGCTGGCCGGCACCTGGATGCAGTCGGTGGCGCAGGGCTGGCTGGTCTGGCGGCTGACGCACTCGGCCGAGCTGCTCGGGCTGGTGGGCTTCCTCGGGCAGCTGCCGGTCTCGCTCTTCGGCATCTGGGCCGGCTCGCTGGCCGACCGCTTCCCGCGCCGCCGCGTGGTGCTCTTCACCCAGGCCAACGCCATCGTGCAGGCGGCGCTGCTGGCCGCGGTGACGCTGCTCGGCGTGGTGCAGGCCTGGCACGTGGTGGTGCTGGCCTTCATGCTCGGCCTCACCTACGCCTTCGAGATCCCGGCGCGCCAGGCGCTCCTGGCCGACGTGGCCGGCGAGGACATGCCCAACGCCATCGCCCTCAACTCCTCCATCGTGAACGCGGCGCGGGCGGTGGGGCCGGCGCTGGCCGGCTGGGCGGTGGCGGCCATCGGCGAAGGCTGGTGCTTCGCGCTCAACGCCGTCTCGTTCGCCGGCACCTTCTACGCGCTCTGGGTCATGCCGACGCCGCCGCAGCCCCGGTCCGAGGGAGGCCAGCGGGCCCACCTGGCCGAGGGGCTGCGCTACGCCTGGCGGACGCCCCACGTGCGCTCCCTCCTGCTGCTCCTCGCCGGCTCCAGCCTGCTCGCCATGCCCTACGCCACGCTGCTCCCGGTGGTGGCCTCGGAGGTGCTGCACGGGGGGGCGACCCTGTTCGGCTGGCTGCAGGCGCTGGCCGGTGTCGGGGCCTTCGGCGGGGCGGTGCTCCTCCTCCTGCGGCGCGGCCTGGGCGGCCTGGCGCGGCGGGTCGCCGTCGGATCGACGCTGCTCGGGGCCGGCGTGCTGGCGCTCGGGCTGTCGCGCTCGACGCCGCTCTCGCTCGCCGCGCTGGCCGTGACCGGCCTCGGCTTCATCACGCAGATGGCCGGCACCATGACGCTGCTGCAGGGGCTCTGCCCGCGCGAGCTGCGCGGCCGGGTCATGGGGCTCTTCTCCACGCTCTTCGTGGGCGTGACGCCCTTCGGCGCCCTGGCCTACGGCCTGGCGGCCCACCGCGTCGGCGTGCCGGTCACGCTGGCGGTGGGGGGCTCGGCGGTGCTGCTCGCCAGCCTGGCCTTCCACCTCTCGGTGCCGCGCCTGCGCCGGCTCATGGCGGCGGCCCACCCGCACCTGGCCGGGCCGGAGCTGCCCTAGCGGCGGCGCCGGAGAGGAGCGAGAGCGCCCCCGCCACCACCGCGAAGGCGGCGCCCCCCTGCATGGCGAGGGCGAAGCCGGGGAGGAAGGTGGCGAGGTCGGTCCCCTCGCCCGCGCGCGTGGCGAAGATGGCCCCGGCCACCTCGACGCCCAGCACCATGCCGAGGCTGCGGGCGGTGGCGAGCAGCCCGCCGCCCACGCCCAGCCGCTCGCGCGGCAGCGCCCCCATGACGCCGGTGTTGTTGGGGGCCTGGAAGAGCCCCATGCCGACGCCGCACAGGGCGAGGCGCGCCACCACCGAGCCGAGCGGGTCGGCCGGGCCGGCCAGCGAGAGGGCGAAGAGGCCGCCGGCCAGGAGCGCCGCGCCGACCGCCGGCAGCCGGCGCGTGCCGAAGCGGTCGGCCAGCCAGCCGGCGGTGGGCGAGGCGACCGACATGGCCACCGGCACGGCGATGAGGATGGCCCCCACGCCGCCCGGCGGCAGGCCACGGACCCGCGCCAGGTAGAACGGGGTGAGGAGCGTGGAGGCGAACATGGCGGCGTAGCTGGCCAGCCCGGCCAGCAGCCCCACCGCCACGGTGCGCCGCAGCAGCACGTCGAGGCCGAGCAGCGCCGGGGCCCGCCCGCCTCGCACCGGCGCATCGGGCGGCAGGGCCCGCAGCGCCCAGGCCACGCCGGCCACGCCCACCGGCAGGTTGACGAGGAAGATCCAGCGCCACGAGAGCGCCTGGGTGATGAGGCCGCCGAGCGGCGGCCCCACCGTGAGCCCCACCGCCACCACGCTGCCGATGGCGCCGATGGCCCGGCCGCGCTGGCTCCCCGGGAAGGCGGCCGTCACCACCGCCGGGCCGATGGCCATCATGGCCGCGGCGCCGAGCGCCTGGACGGCCCGCGCCGCCACCAGCGTGCCGAACCCGCCGGCCAGGCCGCACAGCGCCGAGCCGAGGGTGAAGACGCCGAGGCCGAGCACGTAGACGCGCCGGTGGCCCAGCCGGTCGCCCAGGCGGCCCAGCGGCAGGAGCGTCAGCGCGGCGGTGGCGAGGAAGGCGGTGATGATGGCCTCGATGCGCCCCACCCCGGCCCCCACGTCGGCGCCGATGACCGGCAGGGCCACGTTGACGATGGAGCCGTCGAGCGTGGCCATGAAGTTGCCCACCGCGATGGCGGAGAAGGCCAGCCAGGGGGAGCGGGCCGGGGCGGCTGGCGAGGGCGGGGCCGGCGCGGACATGGGGCGGCACGGTAGGCCGGAGCCCGCGCCGAGTCGAGTCGAGGGTCGCGCCGCCCGTCCCGGCCGGCGTCGCGGTCCGTGTCGCCGCCACCCCGTCGGCGCGTCCCACCGGACACGGCCCGGAGAATCCCCCGGCGCGACGGACGTTCCCGGCGCCGATGGGGCGGCCCCGCCCTTGCAACCGCTCACGCCGTGCCCTCCGTCGGCCACGTCATCGTGGGTCTCGCCGCCGCACGCCTCCACGCCGGCGGCGGGCGGCTGCGCCCGCGCCCCACCGCCGCCCTGGTGGCGCTCGCCACCTTCCCCGATCTCGACTTCCTGGCGCGCGAGCTGGGCGCGCCGGCCGGCTCGCCCTGGCTCCACCGCGGCGCGCTCCACTCGGTGCTCGCCTGCCTGCTCGCCGCCGCCATGGCGTCCCGCTGGCTCGCCGGGCCGGGAGCGCGGTGGCGCCTCTTCCTCGCCGGCCTGCTGGCGGCGGCGAGCCACCCGGTGCTCGACGCCCTCACCTGGGGCGGCGCCGGGATCATGTTCTGGTGGCCGCTCGACGCCACCCGGCACCTGGCCCCGTTCCACCTCCTCTCGGCCTCGCCCATGGGGCTCGCCCTGGTGTCGGCGCGAGGCGGGGCGTTCCTGGCGCGGGAGGCGCTGGCCTTCTCGCCGCTCCTGCTCTGGGCCAGCTGGCCGCGCCGCCGCCGGGCGCCGGCGCTGCCACCGCTCGTGATGGCCGTGCGCACGCCTCGCCGCCGGGTCTAGAAGAGGGGAGGGGCACGGCGCCCCGGGAGGAGCCGGCATGCCCAGACTGCTCGTCAACGTCGACGTGGACGATCTCGCCGCCGCGGAGCGCTTCTACACGGCGGCGCTCGGCCTGCGGCCGGGCCGTCGCTTCGGCGACGGGGCCGTGGAGCTGCTCGGCGCCGAGGCGCCCGTCTACCTGCTGCGCGCCGAGGCCGGCACGCCTCCCTTCCCGGCGGCCACCGAGCGGCGCCGCTACCAGCGCCACTGGACGCCGATCCACCTGGACTTCGCGGTCGAGGCCCTCGAGCCGGCCCTGGCGCGCGCCGAGGCGGCCGGCGCCCGCCGTGAGGGAGCCATCGCGGAGCGCACCTGGGGCCGCATGGCGGTGCTGTCCGACCCCTTCGGCCACGGCCTGTGCTTGCTCGAGTTCCGCGGCCGTGGCTACGACGCCATCGCCACCGGGTGAGCCCCGCGGCGCGGCGCCGGGGCCGGCAGCGCGGCTAGAATGCCGGATGGCCCCGGCTCCTCCACCTCCCCCGACCACGCTCACCTGCCCGCGCTGCGCCGCCCCGCTCGTCACGCTCGGCGCCGGGGCGGCCCTCTGGCAGCTGTCGCTCCAGTGCACGGGCTGCGGCCACTGGGTCCGGCTGGATCGGCCGGGCGGCGGCGTCCCCCCGGGCCCGCCGGCGCTCCCGACGGTCCCGATGCGTCACGGCGCCGGCACGTCGGCGCCGGTGGCGGGCGGCTGGGCTGGCGGCTGGGCGGGCGCCCTCGAGATCGTCGGCCTGGTGGGCGCCGTCCTGGGCGCGCTGTCGCTCGGCGGCCTGGGCTTCGCGCTCTCCAGCCTGGAGGGGACGCTCCGGGAGGTCGGCGGCGAGCTGCCCGCCCTGACGGCCTTCGTCCTGCGGGTCCGGTTGCCCTGGCTGCTGGCGGTCCTGGTGCTCGGCCTGGCGGGGGCGGCGCTGGTGGTCCGCCTCCGCGGTGGGACCGCCGGGCGCTGGCTCGTCGGCGCCGCGCTCCTGGTGGCGCTCGTCGGCGCCCCGCTCTGCATCGTCGCGTTCTACCTGTCCCTCTTCTCCATGGCCGGGAACATCCAGTAGCGGTCCGGCGATCCCGCCACCCGCTCCTGGATCCCCGTTCAGCGTCTGCTAGCATGCCGCCGGAGATGATCGTCCTCGGCATCGACCCCGGCTCGCGCCGCTGCGGCTACGGCGTGGTGGTGCGCGCGGGCGGCCGGCTCCGCGTGGTGGAGTCGGGCGTGCTCGTCCCAGGCGAGCGCCCCATGGCGGAGCGGCTCGGGCTCATCCTGGACGGGCTCTCGCTGGTCATCGAGCGGGCGCGGCCCAACGAGGTGGCGGTGGAGCAGGTCTTCTCCGGCGTGTCGCCCCGCTCCGCCCTGGTGCTGGGGCAGGCGCGCGGGGTGGCGCTGGCGGTGGCGGCGCGCGCGGGCCTGCCGGTGCACGAGTACGCCCCCGCGGCGGTCAAGCTGGCCTTCACCGGGTCGGGGCGCGCCGGCAAGGAGCAGATGCTCCGCACCGCCCGCGCCCTGCTCGGCGTGGCGGCCGAGCTCGCCGACGAGGCCGACGCCATCGCGCTCGCCGTCTGCCACCTGGCCCGCCGCCCGCTGGCCGCCGCCGCACCGCGCGCCACCGCGGCGCGCGCCCTCTCCCGCCTGCGCCCCTCGCGCCGCGACCACCGGAAGGCTCCCTGACATGATCGCCCGGCTCACCGGCGTCCTCCTCGAGAAGGGCGAGGACACCGCCATCGTCGACGTGAACGGCGTGGGCTACCTGGTCCACCTCTCGGCCGCCACGCTGCTGGCGCTGCCGGCCCGCGGCGAGCGGGTGGGCCTGCGCACCATCACGCACGTCCGCGAGGACGCCCTCGACCTCTTCGGCTTCGCCACCGAGGAGGAGGAGGACGTCTTCCGCGCCCTGGTGCACGTGAAGGGGGTCGGGCCGCGCGCGGCGCAGAACATCCTCTCCGGCATCGAGCCGCGCGACCTGGCCCAGGCGGTGGCCCAGGGCGACGTGGCGCGGCTCACCAAGGTGCCGGGCGTCGGCAAGAAGACGGCCGAGCGGCTGGTGGTGGAGCTGAAGGACAAGCTGCTCGCCCTGGCGCGCGCCGCCGGCCCCGGCCGGTCGCCGGCGCGCGGCGGCCCGCTCGACCAGCTCCAGGTGGCGCTCGTCAACCTGGGCTACAAGCC
>Ga0209464_10000639_pt1 | contig 11181 bp, 4 predicted proteins | sample DOMMetBare1Fresh_2_FD_187473 | JGI IMG/M metagenome (GOLD analysis project Ga0209464, IMG submission 187473) | Wetland sediment microbial communities from St. Louis River estuary, USA, under dissolved organic matter induced mercury methylation -... | ecosystem: Environmental > Aquatic >... | reverse complement strand
CATTACCTATGATGAATACAGAGCAGTTCCGGGCTTACGCTTCGGACATGTTCGGATCAAAAGGACTGACAGGAAATGAGGTTTCGGCTTTAGGTTTTCTTCAGACTAATCCGGCAGTATCATTGAAAAACTATGCTACCTATCATAATAATACTAATTGGGCTGATCAGATCTATCAGAAAGGATATAATCAAACTTATTCTATCGGTGCAACCGGAGGGGATGAAAAAGCCATGTATTACTTCTCTTTGGGATATACCGGAGATAAAGGTGTTGTGAAAACGACTGATTTTAAACGTTATAATGCAAGGTTTAACGCCGACTTTAATCTGTTTAAAGGATTCGAGCTTGGGATGAATATCGGATTTACACGGAATGAACGGAATCTTCTGGATGATGGTGTGAATAACTACACATCTCCCACCTGGGTTAGTCTCCTGAAGTCGCCTTTCTTAAGTCCGTACACATTTACTTCAAAGGGACAGATTACGCAGGATCTGGATTATGCAGATGATTTTGGTGTGAGTAACCCTTTGGGAGTTATTGAGCATGCAAATAACACGTCTAAAAAATACCGTTTCAACATAAGTCTTACACCAACATTGGCATTAAGTCCGGACTTTAAACTGAGTTCTCAATACGATTATAGCGTCGATAAGACTGTCGAAAATCACTTTGATCCTTATCTGTATGTACCCGTAAGAACTTTCTCTGATCTTAATTTACTTGACTATAACAGATCAAGTGGTCAAACGATGAGAAACACCTCTTTCTTTGATGAAACAAGACTTACATACGATAAAACATTCAATAGAATAAACCATGTTAAAGCTATATTGGGATGGCGTTATCTGAATAATCTGTATGAATCAAGCTACATGGAGGAGTATAACTCCAAGTCTAATACAAAAACAACTGTAACCGGAGGATTCCAGTATTTAAGAGGTAATAGCGTTAGTAATGAGACGAATTCAATAGCAAACTATCTGAGTGGAGATTATAATTTTGATAACCGCTATTTCGTAAACGCAGTATTATCTGTTGACGGTTCTTCCCGTTTTGGCCGTAAGACAGAAAATGGCTTTCAGATGTTTGGACGTTCATGGGGTGTTTTCCCTTCGGTTAACGCCGCATGGTTAGTATCCTCAGAGAAATTCATGAAGAATGTCGATGCGATCTCTTCGTTGAAGCTGCGTGCAGGTTATGGTATTACAGGTAACGATGGAATTGAAGATTACGCCTCAATGGCTTACTTTTCAGCCGTTCAGTTAATGTCAAACGGAAATGGATTAATATTATCCAATCTTGCAAATGATAAAATTCAATGGGAAACAACCGGAAGAGCTAACGCTGGAATTGATCTTTCATTGGTAAACGACCGTATTTCGCTTTCTTTTGATTACTTTAAAAGTAAAACCGATAATATGTTGACCCTCAAAGATTCTCCGGAAGTGACAGGGTTGGGCAAATACTGGAGTAACGGCGGATCCATGACGAATAACGGATATGAGCTCTCGGCTAATATAAAAGCATTAAACCTGAAGCAACTTAAATGGGAGTTGGGACTGAGTGTAGGACATTATAAGAATGAAATAACTTCTCTTCCTAATGGAGAATACACTACCTCTGTATATGATGGCGAAGTTTTGACCCGTGTGGGATTGCCTGCAGGAACATTTTACGGATACAAAACGCTGGGTGTTCTTTCGACCCAGGCTGAAGCCGCATCTGCCGGAACAAATGGTTATTTAGTCAACGAAAACGGAAGTAAGTTTACTGCCGGAGATATTCATTTTGTGGATAACAATAACGATGGGGTGATCGATGCAAAAGACAAACAGGTTATAGGGAATCCAAATCCGGATGTATATGGGACAATTTCCAGTAAACTGACCTATAAACGAGTTGCGTTGAATACTATATTTACTTATTCTTTGGGTAATGATGTGTATGACTATTATAGAAGTCAGCTCGAATCAGGTAGTAATCTGTATAATCAGACCGCTACGATGATATCCCGTTGGACAGCAGATGGACAAATAACCTCTCAACCTAAAGCTGTATATGGTGACCCGATGGGAAATGCCCGATTCTCAGACCGATGGATTGAAGACGGTTCATATCTGCGATTAAAAACCGTTTCCCTTTCTTATGAACTACCTCTTAAGAATAATTTTATACAGGGTTTTACAGTCTGGGTATCTGCCAGTAATCTATTTACTCTTACAAAGTATCTTGGAGTGGATCCTGAATTCTCTGCAAAAAATTCTGTATACTATCAGGGGGTTGATGCAGGCTTGATTCCTTTAACGAGAACTTACTATTTGGGAGTAAAACTCAATTTGTAATGGTTGGGCTAGAATTGTAATGGATTATAAAAAAAAGAAGATATGAAACACCTTAATAAAATAGTGATATTCTTATTCTTATTATCAATTTCTCTGGTCAGTTGTAATGACTTACTGGATGTAAATTCTGATAAGATTGTTACGACGGATGAATATCAAATGAATGCATCTAATGATAGTTTGTATTCAATGTTTGGCATTTTTTCTAAACTGGAGAAGCTTGCGGATAGCTATGTGTTGCTGGGAGAGCTCCGGGGAGATTTAATGGATGTAACAGATAAATCAACCGGGGAGTTGAAGGACCTTAGTACCTTTTCCTATTCATCCGGTAATTCTTACACCAGCAATAAAAAGGATTATTACGCTGTAATCAATAATTGTAATTACGTAATTAAAACAGTGGACACCACAAAGGTGAAAGGTGGGGTATTGGTACTAAAACGGGTATATGCAGCTGCAAAAGCAATCAGAGCCTGGACTTACATGCAGATTGCGCTCAATTTTAAGACTGCAAGCTACTATGAAGAACCTATTTTGTCTTTAAGTGATGCCGAGAATATCCAGAATAATGCACCCAAGCTGACAATTGAGCAATTAGCACCTGTGTTAATTAGTGATTTGTTACCTTATAAAGATGTTGAGAATTTGTCATTAGGTAACTTGTATCGGCATAACACAAAATACTCGTTTTTCCCAATCAACTTCTTACTTGGGGATCTCTATTTATGGAGTGGCCAATATGAAAATGCAGCGAATGAGTATTATAATCTGATGTATAAAAAGGAACTGATTATTTCATCAACGTATAAATCAAGCCGTGGAGTGGTAAATACTTCTACTCCGGTCTTTAATAGCGCTGCAAATACACATAATTGGTATAAAATGTTTGAGTCCGGATCATCGGAAGATATTACAAATATAGTAGCTACCAATCAGTATGGTGTGGTGTTTCATTTAGATAGTATCAACATGAAAAGTATGTTGAAACCATCTGTTGTGGCAAATGATCTCTGGAATTCACAGATTTACTATTTTTCAAAACAATTGGATACATTGGGAGATTTAAGAAAAATAGAATCCTATGGAACGTATACTGTTTATAACGGTAGCACCGTTTTATATCAAGATAGTTTGCTGAGAAAGTATATCTTTTTGAATCCGTATGTCTCATCTAATGAGACAAATAAACAGATAATGGTGTACAGGACTGCATTACTTTATTTGCGTTATGCCGAAGCCGTAAACAGACTGGGTAAACCAAACCTTGCCATGGCAGTACTTAAGAATGGTCTTAATAGTACAACTCTTGCAGACCGAAAAGTTATTCCAGCCTGGGAAATCGGAAGTTCTTTTCCGACTTATATGAACTTTAATGATAACAGGTTCACTGACAATATCGGGATAAGAGCCAGAGCGTTGGGGAATTCACAGATTGACACCACTTATGTAATTCCCAAACTACCATCTCTTCAGGATTCTATTATTGATGTGGAGAATAAGATTATCACCGAATGTGCGCTGGAGACAGCTTTTGAAGGTAATAGATTCCATGATCTTATGCGCGTGGCTATTCGTAGAAATGATAACTCATTTTTGGCTAAAAAAGTGCTGGATAAACATAAAAACGGAACTCCAGTAAAAGTTGATTTATACAATCGGGAGAATTGGTACCTGAAATAGTCTTGAATGAACTATAGGTTCATGAATAGTTTGTTTTGATAATTACAGATAAGAGAGATTGTTCGAGAGAATAATCTCTCTTATACTATTTACACATCAGCATTAACCTTTAAAATCTATTATGGGTATGAAAACACACCTGGTTCTTTTTTACCTTCTTCTCATTGCAACATTTTGTAGCGCTCAACCCAAACTGACCATTGACCTCAGTAAGCAGGGAGCTAAAATAAGCCCAACGCATTACGGGATATTTTTCGAGGATATCAATCATGCAGCCGATGGCGGATTATATGCCGAATTGATTCGTAACCGTTCATTTGAAGATGCTTCTACACCGGATTACTGGACAGTTACTACGAATGGTATCGCAACGGCTACCCTCGAGACCGCCAATCTTTTAAATTCTGCCCAAACCCGGGCAATGAAACTTACCGTGGGCAATGGAACTCAGGCCAAGCTCACAAATAGCGGATTCTGGGGCATTAGTGTTGTAAAAGGCACTCAATACACTTTGTCTTTTTATGCGAAACGAAATACTACATTCAGCGGGGTGGTTTCTGCTTCACTGGAAAGTACCACAGGAGTGCAGTATGCCCAAGCCGAAATAAACGTCACGGGTACTGATTGGCAAAAATATACCTGTACTCTGACTGCGAATGCAGATGACCCCAATGCCTGTTTTGCCTTTTCCGTAAAATCTATGGGTACCTTATGGCTGGATGTTGTTTCCCTCTTTCCTCCTACGTTTAATAACCGGGAGAATGGGTTAAGGCCCGATCTGGCTCAACTCTTAGTTGATTTGAAGCCTAAATTCATGCGTTTTCCCGGTGGCTGTTTCATCGAAGGCGATTATCTGGCGAACCGTTACCAATGGAAAAATACCATAGGTAAAATAGAGGAACGTCCCGGTCATTCCAATCTTTGGGGGTATAGAACCTCTGACGGAATGGGCTATCATGAATTCCTGCAACTTTGTGAAGATCTGGGTGCAGCTCCATTATATGTGGTCAATGTCGGTTTGGCTCACAATGATTACCAGCCCTATACTTCCCTCAGTGGGTATATTCAGGATGCGCTTGATGCGATAGAGTATGCCAATGGCCCTGTAACGTCAACATACGGTGCCATGCGTGCTGCGAATGGCCATCCGGAGCCTTTCAATATCAAATACATCGAGATTGGAAATGAAAATTATTTTGGAAATAATTATGGTAATCGTTACATTCAGTTCTACAGCGCAATAAAAGCCCAATATCCGGACATTCTGTGCATTGGAAACGTTGCTGCCTGGGGGACTGATAATCCCGGCTGGACATTCACTCACCCGGTCGATCTGATTGATGAACATTATTATCGGAATCCACAATGGTTTATCAACCAGTATAATAAATATGATACCTACAGTCGTACCGGTCCCAAAGTGTATGCCGGGGAATATGCCGTAACGTCTGATTGTGGTTTGGGAAATCTTAGTGCTGCCATTGGTGAAGCGGTCTATATGGCCGGGATGGAACGTAACTCGGATATTGTTCCCATGAACTCGTATGCTCCCATTTATGTCAATGTGAATGACCGGAAATGGTCACCGGATATGATTAATTATAATGCTTCGAATGTCTATTGCACGCCGTCCTTTTATGTGCAAAAGATGTTTTCCAATAATATCGGAACGGTAAATGTTGCCGTCAACGATTCTTTATGCCAGAACTACAATATCATCACCGGGAAAGTCGGTTTAGGTACCTGGTCAACCGTCTCTGATTACAGTAATGTGACGGTGCAAAACGGTGTGGGTACAACTTTATTCACAGACCAGTTTGCCAATAGCGCCAACTGGACACCAACATCCGGAACCTGGAGCGTTTCGAACGGAGTTTATTCACAAACCGCTACATCAACAGACTGCCGGACGGTAGGGGCAACCATCACCGATTCGGTGTATACTTATTCGCTTAAAGCCAGAAAAAATAGTGGCGGCGAAGGATTTCTCATCATTTTCGGGTGCAAGGATTCTAATAATTTTTACTGGTGGAATATCGGTGGATGGGGTAATACACAGCATGCCATCGAGCAATGTGTAAACGGAACCAAATCTGTGGTAGCCTCGGCAGCTGGAAGTGTAACTACCGGGAAATGGTATGATATTCGCATTGAGGTTGGGAAAGCTCAGGTGAAATGTTATCTCGATAATGCATTGATTCATACGCTGAAAACGGTAACACCTTTACTTTATACGTCAGCTACATTAGATGAAAACAGCAAGCAACTCTATTTGAAGGTAATCAATACGGCGACTTCCGATGTTACGGCTTCATTAGATTTCAAGGGAGTGACCGGTTTCACGGATGGAGTTTCGACTGTCCTGTCATCGTCAAACCAGACTGATGAAAATTCACTGACCGAACCGTTGAAAGTATCTCCGGCTACTTCTACTCTTGGCGCATTGAACAAAACATTCAGCCAGACTTTTAAAGCCAATTCGGTTACCGTGATGCAATTGAATGCCTCAAATGCCAGTGCGATCTCAGAAGTGAAGCAGACTGCGGACGGAATAACTTTTTACCCGCAGATGACTACGGATTTCATTTACCTGAAAGGAGCCGGAAGCGAGTTGGTACAGGTTTGTGTTGTCGATTTGAATGGAAAAACCGTATTGCGGAAACGGTTGGGAGAGACAGGGAGACTTGATCTGTCTTCGCTTTCACCGGCTATGTATATTGTCAAAGCGATAAAAGACGGTCAATGCTATTCGGCTAAGGTCATCAAAGAATAAAATTTAAACATTGAGTCCACTCCGAAAACGAAGTTTATCGGAGATTCGTGATATTTCACGCTTGCATATCACTGTATTTCAGTAGTGTACAAGTTGGATATTCGTGTATTCGTGGCGAAAATAACTTTTCGGAGCAGACTCAACATTAATACAGCTCATAATACATTAAGAACGTGAAAAAACGATTTGGAAAAGATTTTATGTCCCGAAGCCGAAGTTTAAAGGCCGGCATCAAAGGCATAATTATGGTGGGGAGTTTTTTATTTGCAAATGCCATACATGCGCAGGATACCTCGTTGAGGGTGCAGTATGGATTTAACGGGAAAATCAATACAGACTCTATCGTTGATGAAACAGGTCACGGCTATAATGCCCGCCTTATCGGAAGTGCACAACTCAAAAAGCTGGGTAAATACAGCCTGATGCAAATCGGCTCTACAACCGGGTACGCCGATATGGGGGCAAAGCTAGGTGAGGTAATCACTTCGCTGTCCAATTTTACTATATCGACTTATTTATACATAGACCCTTCATTGGTACTGACCAATAACGGAAACTTTGTGTGGTCATTCTCAAATTCGGCAGATATCAACACGACGGCGACAGGTTGTATGTTTTATTCGGCAAAACAATCGCGATATGCCATTTGTCCTACCAACTGGAGTGCAGAGAAGGCGGTGAGTGTTGGCTCTGCGGCTACAAAAGGGGAGTGGACACACGTCACTTACACTCAGTCGGGCACAACCGGCACTGTCTATATTGACGGAGTGCTTAAAAAGACAGGAACAGTATCGATGTATCCGAAAGACTTAGGAGCGACAGCTTTCAATTATCTTGGGAAATCAGCCTATGCCTCTGACCAGCTTCTTCTCAATTCGATGTACAACGATTTCCGCATCTACAACCGGGCATTGCCGGCAACTGAAGTTGCTGCTCTTGCCTCAAATGTCGCAACGCTCGACACGTTGACATTTACCCAACAGGCTCAGGATGCGGCTGCCTCCATTTCATTGGGGAATGTGAGCGCCGTTACTACAGATATAACATTGCCGCTTGCTGATAGTAATGGCTCTACGATTCAATGGAGTTCTTCGAATACCGCAGTCGTATCAAACAGTGGAGTGGTAACACGTCCTGCCAGTGGTTCGGATACTGCTACTGTGCAGTTGACGGCAACGGTGACACGCAGCTTTATCAAAGTTACCCGTGTAATCACCGTTAAGGTCGTTCCTTATTATAGCAATCAGGTGAGTGTACAGATGGATGCGGACAGCCTTAATCTGACCGGAAATCTGACCAACCTGCATTCCAATCTGACATTGCCGGCTTCCGGCACTCAGGGGACAATAATCACCTGGGCCTCTGATAAACCGACTGTATTGTCAAATACAGGTGCGATTGTAACTCGTCCGTCTCATGGAAGTGGAAATTCAACTGTAATATTGACTGCAACCATCTCAAAAGGAGGTGCAACTACACAAAAACAGTTCTCTATTTCAGTGGCCGAAGATGAAGGCTTTGCCGGATATCTGTTTGCATTCTTTACCGGAAACAGCATCTCGCAGGAGCATATCCGATTTGCAACCAGCAACGATGGCTTTATTTTTAAAGCATTGAACAATAATAATCCGGTAGTAGCTGCCGATACAGTGGCAACCACGAGTTATGGACTTCGTGACCCGCATATTCTACGGGGTGTGAATAATGATTATTACATGGTGGCGACGGATATGAGATCTTCCCTGGGCTGGAGTTCCAACAGGGCTATGGTACTGATGAAGTCAAAAGACCTGATCAACTGGACTCATGTTGATCTGAATATCCCACAGATTTATCCGCAATATGCGGCAGCTGACCGGGTATGGGCGCCTCAGACGATTTATGATCCGTCTGTCGGAAAATATATGGTGTACTTCTCTATGAAGCTGGGCGCGTCTGACTATGACAAAGTCTATTATGCTTATGTAAACAGTAGTTTTACGGCATTGGAATCGGCACCGAAGTTATTGTTTGATAATAACGGTTTATCTACAATTGATGCGGACATCATTTACAAAGATGGCCGGTATCACCTTTTCTTCAAAACGGAAGGCAACGGTAATGGTATCAAACGGGCGGTGTCGAATACATTAACCGGCGGATATGTATTGTACGACAAATATCTTCAATCAACAACTAACGCGGTAGAAGGTGGTTGTGTATATAGAATGTACAATACTGACAACTGGATTCTGATTTATGATATGTACACCAGCGGAGCATACCAGTTTACGGTTAGTTCCGATCTGATTAACTTTTCGGTTGTTCCCAATACGGTATCGTTTGATTTCACGCCGCGTCATGGAACGATTATTCCGATCACAGCAGCTGAACTGAACGCTTTGAATGCGAGATGGAATCCATCGGCGGTAACTTCGGTGAAAACAACAGAAAATGAATTTAAGATCTATCCGGTACCGGCGAAAGAGAATCTGAATGTTGAAGTTGCCCAATCCGATAGTTACGGCGTACAACTGACGGTTTATAATATTGTTGGCAGCAAGGTTATTCAGCAAACTTTATCGCAACAAAAAACTCAAATCAATATAACAGGACTTCCCCGGGGATCCTATATTGCGAAATGCTCAAGAGGGAAGGCTCTGATCGGAAGTTCCCGGTTTATCGTGGAATAGCTTTCAAACCTGATTTCTTCAGTTTGTCAGAAATCGTATTAAGCGGGTAGCAGTAGGGATTATTCCTCTGTTACCCGCTTTTCTGTATACAAGCAGGATCCGTAATTCTATATCCCAAAGGATTTTGAGCGTAGTCAGTCTTTGACCCCCTTTTTGAATTGATTTTACCCCTCTTTGACTGATACGCTGTCTATATTTGCCATCGTAATATTGTGCCGGATATCTTCCCTGTATAGTTTTACACAAATATATTTTACTCATTGACCTTTCTTGGGTAAACTAATTATTAACTCAACTAATTATTAATCATGAAGAAGACTTACTTTTCGAAAATGAAAAAGTTTGCCTGTCTGTTTCTGCTTTCAGCAGGGCTGATTAGTGCGACGGCTGCGTCTGCGGCTGATGTGACATCGGGGCTGATCTTGCAGTACTCGTTTGATGAATTAAACAGTAGCAGTACTTCTGTTGCTGATAATTCCGGTAGTGGTAATGTCGGTACACTTGGCGGAACTCCGGCTGTAGCGGATGGCTATAGCGGACAGGCTATTGATTTTGGCACTGCCAAAGCCAATTACGTAAAACTTCCTGCAAACATCAACTCTACATTTTCATCATTCACCTATACAACCTGGGTGAAAGTGACAGCGTTAAAGAACGCTACCCGTTTCTTTGACCTGGGTTCGGGGGCTGATGCAACCAACAACTTCCTTGCTTTTATCCCAAGCTACGGTGCTGACAATGGCTACATGGTTTTACGTTATCGTCCGGCTTCAGGAACAGCCTATAACGTTACTTCAACTGCAAAATTACCAATCAATACCTGGGCTCATGTCGCTTTGACCTTTGATGGTTCTACCAAAGCGGTAACGATGTACCTTAACGGAGCTGCAGTAGGAACCGGAACGATCCCCGGATTAGACCCGACCACCATGCTAGGTACAGCAGGAGCAACATCTGATAATTACCTTGCGATTTCGCGTTGGGCTCAGGATGCCAATGGATTCAATGGTGCGCTTGATGATGTCCGTTTCTACAACCGTGCGTTGACCGGTAGTGATGTCTTGATGCTGACCGGTTTGGCCGAATTGAACAAACAAGCTGCTGCTTTAAATAAAAGCATACTATCAGCAGAAGATAGTGCTGCAATCACTTCTAATCTGACTTTGCCAACTACTTTGGGGACAAATGGTGTGACTGTGAAATGGGCTTCTTCAAATAATAGTGCAATTGATACATTTGGTGTGGTAACCCGTCCGCAAACTTACAATGCTCCGGTGAAACTTATAGCTACCCTTTCACAAGTGGTGGGTGGCAAAACCTATTCAATGACTAAAAGTTTCTTTTTTATTGTTTCTTCAGTAGCTGAAACTCCGTTTTATATGGCTCGCTGGAAATTTGACAGTAATGATATTACCACTGAAAATGGTGTGGTAAAAGTAAAAGACCAATACAGCGGTTTTGTAGGAACTGTAAAAAATGAAGCCAGTATTCGTACTATCGGTAATCCGGGTTCTGCACAGTACAATGTATTGTATTTAGGAAATGGTACCGGTTATCTGGATATGGGAACTGAAATTGGTAAGGCCATTTACTCATTGGCTAATTATACCATGTGCGGATATTTCCGTATTGATGACGACTATGCTAGTATCAATAGCAACGGTAACTTTTACTGGACTTTCTCCAATACAGATTCAGCTATGACCAA
>Ga0209464_10000637_pt1 | contig 11195 bp, 6 predicted proteins | sample DOMMetBare1Fresh_2_FD_187473 | JGI IMG/M metagenome (GOLD analysis project Ga0209464, IMG submission 187473) | Wetland sediment microbial communities from St. Louis River estuary, USA, under dissolved organic matter induced mercury methylation -... | ecosystem: Environmental > Aquatic >... | reverse complement strand
AGTAGTGCATCGTTAAAAGAGGCGGCCATCCCGATTGGCTCGGGGAATACAGTCACGTTATCATTGTTAGCTAAACCATGAAGAGCCTCGCTCCACCAGTTAAACCGCTTAATACCCAACCGCGAAATAGGATCAGACTGATCGCACATTAGGGTGGCTTTTTCGCTCAATGTCAGCCGGGAGATTAAATCTATAGCGCGTTCTGCGGAACTAAGATTTGGATTTTGATAAGGAAACTGCTGTCCCCAAAGGTTTGCTGCCAGCAAAAAAATAACAGCAATTAGTTGTATCTTTTTCATCGAATAATTATTTATGCTCAGGCCATAAAGCCAAAGTTTATTTTCTGATTTTCAATTCCCTACAAATGCTTCACAGGCTGATCTAAATGCAAAACTTTAACAAACCCGTTACTATTTCCGACGATATACATTCCCTTCAGAAGGCCTTCTGTCGCCCTTTTTCGTTCGATTTGTGAACGGAGCAAAATACCGGTCATGGAAAAAACATTCACTTTTTCGTTTTCGTCACTGATATAAATTTCAGGGATAGCAGTAAGTTCGTTGTCCGATTTCGCAAGGTAAACCTTATCGATGACGAACGGGTTTGTTCCGGTTGACCAAAAGCCTGCAATATAGATATGGCTTGGATCGAGCAGTGTACCATCCCCCTTCTGTGCATTTTGCAGGTTTACGATTACTTCGCGACTATTTCCGAATTTGTACGCGGCCGGTGATCCCCAGTAATTGTTTCCGTCGAAAAGCTTAAACTCCACACCAGTATTGTTATCGCTACCTAGTTTTGCCACTATATATTTATACTCCGACAAATCTATGCCTCCGTATTGCCAACCACCGAAGCCCCATTGTCCGGTTTTCAGAGTACGCGTAGCTTCATCGAAAGCGCCAGTGCCAAAAATATTCGGATTAAACAATTCATTTGTCAACGGAAAAGTGGTGGAGTTCACATGTAAAGTCACTTGTTTTGGGGCGCCGAGTGCACCTTTGTAACTCGCAGTTATGGTAGATATTCCGTCTTTCAAGGTTTCGATGAATCCGTTTGTCATCCGCATTACCTCGGGATTGCTGACTTCATAGGTGGCCCTAAAGCCGATGTCCTGGGTGTGGCCATCAACAAAAACGGCAGTAAGCGGAATTTTTTTTGCGGAGCCCGTCAGCAATGTATAATCCTTTTTCTCGATAGCCAAATGATCCACCGTCTGACCACCTTCGGTATCGTAAGTCTTTAAAAGCGAAAACATCTGCAAGCCGTAGCGTTTGCCCAGCTCGCGAGCTCCTCTGGTAGAGAAATGAAAACCGTCTATGCCGTTTCCGCTGCATCCATCCGAAGAGATGACATACGAATTTGGAATGTTATACGGCAGCGTGGCGATAATGCTGTTCATGCCCCAGCAAATCCCGCCCTGATCCTGATGTAGCATTTCGCCCGCGAGCAGAGGAATAGAATTTGGCTCTATATTCAGGTCTGACAGTATATTGTTATAAATTTTCTTCACCTTTTGCGGCCAATCGGATTGCATGTTGTTCGTTTCGCCCTGATGAAGCAATATGCCTTTAATAACACCTGTCTGCTGCGCAATCTTTGCCATTTCGATAATTTTGGCGTAAGGGTTGCCACCATAAATATTCATCAGGCTTTTCTGCCATGCATCTGCATTTGCGTAGTATTGTTGGTAATTATCCTTGTCAAATGCGTCAATACCGCTTCCTCCCATAGCAACGACGATTACACCTATTTTCACATTATCGGGAAGACTATCGGCCAATGTCCGCCCGAAATAATCGGCAGGGGTAAGCCCTGTATCCCAACGACACAGGGGCGGAGTTGCTGTGTACCAATTCCCTACCGACCTGCCCAGATGCTGATAATCATCGGGGGATACTGTCAACACCCGGAAACGTTCATCCACCCCTGTCCTGTCTTCGACTGCGATGGAAGCATTGCCTTCCATATTCGACTGCCCGAAACATAGGTAAATATGAAAGTTAGGATCGGGGCCTACATTGCTTTTAGCCTGAGAATGTGGAGTTGCAACTTGCGCAGATAAGTATGCGCCGAATAATACAATACTGACAAATAACAGAAGAAAATGTTTCATACGATTATGTTTTTCATGTGGCCTATAAATATATTTTTCGTTTCGGAATCATATGATACCGCTAGCTATAGGTATCGCTACTTTGAGATATCCATTGGCGGAAACCGTTGCGTATACTCGTTTCATGTTAGTGTTCAACCGGGCCAAGCAATACGTCTACTCTACCGAATGAATTCTCTATTTTACAGGTTTCAGACAGGCAACGAAGCCACCCCGACGAAGTAATTTGACTTCTATAGTTGAAGATTTGTCAACAACAAAATCTTGTGTGGCACATTCTTTATCATGCTTACCGTCGGTTATTAAATTGAGTTTATATTTTACACCTTCCGGCAAGAAATTGAATGTAAGCTTTTTCCTCTTTTCGACTATTTCGGCATTGATTCCCCCGATATACCATGAATCCCCTTTCCGGCGAGCCATGATAATTTCCTTTCCGGGATAGCCATCAAGAAGTTTTGTGTCGTCCCAGGCATTGGGCACTTGCTTTAAGAATGATTTCACTGATTCGGGCAATGTGGAATAACCTTCCGGACGGTCGGCCATGTGCTGAATGCCAGACTCGAACACTACACTAAGTGCTAGTTCGTGACCGTATGAAGTTATATGCGGAAATTGTGAATTAGTAAAGGTTACCGGCGTATAATCCATAGCACCAACCACATTGCGGGTAAATGGCAAAATGGTATTGTGCTCAGGAGCAGTTGTGGTAAATTCAGGTCCATTGTTGTACCATTCGGCTCCATGTACTCCTTCATAGGTCATCAGGTGCGGGTAAGTTCTAGCCCAACCGCGCGGAACCAGGCATCCGTGGAAATAAACCATCATTTCGAACTTTGCCGCATCATCCAAAATATCAAGATAATACTTAATCATGTTTTGTTTTTCGCTCTCGAAAAAGTCAATTTTCACGCCTGCTACACCCAGTCCTTTTAGTTTAGCAAACTCTTTCATGCGATTTTCATGGGTCAGCATCCGATCTTTTGGAGTAGCTGAAACCCAGGTGTGATCTCCCCCAGAGTTATACCACATTAAGGGTTTTATGCCTAATGAATGAATATATCTTAAAGCATCTTCCAACTTTCCTCCATTTCCCATGGCATCCCATTCCCAATCGAGCAAAGTGTACGGCCAGCCCATTGAAGCTGCTAAATCGGCAAACTCGCACACCGTTTTGAAGTCTTTGGTTCCGTGATTGTCCGACCAGTAATTCCAAGATGCAATGCCTGGCTTAATCCAGTCGGTTTTGGAGATTACAGAAGGGGCAGACACATCATCGATCAGTGTAGATTCCAGAATATCGGCAAGATTGCCCATAACAATTACCCGCCAGGGCGATTTCCAGGGGAGAGTAATGGTTGGTTTTGTCTCCCCTTGTCCTCGTCCGTTCCATTGATCTGGAAAAGAAATTTTATATTTCGATTTTTCACCGGAATTGGACAGCTTTGATCCACAATAATTCCGGTCCAAATCGGCTTCGTGGATCAAATACCAGCAATCTTTATCGGGTGTATTGAAAAGGGCAGGATACCCCCAGTCTTGTTGGACGTCCCCGTCGCTCATAGTAGAATAAAGACCTTCGTTGGCAGGGTTAAATTTTTCCATCCATCTTTTGGTACTATCCGGGATACAATAAGCTGTCAGCTCTTCATTTACAACAAAAGAGCCGCCCTTTTCAGGAAATTCATAACGAAACGCAAATCCATCGTTATATGCCCTGACAATAAGGTTTAGCCTGGCTTTACCCGGATTCTCGAAAGAGATTATCGTTTCATTGGCTGTATTATAGCATTGAGCACGTTTACCGTGCAAAGCTGTGTATTTCTCATTTACTTGTAACGTTTTTCCTGCTTTCAGAAACTTCAATCCTTTGATAAAGACCTGATCGCTGCGTGATAATCCCAGATCAATCTGAGGGATTGCTTCACATTTTTCTCCCCTGTTGATATAGTTTACCTTCAGGTACCATTCGCCTACATCGCCGTTTTGTTTGTTGTAAAGCGCGATGCTGATCTTCTTATTCGGTGACACAACTGCTATTTTCTGCGAAAACGCTGTTAATGAACTTATAAAAACAAGTCCTGCTATTATCTTACATTTCATGCGACCTTTATTATTTTGGGTTTAGCTTCATCTGGAAACTCGCAAATAAGGGTCATGCTCTTTGGAACAACATAATATTCGGTAAATTAAGAGCCTGTTTAAATTTTACCGAATCATTTTCATATAAGGAGGCGAAACTCCTTTCTTTGCTCCTTTTTTAGGAGCATTCGGGTATATTGTTCACTTTCCCCCCTTGATTTAGCCAGCTAAATCAAGGGATAAAAGCAAAAAATCTACCTCGAAATAGCCCTAAAAAAGTCGAGCAATAAAACTTAAACAGGCTCTAATAAGAATCAAATTATTCTTTTATGGTCTTTTTATATCCTAACAAGGAAAGCATTTGGGCTGCATAACGTTTCCCCAACATTCTGTAACCTTCAGCATTGAAGTGAAGACTATCCTTGGCTGCCGCACAACCTTGCGACGGGATTACATAAGAATTAGGGATGATTTGGGGTAATTTGGCAATAATTGAATTCATACTTGCACATCTTCCACCCTGATCAGCCGGCACAAGCTCTCCCGCGAGAAGAGGCACAGATTTGGACTTTAGCTTCAGATCTTTGATCAGATTATCATAAACGCCTTTTACTTTTAACGGCCAGGTAACATCACCGGTATTGGATTCACCCTGATGGATAAGAATTCCTTTTATCACTCCTTTTTGTTGAGCAATTTTAGCCATCTCAACGAGTCGAGCATAGGGATTACCATCGTATTGGTTGATCATGTTAATCATCCATGAAGGAGCAGTCGACACATACGACTGATAATTATCCTTATCAAAAAGTTCTATCTTACAACCGCCAATGGCCACATTAATTATTCCGACTTTCACGTTCCTGGGTAAATTGGCAAGCATGGTTCTGCCAAAATAATCGGCTGGAGTTAAACCCGTATTGCAGCGGCACAATGGAGGTATAGCAGGATACCAGTTCCCTTGGGTTCTTTTCAGATCGGCACAGTCAAGTGTTGATAATACCTGGAAACGCTGATCATTCATAACCTTGTCTTTTTCCTCAATCCTGGCATTCCCTTCCATATTGGATTGACCAAGACAAAGGAAAATGTAGAAACTTTTATCTTGAGAAAAAACGTTGGTATTACTTGTGAATAATACGGCAAGTAGAAATAAAGTAATTCGTGTTTTCATATTAGAGTCTGTGTTTTTGAGTTTCACAAATATACCCCTGATATTCTCAGTTCATTTTTAAAATCCGATTCATTGTTTATAGAAATAGATATTCTGAAAGATATCACTCCTTCATCAATGAAAAAGGATGCCCTTGTGGGGGCATCCTCTTAATCAAATACTCATTTTATTATTCACTAACAACATCTTTACCTGAAAGACCATTCGCAAAGCCGGCATAAGCAGGTTTACGACTGTAGTCTAGCTTCCAAAGGCCTATAGGCTCTCCTCCTCTCCAGGATGAGTTAGTGGGACTATCGGTCGCAGCCCATTGGGTAATACCGTAACGCTGAGCAGCCGGTACTATATCAAAATAAGCCTTAACAATCTGTTGATAGAAATCTGACATTTGTTTCAGCTGATCAAAGGTTGCATCAGCTGTTTTTACGGCAGTTCCATTAACCTTGATACCCATATCAAGTTCTGAGATCTTGATCAGCTTGCCTGTAGCAGCTAAGTTCGTTAACATGGCATTGACTCCAGCAATTGTTGTTTCGCCTAATGTAACATGCATTTGAGTACCAATTCCATCGACTTTAACGCCCTTGCTTTCTACATATTGAATGTAAGCGATAAGTCCATTGCATTTTTTCTGATCCGCATTTTCCAAACCATAATCGTTGATAAAGAGCTTATCTGAAGTATTTCCATACTGACGAGCCAGTTGAATAGCACGAACAGCATAATCTTTCCCCATGTAATCCTGCCAGTAAAACTCATCTGCAGCTAATGTTTTACCTACCCCGGTTTTAATCTGTGTCTGATCAGGCCAGTCTGACATTGGTTCATTTACAACATCCCAGGCTTTTACATATCCTTTGCAAACTTTCATCATACCGGATATCCATTTTTCCAAAGCATTATCAATAATTACTTTTTTCTCAGCATCCGTCTTTACAACTGTATAGGTTCCGGGACTCGGATTCCATATTTCCACCTTAGCGTTATCAAAGTAGAAAGTGCCGGCTATTTTACCTAAATTAAGCGCAATAGTATTACAACCATCCTGACTACTACTAACTGTTATCTCTTTGGTGTAAGTGGTCCACTGCGTAGTAAACGGTAGCTGACCAAAGAAATCCCAGTGTTTGTAAGCCCCTGGAGCCGTTTGCGCCTGAGTAGGAACATTTCCGGTGATATCAGATTTAATATCGATAGTAAACTTCACCAAATCACCGGTTTTCACAGCTTTAGGAAAAGTAAGATATATCTGACAATCCCATTCATTAGCTCTAACAGCCGAATTTGTAATAGTCATAGCTCTCCCAATACCACCCTTACCTCCACCTGCAGCAGTAAATGATTTTGTCGCATTAGCGTTACCCGAGTACGCAGAGCCACTGACTGAAGCATTATCTGTTTCAAAGTCTTGAGCCCAGAGTCCATCATATCTGGCCGGTGCATTACCAGTAACTACAGTTGGTGCAATAAGTCCATTCAGGTATGTCGCATTTTGGTTGGAATGCCAGCACAGTGTGTGTCCAAAAACCGAAACACCAGCTTTTTGAGCATTAGCCAGGAATGTTTTTACATTGGCTGAATCTAAAGTACCGTCCGACTTGATCATGGCCCCATGTTTCATCTCATAGCCAGCAGTCATTTCATCAAAATTAGAACTTACCAACCTATTAACGACACCTGTAGTATTGAACTCACTCACAGAGACTCCAGTTCCCAATTTAAAATTGGGATTGGCTGTTCTGTCTACGTATGATTTCAATACATTGTAATCATTCAGGTATGCCAGTTGTGTTATACTTTCCGGCGCCTCTACAAGGTAATCAAGCTTACCATTATCTGCACATGATGCAAACAATATTGCAGTCAGGGCAGTCATTACGAATTTATATTTACATTTCATATTCATGGTGATATAAGCGATTAATTTGCTGTATATAACGGAGTAAATGTTTCAATCTTAACACCTCTGTCACGCACTACAAGAGTATCTTTCGTGTCATAGGTTTTACCTGTCATATTAATCTTATAATCCAGATACATAGCATTGCGATCTTTATTACCCCAGCTATTTTTATCCCCGTTTTTCACAAAAGACCCGCTACCAGAAGCTGTAAATCCATTTGTAGCAGCTGAAACTGTACATTTCCCCTGATCATCAAAGGTTAGAAGTAATTTACAAACTACATTCGTACCACTTGCATCTTTTAAAGTTACAGGATAGTTAACTGTTTTCAAAGATGCTGTGCTCATACTGCAAACTTCATCATTCTCAACATATTGCTTATGGCGCACATTCGTGGTTGTGGTAGTACCTATTGTAATAAGATCCTTACCTCGACGCAGGTAATTTGCATGCCATTGATTGATGAATTTCACACAATATAGAATGTAATCTTTAGGTTGAACATCCCATAATGCAGAGTTAACTCTGGTCGCATTGGCAATTTTAGGTATCCCTGAAAGGATTGAATCTGCATTTGTAACGTTTGTCATCCGCAATGGAATCACGTAGGTATTCACTAAAGCTTTGGGATCAGCAAAAAAAGCGTCATTTAACTGAACACCCACAGCTCCCTGCAGAGCATGATTCAAAGATATTTTATTACCAGCCAACGAGTAATAGTTTGATGGCATTGCCATTACAGAAGAGCTATTACCGAAGGTTAATTTGTCGCATAGAGAATTATCTACGACAAAATCAATATCTATAAGTTTTTTGTTTGCATATACGCCACCCATTGTAGCATATATCTGGCACTTATGCTCATTGTCAAGGCTGGTATCATATGTATCATCACCAAGGACAATTGTTCTCACGGGATACTGGTAAGCAAAATATACGGTACTGTAAGCAAAATCCGGATATTTTACATCCTGATTCTCACAAGATGTAAAAAGCAACGCAAAAAGCCCGGCACATAGTATTGATAAAAAATTATACTGTCTCATATTTTTCATATTTTCAATTATTACTCAGCGAAATTACCAGCCTTTATTTTGTTCCAGCTTACTCCATTTCAGAATTTCGCTATATGGGATCGGTCCATAATTCATATAGTCTTTATAGTCCCTGGTTTCGGCATCGATCTTAGTGTATTTCAATGAACCATCGGACAGTTTATCGATTTGCATACCATGCGCAGTTTCATTCAAGTCAGACTGCCAACGACGCAAGTCATAAAAGCGTTGATTCTCGAAGCATAGCTCCAAACGACGTTCATTTCTGATCAACACACGCATTTTATCCTTATCCGTTTTGATGTTCTCTAAATATGTATCATTTGTGATACCGGCCCTGGTGCGGATTGCCTTGATCACATCATAAGCGCTATAACCGTGAGAGCCATTACCAGTGGGACCATACGCTTCGTTTGCAGATTCTGCGTAATCCAAAAAGATCTCAGTATAACGGATATAGGCCGTGTAGTGTTTCTGTTGTGTATTATACTGTGAGTTAGGATTACAATCGGAACGCAGCAATTTGAGCAGATAATAACCGGTACGGGTCGAATACCCGCTTTCTTTATTGATAACATCTTTATTTGTACCATAAGTACCAGTCGTAATAACGGTATTACTTGGTCCCTGCGTGCCACCATTTACAAGGATATACTTTTTCAGTCTCGGATCTCTGTTGAGATAAGGATTCGCTTCATTATATGTATAATTTACTGAACTTTGAGTCACCGGGTATCCATCAATCATAGGGAAAGCATCTACTAAATTCTGTGTAGGATTTATACGTCCCTGTCCATACAAAGATGGTGGGAAATTAGCAGCTTCCAAGGTATTATTAGTACTCATGCCACCTCTCCAGAGTATTTCAGCTGGATTTCCACCTGAAGCCAGATTTGCAATTTCTGTAGTATTCGTGTACCACGTGCCACCGTTAGAAGCCAGACCACTAACTCCACCTATTCGATCAAGTACAGTTGCAGCATAATTAGCTGCATCCTCCCATTTCACGGTAGTACCAGCACTAAATGCCGGACTGGCAGCCATCAATGCAACCTGAGCTTTAATTGCCTCTACAATACGGCCGGTAATACGTCCCTTCACAATGTCCCCATTTACACGATTGTAATCCCCTACATTGGTGACACCGATAGTTTGATATTTACTGGGGATATCAGCGCTATTTGTTAAATCAGAGTAATCTAATGGAAGCAATTCGAGCGCTTTTGTGATATCACTATTAATCTGGTCAACACACTCCTGAAAAGTATTTCTGGGCTGGTTGAAGTCCGATGAACCTGTTTCAGATTTTGTAACAATGGGGACTCCCAACAATCGGCCATCTGCAGTCCACCCACCATGCGCCTTGAGCAAATAGAACATTTGCAGAGCACGCAAACCATACGCTTCACCTTTTAACCGATCATTAAACATCTGGCTTACATTGTCGGTTTTGCTCCAAACAACCCCATCTGTATTTTCAATAAAAAGATTAAGATATTGAATTGCATTCTTACGAGCCTGCCACTGGGACATTGGGTCAATGTTGGCAGTCCATGATCCGGTAGCCATTTTCAAATAACTATTATTAATATCATTCGTCACAGCATCATCTGTTGCCACATCACTATTTGGCGACGATGAATAAGGAAGAAGAATATAGGCATTTGCCAGAAGCCCTTGTGCAAAAGTGGGTTCTTGATACATCGCATCGAGTGATCGAATATTTTCGATAGCCGGAGAGAACATGTCATCACAAGCTGTCAACAGAGGTATAAGAACCAATAATTTCAGTATATTTCTCATAACTTGAATTTTATATTAGTTATTCGTTAGAATATGACATTAAAACCGACATTATAGAATCGAGTCTGCGGCGCTGATGTAGTACTGGTTTCCAACAACTTGCGCTCTTTCGCTATAGTCAACAAGTTAGATCCGCTGACATACGCAGAAATATCGTGAAGGAAAAAATTACGCAACATCTTTTTAGGGAAGTCATAAGTAACCTGCACCTTTGCTAAATTAAAACGATCAGTCTTATACGTCCAAAAATCAGAACTCTGGAAGTTGTTTGTTGAACTTTTTGTTGTCAACCTGGGGAAAGTTGCGGTTTCTGCAGTTTCCGGAGTCCATCGACCACGCACGACTTCTGAATATTTCCTGTCTCCGTACACCCAGTAATAAGAACTGTTCTTAATGGCTTTAGCTCCGAATCCGCCGGTACCTAAAGCAAAAAACGTAAGATTCTTATATTTAGCTGTAAGATTAACCCCGGTAGTAAGTGGCGCTCCATACCAACCACCTTTACCTAAGTAAACCTGGTCTTTCTCATCAATTTTACCATCCGCATTTACATCCACATACTTGAGATCTCCAGCCTGAACAGCTCCCCAGCTTGGTTTTGGATGCTCTTTTGTTCCATCTATAGCTGCAACATCGTCGGCTGTATAAAACCCAAGACATCTCAGTCCCCAACTACCATCCACGGCTTTGCCTGTACGGTTCTGATAAGCATACTCATTATTTTCATTTCGTTTAATTGCCTTAGTATCATAATAAGTCGCAGTCAAACCCAGTGATAAATCGACCTCTCCAATACGCTTATTGAAATTTACTTTAGCATCAACTCCATTACGTCTTTCACTATTGTAATTAGCATACGGCATAAATGAAGAAACCGGATAATACGTAAATAAATAGCTTGGGTAAAGTGTGTTTGGTATAATTATTTGGCCTTCAATTTTGTTGGTGAATAGTGATGCTTCAGCTGAAATCAGATTTTTCCACAATGAGGTTTTAGCTGTAATAGCGTACTCTTTTCTCTTTACAAATGTCAAATCTTTGTTAGCTCCACGTTTCGATTGA
>Ga0209464_10000635_pt1 | contig 11204 bp, 6 predicted proteins | sample DOMMetBare1Fresh_2_FD_187473 | JGI IMG/M metagenome (GOLD analysis project Ga0209464, IMG submission 187473) | Wetland sediment microbial communities from St. Louis River estuary, USA, under dissolved organic matter induced mercury methylation -... | ecosystem: Environmental > Aquatic >... | reverse complement strand
CGCCACCCCTTCAATAGAGACTTACTTTAACGCGCTTACGGATAAATACGGTCTGGTAGAGGTGACCCAACGTTACGAAGGGCTGCAATTGCCAGACATACAACCGGTGGATACTAAAGAGCTTCGCCGGAAGAAGCTGATGAAATCGACCTTCTCGCCTGCGTTGATCGAAAAGATCAACGAGGCGCTGGAGAAAAAGGAGCAGGTGATTCTGTTTCAGAACCGCCGGGGCTTTGCCCCCATGGTGGAGTGCAAAATGTGTGCCTGGGTGCCCAAATGTAAACATTGCGATGTCAGCCTTACGTACCACAAGCGGCTCAACCAGCTCACCTGCCACTATTGCGGTTATACCTATCAGATTCCACGCTCTTGCCCCGCCTGCGGCCATCACGAGCTGGAGATGCGCGGTTTCGGTACGGAGAAGATTGAAGACGAGATCAGGGAACTCTTCCCCCAGGCCGGCGTGGGTCGGATGGACTTTGATACCACCCGCAGCCGGAAAGCCTACGAACAGATCATCCATGATTTTGAAACGCGCAAGACTCATATCCTGATCGGTACACAAATGATATCGAAAGGGCTGGACTTTGACAATGTAAGCATCGTCGGTATTCTCAGTGCCGATACGATGATGAACTTCCCCGACTTTCGTTCTCACGAACGGGCTTATCAGCTGATGACGCAGGTCAGTGGCCGTGCGGGACGCAAAAACAAGCGCGGATTGGTGATCCTGCAAAGTTCCGAGCCCAACCATCCGGTCATTCGTCAGGTGATCGCAGGCGATTACCGCGCCATGTATGAGGCGCAGTTGGCTGAGCGGCATTTGTTTCGCTATCCGCCTTTTTTCCGGTTGATCTATATTTTCCTGAAACATAAAAACGAAACGTTGCTTTCGGAGATGGCTGTCGAAATGGGTGAACGGTTGCGGGCAGTCTTCGGTATGCGTGTATTGGGTCCCGACTCGCCTCCTGTGGCCCGCATCCAGACCTTCTACATCCGCAAGATTGTTCTGAAAATCGAGACTCAGGCCAACCTGCAACGGGTAAAAGAACATCTTCAGCAGATTCGTGCCGAAATGGTTTCTGATGAGCGTTTTAAATCGCTGATGGTCTATTATGATGTGGATCCGATGTAAGCATTTTGTCAAAACTGCATCCTTTTCTTTCAATAATTGCTCCAATAGTCTCTCAAATCAGTCTTTATTCGCCTGAAAATTATATTTTTGTATACTTTATCGTATGTATAGTAAGTAAAATCCCGTTTAAACTTAATCGGGATTTCTTTTGTTTTAGAATAACAATTTGCTATAAATGAATAAGAAAGCATTTGATGAAACTATAAATATAGAGCCAATCAGAATTTTATTTGTCTGTTTGGGGAATATCTGTCGCTCCCCGGCTGCCGATGGTATTATGCACCAATTGGTAGAAGATGCCGGGCTTAATCAGTTCATTACCATAGACTCGGCCGGTACTTATGGCGGGCATGCCGGTGATCTCCCCGATTCCCGTATGCGTCACCATGCCCGTCGACGCGGTTATGAGCTTCAGCACCGTTCCCGCAAAGTCAGGTATGATGATTTCGAAGATTTCGACCTTATCCTGGCCATGGATGATGCCAATTATGATAATCTCTTCAGAATGGCTCCCAGCCCGGAAGCGCGGCAGAAGATCCGCCGCATAACCGATTTTTCCGAAAAGATGCCGGTGGATCATGTCCCGGATCCTTACTACGAAGGAGCCGATGGTTTCGAGCGGGTGCTCGACATTCTTGAAGATGCCTGCTCAGGGCTACTGAGCGCTATAAAACATGGAAAACTATGACACGTTCCGAAACCGTTCATTTAGCTAAAAGGCAAAAGATAAGACTAATCACCGTCAGAATGGTGATGTTTTTGACTGCGGTATTGGTGATTGCCTATTTCTTTCCCCGCGAAGGAAAATTCAAATATCAGTTTCAGGCCGGGAAACCGTGGAAATATGGTTTGCTGACCGCCTCCTTTACCTTTCCGGTGTATAAGACCGATGATCAGGTAAAGAGTGAGCAGGATAGCCTTTTGCGGGATTTCAGACCCTATTATAAGGTGAATTCCACTACGGCTGATGCTCAAAAGTCAAGACTTTTCAACGACTACAACACCTCACTGAGTGCGAAAGTTAACAGCGCACACCTGAAATACATCGAGAATTCCCTTTCTCAGATCTATTCGGTAGGGGTAATCCCGGCTAATGATCTGAATAAACTACAGGCAAATAAAATCACAGAGATTCGTGCCGTAGAGGGAAACCTGAGCAAAGAGCGCGCGCTGGCTTCTCTTTTTACTGTAAAAACGGCTTACGAGTACATCATCAACAACACGCCCGGCTACCTGGATAAAAACACGATTCAGGAGTGTGGGCTCAATAACTATCTGACCGAGAATATCACCTATGACGAGAAGACCTCCGAGCGGGTGAAAAAGGAGATGATCAGTACATTGTCCCTTACTTCGGGCGTAGTACAGGCCGGTGAACGTATCATAGACCGGGGTGAGATTATCAGTAATCACACCTATAATATCCTGCGTTCTCTTAAGATAGAATACGAACAGCGTTCCGGTACGGTACAGCAAACCAGTTGGGAAATCATCGGTGAAGTGATCCTGATCTCCAGTCTGTTTACCTTTATGTTCCTCTATCTGTTTCTGTTTCGTTACCAGACTTTTGAGAAGTTGCGGTTACTCTTTTTTATCCTGCTGATCATCACCGGAATGGCTGTGATTACCGCTTTGAATGCGCAATATAAGCTGTTTAGCATTTACGTCATCCCGTTTGCGATAGTGCCGATCATTGTCCGTACGTTCTTCGATTCGCGAACGGCCTTGTTTACCCATTTCATCACGGTACTGATCAGTTCGTTTATGGCTCCTTTTCCGTTCGAATTTATCCTGTTGCAGATAACTGTAGGTATGACTGCCGTTTCGAGCCTGAAGGACCTTACACAGCGTTCCCAGCTTGTGCAAAGCTCACTCCTGATTACCATTACCTACACGCTGATCTATCTGGGGTATGCCCTGATACAGGAAGGGAATTGGGAGAAACTCAACTGGCACATGTTTATCTACTTCCTGGTAAACGGCCTGTTGCTGCTTTTTACCTACCTGTTGATCTATATTTTTGAGAAAATGTTTGGCTTCGTATCGCACGTTACCCTGGTCGAATTGTCGAATATAAACTCTCCCTTTCTCCGTAAGTTCTCAGAAGAGTGTCCCGGTACCTTTCATCATTCATTACAGGTATCCAATCTTGCCGTGGAAGCTGCCATGCGGGTGAATGCCAATACGCAGCTTATCCGTACCGCCGCTCTTTATCACGACATTGGGAAAATGGAAAATCCCGTCTTTTTCACCGAAAACCAGACCGGAGTGAACCCGCACGATAAATTGGAAATTGAACAGAGTGCGCAAATCATCATCAATCACGTGAAGGACGGAGCCCGGTTAGCCCAGAAAATGGGATTACCGGAGCAAATCATAGACTTCATCTATACGCACCACGGAACCAGCAAGGCGAAGTATTTCTACAACTCTTATAAAAACAAATATCCCGACCGGGAGATTGATGAGTCTCTCTTTACCTATCCGGGACCTAATCCTTTTACCAAGGAGACGGCTATTATGATGATGGCTGATGCTGTGGAAGCCTCTACCCGAAGCATCACTGAGTTTACCGAAGAGTCGCTCACCAACATGGTAGAGAAGGTGATTAACGGACAGATCCAGGATGGGTTGTTTAAAAACGCTCCCATTACGTTGCGCGATATTGAGACGATCAAACAGCTCTTTATCGAAAAGCTCCAGACCTATTATCACACCCGGATCAGCTATCCGGAATTGAAAAAAGAGTAGATGTGTAAGAGCATAAAAAGGAATCCCCCAACGGCAGTATAGTCGTTGGGGGATTTTTATTGTTCGCAATCCGGTCAGCATCACGATGATATGAGCTGATTTGATTCTTCCGCTATGATGTTTACTTAAACCGTTTCTCTAACTCATCATTGCTCAGGATGGTCATAATCGTTTTTCCATCGGGGGTAATGGCATGAGAAGGACAGCTAAAGAGTTGATCAATCAGCGACTGCATATCAACTTCCGGCAGTGGTTTGCCATAATTAATTGCGGCTGATTCAGCCATCGTCAAAGCGATCATGCTGTGAATCTCTTCTTTCAGGTCGCACCCTTTCTCAATCGCATTATAGAGAATATTGTGAAGCAATTGAGGGATATCTTTCCCTTCCAGGCTTGCCGGTATGGCATTGACCGAGAATGTTCCGTTTCCCAGATCGCCAATCTCAAAGCCCAATTGATGCAGATCTTCACTCAACAGCGGCATCATGGCGGTTTCGGAGGCACTCAGTTGGATCATTTCAGGGAAAAGCACACCCTGCGAGGGCGCATGCCCCTTGCTGATATTTTCGATGTATTGGTCAAACAGGACCCGGATGTGCGCCCGGCGTTGGTCGATCATCATCAGTCCCGATTTGGCCGAAGTGAGAATGTAGCGCCCTTTCACCTGCATCAACTGGCGGGCTGACTCAGCAGTAGCCGACATAGCCGGCGATGGAAAGATTGCTTCGGGAGCAGGCTCCGGCATAGCCGAAGGTATATCCGTTTCGGGTGAGGCAAATGGCATCACCTCTACCTCTTCGGGTTCGGAGTCGAAATCAGGGAGCGGTTTGCTATTTAGTTTCGAGGCGTGGCTCCCCATCTCAAAATCCTGATAGAGCTTGTCCCAGTTGCCTGCCGATGGCATCGTGCTTATCGGATTGCGGGGCTGCGAGGTTGGCTTAAACGGATTGTAATCGTGGTTGAAGTGCACCTTGGGAGGCTCGGGATGATCAAACGTCGTCGTCTGGGCAAATACAGGGATATCCGGCGCATCTATTGTGTCAAAATCAATAGAAGGCACGGCATTGAACTTGCCTAAAGCCTCTTTGACCGCCGCCGTGATAATCTGCCAGATTGGTTGTTCGTTTTCAAACTTGATCTCCGTTTTGGTGGGGTGAATATTGACGTCAATCGATGAAGGATCCACCTGGAAATAGAGAAAATAGGGCGGCATCTCCCCTGAGGGAAGCAGTTGCTCGTAGCAGTGCATGACCGCTTTGTGGAAATAGGGGTGGCGCATGTAGCGGCCGTTCACGAAGAAGTACTGCTGGGCACCGCGTTTCCTGGCCGATTCGGGTTTGCCGATGAATCCGGTTACGGAGATCACTGAAGTTTCCACATCCACCGGAATAAGGTGATTGTTGAGATTCTTTCCCATCAGCCCCATGATGCGCTGACGAAGTCCGGATTGGTTCAGGCTGAGTGACAGGGCGTCGTTGTGATACACTTTGAAGGAAATCTCCGGATAAACCAGGGCAATCCGCTCCAGTTCGGTCAGGATATTATTCCACTCCACCTGATTTGTTTTCAGGAACTTGCGGCGGGCCGGTACATTGAAGAAAATATTTTTTATGGCGAAATTACTACCCGTAGGGCAGGAGACGGCATGCTGTTCTTCTACCGCCGATCCCGAAATGATAATTTGCGTGCCCACTTCATCTTCTTCCCGACGGGTCTTCAACTCCACCTGTGCAATGGCGGCAATCGAGGCTAACGCTTCCCCCCGGAAGCCCATTGTGCGCAGGGCAAACAGGTCGTCAGCCGACGCAATCTTTGAAGTAGCATGGCGCTCAAATGCCAGTCGTGCATCCGTAGCCGACATGCCTTTGCCGTTGTCAATGACCTGAATCAGCGTACGGCCTGCATCTTTCAGGATCAGTTGTATTTCTGTAGCTCCCGCATCCAGTGCATTTTCAACCAGCTCCTTTATGACAGATGCCGGGCGTTGGATAACTTCTCCGGCTGCAATCTGGTTGGCCACTGAATCGGGTAGCAGATGTATGATATCGCTCATTTTTTTGTACAAATTAATGCAGTAAAAGGATTGCCCGGAATTTCATTACCGGGAACGGCGCTGAATCCGTTTAACAGGCTCCACCTTTGTGTTTTTATGACGGAAAATATCCATCGGGAAACGAGGTCGGATCTGGCTATACCAGCGGAAATTTTTTAACTGTTTCTGCCCGGGCTTGATGGCTTCCACCGGAGTCAGTGAACCTACCGGTGAGGGCCACATGATTAGTTTCTCCAGTTTGCGGTTGAGCAGATACATGGTCAGGTAGCTGCTTTCGGCATGATTGAGCCCGATCATTACACTGTCATTATCCATCGGGTAGAAGATGGATTCAACGTTGCCGCTTACATCTACCCGGCGGATATCGCCGTTCAGGAAGTCGGCTTTCAACTCTTTTCCCGACAGCTGGTTGTAGAATCCGCTGATGCTGTCCTGTGCTTCAATGGCTAATGCATAGCCCCTGATCAGAGCCTTTCGGATAGTACTGTCATTCATAAAGGCATGAATCGTATCGCCCGACAGCTGATAGTTGGCATTCCAAAGAACCGGGTCGCGATACAGATGCAGTATTGAGTCGCGTGATGAATATTGCAGCGAATCGCTCACACCCTGAGAATCCTTACTGTAAAAACGAGCCCGGTGGAAGGCCGATAGTATTCTGTAAGTAGTATCCGGTTCCGTAGCCATAAGCGTGTCGGCACTGATAAACAGGGTATCGGGGCGCGAATATTCCCGGGCCCAGGCCAGTTTTGTCGAAAATGCTTTCCGTGTCTTTTCGTTGTAATAACCATAATTTCCGTACAGGTCGGCTTTATTGACCGAATCCTTCAGGTGCATATAGCCGTATGCTTCCCCCACACCTTTTTTGCGGTTATAGCACAGGGTGTCGCCGGTGAGCGTTTTTCCTTTAGTGACTAATAACGACCGGTTGAAGAGCATTGAGTTTTCTTTCAACGTATTGTACCAACCCTTGTCGGTATAAATGGTATTCTGATCGGATAAAATCGTCGATGGTCCTGCGATATTGGCCACTTTGGTCATCGTGTTGTAATGCAACGTGTCAGAATAAAGGGTCATTTTATCATTCACCAGCTTTACATTATAGCGGAAATCGGCAATCTTCGTGGCCGGGGAGTATTGCCCGTACACGGAGGTCAGGTCGTTGGTCAAATCCGAGATTACACCTCCTTCAAAGAAATAGCCGATGTTGATGCGACGGTCATAGTTGAGGCTATCCGTCAGCAGGGTCACGTTACGGTTTTCCATTTTTACGTTGTAACGTAACCGGGCCACCTGGGTATTGCCATCGTAATAGAGGTAATCGCTATACACCTTAAGGGTATCGCCCTGTTCCATACGCACATTTCCGAAGGCTTCGAGTGAATTGGTTTTGTCAAAAAAACGGGCACTGTCGCAATACATATTCATGCCACCCTGGCTAAACCATACCGAGTCGTGAAGGAGCTGGTATTCCGTTGACCGTTCCTTGCTATACTCCATTACACTGGCATACCGGAGGTTGACTTTTGTGCCTTTTCGGTGCAGCATCGGTTTTGAGGGAAGAGCCATGGCTTTAGCCATCTTGGTTTGCGCTACTATGCAAACTGCAAACAGGCATAAAATACAACCAATAAGTATTTTATGCCTGTTATGTAGGATTTTACGGATTTGTTTTGTCATATTGATCAGTGACTTACTTCACCCAGCCAGCATATTTGAAATCACATTTGCTATATTCCGGTTGGATTCGAATGTAGGTGTCAGCAATTTTCTTTTTGATCCAGATTTGAATAATATCGTTTCTCTTTTTCTCTTCTACCATTTGCTTCAATGCCTGGTAGTCATCGTTAGCATTTGCCTTGTGGCCTTCAACGCGGGTTTTCAGTTTCACGATAGCGCAGACCTCTTTGTTGTTTTTATTGATCATGCGGAACGGTTTGGAGATATCTCCCACCTTCATATCTTCTACAACGCGCGCTACTTCGGGCGGCAGTTGTTGCATTTCGAAGCGGGAAACATTACTACCGGTGTTCGGGTCATTGAACAGCATCAGACCATTGTTGTTGCGGGTGTCTTTGTCCATCGAGATGAACTGTGCCGCTTCGTCAAAGGAGAATTTTTTTGACTTCAGATCGGTTGAAATTGAATCCAGTCTGAGTAATGCCTCTTTGATCGAACTTTCTTCCACTTTGGGTTTCAGCAGGATGTGGCGGCAATTGATGCGGTCGCCGCGTTTTTCAATCAACTGGATAATATGGAAGCCATACTCCGACTCCACGACTTTGGATACCTTTTTCGGATCCTGCAGGTTGAATGCCACATTGGCAAATTCAGGGACCAGCTGTCCTTTTCCCATAAATCCGAGTTCTCCGCCTCGTTTCGCTGACTCAGTATCCTCGGAATAGAGCACGGCGAGTGTTGAAAACTCCGATTCGCCTTTGTTTACACGTTCTGTATATTCGCGTAAACGGTCTTTGACGGCATCAATCTCTTTTTGAGGGATCCGGGGTTCGAGTACGATGATTTGTGTTTCCACCTGAGTCGGGATAAACGGAACGCTATCGGTGGGTACGGAGGCAAAATAGCGGCGTACATCTGCGGGTGTTACCTTGATGGTTCCGACAATCTTCTTCTGCATCTGCTGGATGACACTTTGGTCACGTACCATATCTTTGGTTTCTTCGCGAATCTGATTGTAGGGCTTGTTGAAATATTCTTCCAGTTTTTCTTTTGAGCCAATCTGGGAAACAAAGTAATTCATGCGGGCATCGGCTTGCTGCAGCACGGTCGCTTCGGGAACTTCAACACTGTCCAGCTTGGCCTGGTGGAGGAATAGCTTTTGCACGGCGATTTGCTCCGGAATGAAACAGTACGGATCCCCACTTATTTTTTCACCTTCAGCAGTCATGCGCATACGCTGCTCTTCTACCTGGGATTTAAGGATGGCTTCGTCACCAATCACCCAAATGACCTCGTCGATAACGTTATTCTGCGCCGATGCAGAGAATCCGGCCAACAAGGTGGCGAAAAGCAGGCTGAAAGTTCGAATTGATTTATACATGAATCTTGTTTTTTCTTTGCTTCGAAAAGTTTTGTTACTTGTGAGAGACGATCGAGGCCTCTTTTTTACTCATCGCTTTTTTGAGAAGGTCTGCCCTGAACTGTTGCAAATAGTCCGTTTTTCGTTGGGCTATCAGTTGATTCCGGATCTCTTCACGGGCATAATCTTCGGGATATCTGCTTCCGGCGGGAGCAAATTCCCTGACCGCCAGCATATAGTAAAAAGCGCTGTCCTTTATTTCCATTACCCTGTGTGGGCTTAGATGTGAGGCGAAATTACTGTAATTTCCCGGTACTTTGGCCAAAGCGGCATTCAAATCAGTCCACTTTTCAGCGAAATAGTCGTAATCAGCCGCATGCTGAATGGCGTATTTCCCGATCTTATCCACATCCTCGTCGTGCTTCAGAGACATCCAGCCGCGCAATTGTCCCCGTTGAGGCGCATTCAGCGGCACTTTGATGAATATTCCCTTCATCAGGCCGGTTTTGAGTGTCAGTTCACCGGCGTGAGCATCTAGGTAGGACTGGACCTCTTCATCCGTGATTTCCTTGCTGAGCTTTTCCTCGATCAGGTAACGCTGATATTCCGAAGAGATCAGCTGACGGCGATATTCTTCCACCATCTGGTCAATCCGTTCCCTGTCGGGGATGTTTTTGCGGGCAACCTCATACACCAACTGATCAGTCACCCAGTTTTCAATGAAACTGCGGGCAAATGAGATGCTGTCCTGTCTGGAAATTCCTTCAGGCAAAGCCGTTTTAAGATCGCTCATATACAAGTATTTTCCCTTTACCTCAGCCAAAACCTCTTTGTCAGTCGAAGAGGTCTCTTTTTTACAGGCAGGTAAAAGGAAAATACAAGTTAACATTCCAACCAGTAATTTATTCATCCGGTTTTAGTTAATTGATGCGGTAAAGATAGAATGATTTTGCGGCAATCTCTACGGTTTAACCGTTTTTAAGACCGCTTCATTCACCTCGATTTTATACTTATCATTCAGCTCTTTAATCCACTTTTCTTCCAGGTAATTCTGGTAGTCGGCGGTAACGAGCCCGCGCACGTCGGCGTACTCTTCAGGACCTTTAGCCAATACCTTTCCAACAGTGAAATAGTAAGGGAACTGGCTGTCGGGGATATACTCCGCACCTTTGAAGGCTTTGGCGTCAACAACCTTGTTTTCCCCTTTGGCATACAGGCCTTTTTCCACTTTTACGCGGGTAATCGTGTCGTTCAGTGCTTTACGCAATACTGCCACGACTGAGTCCGAACCGGTTTTCTTCACAATGGATTGAGCCTTTTTCATCGTCTCCTTATCCTTGCAATAGACGATTATTCCTTTGTATTTCGGTGCATTCCAGTTGTAGTTGGCTTTGTTTTGGTCGAAATATTTCTTCAGGCCATCGTTATCTTTCGATGCTTTGTCCCATACTTCGCGGTTACTGATCTCGAAAAGCAGCATTCCGTCGTGGTATTCCTGCATCAGGTTGCGGAATTCAGGGTATTTCGTTTCCAGTTTGCCGTCTTCGTAGCTTAATACTGAATTTTCCACATACTCATTGTAGTTGTTGTGGATATAGTCTGCGGCAGATTTTTTATTCTCGACGTTTTTGTTTTTCAATGAAGCAGCAAATTCTTTCTGAGTAAATGCTTTTCCATCGAGTTTAAACAGTGGTTTTGCCAGATTGGCAGCTGCCGCCTGATAAGCCGAATCGGACGGGAAGCCCGCTTTGTCAGCCAATGCAATCATTTCATTCAATGCTGAGGCATCTTCGGTCAGGTTGTATTCTTTCTTCAGTTTGGCGATCATCTGGTCTTTTCCGCCTTCTGCACGCTGGTCGCGCATAAACAGGCGTACGATCTCCGCTTTTTTATCTTCGAATGGTTCGATGCCTTTTTTGTCGATCAATTTGATCACGTGCCAGCCGAAACGGGTTTTGAAGGGCTCTGAAATATCCCCTTTGTTTTTCAGGGCAAAGGCAGTCGCTTCAAACTCCTTGATCATGCGGTTGGTGCCAAACCAGGGTAGTTCACCACCTTTGGTTGCCGAGCCGCGGTCATCCGATTTTTCACCGGCTATACGGGCGAAATCATCTCCTTTGCGCAATCCGTTATAAATGGCCTGAATCGCATTCTTTGCATCCGCTTCCACAATATCAGCCGGGATAGAATCGCTTTTCGGTTGTACTGACTTCATGATGTGTGCA
>Ga0209464_10000634_pt1 | contig 11207 bp, 7 predicted proteins | sample DOMMetBare1Fresh_2_FD_187473 | JGI IMG/M metagenome (GOLD analysis project Ga0209464, IMG submission 187473) | Wetland sediment microbial communities from St. Louis River estuary, USA, under dissolved organic matter induced mercury methylation -... | ecosystem: Environmental > Aquatic >... | reverse complement strand
CAGCCAGGCCTTCATCCCCACGCTCAAGGAGGCGCCGACCGACGCGCAGGTCGCCTCCCACAAGCTGCTCGTCCGCGCCGGCTTCATCCGGCAGCTCGGGGCGGGCATCTACGACTACCTTCCCCTCGCCCGTCGGTCGCTCGCGAAGATCGAGCGGATCGTCCGGGAGGAGATGGACGCCATCGGCGCCCAGGAGTTCTACCTCCCCGCGCTCCACCCCGCCGAGATCTGGAAGGAGAGCGGCCGGTGGGACGTCATGGGCGACAACATGTTCCGGCTCAAGGACCGGAAGGGGGCCGACTACTGCCTCGGCATGACGCACGAGGAGATCTTCACCGCGATCGCCCGCGACGAGCTGCGCTCGTACCGCCAGCTCCCCCAGGTCTGGTACCAGATCCAGACCAAGTTCCGTGACGAGCCGCGTCCCAAGTCCGGGCTCCTGCGCGTCCGGCAGTTCACGATGAAGGACGCCTACTCCTTCGACGTGGACACGGCCGGGCTCGACAAGAGCTACGACGATCAGAAGGGGGCCTACGAGCGGATCTTCAGCCGCTGCGCCCTCGACTTCGTCGCGGTCCAGGCCCACTCCGGCGCCATGGGCGGCTCCGGCTCCCAGGAGTTCATGGTCCGGACCGACGCCGGCGAGGACCTGGTCGCCTCCTGCCCGAAGTGCCGCTACGCGGCCAACACCGAGACCGCCACCTCCCGGCTTCCGGTCGAGCCGGAGCCGCCGCCGCCGCCCGAGGTCGAGAAGTTCGCGACGCCGGGCGTCGTCACGATCGAGGCGCTGCAGCGCCAGCCCTACGGCGTCGGCGCGAAGCGCCAGCTCAAGACGCTGGTCTACGTGGCCGACGGGAAGCCGGTCGTCGCGGTCGTCCGCGGCGACCAGGAGCTGAACGAGGCGAAGCTCCAGACCGCCACGGGCGCCGCCGAGGTGCGCGCGGCCCACCCGGAGGAGATCCTGGCGCTCATGGGCGCGCGGCCGGGGTCGCTCGGCGCCGTCCGGTTCACGAAGGCCCCGGTCTTCGTCGACCCGTCGGTCGCCGAGCGGAAGAACATGGTCACCGGCGCCAACGAGGACGGCTTCCACGTGAAGGGGGTCGACGTGGCGCGCGACCTGCTGGGGCACGGGAAGGTCGCCGAGCTGCGAGCGGTGAAGGCGGGCGAGGGCTGCCCGCGGTGCGACGGCACGCTCGACGTCTACAAGGCGCTCGAGATCGGCCACATCTTCAAGCTCGGCACGAAGTACTCCGAGTCGCTCAAGGCGACCGTCCAGGACCCCGAGGGGAAGGCGGTGCCGATCGTGATGGGCTCCTACGGCATCGGGGTCGAGCGGATCCTCGCCGCGGCCATCGAGCTCCACCACGACGAGGGCGGCATCGTCTGGCCGCTCGCCATCGCGCCGTTCCACGCCACGGTCCTCACGCTCGGCCCGGAGCCGGAGCTGCGGAAGGCGGCCGAGGAGCTCGTGGCCGCGCTCGGCGAGGCCGGCGTCGAGGTGCTCTTCGACGACCGCGAGGACAGGGCGGGCGTGAAGTTCAAGGACGCCGACCTCATCGGCATCCCCATCCGGATCGCCGTCGGCAAGAAGGGGCTCGCCGAGGGGAAGGCCGAGTTCAAGCTCCGCGGGAAGAAGGACGTCGAGCTCGTTCCGCTGGGCGACGTCGCCGCCAGGGTCCGCGCGCTCGTCGACGCCGTCCCGCGGTAGGATGCGGGGCCGGGGACCGCTTCCCCGCCGGAGGTCATGGTGCGAGCGAGGCTGAGCGTGGGAGCCGACGGGGAGCTCGCCCTTCCCCAGCAGGGTGCCGAGGCGCTCGGGCTCGCGGAGGGGGCGGAGGTCGACGTCGTCGCGGCGCGGGGAGGCTTCGCCCTCGTGACGCCGGCGGCGGAGGAGGGGAAGGGGGGCGCGGCGTGGTTCGCCGGTTCGCTCGCGTCCCTCACCGTCCCCGAGGTGATCCAGTTCATCTTCACGACGCTCAAGAGCGGGTCGCTCATCCTCTCGTTCGGTGCCGACGCGCGCCGCGTCGCCGAGGCGGGGGCGGGGGCCCGGCCGCTCCGGCGCACGCTCTACTTCCACGAGGGGCAGGTCGTCTTCGCCTCGTCGAGCGATCCGGCCGACCGGCTCGGCGCGGTCGTCTGGCGGCAGGGGATCGTGCCGCAGGCCGAGCTGGACCGCTGCAGCAAGCTCATCCGCTCTGGGCGCCCGCTCGGCCAGGTGCTGGTGGACGAGAAGATCCTCACCTCGGGCCAGCTCTACGAGGCGATCACCATCCAGGTGAGGGAGATCGTCCTCGCCGCCTCCCTGGAGCAGGAGGGGGAGTTCGCCTTCCTCGAGGGGCCGTACGACGAGTCCAACGCGGTGAAGCTGGAGGAGCGGACCCGCGACCTCCTGCTCCTGGGGATGAAGCGGATGGAGGAGGTCGAGCAGCTCGGCGGACAGGTCGGCGGACGCGGCGCCATCCTGGTCCGCGGCCGCGCGGACGCCGAGGGGCTCGAGGGGCCGGAGGGGAGGCTGATCGAGCTGGCCGACGGCCGCCGGACGCTGTCGGAGCTGGCGAGCGAGTCCGGCCTCGGGCTCTACGAGGCGGTCCGGCTCACGGCCTCGCTGGTGCAGGCCGGCGCGCTAGCGGTCGGCGAGGCGGAGCCGGCGGCGCCGGCCGAGCCTCCTCCGGAGGACGACGCCGGCGTCCACATCCAGATCGAGCCCGAGCTCGAGGAGACGGCCTCGAAGCCCCGGATGCCCTCCGGCCCCTTCGAGACCTACCGGCGGATCTTCAAGCACGTCTTCGGGGCGCTCGTCACCTACCAGCCGGACAGCCTGGCGCGGCTCAACAGCTACTTCGACCGGCTCCCCGCCAAGCAGCGGGCGCTCTTCGAGGGGGTCCGGCTCGACGGCGAAGGGGAGATGGACGTGTCGATCGTCCTCATGAACGCGAGCGCCGGCGGGGCCAGGGCCCCGATCGCCAAGGCGCGCTCGCTCGAGGCGCTTGAGAACTTCCTCGCCTTCTCGCTCTTCGAGGTGAAGAACCGGCTGCCGAAGAGCGCAGCCGAGAAGCTGCTCCGCGAGGTCGGGCGGATGCAGGTGGGGAAGCCGTGAGCCTGCGAGACGATCCCCTCTCCCCCACCGGGGGAGAGGGTAAGGGTGAGGGGGCGGCGTCTTGGACCACTTGAATAGGATCTGTTGCGCCCTCGACTTCCCGACCTGGCACGAGGCGGAGCCCTTCGCGCGGAAGATCGCTCCTCACGTCGGCCTCCTCAAGGTCGGGCTGGAGCTCTTCACCGCCGAGGGGCCGTCCGTGGTCCACGCGGCCGCGGCGCTGGGCAGGCCGGTCTTCCTCGACCTGAAGCTCCACGACATCCCCAACACGGTCGAGGGGGCGGCGCGGAGCGCGGCGACCACCGGCGCCTCGCTGCTCACGGTCCACGCGAGCGGCGGCGCGGAGATGGTCGAGGCGGCGGTTCGCGGCGCCGGCCGGAAGGTCCGGATCCTCGCCGTCACCGTGCTCACGAGTCTCGACGGAGCGGCGCTGGAGAAGATCGGGCTCGCCGGCCCGCCGGAGGCGGCCGTCGTCCGGCTCGCGCGGCTGGCCGTCGGCGCGGGCGCGGACGGCCTCGTCTGCTCGCCGCACGAGGTCGCGGTGGTGCGGGCCGCGGTGGGGCCCGGCCCGCTGCTCGTCGTCCCCGGCGTCCGCCCCGCCGGCGCTGCCGTCGGCGATCAGGCCCGGGTCGCGACGCCCGAGGCGGCCGTCCGCGCCGGCGCCGACGTCATCGTGCTGGGGCGCCCGCTGCGCGACGCGCCGGATCCGGTGGCGGCGGCGCGCGCCATCGCCGCAGGCATTGCGTAGTCCCTGCGAAGCTCCTGCGCTAACCGCCGGGCGGGGTGGCGCTGGCCTCCGGCTCCGGAGCGCGTCTACTTCGTCAGGACCACGTGGGTGGCCAGGTCGGACGAGGCGTGCTGCGTGCACTTGTAGCCGAGGGCGACCGTATCGATGCCGGCGAGGAGGTGTTCGCCCCGGCCCAGAAGCGCGGGGGCGATCGCGAGGTGCAGCTCGTCGATCAACCCGGCGGTGAGGTACTGGCGAATGGTGGCGACACCCCCGCCGAGTCGGACGTCCCTGCCCTGAGCCGCCTCCTTCGCGCGCTTCAGGGCGGAATGAATGCCGTCGGTGACGAAGTGAAACGTCGTCCCGCCCTCCATGGTGAGGGGCGCACGGGCATGGTGCGTGAGCACGAAGACGGGCACGTGGTAGGGCGGCTCGTTGCCCCACCATCCCTTCCAGCCGTCGTCGGGCCAGGCGCCGCGCGACGGCGCGAACATGTTGCGGCCCATGATCCAGGCCCCGAGGTTGTCGAAGCCGCGCGCCGCGAAGTCGTCGTCGACGCCTTCCCGGCCGACCCTGTCGCCGATCAGCGACCCGGCGAAGTCGCCCGCCACCTTCTGGAACGTCCTCGTGCCGAGCACCCACTGGTGCAGCGCCATCCCTCCGACGCCCATCGGATTCTCCAGGGCCTGGTCGGGACCGGCGCCGTAACCATCGATGGAGACTCCAAATGCGGCTACCCGAAGCTTCGACATGAGCTCGATTCCCTTCGGCACGGGCGTCGCCTGCGGCCGCGTAACCAGCCTTCCCGCCTGCGAAACTCCTGGCAAGGTATCTAACGGGACCGGCTTCGCACGCCGCGGTCTCGCCCCGATCAATGGGCGTCGGCTCTCGTTGCCCCGGCCGCATCCGCAGCCTTGAGCTCGAAGAACTTCTTCACCAGCGCCCTCGCCGTCGCTCCCGCGTTGGACGCGCCGATGCCGGAGTGTTCGTCGAGCACCACCACGACGATCTCCGGGTCCTCCGCCGGCGCGAAGCCGGCGAACCACGCGTGGTCGCGCTCGAAGTACGGAACCCCGCCCGCCCTGGACCGGCGCGCCTCCCGCCTCACCACCTGCGCGGTCCCGGTCTTCCCCGCCATCCTCACTCCCCCCGGGCTCGACTGCCCCCCGCTCCCATGCGGCGGGTTCACCGCGGCGACGAGCCCCTTCAGGACGGTATCGCGCGTGCTCGGCTGGAGCCGGAGCGTCGAGCGTGCTTCCGGGGAGAACCCCTGGACGACGCGTCCCTCCGCGTCCTCGACGCGCAACACGAGCTGGGGGCGCCAAAGCGTGCCGGTCGCCAGGGCGCCGTACATGACCAGCTCCTGCATCGGTGTGACGAACACCTCCCCCTGGCCGGCGCCGAGGTCGACCGCCATCTCCTTCCGGTAGCCGCCCGGGACATGCGAGTCGTGCCACGCCACGTCCGGAACGACGCCGGGCTCTTCGCCCGCGACCTCGTAGCCGGTGAGCCGACCGAGCCCGAGCGCGTGAGCCCACCTGGCCAGCGCGTCGGCCCCGAGCCCCGCACCGGCGGCGTGGAAGAAGCCATCGCAGCCGGCGCCCAGCGCGTGCTCGAGGTCGACGGCGCCGTGGCCCGAATCCTCGTCGCAGCGCCACCGGCGAGGGCCCATCGAAAACCGGCCCATGCAATGGACCTTCGAGGCCGGCCGGACGATCCCCTCCTCGAGCGCGGCGATCGCGGTGACCGGCTCGAAGGTGGAGCCGGGACGGTAGCGCTGCTGGATGGCTCGAAAGAGCTCCGGCTGCAGCGGATCTTCGTGGATCGCCATCAGCTCCGCCCCCGAGATCCGGCCCGAAATGCGGTTCGGGTCCACCGCCGGCCGGGCGACGAGCGCCAGGAGAAAGCCGGTCTTCGCGTCCATGGCCAGCACGACCCCGGCCGTCGCGGTGAAGTTCTTCTCCGCCAACTCCTGCAAGCGCCAGTCTATCGACAGGACCAGGTTCTGGCCGGGGTGCGAAGGGACTGGCTGCTTCGCATCCGGCCCGCGTCCGACCGCGTGGCGCTCGCTTCTCCCGACGTCGACCGGCAAGAAGCGGACGCCGTCGACGCCCCGCAGCGCCCGCTCGAACCTGCGCTCCAGCCCCCTGCGTCCCACGACGTCGCCGAGCGAGTAGGGTCCCTGCTGCGCCCCAGCGCGCCTCAGTTCCTGGTTGAGCGGCTCCAGCTCCCTGGCCCCCGCCTCGTTCACGTAGCCGATGAAGTGGGCGCCGAGCGCCGCGTACCGGTAGCTCCGGCGCGGCACCTGCAGTACGTCAACGCCAGGGAGCTCCTCGCGACGGGTCTCGATGGCGTCGACCTTCTCGCGTGGCACGTCGAGCCGCACGGCAAAGGGTCTCGCCTGCTCTTCGTCGCTGGCCCGGACCACCCCGAGCCGGGCGAGCCCGTCTTCCAGCTCTCCGGGGGTCATCGGGAGGATCCCCGCGAGACGACGCAGCACCGCTTCGCAGTCCGCCGAACAGCGGGCGGCGGTCAGCGTCACGTCGAAGCCCGGCCGCTGGTCGACGAGGATCCGGCGGTTCCGATCGAGGATGAGCCCCCGGTCAGCCGGAATGCGGACCTCCCTCGGATGGCTCTCCTCGGCCCGGGCCATGACCTCGTCCGCGCGGACCGGCAGCACCGCCCCGACGGAAGTCCGTCCGCACGCGCCGGCGGCGACGATCCAGAGGAGCAGGGCGGCCCGAGCAGCGAATCTCCCCCGATTCACGGCTACCTCGCTCCGAGCACCGCGGTCAGGCTGCGTGCGATGAGCGGTCCCGGCTCGGCGACGAGCCCCGCGCGCCGGGCCGCGGCGAGCGTCGCCTCGAACTCCGCCGGCTTCACGTGCCCCTTCGGCTCCGCCACGAGGACCTTCCCGCCCGGCGCGAGCGCCGCCCGGACCTCGGAGAAGAAGCGCTCCGCGCTGGGCAGCTCGTGCACCATGGCGAAGGCGAGGACGAAGTCGACCGCGCCGGCGAGATCGCCCACGCCGAGCGACTCCGTGGACGCGAGCCGCGTCACGATCCGGCCGTCGAGCCCGGCCCGCGCCGCCCGGCGCCGGAGGCCGGCCAGCATCCGCGGCTGGAGGTCGACCGCGATCACCCGTCCGCCCGGTCCGACCCGGCGCGCGAGCTCCAGCGTGAAGAAGCCCATCCCGGGCCCCGGCTCGAGCACGGTCATCCCCTCGCGAACGTGAGGCGCCAGGATCCGGGCCGGGTCCTGGCCCAGCTTTCGGATCGGGCTCGCGAGCAGCCAACCGATCCACCAGGGGCAGACGTGGGTCTTCTCGTGACTCTTCATGCGCTAAGCATCGCACGGTCGGATGGCGCGCTGGCTTCCGTCGGTTGAGGAAAGTTGAAGCGCGCCGCCACGGCTTCCCGGTTGGGTACGAGGCCGGTGGCGCAGCGCGCGCTGGCTCCTGGACATCCTGAAGCCGGCACCTGCGGAGAAGCCGGTCAATCCGCACGGCAAGTAGCTGCAAGGACGACCCGCCGGAGAGGAGTTCCATGCGGAATCCTCGGTCCGCCTCGCACGTTGCCCGGTCAATCGGGCTTGGCCTTCAGCGAGATCGCTCCGGGAAGTTCCAGCGGCGCGCGTCCTTCCTGCAATGTGAGGACATGCGTGGGGAAGTCATATCGCCCGTCGACGGTCACGTGGCCGGCGGCATCTGCCTTGAGCCCGGATCCGCGGGACCGACGATCGCCCAGCTTGAGGAGGTCCTCCTCGCGCATCGTGGCGCGGATCTGCGCCTGGTCGGCGGCGCCGGAGAACGTCAAGGCCGCATTGGACAAGGGGGTCTCACCGATCAGGAGATTCTTGAAGGTCATCGTGCCGTGAAGGCTCAGGGCGGCATTCGGGCCCTTGGCCAAGTCGTCATTCTCGGCGATCAAGGTGAGCGTCCCAGCACCGTGGCGGTGAATCAGGGTGAAGGCTCCACCGCAGGCGGATCTCTGCGCGGCGGTGACGACGAAGCTCCTGTCGGCCATGTCGCTCCCCGACAGCTCCGCCTTGCCGCTCGCAGCGCGGAGCTGGAACCCCATCTCATAGGTGAAGCGAAGTCGGTCCGGACTGGCAGCGAACTCGAGGGCGTCCAGCGAGAACGCTTGAACCGGCAAACCTGCGGGGAAAGGGTCGAAGCCGTCGGACATGCCGTCGTCTTGCTCAGGCCCGCTCGCGACGCCATTCATGGTGAGATGGTCAAACAGGAAGAAGACGTTGTTCCGCATCGCGTCCGCCGCCGAAACGTCCTCCAGACCGTCGGCCCCCCTGATGCCAAGGCGATACGCGCCCGAGATTTCGACGCGGAACCTGGTGGGTATGGAGCCCTTCGTGAAGTGACGGGACGCCTGGCTGAGGTCGATATGTGCAGCGGCGGTCTGATTCACCTTGCGGATCTCGAATGAAACATCGACCAGCACCGAGTGGGTCTTGTCGTCATGGCGCACGTCGACGTTGACCGTGCTCTGGTCTTCAAGGGCGTGCAGGTCCCTGATCGCGTCCTGGTACTTGCCTCTGATGGCCGTCTCGAGCCCCAGGTAGGTGGGCGCTTCTCCCTCCGCCCTGGCGCCGGCGAAATAGGAGGTGATGGTCTTGCTGATGTCGATCAGGTCACCGAACTGGAAGCCCGCCGGCTTGCCTTGCGGGGCCGATGGCGCAGGGCGGTCGGCGAGAGTGATGGTGGGAGCTGCGAGGATGAAGAGAGCAGCTGCGCGCACGAGCGACATCTTGGCTCCACCGGGTTCCCGGGTGACGATCGTACCGCTACAGCCGCGGCCTCCGCGGACAACGCATCTTGCGGTGACTTGGGTGACCGTCCCCGGACTGCTTGGCCGGGAGCCATCTGCCCGCCGTGAAGCGTCGCATGGCCCTTGCGGAGCGGCAAGGGCGTGCGCCTGACCGGCGCCGGGCAGCTGCTGGCCCTGATCAAGCGACGTGACCGGTCGCCCGTCGACCTGGCGGCGCTCGACGTTCGGCTCCGCCGCCTCGCCCGGCTGCAGCCGGGCGGCGGTCCAGGTCCACCACGTCACCTTCCGCTCCCACGGCGGCGGCGACGAGCCGTCGAACCTCGTCGGCCTCTGCGCGGCGCACCACCTCCACGCGGTGCACATGGGCTGGGTCCGCGTCTGGGGGAGGGCGCCGCCACTGCTTGAACGCAGCGGCTACGCGCCGGAGCCGTGGCTGCCCCCTCACCCTGACCCTCTCCCCCGGTGGGGGAGAGGGGAGAATCCCCTGGGTTCCGCGCGAAGATCCCTACGCCGACGGGCTTCTAGTCGCCCGTCCCCCGCGGCTGCCCCTTCCTCAGGAAGGTCGGGATGTCGAACTGATCGTCGTCCGCCGGCTTGAACGCCTGCGTCGCGCGCGCGCCGGCGCGGACCACGGCCGGCGCCGCGGGGGTCGTCAGCCGGACCGGCTGCGGCTCGCGCGGCTTCGCCTCGGCGGCCGGCAGCGGCGGCGGCTGCTGGATCTTGGCCACCGGCGCGGAGGCCGGGACCTGGACCTGGACGGCGGCGCGAGGGGGGCGGCGGTCGGCGTCGCGCGGCTGGAAGCCGGTGGCGATGACCGTGATCTTCACCTCGTCACCCATCCGCTCGTCGATCACCGAGCCGAAGATGATGTTGGCGTCGGGATCCGCGGCGGCGTGGGCCATCGAGACCGCCTCGTCCACCTCGCGCAGCGACAGGTTCGGCCCGCCGGTGATGTTCACGAGGAGGCCGGTGGCCCCGTCGAGCGTGACGTCCTCCAGCAGCGGCGACGAGATGGCGGCCTGCATCGCCTCCATCGCCCGCCGCTCGCCGTTCGAACGGCCGCTCCCCATCAGCGCCATCCCCTTCTCGGCCATGATGGTCCGCACGTCGGCGAAGTCGACGTTGACGAGCCCGTGCACGGTGATCAGGTCGGCGATCCCCTGGACGGCGTTGAGCAGCACCTCGTCCGCCCGCTTGAACGCGTCCGCGAGCGACATGTTCTCGCCGGCGACCGAGAGGAGCCGCTGGTTCGGGATGACGATGAGCGTGTCGACAGCGGCGCGCAGGTCGGCGAGCCCCTGCTCGGCCTGCTTGCGCCGCCGGTTCCCCTCGAAGAGGAACGGCTTGGTCACGACGCCCACGGTGAGGGCGCCCGACTCCTTGGCCACGTCGGCCACGACCGGCGCGCCGCCGGTCCCGGTGCCGCCCCCCATCCCGGCGGTGACGAAGACCATGTCGGCGCCGTCGAGCGCCGCCGCGATCTCGTCGCGCGCCTCGAGGGCCGCCTGCCGGCCGACCTCGGGGTTGGCGCCGGCGCCGAGGCCGCGGGAGGCCCCCCGGCCGAGCTGGAGCTTCAGGCTCGCCCGGTTCGCGGCGAGGGCCTGCACGTCGGTGTTGGCCGCGATGAACTCCACGCCCTCGAGCCGGCCGGCGACCATCGTGTTGACGGCGTTGCCGCCGCCGCCGCCGACGCCGATCACCTTGATGCGGGCCGTGTCGACCTTGTCGGTGAACTCGATCATCAGAACACCTCCCCCAGCCAGCCCTTCATGCGGTCCTTCACCTTCCGGAAGACGTTCTCCTCGCGGATCTTGAAGTACGGGCTCCCCTCCTGCTGCTTCGCGCCGTAGTGCACGAGCCCGACCGCGGTGGCGTACATGGGGCTCTTGACCACGTCGACCAGGCCGCCGATGCCGCGGGGGAGGCCGCGCCGCACCGGGACCCCGAGGACCTCCTCGGCCATCTCGGTCATCCCGGCGAGGAGCGTCGAGCCGCCGGTGATGACCACGCCCGAGGCGATCGACTCCTCGAGCCCGGCCTTCTGGATCTCGTGCTGCACGAGCATGAAGATCTCCTCCACGCGCGGCTCCACGATCTCGGCCAGGATCTGGCGGGAGAGGATGCGCGGGGCGCTGCCGCCGACGCTCGGCACCTCGATGGTGTCGCTCTTGTCGACCATCGCCGCGAGGGCGCAGCCGTACTGCTTCTTGATCCGCTCGGCCTCGTGGGTCGGCGTGCGCAGCCCCACCGCCACGTCGTTGGTGAGGTGGTTGCCGCCGAGGGAGAGGACGGCGGTGTGGGCGATGGCGCCGTTCACGAAGATCGCGATGTCGGTCGTGCCGCCGCCGATGTCGACGAGGCAGACGCCCAGCTCCCGCTCGTCGTCGGAGAGGCAGGCGAGCGAGCTCGCGAGCGGCTGCAGGACGATGTCCGCCACGTTGAGGCCGGTCCGCTGCGCGCACTTCACGATGTTCTGCGCCGAGGAGACCGCGCCGGTGACGATGAGCGCCTTCGCCTCCAGCCGGACGCCGCTCATCCCGACCGGCTCCCGGATGCCGTCCTGGTCGTCGACGATGAACTCCTGGGGCAGGACGTGGAT
>Ga0209464_10000633_pt1 | contig 11218 bp, 12 predicted proteins | sample DOMMetBare1Fresh_2_FD_187473 | JGI IMG/M metagenome (GOLD analysis project Ga0209464, IMG submission 187473) | Wetland sediment microbial communities from St. Louis River estuary, USA, under dissolved organic matter induced mercury methylation -... | ecosystem: Environmental > Aquatic >... | reverse complement strand
GCAGAGCTCATGCAGTGGAGCCCAAAGCACGGCCGGACCCTGCCGGTGATCCTGCTGGAGGACGACGAGTGGGGGCGACCCGCACCGTGAGTCGGTGCCCGCGGCGCCTGCCGCAGGAGCTACCTAGGGAGGAGTCCCATAGGGGCCTAAGGCGAGGAGGAACGTGCCTCCCGGGGCGAGGTAGGCCATGATTTCGGGACATGGCCCGCCCGCACCTGCCGCCCGACCCCATCCGGTCCATCCCCACGACGTTCCAGGTCGGGAATCACACGCTCAAGGTGTGGCGGCTCCACGAAGGTCGCTGGACGGCCTCCGTGGACGAAGGGCCGCTCGCCAACAGCTTCGAGACGCAGGTCGAGGCCTGGGAGGCGGGCGTGCGCGAGGCCGATCGGCGGGACCGGCAGCACTAGTCCCCGCTCCAGGGCGGGAGCGCACCGGTGGGCGGTCCCGGGCCCGCCCTGATCGGTCGAGGCGGGTCCTCGGGCCCCTCAGTCCCCGTCGACGGTCCGGTGGACCGCCAGCTCCGGCTCGGGCGGCAGGTTGAGGATCTCCTCCGGACAGAGCTCGACGATGAAGTCGATGATGTCGCGGATGGAGACCACCCCGGCCAGCGTCCCGTCGGCCTTGACGAGCGGCACGTGGCGGAAGCGTCCCACGCTCATCTTGTTGAGGGCGTAGGCCACCGGGGCCGAGAGCTTCAGCGACTCGGGGGCCGGCGTCATGAACTTCTTCACGGGAGAGCGGCCGAAGGCCTTGGCGGTCATGGCGCGGGACACCAGGTCTCGCTCGGTGAAGATGCCGACCAGGTTCTTCCCCTTCTTCACCAGCACCGCGCTCACCTTCTTGGTGCGCATCAGCTCCGCCGCCCGCGTCACCGTGGCGTCGGGAGAGACCGTCACGGCCGGCGCCCGCTTCAGCTCGCTGAGCGGCGTCTCCAGCATCTCCCGGCCCACGTCGCGGTGCCGCCCCACCTCCGGCTCGCCCTCGTCGCCTTCCAGCACGTCGCTCTCTTCCGCGTGTTCCAGTCCGGCCATGGTGGCGCTCCTCGAGGTGGAACGGGTTGGGAAGCGTGGTACGTGTCAGCCCGATCTCCTCACCCCCCTTGCAAGGGGGCAACCCCCCGCCAGGGGCCAGCATGCGCGTTCCCGACCCCTTCGACCTCGACCTGGTGGTCCGCAGCCACGGTTGGTACGACCTGGCCCCCTGGCGCTACGACGCCGACCGGCGCGTTTTGTCGCGCCCCCTGCGGCTGGCGTCGGGGCGGGTGGTCGCCGCCGAGCTGGCGGAAGGGCCTGGCGGCCTGCTCTTCCGGGCGCTCGCCACGGGCCGGCTGGGCGCGGCCGAGGCACGCGAGGCGCAGGCCCAGGCGCGCCACTGCCTCGCCCTCGACGAGGACCTCGGTCCCTTCCGCGCCCTCGCCGCGGAGCTGGAGGCGCGGCGGGCGTCGGGACGGGGAAGGGACCTGCCCGACCTGCGCTGGGCGCTCGCCCGCGGCGCCGGGCGGCTGCTGCGCTCGCCCACCGTCTGGGAGGACGCGGTGAAGACGCTCTGCACCACCAACTGCTCCTGGTCGCTCACGCGCGTCATGGTGGCGCGCCTCTGCGAGACGCTGGGCGAGCCCGGGCCGGGCGGGGAGCGGGCCTTCCCGGCGCCGGAGGCGCTGGCCGCCAGGCCGGAGCGCTTCTTCCGGGACTCCATCCGCGCCGGGTACCGGGCGCCGTTCCTGCGCACGCTGGCGCGGCAGGTGGCGTCGGGGCGGCTGGACCTCGAGGCGCTGCGGCGCCCCGCGCTGCCCACGCCCGAGCTGCTGGAGCGGCTCACCGACCTCGACGGCTTCGGTCCGTACGCGTCGGAGCACCTGGCGCGGCTCCTCGGTCGCCACGACTTCCTGGCGCTCGACTCCTGGACGCGCCAGCGGCTGCGGACCCTGCGCGGCCGGCGCCGCCAGCCGACCGACCGGGCGGTGCGGCGCTGGTACGCCCCCTACGGCCCGTTCGCCGGTCTCGCCATGTGGCTCGAGGTGACGGCCGACTGGTTCGGCGCCGCGCCGCCCTGGCCGTGAGCGGCCGCGCCCGGCCCGGGTGGCGCGCCGCGTGGTAGAACCGGTGCCTCCCGGAGGAGACACCATGAAGGCGGCCTTCGTCCTCGTGAAGTGCGAGCTCGGCAGGGTCTCGGAGGTGGCCAAGGCCATCATCGAGATCGACGGTGTCTCGGAGGTCCACTCCATCACCGGCGATCACGACCTGCTGGTGAAGCTCTACGCCGAGGACTACGAGACCTTCGGGGAGCTCATCCCCGGCCTGTTGCAGAAGGTGGAGGGGATCCGCGAGACCTCCACCATGCTCGCCTTCCGGGTCTTCACGGCCGGGTAGCGCGGGCGGCGCTATCCGCCGAAGGCGTCGAGGCCGGTGGCGGCCCGCCCCAGCGTCAGCGTGTGGACGTCGTGCGTGCCCTCGTAGGTGAAGACCGCCTCGAGGTTGGCCAGGTGGCGCATGGGGACGTGGTCGTCGACGATGCCCGAGGCTCCCAGCAGCTCGCGGCAGGTGCGGGCCGCATCGCGCGCCATGCGCACGTTGGCCCGCTTGGCCATGGAGATCTGCACCGGGGTGGCGCCGCCGCCGTCCTCCAGCTCGCCGAGCCGCAGCGCCAGGAGCTGGGCGTGGACGATCCCCTCCCAGACGTCGGCCAGGCGCGCCTGGACCAGCTGGAAGGCGCCGATGGGGCGGCCGAACTGGACCCGGTCGCGGGCGTGGCCGCGGGCCGCCTCGAAGCACGCCAGGGCCGCGCCGATGGCCCCCCAGGCGATGCCGAAGCGGGCCTTGTTGAGGCAGGCGAGCGGCCCCTTCAGCCCCAGCCCCTCGGTGCCGGGGAGCACGCTCGCCGCCGGCACCCGCACGCCGTCGAGGTGCAGCTCCGAGGTGACCGAGGCGCGCAGCGAGAGCTTCCCCGGCACGTCACGCGCCGTGAATCCCCTGGTGCCGCGCTCCACCAGGAAGCCGCGGATGGAGCGCGGATCGTCCCCCTCCACCTTGGCCCAGACGAGGGCCAGGCCGGCGATGGAGCCGTTGGTGATCCAGGCCTTGCTCCCGTCGAGCACCCAGTCGGCGCCGTCCCGCCGCGCCCGCGTCCGCAGCGAGGCGGGATCGCTGCCGGCGTCCGGCTCGGTGAGGCCGAAGCAGCCGATGAGCTCGCCGCGCGCCATGGCCGGCAGGTAGCGCGCCTGCTGCTCGGGCGAGCCGAAGGCGTCGATGGGGTACATGCAGAGGGCGCCCTGCACCGAGGCGAAGGAGCGGATGGCCGAGTCGCCGCGCTCCAGCTCCTGCATGCAGGCGCCGTAGGTGGTGGCCGAGGCGCCGGCGCAGCCGTGGCCGTGGAGCGTCATGCCGAAGAGGCCGAGCCCGGCCATGGCCGGCACGAGCTCCATGGGGAAGGTGCCCTCGCGGCAGTGGCGGGCCACCACCGGCAGGACCTGCTCGTCCACCAGCCGTGCCACCGAGCGGCGGGCCAGGCGCGCCTCCTCGGGCAGCTTCTCCTCGACGCGGAAGAGGTCGGCCGGGGCCGGGTCGCGCGGGCTCATGGCGTGGTCCCCGGCGTGGTCCCCGGCGCGGGGCCGGGCACGGGGCCGGGCGCCGGCGCCGGCGGATCCGCCGGCTGGTCGGGCGGTGCGGGCGGCTCGCGCTCGTCCTGGTCGCGACGGAAGATGCGCAGCGCGGCGATGAGGAAGGTCACCACCAGCGGCCCGAGCAGCATGCCGACGGCGCCGAAGGCCGCCACGCCGCCCAGCAACGCCAGGAAGACGATGCCCACCGGCAAGTCCATGCCGTCCTTGAGCAGGTAGGGGCGGGCCACCGTGTCGACCACGGAGACCACCCCCACGCCCCACACCGCCAGGAAGATGGCGGCCCAGGGGTGGCCGGTGGCGTACTGCAGCAGGGCCGCCGCCAGCACCACCACCGTCCCGCCCACCGCCGGCACCAGGGCCACGAGGAAGGTGACGAAGGTGAGGAAGACCGGGGCGGGGGCGCCGGCGAAGAGGAAGCCGAAGAAGGCGGCGGCGGCCTGGATGCCGGCGGTGGCCACCGTGGCGATGAGCACCGACACGGCGGTGCGCCGGAACTCGCCGGCCAGCTCGCGGAACTGGCCGGTCGCCATGGGGGCGGTCGCCTCGAGCCAGGAGACGAGCCGGTGGCCGTCGGTGAGGAAGAAGTAGAAGGCGATGAGGGTGAGGCCGACGCGCAGGAGGGCGCCGCCGGTGGCGGCCAGCACGCCGCCCAGGGCGGTGACGGCCTGCCCGCCGCCCGCGCCGGCCAGCCCCTTGATCTCCGCCTCCAGGTCGGGCACGGCGGCGATGAGCCGGCGCGCCAGCGGCTCCAGCCACGAGGGGAGGCGGTCTACCAGGCCGGTCACCCCCTCCGAGGCCAGGGCCTCGCGCAGCCACTGGAACCCCTCCACCGCCTGGCCGGCGATGATGGTGACGAGGGCCGCCACCGGCAGCGCCAGCGCCCCCACCAGCACCAACACCAGGAGGCCGGCCGCCAGGTCGCGCCGCCCGCGCAGCCGCGCCGCGAGCCAGACCATGGGGCGGTAGGCCGCCGCCGCCAGCACCGCCGCCACCAGCAGCGACGACCAGAAGGGCGAGATCAGCACTACGGTGAGGGCCACCGCGGCGATCACCAGGGCGAGGAGGAAGTGGCGCTGCAGGTCGTCGCGGGTCATCAGAAGTTCACGTGGACGCGGTCCGGGGCCAGGCCGGCCCGGGCCAGCGTCTCCTTCACGTCGGTCACCATGCTGGACATGCCGCACACGAAGGCGGCCGCCTCGTCGAGGCGCGCTCCGCCGAAGTCGAGGGTGCGCGCCACCTGCTGGACGCGGCCGCGCACGCCGGCCCAGGCGTCGTCCTCGGCGGTGGGGCAGAGCACCAGCCGCACGCCGCGCCGGTCCCAGGCCAGGTGCTCGGCCCGGTAGGCGAACTCGCTGCCGTGGCGCTGGCCGTAGAAGAGGGCGATGTGGTTCACCTCGTCGCGCCGGCGCAGGAGCGCCTGCAGCAGGGCCCGCACCGGGGCGATGCCGGTGCCGGCGGCGAAGAGGAGCACGTCGCGCCCCAGCGCGGCCTCGATGGGGAAGCCGCGGCCGAAGGGCTCGGTGACGAGCAGATCCGCGCCGGGGTGGCCCGCCTCCACCACGGCGTCGGCCACCTTGCCGCCTCGCTTCACCAGCAGCTCGGCGCGCCCCTCCGGGCCGGGGGCGGAGGCGATGGCGAAGTAGCCCTCCCCGGCGGCGGTGCGGACCTTGATGACCTGGCCGGGCCGCTCGTGGCGCGCCGCCAGCGCCGGCGGGAGCTGCAGCCGCAGGGCGCGCAGCGTGGCGGTCTCGTCCCAGGCGTCGGCCACGGGGACGGCGTGGTGTTCGGTGGGGCCGGCCATGCGAGGCGCACGGTAGCACCGGCGGCGGCGGCGCGCGCGGTGGGCCGGGCGGGCGCGCCGGCCGGGCCGGGCGTAGACTCCCGCCGCCATGATCACCGCCGCCGACGTGTCCCAGGCCCACCTGCGAATCCGCGGGCGCATCCGCCGCACGCCGGTGGTGGAGCTCCCGCCCGGCACCTTCGGCCTCCCGGCGCCGCTGTCGCTCAAGCTCGAGCTCCTGCAGCACGCCGGCAGCTTCAAGCCGCGCGGCGCCTTCAACCGGGTCCTGTCGAGCCGGGCGCCGGCCGCCGGCCTCATCGCCGCCTCGGGCGGCAACCACGGCGCGGCGGTGGCCCACGTCGGGCGCGCCCTCTCGCTGCCCACCGAGATCTTCGTCCCGGAGATCGCCGCGCCGGCCAAGGTGGCGCGCATCCGCGCCGACGGCGCCAGGGTCGAGGTGGTGGGGAAGACCTACGCCGAGGCCCTCCAGGCGAGCACGCGGCGCGCCGCCGAGACCGGGGCGCTGGTGGTGCACGCCTACGACCAGCCGGAGGTGGTGGCGGGGCAGGGGACGGTGGCGCTGGAGTGGTCCGAGCAGGCCCCGCCGCTCGACGTGGTGCTGGTGGCGGTGGGCGGCGGCGGCCTCCTCGGCGGCGTGGCGGCCTGGTTCGACGGGCGCGTCCGCGTGGTGGCGGTGGAGCCGGAGGGGTGCCCCACGCTCCACCGCGCGCTCCAGGCCGGCCGGCCGGTGGACGTCGAGGTCGGCGGGATCGCGGCCGACTCGCTGGGCGCCCGCCGCATCGGCGAGCTGGCCCTCGAGGTGGCGCGGCGGACCGGCGTGGAGAGCGTGCTGGTGAGCGACCAGGCCATCCGCGAGGCCTGGCGGACCCTGTGGCGCGAGCTGCGCGTGGCCGCCGAGCCGGGCGGCGCGGCGGCGCTGGCGGCCATCCTGAGCGGCGCCTGGCGGGCGCGCCCGGGCGAGCGGGTGGGCGTGCTGGTCTGCGGCGGCAACGTCGATCCGGCGCTGCTGGGCGCGTGACCGGCGCGCCTCACGGCCGCTCAAGCGCCCGGCCGGAGCGCCGCCTCGGCCGCCCGGACGCCGCGCTCCAGCGCCTCGACGTTGACGGCCACCAGGGCCGGCTTGGCGTGGAGCGCCTGCCCGATGGCCTCGACGAAGGTCGGCGCGGGGAAGAGCCGGGTCGCGCCGAGCAGCGCGCCCAGCGCCACCACGTTCTTCACCATGGGCTTGCCCAGCTCGTGGGCGATGGCGCTGCAGGGGACGCCCACCAGGCGGACGCCGGCGGCGCCCGGCGGCGGCGACGTCACCACCGAGGCGTCGTAGACGATGACGCCGCCCGGCACCACCTCCGGCCCGAACTTGGCGAGGCTCGGCGCGTTGAAGGCGACCAGCGCGTGCGGGTGGGGCGCCGCCGGCGAGAGCACCTCGCCCTCGGCGATGCGCACGTCGGCGTAGGAGGTGCCGCCGCGCGACTCCGGCCCGTAGCTGGGGATGTGCGTCGCGTCGAAGCCCTCGTTGATGGCCGCCTTGGTGATCAGCAGGGCCGCCGTCTGCGCGCCGTCGCCGCCAGCGCCGGCCAGCTTGAGCGCGATGTCGTCGCCCCAGGCGGTCCTCGGGAAGCCCTGGCAGTGGCGCCTCACCGGCTCGGCCAGGCCGCCGATGGCGGCCAGCACCCGGGCCGGGTCGAAGGTGGGGCTCGGCCAGGGGCCGAAGGGCTGGGCGGTGGCGTCCTTCTTCGGCCCGAGGGGGAAGACCGGGACCATCTTCTCGCGCACCCAGGCCTCGGTCTCGGGCGGCGTCATGCCGAGGTGGGTGGGGCACTCGGCCAGGATCTCCACGAAGGCGAAGCCTACGTTCTCGGCCTGCAGACGGAGCGCCTTGGTGATGGCCTTCTGGGCGCGGGTGCGCTGCTTGGCGTCGTAGAGCGCCACCCGCTCCACGTAGACCGGCCCGTCGAGCTGGGCGATGAGCTCGGCCATGCGGATGGGAGCGCCCATGTGGCGGTCGCGCCCGGAGGGGCTGGTGGAGGTCTTCTGGCCCATGAGCGTGGTGGGGGCCAGCTGGCCGCCGGTCATGCCGTAGATGGCGTTGTTGACGAAGAGGACGGTGAGGGGCAGCCCGAGCTGGGCCGCCTGGAAGATCTCGGCCAGGCCGATGGAGGCGAGATCGCCGTCGCCCTGGTAGCTCACCACCACGCTGTCGGGGTTGGCCACCTTGTGGCCGATGGCCACCGCCGGGGCGCGCCCGTGGGCCGCCTGGCTGTTGCCGACGTCGAGGTAGTAGTGGAGGAAGACGCTGCAGCCCACCGGCGAGATGGCGATGGTGCGGTCCTGCACGCCCAGGCGCTCGATGGCCTCGCCGAGCATCTTGTGGACCAGGCCGTGGCCGCAGCCGGGGCAGTAGTGGGTCGACTGGGCCTTCACGCCGGTGGCGTGGTCGTGCCGCTCGAACCGCTCGTAGAAGGTGCTCACGCGCGCGCCCTCCGCTTGCCGGAGGCGGCCCGCACCCCGTCCACGATCTCGCGCAGCGACGGCAGCACGCCGCCCATGCGCCGCACGTGGCGGATGTCGAGGTCGCGGCCCGCCTTGGCGTGGGAGAGGGCCAGGCGCAGCTCGTCCTCCAGCTGCCCCTCGCTGGCCTCCACCACCACCACCCGCTTCACCTGCTCGAGCAGGGGCAGGAGCGCCCGCACCGGGAAGGGCCAGAGCGTCTGCGGCCGGAACAGGCCGGCCTGGATCCCCTCGTCGCGCAGCGCCCGCACCGCCCCCTTGGCCATGCGCGCCGGCGTGTTGCAGGCCACCAGCAGCACCTCGGCGTCGTCGCAGCGGTAGAGGTCGGCCCGCTGCTCCGCCTTGGTCATGCGCAGGTACTTGGCCTCCAGGTGGCGGTTGTGCGCCTCCAGGTCGGCCTCGGAGAGGTGGATGGAGCTGATGAGGTTGCCGCGGTGCTCGCGGTCGCCGGAGACGGCCCAGTCCGGCAGCCCCGGCCGCACCATCGCCGGCGGCAGCGACACCTTGCCGGTCATCTGGCCGAGGTAGCCGTCGGCCGCGATGAGCACGGGGTTGCGGTAGCGGAAGGAGAGGTCGAAGGCCAGCATGGTGAAGTCGAGCATCTCCTGCGGGGTGGCCGGCGCCAGCACCACCCCGTGGGTGTTGCCGTGCCCGAGGCCGCGGCAGAGGAGCTTGATGTCCGACTGCTCGGGGGCGATGTTGCCGAGCCCCGGCCCGCCGCGCATCACGTCCACGATGACGCTCGGCACCTCGGCGCCGATGAGGTAGCTCACCCCCTCCAGCATGAGGCTGAAGCCCGGCGAGGAGGTGAAGGTCATGGAGGGCAGGCCGGCGCCGCCGCAGCCGTACAGCATGTTGACGGCCGCCACCTCGCTGACCGCCTGCACGAAGTGGCCGCCCAGCTCGGGCAGGAGGCGCGCCATCAGCTCGGCCCCTTCGGTGGAGGGCGTGATGGGGTAGCCGAAGAAGTGGCGGCAGCCGGCCAGCACGGCGCCGATGGCCGAGGCGTGCGCCCCCTTGAGGATGAGCGGCCGCCCCTCCGGCAGCGCCACGCGCTCGGCGGGCCTGGACCCGGGCGTGGGCGCCGGGGCGCGCGGCGTGGCCGGCGCGCCGGAGCGCAGCCCGAACGGCTCGGGGCAGGCATCGACGCACAGCTCGCAGCCGTTGCACTCGCCCGGCTGCAGGGTCACCGGCACCAGCCCCGTGAGCGGGTTGATCTCGCTGCCCGGCGCGATGCAGTGGTGCGGGCAGACCTCGATGCAGCGGCCGCAGGCCTTGCACAGCTCGGGTTGCAGGACGGGCCTGGGCCTCGCATCGACGTTGGGCATGGCCACCTCCTGGAGCGGTGCCACGATTGTGGCAGAGCCTCGTGGGGAAGGCGAGACGCCGCGGCGGGGCGGCAGGCCGCCTCACTTCCGCCCTCCGGCCGGCCAGCCGGCCGCGCCCGACGCGGGCCAGTCGCGGCGCCGCACCAGGCCGCGCCGCAGCGCCGGGAGCGGGTACCGCGTGCCGCGCCAGACCACCGCACCCCGGGCCACCGCGACCACGGCGCTCCCCACGATGACGCCCGCGAGGGCCAGCGCGACCAACGGCCAGAGCAGCCCCTCGGCGCCGGAGCCGCCCGCCACGCGGCGGGCCGTGGTGCCGTGGATGGCGGCAGCCAGGAGGGCCGCCAGGGCGGCCGGGAGGGCGGCGAGCGGGTGGCCGGCGGCGAGCAGGCCGAGCGCCGCAGCCAGCGGCCCGGCGCCGAGCCCCGCCACCACGGCCGCCGCCAGGAGCGCCAGGCCGAGCCGGTACTCGCAGGCGGCGAAGGCGTTCTTCACCAGGCCCAGCACCGAGGGCACGAAGCCGTGCTGCCAGCGGACCGAGACCAGCTCGCCGGCGCTCACCGCGCCCTGTGGCACGCCGCTGCGGCGCAGCAGCAGCCCGAGCTTCACGTCGTCCACCACCTCGAACCGCAGCTTCGAGTGGCCGCCCACGCGGAGCCAGTCGGCGCGCCGCACCAGGTTGAACGCGCCCACGCCGATGAAGCCGCGCGTGCCGGCGCGCGGCAGGTCGGCCACCCGGAAGACGGCCGAGGCGACGACGGCGAAGGCCGAGACGAAGGCCCGCTCCAGCAGGCCGGGCGCGACGAAGCGCGGCGCCGCCGCCACGTGCCCCAGGCCGCGGGCGCGGGCGAAGCCCAGGGCGCGCCGCAGCGCGTCCGGCGCCGTCACCACGTCGCCGTCGGTGAAGTGGAGCCACTCGCCGCGGGCCCGCTCGCCGCCCACCTGGAGCGCGTGGTTCTTCCCCAGCCACCCCGCGGGCAGGGCGGCCAGGTGGACCACGGTGAGGCGAGGGTCCCCGGCGGCCAGCCGATCCAGCAGCGCGCCGGTGGCGTCCTCGGAGCGGTCGTCCACCGCCACCACCTCGAGGGCGGGCAGGTCCTGCGCCAGGAGGGAGCGGACCGCCGCCTCGACGCAGGGCGCCTCGTTGCGGCACGGGACCACCACCGACACCGAGGGCGGGTCCGGGTCGGGCGCTACCTCCGGCAGGCGCACCAGGTGGCGCTCGGTGGCCAGCGCCTGGCGCAGCAGCCCCACCCACGCCGCCAGCACGACCGTCCCGATCGTGAAAAGAACCATGAACACCAATCAGTTATACTCCAGACCCTTCCGGGGTCGCCCACCGGCCGGGCGCGTCGGGTCCTTCACTCGGTGGCCGACCCGTGCCGGCGAGGGTCAAGGAGTCAGTCATGGGTGCCAAGGCTCTGAAAGAAACCGAGACCGAGCTCGACGGCGACCAGCGGGAGCTGGGGCTGGTGCTGGAGTTCATGCGCGCCCTCTGGGCGGTCGACCACGAGCTGCAGTCCTCGTCCAAGCGGATGGAGGCGGCTTCGGGGGTGACCGGCCCGCAGCGGCTCGTGATCCGGATCGTCGGGCGCTTCCCCGGCATCTCCGCGGGAAAGGTCTCGGAGATCCTCCACCTCCATCCGAGCACGCTCACCGGCGTGATGAAGCGGCTCGAGGCCCATGGCCTCGTGGAGCGCAAGGCCGATCCAGCCGACGCCCGGCGGGCCCTCCTCGCCCTCACCGCCCGCGGCCGCGCCATCGACGCCGTGCGCGGCGGCACCGTCGAGGCGGCGGTGCGGCGCGCCCTCGGCAAGGTGCAGCCGAAGTCCGTGGCGTCGGCGCGCGAGGTGCTCGAGGTGCTGGCCGCCGAGCTGGCTCGGACGGTCTAGCGGGGCTGGGGGCCCGCTGGTAGATTCCCGGCCCGGTGCGGGTCCTCCTCTCGAACGACGACGGCGT
>Ga0209464_10000632_pt1 | contig 11230 bp, 9 predicted proteins | sample DOMMetBare1Fresh_2_FD_187473 | JGI IMG/M metagenome (GOLD analysis project Ga0209464, IMG submission 187473) | Wetland sediment microbial communities from St. Louis River estuary, USA, under dissolved organic matter induced mercury methylation -... | ecosystem: Environmental > Aquatic >... | reverse complement strand
AGAAAGAGTACGCCAAGCCGCTGAGCCGCCAAAATTGTAACTGGAATGAGCTTTTATTAATTCTCTGCGTCTCGCGTTCTTTGCGAGAGAAAGAAAGAGTACGCCAAGCCGCTGAGCCGCCAAGCTTGTAACTGGAATAAGCTTTTGTTAATTCTTTGCGTCTCGCGTTCGTTGCGAGAGAAAGAAAGAGCACGCCAAGCCGCTGAGCCGCCAAGATTGTAACTGGAATAAGCTTTTTATTAATTCTTTGCGTCTCGCGTTCGTTGCGAGAGAAAGAAAGATCACACCAAGCCGCTGAGCCGCAAGATTGTAACCGGAATAGGCCTTTGTTAATTCTCTGCGTCTTCGCGTATCACCTTTGCGAGAGAAAGAAATAGCACGCCAAGCCGCTGAGCCGCCAAGATTGTAACCGGAATGAGCTTTTGTTAAAACCCCACTAACCAGCAGACTTCCCAGACGCAATTACGTATCCTTGCTTAACCCTATCGGACATACCTATACCATCGCGAATACTCCCAGCAAGGGTAAGTCCAGGGTGCTGACTTTCGATTGTGCGAATAGCCTCGAAGCGCTGTTCGGAGCTACGCTCGTACTGCGCAATAGCATGAGGATAACGAAAAACCTCCAACAAATCGGGCTTCATATTGGTACGCAAAGTTTCAGAAATCTCGGCAACAACCAGCGCCTTAAGCTCATCATCAGAAAGCAAGTAGGTACTTTCGTTCTTAATACCACCCGTAAAGACAGAAAGAAGCGCACCACCCAAAGGAGCACGATCCTGAAAAATAGAAGAAGGGAAAAGAACACCCAGCATCTTACGCCTCTCCCTAGAAGGAACCAAACCACCAAACCCATTGAGCAGAATGCCGTTCCACCGCTTATACCCAGCAACAACAAGCGCAACCTTAGCATAACGAAGGCAAGTAAGCGGATCGAGGTCGCTATCAGAGAGGAAAGGAAGCAAAGAAGGAAGCTCGTAAGAACCTACAGTTGAAACAACATTAGGAGTAGAAATTGAATGGATAACCCCATTTGAAGCATAGCGAACAGCATAGCCATCGGAAGTTTTTTGAACAGCACAATCGGCAGCATTAAGTATGATATTTTGCCCCCCAATAGCATCAACAAGCGCATCGACTAGATTTTGCAGACCACCCTTAACCGAAAACACCTCGCGAGTAACCCTAAGTTCGAGAGGAGATTTTGGCTCTTTAGCCTTTTTAACAGCCCCCTTAATAAAGCTTCCATACTTTTGTTCGAGATTATAGAGCTTAGGGAGAGCAAACTTTGGCACAAGCAGCGTAGGATCTCCAGCATACACCCCCGACACAAAAGGATCGACAGCATAATCGAGAAAGCTTTGTCCCAAACGACGCTTAACCAAGCTGTCGAGCGTTTCGTAAGGATTGCTACCAGGCTTACGAAAGGGTTCACCAAGGATACGAAGCTTATCCTTAAACGAAAAAAGAGGCGTAAAGACAGCACTAAGCAAACCCGAAGGGAGCGCATGCCAAGCACCATTTTTCCAGATTAGACGCTTTTTTGCAGCTTGATTTGCCGTTTCGAGCTGGCATCGACCTCCAAGATCATCGAAAAACTGAACTAACTCGGGAGACGACAGCACACCAGTGTTAGGGCCAGCCTCGAAGGTAAATCCATCAACCGAATGAGTACGGATAACACCACCTGCCCTACTACCACGTTCGATTACCAAAACACGTTTCCCCTCTTTTTGAAGATAAAACGCCATAGTAAGACCTGTTAACCCAGCACCAACCACAACATAATCGACCTTAGAATTAGTCATAACTAGACAATTTTAGAGTATTGGTTTACCTGCTGCTGATAATCGCCATCGAATAGCGCTGCAACATTACGAATAAAAAAAGCACCTAGCTCGGAAACACACAGCTCGTTTCCATCATATGAAATAAGACCATCCAACTGAAGATCATTAACTTTAGTAACATCAAAACGAACCAAAGATTGCAGCTCTGAAGATGAAATTGCAAGCTGTGAAGCAACCTGCTGCCACGAGAAGTACCTATTACACATAATTGAATTGATAACCTCACGAGTAGCGATTTGCCAATCGGCAAGCAGATACCCCTTTTCTATTGGAAAATGGTTAGCCCCCACCATGCTGATATAAGCGTCGATATCACGAACATTTTGAGCGTACCCCCCAGCAAGCTGACTAATAGCCGTAACCCCAACAGCATAGACCTGTCCGGTTGTACGACGAGTACAGTAACCCTGAAAATTACGGTGAAGCTCACGATTTTGGAGAGCCCCAAAGAGCTCATCGGAAGGAAGTACAAAGTGGTCGAGCCCAACAGGTAGATACCCCTCAGCAGAAAGGATTTCAGACGCATTTTGAAACATAGCCATCTTTTCGTCAGCAGAAGGAAGACCACGCTTTTCGAGCATCAGCTGATGCTTTTTTAGCCAAGGAACATGCGCATACGAAAAAGTAACCAACCGATCGGGACGAATGGCAGCAGCCATTTTAGCAGTATCGCGAAAGCTCTGAGCAGACTGACCTGGAAGACCGTAGATAAAATCGAGATTCACACCTATTCCTCTCCCCTTACCCTTAATATAGTTAACCAGCTCATTAACAGGAATAGCCGAAGCATCGCGATTTACACCAGCAAGGACATCACTTTTAAAATCTTGAATACCAAGACTAAACCTATTAAAACCAGCATCAACCAAAGAATCAACATAGCTATAGGTTAGGTATGCAGGATTGCATTCGATCGCAATTTCGGGATTATCGATAAAGCTAAAATGGGCACGAATAGTATCAACCAGCTCGGCAAGCGCAGCAGCCTCAACAGCATTAGGAGTACCCCCACCAAAATGGATTTGCGAAACCAAGCGGTTGGAATCGATATGCGCCATAACCATTTTAAGTTCGGTTTTAAGCGCATTTAAGTAGCTACTAACCAAGCCACCCTTACCCAACGGATAGGCATTACAACCACAGTAGAAGCAAATCTTTTTACAAAAAGGAATATGAAAATAAAAAGCAATATGCTTAGGATTAGCACTATTCGACGAGCTGACCATTGAAACAAACTCGGACTCCCCAAAGCTAGAAGCGAAATGGTTTGCAGGAGGATAGCTCGTATATCGAGGTACAGGAACATTATACTTTTGAAGAAGATCGTTAGCTATTTGCATTACTTTTAAGTTTACGAGAAGAAACAAAAAGAATAAAACCAGTGACAACACTAAGCACAGCCTCGATTGCAAAGAGGCCACTATAGCCAAGCTTACCAGCCAGCTGACCGCTGAGCACCGCAAATATTAAGCTGCTAAGATGCGTAATAACAATTTGAAGCGTAAAATCGGTCCCCTCGTATCCACAACGAACACGATCCATAGAGATGGTATATATAATTACCGTAGAAAGACCATACCCCCCCCAAAGAAGAGCAATGGCTAGATAAACCACCATCAACGAAGCAACACCCAACGACATCCACCAAAAAAATGAAGAAGCGCACAAGCTAACTGCCAGAAATGAAAAAATAGCAGCTTGGCGACCGATACGCTTAACAATCCAAGCAGCACAAAGAGCACAGATAGCAGCAACAGAGGTACCAAAAATGCCCGACATAAAGCCAATTTGCTTAACATTATACCCCAGATCGACAAGGTATGGCTTAAGCATGGTAAGAATCCCTATAAAACCAGAATAGTAAAATACCAGCACCAACGCCCATCGCCCATTACCCTTTTGCTTAAAAAAACGAAAGATATCAAGAAATGAAACCCTTACCGCCCTAACCTCATGAGAAGGAAGAGGCTTACGATAGAAAATCATAGGAAAAATAGCAAAAGCAACAAAAGCGGCAAGCAGCACCATAAGCACAGACCACCCAAGATAATGGTATGCAATAAGCAGAATACCAGTACCAAAGACGCTACCCACAAAAGAACCCGCCGACTGCATACTATTCCCCAGCCCCCTTTCGGAAGGTTTTAGCATTAGGATAGCATAGATATCAACAGCAATATCCTGCGTAGCAGAAGCAACAAAAGCGAAGAGCATCAGCAGAACAACCAGCTTAAAGTCGGCCTGAAGACTAAAGCACCCGATAAAAAGGATAACAGCAGCATAGAATAGCTCAGAACCGATAATCCACCTCCGCAAATCCCTTAACGACCGAGTCCCATTATCGACAACAGGAGCCCAAAGAAACTTAATAATCCACGGAAGCTTAACAAGCTGGAGCAAACCTATAGATTGAAGAGAGTAATGCTCTTGCCTCATAATAACAGGAACTACCGTTGAGAAAAAGCTCATCGGGATAGATTGTGCTATGTACAAGCTAAATAGCACCGGAAATTTTTGCCAGTTTTTTTGGTTCATAACCATTTATTTAAGCGCAAAGTTGCAAACAACCAAGCCCCTATAATTTTAACGATAAAGTTACACCAAGCTGTAGAGGTTTCCCCATTTGCACAAACTTTTTTGATCCCATCTCGAAATAGAAAGATTCGAAGGAATTATCGGTAAGATTCTTACCCCACAAATCGAGCTGCACCCCCTTACGAATAAACGAGACACGACCATCTACGACCCCATAGTAGGACTGAGCATGCGAATTAGAATCGGTCCAATACACCTTACCAGCCCCCCTGTACGTCAATCCAAAACGAACACTACTTAGCAAAGAGTTAGAAGGAAGGATGAACACCTTTCCAACCTGAATACCCAAAGAATGAGCAGGAACATAAGGAATGTAGTTACCACTATAGTCTGTTTTACCATTAACAATATACCTTACAAAAGAAGCATCAGTGTAACCATAGCTTAGGGATGCATCGAAGCCAGCAATAGGAGTAAGAAGCAGAGAAGCTTCGACACCACGGCTCCTGGATTTACCCGCATTTTTGAGCATTGACCCACGCCCACTAGGAGTAGATTGAGAAATTTGCTGATTATCCCAATCGATATAAAATAGAGCAACATCGCCATACAAAAGCTTTGAGAAGAGAGGCGACTTAACGCCAACCTCATAATTTTTGCTCTTCTCAGGACCGAACTGCAAATCTTCAGGACGCTCGAAGGTAGAGTTGAAGCCACCCGTTTTGTATCCAGTAGAAAAAGCACCATAAAAGGAGACATCGCCAACACTATAGCCCAGAGCAACCTTTGGCAGAAGCTTTAGCGTTTTCTGAGAAGGGTAAACAACATCCTCCTTACTAGAAGTAGCACCACCTGCAACAACATCGTACCTATAATCAAGAACATCCTTCTCGGCATCGAGCCTTAGCCCAAAAGTAAGGTTAAGCCTTTTGAGAAGAATATCCTTTACCGTTACCTGCTGAAAAAGAGCAAAACCCATAATATCATGCAAGTACCACTTAAGATCATTCTGGCTCTTAGCATACGTAGCAACATTGACATGATTATCGAAAAATTGAGCAAAACCATAAGCACCAACCAGCCAAGCAATACGAGTATCAGACTTAGAACGTAGTATAAGCTCCTGCGACACCATATTTTGCTTTTGCAGCTGGTGCACAAAATTAACCGACAGCTCAGAAAAATCCTGATCGATAGCCTGATGATCGCTAAGATACTGATAAGCGGTAGTTGACAACACCTCTATGCCAGAACCACTGTACCTAGCAACCACAGCATCAGAAAATAAATTTCGATTGTAGAAGCTGTACTCGTTATACTTAATAGGCGCAACAGTACCCGTAGCAGCATCGAAAAGCGAATAGGGATAAGCCCCCTGCCTACTACGCTCGAACGAAGCAATATTCTCGAACGAAAGCTTAGAGCCCGCATTCCATATAAGCCGATTACGAAGTCCAAAAGAACCGAGACCATCGACCATAGACCCAGCGTAGGTGTTTTTGTAAAAGCCATCGTTATGCAAATAGCTAGCAGCCAAAGAATAAGCAAACGACTTACTAGGCTTAGCGTAATGACCAGCTGTAACAGAATAGGCCCCATAAGTACCAGCAGAAAGATTTAAGCTAGTACCCTGATAGGACATAGGCGATTTAGTAATAACATTAATAATGCCCCCCATCGTATTACGACCATACAACGTACCCTGAGGACCACGAAGCACCTCTATCTGTTCGACATCGAAGAAATCGAAAGCAAAAGCAGCCTTTTCGAAGTAGGGAACCCTATCAACATAAAGACCAACAGAAGGAGCATTGATCTTAGAACCAACACCCCTTATATAAATAGGAGCTGTAAGCTTAGAGCCATAATCGGGCATAAAAACATTTGGAGTGATACCCGTAATAGCGCTAAGCGTTTTAACACCCGACTCGACAATAGCCCTCGAAGAGACTAAAGAGACAGACGCAGGAATATCCTTAAAACGAGCATTGCTACGCGAAGCAACAACAGTAACCTCGCCAAGCTCGTAGCTAGACATTTTAGAAGTGTCGGCAGGAACAAATGCACGCTGAGCGAACACCGACGAAGCAACCCCCACAAAAAGAGGTACAAAAGAATAAAATTGCTTGTTCATACAAATTGCTAAGAAACAACTACAAGAGAGACACAAAAGCATCTCCGATAACAGAAAGGGATGGCACTTTAAAAGGCAACAACCTTTGCCATACCCGATTGTAGAGACCTAGCACACCGTTGGAGGGCGAGAAAAAAGATGAAAGAAAGCCTTACGAGCAACAAGCCGCTCGTTGGGAGGATAAAAAAGAGAGATGCAAGCCCTAAAACACGGAGGCTTTACCCCGTTTACAGGCACAGGCTCGCAACAATAAGACGCAGAAGAAGACCCCAACACAAACGAGCCGCTAAGATCGGCACCATAGGAAGGAGTAAGACTAGTAGCAACAACGTACGAATCGACCTTTTGATCGGGTTCGGGAGCCTGACCAGAACTATCGAACGCATAAAAACCATACGACAGCAGGTATGCCACCACTGTTATGATGTACGGTAAATGCGTAGAAAACAGTCCGAATTGAAACATTACGTGTGTTTATAACTTAACAGCAAAGTAAAGCAAATATACCCGAACAACAAAAAAAGAAGGGTACCAAAAAAGCAAAGCATAACCACAAAAAGAGAACGAAGAGCAACAAGTTTCGCAGCCACAAACAATGCTTTACAACATAAAAAAGGCAAACCAAAGCATCCAGCAATCGAGTAAATTGCATATTAGCAAACAAATATAAAAACACAGCATAAACAACAATAGATGAAAGCAACTTATAGCATAGGCACAAGCAGCACAATATCGCTAAGCGTTACGGTTGGCACCGAGGGATTTGCCCAAAGCAAGATTTACCTAAGAAAAGAGGGAGAAAAACCTCTGCTGTTGGCCACATCTGCATCAGACGATGGAAATATCTCAAAACAAGCATTAGGAGATTCGACCAACCTGAAAGATGGAGTGCTAGCCATTTACACCATGATTGACCTATCGGCGATAAGCGATGGCAACGTAGCAGCAGCAATGCAAAAAATTACCGCCACCTACGATATAAGCGGAGGTCCAAGCGGATCAACAACCATAAAAATGGACGATGATGATATTGCAAAGCTGATTGACACCAAGGTAGCAACCATTACCAAAGCAATTGTGCTAATTTAAACGATTACCCATGAAATTTACCACCCTTGTAATAGCAGCAGCAAGCGTAACACTGCTAAGCCTATCAGCCCAAGCACAGACCGATACAACCACCATTAAGCTATCGGACCTAGAAACACCCTCGAGTCCAGCATTTGTACTACTTGATGCAGCACCGACCAGCATTGCACGTCCTATGACAAGCAAAGCCTTTTCGGCAAGCATGCTGAGCATCGTTAACCAGAACGGAGGAGCAGTTGAGTTTACCCCCTACTGGTTTATAAAGAACAGCAAAATGACAGCCGCAAAGTACTACGGACTAAAAGAAAACGGAAAGCAGAATGTGTTTGCACAAGCCAAGCTACTCGCCATATCCTTTGCGATGGTAAACAGCACACCAGCATCGTCGTACAATGTAAGCAACCTCTCTTTAGGAGTTAGAACAACGCTGATTCGAGCAAATAAAAGAGCAAGCACGCAGAGGTATAGCGAATCGCTAATAGCTATAAATAAGAAGCTTGCAAGCTTTATAGACTCTATTGCCCAAGATCCACAGATAGACCCACTATCGCCGAACAAAAATGCGCTTATTGCCCAAAAGATGGCAAAACTTATTGCAGCAGACAGCTCATACCAACAAGCAAGGGCAAAGATTGCAGGCGTAGTGAATGAAAAGCCCCTATTTACGTTGGAACTTGCAGCTGGCTACAACGTTGCTTTTGACAGCACAGACTTTAAAGCCGCTCGTACTGCAAGAATTGGAACTTGGATTAATGCTGACTACTTAGCATATCAAAATGCCAGCACCTACCTTCATTTAACAGGACTAGCCCGATACATCTACGACAAGAATAGCAAGAACTCGGAAGCAAGATACGTAAACAACGACTGCTTTGACTTTGGAGGTAAGGTTGAGCTTGAAGTAGGCAAATTTTCGGGAGGTGCCGAGTACGTTAAAAGGCTTTACCTCGACAACACCTCGCAAAATACCGAACGCATTGCAGCGAATATAAGGTACAAGATTAGCGCCGACTTCTACGTGAACGGCACGCTTGGCAACAACTTTGGCAAAAACGCGCTGTTAACGCTCTTCGGATTTCAGTGGACCATAGAAAGCGGAAACGAAAAAGTGCAGATAAAGTAACAAGCCCCTAATATTAAAACTATGGAAAGTAGCATCGAAAAAACAACCAAAGAACCTGCAGGCAACAACGAAGGCTACAAGTATTGGATAGAGCTCGCAAAGTGGTTTATCAGCAGCGTTGTAATAGTTATCCTAACTATTATAATAGACAAAGGAATAAAGGATAGAGAAGCAGGGATACAAGAAATGAACGCCTATGACAAGTATGTTAGCGTAGTTTTAAAAGCAAACAATATTGTAGAAAGATGGAAGCTCGCCGAATACTTTTCTATTGTAACACCTACAGAAAGGCTGCGAGACCGATGGATTGCCTACAAAAAGGAGATTGAAGATGACTACAAGCTATACCTGATTCTTAAAAATAACGAAAGAGCCATAATGGAAAAGTTGGAAAGCGATTTAAAGAACGACAGCACCCTTAGCAACAAGCTGGAAGCCATACAGCACCAAATAAGCGTGATTAACACCCCTCTAACCAACGCCGAAAAAAAATTGAAGGACAAATAAATTATTATGGTAAAATAAACAAAAAATCAACCAGCAATGTTTTAATGGTATCAATGCTCAAATCCTATATGAGTAAGTATCATTATTCGAATACCTTAACCAGAAACATCCCTACCACTAGACACACCGACTTGTAGAATCATTAAAAATAGGATTATGCTAAGCATTGAATAGAATGCGAGATCATTTTTTGACCTATATTTTTAAACTAAAACATTAGAAAAATGGAAACACAAGTAAAAGTAGGTGCATGGACAGCTTACAAGACCCAAATCTCTAAAGAAGAGATGAACGTATTTAAGCAAGCCGTAAATCTAGTTGGCGTAGAATATACCCCAATTGCAGTATCAACACAAATTGTAGCAGGTACAAACTACCGTTTCTTCTGCAACGCACAGGGCGTATATCCTGGAGCAACACCAGAAGGAGCAATTGTACAAATTTACCAACCACTTGAAGGGAAAGCCCACATAACCTCCATAACCAAGTGCCACTAGCCCTAGGGATTTGATATAGCTATACGGAGACTGAAGCACAAAAAGCAGCTTCAGTCTCTTTTTTTATCGCCCATTTTTACTATCATTACAACAATTACGGATCAACTCACAATTCGGGTGGATTAAATTATCCAGTGACGGGTGACGAAGTGACGGGTGACTGGGAATCGTTAGTAGGGAATCGTTAGCCGTTAGTCGGAAAAGCAACCGAAGATTTAAATCGGTGAGCTCTGTGCCTTTGAGTCTCTGCGTTCATTTTCTCGGAAATTGGGTGTCGTATGTCGTAGATCGCGTGTCGGAAATTTTAACGATCCTCCTCAACTGTCAATTGATCCACTATTACATAAAAACTAATACCATTACTATGAATACAAGAACACTTTTAGCAGCTGCGTTTACACTTTTATGCGCTAGAGGAGTTGCACAGGAGAAGCCAGAAACTATCGTAAAAACGGAAGTAAAAGAGGTAACCGTTTTTATTAAAGGCGCACAAGTAACCAGACAGCACACCGTTGACATAGCGGAAGGAAAAACAACCTTAAAGCTAGTAGGACTATCGCCCTATACCGACCCTAAAAGCGTAAATATCAAGGTATCAGGAAACGTAACCGTTCTATCTGTAGATTACCAGCAAAACTTCACCGACACCATTAAGTACAACCGTGAGTCGGAACAAATTGCCGATAAGATTAGAATTTTAGAAGATAAAATAGCCGTAGAAAAAGCCAACCTCGAGATAGCCAACGAAGAGCTGAACTTCATAAAGAACAACAGCACCATTGGAGGCAAAAACCAAGAAGTAAGCTTAAACAACCTAAAAGATATCTCTGGATTTTACAGAGAGCGGCTGACAACGCTAAAGATGAAAGTTTTAGAGACTAATAAAATCCTACAAAAGCTCCAAAACGACAAAGAGGCCTTCACCAAGCAGCTAATGCAGCTAGAATCGAGCAGCCGAAAAAGCACAGGAGAAGTTTTGGTAAAAGTAAGCACAAAAGCAGCAACAAAGTGCAACGTAGAGCTTAGCTACTATGTAGCAAGCGCAGGCTGGTACCCAACCTACGACATACGAGCCGCTAAGGTTGGTGAACCTATTGAGCTAACCTATAAAGCAAATATCAACCAAAACAGCGAAGAAGAGTGGAAGAACGTGAAGCTAAAGCTATCGTCGAGCAACCCCAAGCTAGGAGGCATTGCTCCTAAGCTGATGCCCTACTTCCTTAACTACAACTTAACCCCACCAAGCTACAAGCTTACCAATAACGAAGTAGCAGGAAGAGTTATAGATGCAGAAACAAACACCCCAATAGTTGGAGCCTCAGTACAGATAAAGGGAAGCACCATTGGCACCTCAACCAATGCAACCGGAACCTTTACGCTATCGACACCTAATGGCAACAACGAACTATACGTTTCGTTTGTTGGATACGAACCAAAAACCGTGCAAGCAGATGATGCGAGGAAGAACATCTATCTTACCCCTATGAAAAAAGAGC
>Ga0209464_10000628_pt1 | contig 11286 bp, 10 predicted proteins | sample DOMMetBare1Fresh_2_FD_187473 | JGI IMG/M metagenome (GOLD analysis project Ga0209464, IMG submission 187473) | Wetland sediment microbial communities from St. Louis River estuary, USA, under dissolved organic matter induced mercury methylation -... | ecosystem: Environmental > Aquatic >... | reverse complement strand
ACACCGGTTTAAGGTCCATTCCAAGGTCTTTGAGTGCTACCACAAGATTTTCGACATTCTTTATGTTTAAAACCTTACCGTTTTCAATGGTTATCTGAACAGTCTGATACTTGTTTGGCTGTAGGATAAGCGGTTCGTAAACCATACACTTATCAACATCGAGGAAGGTGAATACCATATCCAAGTGAATGAAGGATTCTGGCGATTCAGGCAGTTCTTGTACAAGAATGTAGCGTTTCTTTTGATCTTTATGGGCAAGGAGATGATTCAGGATAAAATCAATTCCTTGTGATGTTGTTCTGGTTCCGTTGCCGATAAGGAGAATATCTTCGCGCGCAATAAGCACATCGCCACCTTCGATGGATATTGGCTTGCTATCTTCAACCTTAAGCGGGTCGATTGTGTGTGTGTTGAATGTACCGGAAAGGTTGAATATGGCTTGCATGATTAGGGCTTCGCGCTGCCTAACCTGATTTGCCATTTTCGAAATAAGCACTTCGTTCAAAAGCGAGATAGATGCATCCCTTGTAAAGTAAAAGTTGTAGAGAGGGCGAGAGGAGAATCGCTCCTTGCTAAGAAAGTTTGTTAGGTTGTTCCGTTTAAGTATAACACCTTCAATTAGCTGACGGGAGAGTTCCTTTGGCGCCAGTTCAAGCAACTCATCCTTTATGGCGTAGGTGTGCTCTAGTTCGCAAATTTGATTAATTACCTGCTCCTTCGATTTATCGTTGAGAAGCACGTTTGTTAAGAGATCGGAAATTTGGTAGGTTTTAGTAACCTTCGAAAGAACTCCCGATAGTTGAGCATACTCCTTGCGGGCAACTGCTAGGTTGAGAATGTCGCTGTAGAGTGCTCGTTGGGCATTCTTTGGGGTCATATTCTCTACCTCTGCTCCGGGAGTATGAAGGATTACCCCTTCAAGTTCTCCGATTTCGGAGTTTACGCTGATATCCACCCTGCTGTCCATGGTAAATTTATGTTAGTTTATGGCTTGCAAATATATATTAACGCGTTGATTAACAAAAACTAATTTAAGTGTCAACGCCCTGTTTAATAGCAGTTGAATACCGATGTTGTTGAAAAACAAAGAGGAAGGGTGCTACCCTTCCTCTTATATCGTATTGAGTTATTTACCTATTGGTAGCTCTCCATGGGAGCGCATGTGCAAATTAAGTTTCTGTCGCCGTAACCATTGTCAACACGAGCTACTGCAGGCCAGAACTTATTCTCAGCAATCCAAGCAAGAGGGTAAGCAGCCTTGGTACGGCTGTAAGCGTGCTTCCATTCATCTGCGGTAATTTCAAGCGCGGTGTGGGGTGCATTCTTAAGCACGTTATCATTCTTATCTGCTTTACCGGCTTTGATATCCTCTAGTTCACCCTTGATTGCAATCATTGTCTCAATGAACCTTTCGAGTTCTTGCAACGATTCACTTTCGGTGGGTTCAATCATAAGGGTATCGTGAACAGGGAAGGAGAGGGTAGGTGCGTGGAAGCCATAGTCCATAAGGCGTTTAGCTACATCAGTTGCATCAACATCATACTCTTTCTTGAAGTTCTGTGCATCAAGAATCATCTCGTGCCCAACACGACCATTTTCGCCAGTGTATAGGATTGTGAAGTGTTCTTTCAAACGAGCAGCAAGGTAGTTTGCGTTTACAATTGCCATTTCGGTAGCTTGGCGAAGACCTGCTTCTCCTAGCATTTTGATGTAACCGTAGGTAATAGGGAGAACACTTGCACTACCAAATGGTGCTGCACTTACCGCCATAATTCCATTTTCACCACCGGTTTTCACCATTGAGTGGGTAGGTAGGAATTCGGCAAGGTGCTTGGCAACTGCAATTGGACCAACACCAGGACCGCCACCACCGTGAGGGATAGCAAAGGTTTTGTGCAGGTTCAAGTGGCATACATCGGCACCAATAAAGCCAGGGTTGGTCAAGCCTACCTGAGCGTTCATATTAGCCCCGTCCATATATACCAATCCACCGTTTTTGTGTATGATATCCATCATCTCAATTATACGGCCTTCGAAAATACCGTGGGTAGATGGATAGGTTACCATGAAGCAAGAGAGATCATTCTTATGCTCCTCAGCCTTTTTGCGGAGATCTTCAACGTCGATGTTTCCTTTATTATCGCAGGCAACAAGAACGATATCCATTCCGGCCATTGCGGCACTTGCAGGGTTGGTTCCGTGAGCAGAAGTTGGAATTAAGGCAACGTTGCGGTGGCCCTCGTTACGGCTAATGTGGTATTGGCGAATAACCATTAGTCCGGCATATTCACCGGCAGCACCGGAGTTTGGTTGAAGCGAAACAGCATGGAATCCTGTGATTACAGCAAGGTCTTGCTCAAGTTCCTTAATCATTTCGATGTAACCTTCAGCTTGGTTCGAAGGCACAAATGGATGCATTGCCGCAAACTCAGGAAAACTAAGCGGAAGCATCTCAACTGCAGCATTCAGCTTCATGGTGCATGAGCCCAACGAAATCATGCTGTGAGTTAGGGAAATATCTTTTCTCTCCAACTTTTTGATGTAGCGCATCATTTCAGTCTCGGAGTGGTAGTGGTTGAACACTTTCTCTGATAGGAATGTCGAAGTTCTGCTGAACTTTGCGTCAAACCCAACCTTGCATTCTACCTTTGGTGCTTTTTCGGCACTCTTATTGGCTGCTTTAGCAAAAATCTCGGCAATAGTATTAACCTCATCAAGGGTTACAACTTCGTCGAAGCTTATTTGAACCTTATCTTCAGCCTTGAAGTAGAAGTTCATCTCCTTCTCTAGCGCAATCTTCTGAATGTCGGCAGAAGTCATGTTCGAGGGTAGAGTAATCTCGATGGTGTCGAAGAAGTTCTTTGTGGTAAGCTTATAGCCTAACTTCTCTAGCTTTTCAGCTGTATGAACAGCGTGGCAATGGGTGTGCTTTGCAATTTTCTTAATTCCTTCCGGACCGTGGTATACTGCATACATTCCGGCCATCGTTGCAAGCAACGCTTGAGCTGTACAGATGTTGGAGGTAGCCTTTTCGCGTTTGATGTGCTGCTCACGAGTTTGTAGTGCCATCCGAAGAGCCTTGTTGCCTGCTCTGTCTATGGATACACCAATTATGCGGCCAGGCATTTGGCGCTTGTAAGCATCTCTAGTGGCAAGGAATCCTGCATGAGGACCACCAAAGCCCATGGGAACACCAAAACGTTGGGTGGAACCAACAGCAATATCGGCACCCCACTCTGCAGGAGCCTTTATGATTGCAAGGCTGAGGATATCGGCAACAGCAGTTACCAAAATCTCTTGCTTGTGTGCATTTTCGGTAAACTCAGCATAGTCAATAATTTCACCGTTTGCTGCGGGATATTGAACAATGGCACCGAATACATTTGATCCGAGTTCTGCTTCGTTGTATTTACCAAGCTGAACCTCGATACCGGCAGGTTCAGCACGGGTTATAATGACATCAAGGGTTTGAGGAAAGATGTTCTCATCAACAAAGATGGTGTTCTTTCCCTCTTTTACAGCTGCGCGTGAGCGAAGGCCGTGCATCATAAGCATCGCTTCAGCAGCAGCAGTAGCCTCGTCGAGTAGTGAGCAGTTGGCAATTTCCATACCGGTTAACTCCATAACCATGGTTTGGAAGTTGATAAGAGCCTCTAAACGGCCTTGGGAAATTTCTGCTTGGTATGGGGTATAGGAGGTATACCAGCTTGGATTTTCAAAAATATTACGTTGAATAACAGCGGGAGTAGCAGTGCCGTAGTAACCCATACCGATAAATGAACGGTAAAGTTTGTTCTTTGCAGCAATTGCTTTAATCTTCTTGAAAAATTCATACTCCGAAATGCCTTCTGGTATTGCGATTGGTTTTGGCAACCGTATAGCCTTAGGAAGGGTTTGATCAATTAGTTCCTCGATGGAGGATACGCCAATATGCTTTAGCATATGACCTATTTCGCTTTCGCGAGGTCCGTTATGGCGGGAAACAAAATTATCAGTAGCCATTGGCTTAGGTTATTGAGTGTTAAACTACGTGTTAGTTATATGATTGGCAAAAGTAGTAAGAAGAAAATTGATTGCACACGATACAAATCATGTTATTGAGTATGTTTCGGTTTTTACAAAACACCTTGAAGAAATGGGTTGCTAAGCGCCTCTTTACCAATAGTGGTGCGTGGTCCATGACCAGAAAATACTGTAAAGTCGTCGCCAAGGGTCATCAACTTAGTTTTAATGCTATTAATCAGCTGGTCGTAATCGCCACCATGCAGGTCGGTTCGGCCAATGCTTCCGGCAAAGAGTACATCTCCGGTAATAACAAACTTCTCTTCTTTGCAAACAAATGCAATGCTTCCTTTACTGTGACCGGGAACAGAGAGCGCAAGAATTTCGTTTTCACCCAGCTTTATTACTTGTTCATCCTCAATAAAGCGGCCGATAGAAGGAGGTACATCTACCGTAAAGCCATACATCGAACCGCTTTCCTCTGCCATTTCCAGCAGATCGGCGTCGTCTTTATGAGCCATTGTGTCAAGGTTGTATTTGCGTTTAATGAACGCGTTTCCGAGCACATGGTCGATGTGGCAATGGGTGTTCAGCAGTAGGGTTGGGGTCAGCCCGTGCGATTCGATAAATGCCACAAGCTCGTCGCGCTCTTCCTGTGTGTAGCAGCCCGGATCTACAATTGCGCACTCTTTGGTGTCGGTGTAGAGTAGGTAGGTGTTTTGCTGAAAAGGGTTGAAAATGAATCGTTGTATTGTTATCATAGTTTTTAGTGTTTTATCCGTCTGTTCCTTTTAGTAGGGGAACAAAAATGAAAGTTCCATGCTCTGAAATTACAATTTTACCGTTTATCTTCTCAACTAGGGTCATTGTCTGAGTTTGGGTATCACCAACAGGAATAACCATGCGGCCACCTTCATCCAGCTGATTCACCAGATCTTCGGGAATTGTTGGGGCACCGGCTGTAACAAGTATTCGCTGGTAAGGGCCGTATGCCAATTTGCCCTTGTATCCATCACCAAAGAAAAAGTGGGGTTTGTAACCTATCTCACCGAGCAGTTGCTGTGATTTTGTAAAAAGTTCACGTTGCCGTTCGATGGTAAATACCTTAACCCCCATTTCGCATAAAATGGCTGTTTGGTATCCCGAACCCGTTCCCACTTCCAATACTTTCGAAAGTTTATTAACTTGAAGAAGTTCGGTTTGAAAGGCTACCGTGTAGGGCTGTGAAATGGTTTGCCCTGCTCCAATGGGAAAGGCCTGATCGCGGTAAGCAAATTCTAGAAAGCCGCTTTCCATAAAGTAATGGCGAGGTACAGCATTAATGGCAGCAAGCACTGCCTCATCGCTAATCCCTTTTTTCTTAAGCTCCTCCACTAACTTTTGGCGTAGCCCCTTGTGTCGATAGGTATCTGTAAGTTTTTTGTGTGTCATTTGGTAGATTCTACCAGCAAAGATAGAAACCATTCTTCACATTTTTAGCCTTCGCTTCGCCTCTTTAGTTATTAACAACCATACGTTGATAAGTAATACTTCCAAGGGTGTTGGATTTAGTTGTGAATGGTTAAGTTTGTGAAACTTTAAACCTAATATGATAACTCTATTTGTAATTGGTGAGAAGAACAATATTGAGTGGTTAGCCAATGCTAATGTCGTGGCCAACTTCTCCTATTCTGTTGTTCCAACAATTGAGGAGTTGCCCACGAATGTGTCAAATAGCGCTGTATACTTCGATAGTTTAAAAGGAGTATCTGTTTCTGGTTTAAGAAAACTAATTCGTTCGGGCTACCATATTTTTTTGAATAGCCCATTTGAATTAACGATTAACGAATTAAACAACCTATCACTACTCGCAGAGGAGGCCGGAGTTTATGTTTTTCCTCGTTTGCCAATTGAGATGAAAATACCTACAACGGTAGGGTCTACTCCACTAGTTGGGAGCGTTTCCATGGAGTCTTCGGACCAAATTGAAGGGGATGCTTGGCGATATAGATGCCTTGAGGCTATTTCGGCTGCCTTAAGTATACTGCCATATTCGGTAAAAAGAATTCGGTGTGTATCCGGCAATAAGCAGCCCAACTCCTCTGTATTTATGGGGTGTCATTTGGAATTCGAAAACTCATCGCTTATATCTATAAGTATATCAAATGTATCGGGACGAAATTCCTGTTTAGTGCAACTTCTGGATAGTTCCGGTTCCTACCGATATTTTGAAGGCTCTCAAGAAAATGTTGATATTCGTGTAAAGTCTCATATGGAGCAGTTTTTACAGTTTATCGATGTTTGTAATTGCTCTAAAAAGAGATTTTCAGTGTTGGGATTAGATACAATATCCCAAATCTTGAACATTTATTCAGAAATGCATGGTCATTTCGCACTCGCTTAACTCTTAATTGCTATTTTTGTCTCGTCATTACCATGTATTTGATGCTGCTTTAGGCTATCTTTTAAATGTTTTCACAAGGTGATGTAGGTCAGATTTTTCCGGCTATTTTTGTAGTTAAACCACTTGTTAGTGAAAAAAACGCTCATCCTTTTTGCCTACCTCTTCTTCGATTTTTTATCGGCGATAGGTGCATGGTGTACGTTTTATTATCTTATACAGAACAATGCAGAAGGAGGTAACCTTGCTATTGTTGATATTTTTACCCCGGAATTATTTTATCGACTTGGGCTTGTAACCACCTTTTGGATACTATTCTATCTTATCACTGGATTCTATTCCGATGTATTTAGACGGTCACGTATAAACGATTTCTTCCAAACAGCAGGACAGGTAATCTTTGGATCAATTATATTATTCTTTTTCCTAATTCTGGGAGACGACGCCGGCAGGGCTCGAGATTACTATGTCACCTTTGGTATGTTGGCGGGCCTCCAATTTGCTTTCACGTACTTTCCAAGGTTATTGATTACCTCCTTTATTATTATTCAAATTCGTAAGCGACGTTTTGGATTTAAGACAATAATTGTGGGTGATGGGAGCGATGCTGAGACAATTTACAATGAAATAGAGGGTTTTACGATACCTCAAGGGCAGATGTTTATTGGGTATGTTGCCTCATCTGCTTCGGAAAGTAAGCTTTCGGCACACTTACCTTGTTTAGGCAACCTGTCAGATCTTTCTTATATAATTGATAAAGCTGGTGCTGAAGAGGTTATTATTGCTCTTTCGCACAATGAGACGCGGCGAATACAGAGAGCAATCAACGATTTGTACGGTAAGAATGTGCAAGTGAAGGTGATCCCCAGTCTTTACGATTTCTTAACCGGAAAGGTAAAGATGAGTTCGATCATGGGAACTCCGCTTATACTTGTCAACCATAAGCTGATGCCGGCTTGGCAAGAAACCTTTAAACTTGTTTTGGATTTTGTTGCCTCGTTTATTGCTATTACGTTGTTGCTTCCTATTGGATTAGTTATTGCCATAATTATTAAGCTTACCTCTAAAGGTCCGGTGTTCTTTAAACAGGAGCGAATTGGGCGTTATGGAAAACCTTTTGTCCTGATCAAATTCCGCAGCATGTGCGTCAATTCCGAGGTGAATGGACCCGCTTTGAGCAACCGATCGGACAACCGTGTTACGCCTTTTGGCCGATTTATGCGAAAAACTCGCTTAGATGAATTGCCTAACTTTATAAACGTGCTTAAGGGCGATCTTTCACTGGTTGGCCCTCGACCCGAACGTCAATTTTATATTGATCAGATTGTAAAGAAGGCACCGCACTACCTACACTTGCAAAAAGTGAAACCTGGAATAACTTCGTGGGGGCAGGTTAAGTATGGCTATGCTGAGAATGTCGATCAAATGGTAGAACGGCTCAAGTATGATATTCTATACCTCGAGAACATGTCCCTATTGGTCGATTTGAGAATAATAATCTACACCTTGATCACTGTTTTCAGGGGACGAGGAATCTAGCCATTTAGGGGCACTATCTCAATGGGGCGATAGAGTGGCCCCGTTCCGGTGGATACCGATTGGTAAAAGTAGATTGTGTTGGTATGAAAACACCCAAGGCTTTTATGTTTAAATAGTCGAATAAGCTCCCTTGTTGGACCTTCATTCCCAATTCCTTTTGGTCTACCCAATGTAAGGTGTGGTGTCAGAACGCTATTCTGAGGTTCAAATCCTACTCTGCGAGCCAGCTGCTCAATGTCTGTTGAAAGCGATTCGATTGGCCCTTGATCTACAACTCCGGCGTAGATTATTCTGGGAGAGGCTTCTGAACCAAACATCCCAATCTCCTTTAGCTCAAAATCGAAAGGTTGTTGATGTTGACCTATGTTTTTAAGTTCACTAACAAGTGTTGGAATCGTATCGGCTTCAGTATTACCGAAGAAGCGTAAGGTGATGTGAAGGTTGTGTGGCTCTACCCATTTTACCCTCGACGAGGCGAAGTGTTTCTTACAAAAGTCAAATAGGTCCGAAAGTTCCTTGTTGGGGGCTACTTTAATGGCGGCAAAGGTTCTAATCATTGCTAATGACTTTTAGCAGAGTAGCGTTTTGGGTATTGAATTATAGTTGACCGCTTTCCATCAGTAGGATTAACTTATCTATAGTTTGGTCTTCACCATCTTTCTCAAACTTTGATTTTAGATTTGAACCTACTACCCGAGCCATAGCTTGCCAAAAGAAGGCGCTGAAGGGGCCCTTAAGTTCTCTCACTAAATCGTATGAGGAGTGTCCTGTTTCTCTATCGATGAGCTTAATTAGAAGTTTACCTTGCGATATTGTTAGCTTGCGAAGTGGACCTTCAAATTCGGCCATCATCTCAGCTTCCACCTTCTTAATGTAGGCCTTCTTTTCTCGTTCGGTCTTTAGTTTTACAAATTCGCTATTCATCTCGGAGAGTTTCCGTTTGGCTATCTGCGAGTAAGGATAGACCTTTTTAATGTTGTATACTAACTTCTGGTAGCGCCGATAGTCGGCTTGCGATTTATGCCTTTCTGGAGGAAATACGTAGATCTCAGTTAGTGGAATATTGGGAAGTGTATCTCCATTAACCACCATCTTGGGGATCATGTAGCCCAATACAGTTTGGTTGGTGGTTTGGCTAAATCCTTCGAATTGCCAGAACCAACAAAAAACGAAAAGGCTCAATAGTTTAACATGCTTTTTCACAGGTAATCCCCTCTAGTATTCGAATCCAATTAATGTAACGATTTTGGTTTCGAAATGTTATATAAAAAACCCAACAAATTTAGCATAGTTACTGAACCTTTGTTTACAAAAACAGTTCTCTTTTGCAGCAATTATTTTTCAAAAAGATTGCCTTCGTCCAACATAAAAAGTCAATTATTGCCAAAGACGGAATTGTTTTTGACCATTTTGGTTGAGGTTATAGGGCAATCTTTATATCTTTACACAAACGGATTTTCATGGATAAGAATAATAGAAAATATAGCAACAAGGATATTACTGTATATTGGCAACCTTCGGAGTGCATTCATGCCTCCACGTGCTATACTCAACTTATTTCGGTTTTTAATCCACGGAATCGTCCATGGATCGATATGGAGGGGGCTGCCACTGATCGTATAATTCATATTGTGAACGAATGTCCAACACGGGCATTGACATTTAAATGGAACGATGAGGCAAAGAATCAGGATGAAGCTTCGCCAAAGTTGGTAAGTGAGGATGAGGAGAATGCTGTTCCTGAATTTAAGCAGCATGATCCCATTAAAATACAAGTTATGAAAAACGGTCCTCTTGTAATTTCAGGCAAGTTTAAGGTTTATGGAGAGAAGGGGGTCGAACTAAAAAGTATGCAAATGATATCAATTTGCCGTTGTGGACAAACGGCAAACCCACCTTTTTGCGACGGGACACATTTTAAATTAGGCTTTAATGGATAGCGCAATGGACGATAAGAAATCAAAAGATATTTCGGCAGAAATTAAGGTTCCGGGACATGGTCCTATTAAGATTTACGGGAACTTTGAAGTGTTTATCGAAGGCAAAAAACTAACGATTGATGGTGATAGTGTAGAATTTTGTGGCTGTGGTCGATCGAAGGATATGCCCTTTTGTGATGGCACTCATAAAAGAGTTACACGGGAGTAGTGAATGTGATAATTCGACAATTTGCCAATTCGGCAATGAGAATGCCTACGATGAATTCTGAACTAGTTAGCTGGTTCGTAAATATGACAATATAAAATAGAAAAGAGCTTAATGCCGTTGGCTCTCGCTCTTTTCTTATTTCCTACACGGCTATACTCCTACAGCCTTTTGTGCAATAGAATCTTCAATAACCCAATCCCACACATCGGCCATAGTTAGTCCCATTTGCCTTACTTGCTGAGGTATAATGCTGTTCTTGCTCATGCCCGGAGTTGTGTTGATTTCTAGGAGAAATAGTTTTTCATTGCTGTAAATAAAATCGACACGAACAATTCCTTTGCAGCCAAACCAATCGTACAGTTTTGAAGCATAATCCTGAACTAGTTTCGTAACTTCAGGCGAGATCCGTGCCGGTGTAATCTCGTCGCACATGCCGGGGGTATACTTCGCTTCATAATCAAAAAACTCCTTTTTGCTGGCAATTTCGGTAACGGGCATTATCAAATTGTGCGAAGCTGATTTATAAACCCCGCACGTAAGCTCAGTACCTTGAATAAACTCTTCGATAATTACTTCCGAATCTTCAGCAAATCCATCGGCTAGAGCCTGTGGAATCATCTCAATAGATTTTACTTTGGTTACTCCAAAGCTACTACCTCCTTGGTTTGGTTTCACAAAGCAAGGTAGCCCAACGGCCTTAATCACTTCATTAGGATCAACAGAAATACCCTTTCTGGCTAAGAAATGTTTAGCAAGGTTGATCCCTGTTTCTCGCGCAAAGGTTTTGGTTGCAAACTTGTTGAACGTAATTGCAGAGGTTCCTACTCCGCATGTTGTATAGGGTATTCCAACCAGTTCAAAGTATGATTGGAGAATTCCATTTTCACCGGGTGTGCCGTGGATTGCAATTAAGGCGCAGTCGAACTTTAGCTTATGACCATCGAGCCGAAGCGTAAAATCGTTCTTATCGATAGGGTGCTCGTTGCCAACAGAATCGGTCATAGTCCAGCTGCTTCCTTTAACGGCAATGGTATAGGGAGTGTATTTTTCTGGATCTAGAATTTCACTTATTTGAGCTGCACTTTGCACCGAAATTACCCACTCGGAGGAATCGCCTCCGGCCAGAATGGCTATGTTCTTTTTCATATTCGTAGTCTTTTTCTCACAGCAAAAGGTATGTATTAATGTTATCTCGCTGCGTGTTATTGCCGAATTTT
>Ga0209464_10000626_pt1 | contig 11299 bp, 11 predicted proteins | sample DOMMetBare1Fresh_2_FD_187473 | JGI IMG/M metagenome (GOLD analysis project Ga0209464, IMG submission 187473) | Wetland sediment microbial communities from St. Louis River estuary, USA, under dissolved organic matter induced mercury methylation -... | ecosystem: Environmental > Aquatic >... | reverse complement strand
TTGCGCGGATAAAAGACTGCAAGTGGCTGCTCACGGTAGATCGATGCGTCAGTGGAATACATCAGGGTTGTAAGTCTGTCAGTCAGTAACTCACCTTCAGTATTGTCCGACAGCTCCCTCAGTGCAGCCGCCATAATCCTATCTGTCATCAGGTCTTCGAATATCCTCCAAAAATAGAGATTTGAATGAAGCCGGCCCTAAATCTTTTAATACTTTCAGTAAAAAACTTTGTAAAAACTCAAAAATCTGATTTTAATCATGCAGCAGCCAATTGCAGATTATACTTTTTTAGTACTTTTAACCCGGAATATAAACTTAAACTAATTTACTGATATACAATGGAATTGCTTGAACAAATCAAGGAGAATGCAAGAAAGCATAACAAAAGGATTGTTCTGCCTGAGGGAACGGAGGAGAGGACACTCAAGGCTGCTGACGTTGCCGTGGAAGAAAATCTGGCACAGATTACTCTAATCGGAAACCCGGCCGAAATAAACTCTCTTGCATCCGGGTTCGGGCTTAAAAATATCGCCAGGGCCAAGATCATTGATCCTCTCAGTCATCCAATGAAGGAGAAGTATATCGACCTGATGGTCGAGCTTCGAAAATCAAAGGGGCTGACACGTGAGGAAGCATCAAAACTGATTGAAGATCCTCTTTACCTGGGGGTTATGATGATAAAAAACGGTGATGCCGACGGTGAAGTTGCCGGTGCCAGGAATACGACAGGCGACGTTCTCAGACCGGCTTTCCAGTATGTCAAGACTGCGCCCGGTATTTCTGTGGTTTCCGGAGCCTTCATCATGATACTGAAAGACAAGGAGTTCGGAGCTGACGGCATCATAGTATTTGCTGACGGTGCTGTTCATCCCGATCCTACAGACAAGGAGCTAGCAGAAATAGCAGTAGCTACTGCCCGCACAATGAAGGACATAGTAGGTGTGGAGCCGAAAGTTGCTCTTCTGAGTTTCTCGACGATGGGGAGTGCAAAGCATCCTTTGGTGGATAAGGTTATAAGTGCCACCAAAATGGCAAAGGAGATGGCCCCTGAATTCATGTTCGAGGGCGAACTGCAGGTCGATGCAGCTCTTATTGAGGCCATTGGTCAGAAAAAAGCTCCGGGAAGCAAAATTGCAGGCAAAGCCAATGTTCTGGTTTTCCCCAACCTGGAGAGCGGGAACATCGCCTATAAACTTGTGGAACGCCTTGCTCATGCACAGGCAATAGGGCCTGTCCTGCAGGGTATGGCCGCACCAATAAACGACCTGTCCCGCGGTTGCTCGGTAAGCGACATTATTAACGTCATTGCAATAACAGCAAACCAGGCAGCTGGGATGAAAAAATAACTTATACACCATGATGATTCTTGTACTTAACTGCGGCAGTTCTTCAATAAAATATCAGCTTTTCAATATGGGCGACCGTTCAGAGGTTCTTGCAAAAGGACTGATAGAACGCATCGGAATAAATGACGGTATCCTGACACATAAACCTGCAGGTAAGGATCCATATAAAATCGTAATGGATATACCTGACCATACAGTCGGTATTAACCTGGTCATGGAAGCCCTTGTCAGCCCGAAGCACGGGGTGATAGAAAATATTAATGAGATAAAGGCTGTAGGGCACCGGGTAGCTCACGGTGGTGAAAACTTTAAGGAGTCGGTACTCATAGACAATGACGTCAAAAGGGATATCGAAAGGTGCGGAGAACTTGCTCCGCTGCACAATCCGGCTCACCTGAAAGGGATCCTGGCATGCGAGAGACTACTGCCGGGTATTCCACAGGTTGCTGTCTTCGACACCTCATTCCATCAGACAATGCCTGACTATGCATACATGTATGCAATTCCGTACGAATATTATGAAAAGTACCGCATCAGAAAATACGGTTTTCACGGAACAAGCCACAGGTTCGTGGCAGTCAAGGCCTGCAAGATTCTGAACCGGCAGTTCGATAAACAAAAGATAATTACATGTCACCTGGGAAACGGAGCCTCAATCACAGCCATTCACAACGGGATTTCGGTTGACACCTCCATGGGTTTCACACCGGTCGACGGACTCATTATGGGCACAAGGACCGGTGAGATTGATCCCGGAGTCCTCCTGTACCTTGCTGAAAAGGAGGGGCTTAGCATAACAGGTGTAAATAATATGATAAACAAAAAGAGCGGTGTGGCGGGAATCTCACAGCTCTCTTCAGATATGCGAGATCTTGAGCTTGCTTCGATAGAAGGTAATACAAAAGCCCAGCTTGCGTTGAACATGTATGCATACAAGGTGAAGAAGTTCATTGGCGCATATGTTGCTGCAATGAACGGTCTTGACCTCCTGATCTTTACCGGCGGTGTGGGAGAAAACGATTTCAACATGCGGAAACTGATCTGCACAGGAATGGAATACCTTGGAATTGAGTTCGATCCGGAAGCCAACCACGGGATGAAGGGCAAGGATCTGCTGATTTCGAAACCCTCGTCCAGGGTAACTGTCATGTCAGTAAGCACCGATGAAGAATTTGTAATTGCCTCAGATACAAAGACTATAATTGAAAAATTTACAAATTAATAACGGAAGACAATGGTTCTTAAACACTTATCCGAGCTAAAAGATATCCTTGTTGACAAGCCCACCAGGAGACTCGTTCTGGCTGCCGCGCAGGACCAGACTTCGTTGACTTCGGTCATCTCCGCTGCCAGGGATGGCTATATCGAGCCTATCCTTGTAGGTGATAAGGAGGCAATTCAGAATATTGCCTCGGAAAACAACCTTGATATTTCCGGAGTGCGGATGATCCATGAACCGGATACCGAGGTGGCTGTTGAAATAGCCGTTAAAATGGTCAGGAGCAATCAGGCAGACATTCTCATGAAGGGAAAGGTGGGAACATCGACACTTCTGAAGGCTGTACTTAACAAGGAGTGGGGTCTCCGGACAGGTTCGCTGCTTTCGCACATTGCAATATTTGAGGTTGAGGCATACCACAAGCTCATAGCTGTAACCGATGTTGCAATGAACATTGCGCCAAACCTCCAGGATAAGATCGCTATCGTTAACAACTCCGTAGCCTGCCTGAACAGGCTTGGGGTTGAACTTCCCAAAGTTGCCGTTCTCGGAGCCGTTGAAATGGTAAGTGAAAACATGCAGGCTACACTCGACGCAGCTCTTCTTTCAAAAATGAACCAGCGAGACCAGATAAAGCATTGTATCATTGACGGTCCGCTGGCATTCGATAATGCAATAAGCCTTGACAGCGCAAACCACAAGGGTATCAGGAGTGATGTCGCCGGCGACACTGACCTGCTGCTGATGCCTGACATAGAGGTAGGAAACGTGCTGTACAAGTCGCTTGTCTTCTTCGCACATGCAAAGGTGGCTGCAGTGATCCTGGGTGCCATTGTGCCTATCGTTCTGACATCCAGAAGCGACTCGGACCAGGCTAAATATGACAGCATTCTGCTGGCCGCCGCAGTCACAAAAAACGAATAGTATGATCACCAGCCTCAGGCAGATGGCTGACGCTGTGCGAACGGCCGGAAGAAAATACCGGATTGCCGTGGCATGGGGACAGGATCAGAATACAGTTGGCTCACTTCACAGGGCTGTAAATGAGGGTTTTGTCGAAGCTGTCCTGATAGGCAGTGTCAGCGAAATAGTAAAAGTCTGCCGGGAAACCGGATGTGATCCTTCACTTTTTACTGTTATCGGATCGGATGATGAAAAAAGTGCCGCCGCGACAGCTGTCAGAATGACGGCAGAGGGTGAGGCTGACATTGTCATGAAAGGCCTGGTGGGTACCGATAAGTTCCTCAGGGCAGTGATGGACAAGGAAAATGGTCTGCTGGCCCCTGGCGCTGTGATGAGCTATGTATGCGCCGTTGAGATTCCCGCTTATAAGAAATTGCTGTTTGTAACTGATACAGCAGTTATACCTTTTCCCGACCTTAAGCAGAAGGTAGCAATGGCTGAATATGCGTTGACGATGGCACGACGCTTCGGGATTGCAATGCCTAAGGTGGCCCTTATAGGAGCTTCAGAAAAGGTAAGTGATCATTTCCCGAACACCCTCGATTATTCGGAGATGTGCAGGATGGCCGGGGATGGCCGGATTTCACCGTGTATTATGGACGGTCCCCTCGACCTTTTTCTGGCCTGCGACCCTGAAAGCGTTAAGATAAAGGGGATACCCACACCGGTTGACGGGGATGCCGACATACTTCTGTTTCCTTCACTGGAAGCCTGCAATCCGTTCTACAAAAGCCTGATGCTCTTTGGACAGGGAGAACTTGCCGGAATGATTTGCGGAACCACCAAACCGGTCGTCCTTATGTCCAGAAGCGAAAGCGAACTCTCGAAATACTATTGCGTGGCACTTGCATGTCTTATGGCATCAGAAAATAACTGACAAAATGGATGATAAACTGATACTTGCAGTAAATCCGGGCTCGACATCTACGAAATTTGCCCTGTTCAGGGGGGAAAAGCTGGTTTTCGAAAAGACCCTTAGACACAGTACTCAGGAACTTGAGATTTTTAAGCGGATTATTGATCAGAAGTCATTTCGCCATGACCTTATCATGAAGGCACTTGCCGATGAAAATACAGATATTTCCGGAATAGTAGCTGTAGTGGGCAGGGGAGGACTCGTTAATCCCATAGAATCAGGTATTTATGAGGTAAATGACCTTATGAAACAGCATCTTTCAGATGCCCCTAACGGTGAACATGCCAGCAACCTGGGAGCACTGATAGCTGATGAGATTGCAAAGGATCTTCCCGGAGCCAGGGCTTATATTGTTGACCCTGTGGTGGTTGACGAGATGGAGCCTGTTGCCAGGCTTTCGGGGCATCCGCTCATAGAACGCAGATCCATTTTTCACGCATTGAACCAGAAGGCTGTAGCAAGGATTTACTCCGCCTCAGTAAGCAGGAAGTATGAGGATTTGAATCTTGTAATTGCTCATATGGGCGGAGGGATAAGTGTCGGAGCTCACTGTAAGGGAAGGGTCATCGATGTAAACAATGCACTTAACGGTGACGGGCCTTATTCCCCTGAGCGTTCAGGCGGTCTTCCTGCAGGACAGCTTGCCGAGTTGTGCTTCTCAGGGAAATATGATATTCAGGGGGTAAAAGCCATGATAACCGGAAAAGGAGGTATGGTTGCATATCTGGGTACCAACAGCTTCATGGAGATTTGCGCAAGGGCGGCCGGCGGTGACACGATGGCTGAGGCTGTAATGAAAGGGTCGGCTTACCAGGTGGCGAAGGAAATAGGGGCGATGGTTGCAGTGCTGAGGGGTGATGTTGATGCAATAATTCTCACAGGAGGCATGGCACATCAGAAAGTCCACGTTGAAATGATAACCTCGATGGTTAAGAAATTTGCACCGGTATCAGTATATCCCGGTGAGGATGAACTTAAGGCACTGGCTTTTAACGGCTTATTGGCTGTCTCAGGGCTCATCACAGTGAAGGAGTATCTGGGTTAGGCAATAGAGGTCCGAGCGTTTAACAATAGCCCGGGGGGCTATTTTAGCGAGGAGACAGACAGCGGGACGGCAAATAAGTAGGCAGTAGGCAGTTGTGACCGGTCGTAAATAATAAACCCATTGTACTTTTCTCCATGCCCCTTGCCCCATGTTCCCTGCCCTCCACCGCACTATCTGTCTGCTCCTTGCTCCATGCTCCATGCCCACTTCTCCCTGCCTCACGGCACTGAAACCGCAACAGGCAGGATTTTTCCATTAAAGAATTTATTTCCCTTTTCTGCAAAATCTGCGATGAAGGCCGCCATATCAGGTGCAGACACAGGCGCCTTGTATCCCGGAAATGCAGCGTTGAACATCTGAGTATCAACTGCTCCCGGGCAGAGACAGTTGAATGATATGCCGGTTCCTGAAAATTCGGCAGCAAGACATTCAGTGAGCACTGCCAGTGCTCCCTTTGAAGCACTGTAAAACGACAGACCCGGATATTTCATGCTTCCCTGAAATCCGCCCATACTGCTGATATTGACCACATGAGACCCATTTACCAGCATCGGAAGCAGAGCGTTTATCACTGCTGCCGGCCCTGTAAAATTTGTACCTACAATTGTGGAAATTTCTTCACGGCTGTGTTTACTGAAAGGCTTGTTTACCAGGTATCCTGCATTATTGACAAGGATATCAACAGTCTTAAATTCCTTCTCAATGCGATTTTTAAGCTCTGTAAAGGACGATTGAGTGCCGGTGACATCAATAGACATCCCGGTAATATTCCCGTGCACTGCGCCTGCAAATAGGGTTTTAAGCGCTGCTTCATTGCGGGCCAGTGCAAAAATCCTGTTACCGGAAGTTTCTGAAAATTTCAGTGCCACTTCCCTGCCTATGCCTGATGAGGCTCCGGTGATTACTATATTCATTTCAATATCAGTATTTTAGAAAATTTTGTTGAGAAAAATTTCGGATCAGTTTATGTAAATGTACTAATTTTGATTTTATTTGTAGCCCCGCAAAAGTTCTGAGGGACGCAATGAAAAGGGTTATAACGTTTATAATTATTGCATGGATTGGCGTAACTGCATTTGGCCAGGATACCTCAGGAGAGCGTCCTCCACTTTCAGAACGTCTCTTTTTTGGAGGTTCCTTCGGTTTGCAGTTCGGCACAATCACCAACATTGAGGCATCCCCGGTTATAGGCCTGTGGGTCTTGCCCCGCGTTGCCATTGCAGCCGGCCCCTCATACCAGTACTATAAGGACCCCGTTGATGCCACATCCATTTTCGGAGGAAAGGCCTATCTTCAAATTACCCTCATTCAGGACCTTAATAATATAATTCCTATCGGGATCAATATGGGCATATTCGTACAGTCGGAATACCAGGGACTTAGTCTCGAGAGATCATTCTGGTCAATAATACCCGGGGGGAATAACAGGATTTATATGGGGACATTCCTTGCCGGTGCCGGAATCTCCCAGCCTATTGGAAGGAGGTCAAGCATGAACTTTACAGTCCTGTGGGCGTTGACCGATACAGAGTACCAGGTTTATGATTCACCTGAGATTCGGGTGAGCTTCAATTTTTAAATCATATAACATACTATAATATACTAACAAATAATTATTTATGAAACTTGAAATTAATAAATTTGTATCCCTGGCATATACTTTACAGGAAGGTGGAAAGGACGGCAAGGTGATTGAAACCGTGGAGGAGAATTCTCCTCTGACATTTGTGTTTGGTGCCGGGAGACTTCTTCCTGCATTTGAGGCAAACATTGCGGGACTCGAGGAGGGTGGTGACTTTAATTTCATGCTCACAGCCGTTGAAGCATACGGTGAAAAGCGCGAAGAGATGGTTGTCAGTCTTCCGAGGAATATTTTTGAAGATGAAGGAGTGCTAAACTCCGAGGTTTGCTTCATTGGCAACAACGTACCCATGATGGACGCACAGGGCCACAGGATGAACGGTATTGTAACTGAAATCGGAGACTCATTTGTGAAGATGGATTTCAATCATCCGCTTGCTGGCACAGATCTTCATTTTTCAGGTAAAGTAGTTGAAGTAAGAGAAGCTACAGCTGAAGAACTGATGGGACCGGACTCCGGTGGATGCTCCTCGTGCGGAAGCAAGAGCAGCGGCTGCGGCGGATCCTGCGGTTGATTCTAAGCCATATTTCTTTTCCGGGAAAAATACCCTGAAAAATCCGGGCCGGCAGGTCCGGATTTTTTTATACTTTCAGGGTCTCACCCTCAGATTTTGCAATTATTACAGCACAGCATGTGTCACCGTAAACATTAATTGTTGTGCGGAACATGTCAAGGATCCTGTCGACAGCCAGGATCAGACCAATACCCTCAAGGGGAAGACCTACAGCCTTGAGTACTACAGTCATCATTACCAGTCCCGCCATAGGAATACCTGCTGAACCTATCGCCGCAAGCAACGCCGTGAATATCACAATAATCTGCTGTCCGAATGTGAGATCGATACCGTAAGCCTGTGCGATGAAAATTACCGCCACACACTCATACAATGCGGTGCCGTTCATGTTTATTGTTGCGCCAAGCGGCAGGGTAAAACTGGCAATCTTGTTAGATACACCGTCTTCAACCTGTACTGCCTCCATTGTAAGGGGCAGGGTTGCATTTGATGATGAAGTTGAAAAAGCAGTAAGAAGCGGAGTCGACATGTTTCTCATATGCTTGATCGGATTCGCCCTGCCAAGAAATTTCACGAAGAGGGGAAGCGTGATAAGCCCGTGAATTGCAAGCCCCAGGAGGACTGTCAGGAAATACAGACCTAACCGGCTAATTACCTCACTTACCTGGTTTCCCATAAGTATCTGCTGTGCAATGACTTTGGCAGAAATGCTGAAAATACCGAGCGGAGTGAATTTGATGACGAACATCGTGATCTTCATGATCACATCCAGCACTGCATTAAGCACATCCATCATCAGCAGGCGCGGCTTGTCATCCACCTTCGTGATGAAATAACCGAAGATCACGGCAAAAAAGATAATTGAAAGCATGTGCCCCTGAACCATCGAATCAAAAATGTTGGATGGAACTATCTTAATCAGGGTCTGTCCGAAACTCTCCGAGACAGCTGATATATTCTCAACAGGTACTTTGAATCCCAGGTCAGCACCCACGCCCGGCTTGATAAGCATTACAAGGAAATAGCCGGTCACAATTGCCACCAGTGTGGAGAAAACATAGTAACCCATCGTCTTGGCACCCAGCCTGCCAAGATTGTCTGCAGTGCCCACACTTGCCACCCCTGTAGATATGGAGCAGAGGATCAGCGGGATGATTATCATGTTAAGACCGCGGAGAAAGACGTCTCCGATCCAGTTGGTATAAACTGTCCATTCGGGAAAGAGATAGCCGAAGAAACCGCCCAGGACTAGGGTGATGAGAATCTGGTAAGGCAGGGCCAGGGAGAATTTTTTACCTGTCATAGGAACTCTTGTTATGCGTTAACTCAATATTTCGGAAACAGAATGCAATTTAACTGAATTATGAATCAGTAATGCGGGAAGATAATCAAAAGTCAGAAGCCCGAAAGATGTTTTACATTATGTGACGACAATCGGATATTCATGGCAAACGGGGAAGGAGAGGGAGAAAATTCAATTCTCAGGAGTTTCAGGAACAAACCCCGTTTAACAGGTAAAATGAATTACTCTAAATTACAATAAACACCAACTTTCAGTACGAATTACAATTGTAACCAATAAATAACAGCCTGTTACCGATTAATCTAAATACAAATGTAATTACTCGGAATATACACTTGTAAATAGTAATTGATTTTGAATTTTAATATACTTAACATACTATATTTCAGTGATATATATAAAACATTTCATGTTATTACTGATGTGTGAGGTATTAGATAAGGTATCATGGCATTAGATTTCCTAATAAACATCGTATAAATAACTATATATCAGTGACAAAACATATCTAAAGTAAAGTAACACAATAGCTATTATGTACCTTTTTAAGGCGATATTAAAGGTATATACGTGGTTTCTTTGCCTTACTATACTGCTATCCTGGCTTCATAATTACAAGTGTAAATAGCATTAAATTACACATGTAAATTATAATCTGATTACATTTGTAAAAAGCATGATTGTTATGAAAGAGAGAATTCTTGTGTTTTTGCAGAATGAGAATAAGAGTTATGCCCAGTTTGCTGAGGAAATAGGAGTTCAGCCTTCGGGTATTTCTCATATACTGTCCGGAAGGAATAACCCCAGTCTTGATTTTATTGTTAAAATGCTTCTGAAATACCCTTCACTGTCTGCTGACTGGCTTTTGTTCGGACGGGGCGCTATGCATAAATATGTTTCGCAGCCTACATTGTTCGACACTGAGCCGCAATTTGAGCCCGGTAAAGCTGTTTTGCCCCTTGAGGGGATAAATGTCACACCTGTCAGTCCGGATCTCCCTGAGGGGGCGGAAAATGCTCCTGATGCGAAGGAATTGGAATTGAAGGAGGTCAGCAACGGGCATAAGAGACTTACCAGGGTATTGTTCTTTTATTCTGACAAATCTTTCAGTGAATACCGGCCGGAGTGATAAAATTCACTCATTTTAGCTAATTTTGCTGCCAAATGAGAGCCTGATGAAGAAGCGGATAGAAGACCTCACTGTAATAGAGAACAAGAAGCTTAACGAACAGTTTTTTGTTCTCACTCTCTCTTCTTCCGCACCCCTTCCGGTCATTCTCCCCGGCCAGTTTGTTCAGGCACTGGTTAAAGACAACTCCTCCACATTCCTTCGCCGGCCACTTTCAGTACATGATGTTGATCAGCTGAAAAACACAATCTCAATACTTATCCAGATTGCTGGCAGCGGTACAGAAAGTCTGAGCAGGCTGAATTCCGGCGATACTCTAAACCTTGTTTATCCCCTTGGTAATTCATTCACCCTGCCATCTCCCGGAGAAAAGGTACTTCTAACCGGTGGCGGTTGCGGAATGGCTCCCTTGCTTTACCTGGGCCGGAAAATAAAAGAATCTGGAATTGATCCGGTTTTCGCACTTGGTTTCCGCAACAGGGAGAGGATACTGGAGCATGAGGAATTCAAAAAGCTCGGAGAGGTACATCTCTCGACGGAGGACGGATCTTCCGGGCACCGGGGATTTGTGACAGATCTGCCTGTATTCACTGATAATCACTGGGATAAAGTCTATTCCTGCGGCCCCGAACCGATGATGAAAGCCGTAGCTGCAAAGTGTACAGCAAGAAATATTTTCTGTGAAGTATCCCTGGAGAACCTGATGGCATGCGGAATTGGGGTTTGCCTCTGCTGTGTTGTAGAGACTACCTCCGGCAATGTATGTTCCTGCACTGATGGTCCTGTATTTAATACCCGTGTTTTAAAATGGCAGATCTGAATGTAAAAATAGGGTCAATGATTATGAAGAACCCGGTGATGACTGCTTCCGGGACCTTCGGGTATGGACCTGAATTAGAGGATTTTATTGATATTTCCAAACTTGGCGGGATAATTGTCAAGGGTACAACTCTTGAACACAGGGAGGGCAATGCTTATCCCAGAATGGCAGAAACTCCGTCGGGAATGCTTAACGCTGTTGGTCTTCAGAATAAGGGAATCGACTATTTTGAAAAGCACATTTATCCGCGTATAGCAGGATACAGAACAAATGTAATTGTCAATGTAAACGGCAGTACAATAGATGATTATGTAAAACTATCTGAAAGGATCAATCTCCTGGAATCCATCCCTGCAATAGAACTGAATATCTCCTGTCCTAACGTTAAAATGGGGGGCATGG
>Ga0209464_10000625_pt1 | contig 11311 bp, 8 predicted proteins | sample DOMMetBare1Fresh_2_FD_187473 | JGI IMG/M metagenome (GOLD analysis project Ga0209464, IMG submission 187473) | Wetland sediment microbial communities from St. Louis River estuary, USA, under dissolved organic matter induced mercury methylation -... | ecosystem: Environmental > Aquatic >... | reverse complement strand
AACCGCTCGTGGTAGCGGCGCAGCTCGTCGTCGTAGTGGTCGATGAGCCGCAGCCGCGGCCGACGGCGCCGGCCGACCTCCTCGAGGAGGTGGGCGAGCTCGACCGGGCGGCTCAGCGCCACACAGTGGCCGGCGGCGATCTCGTCGGGCGCGATGCCGAGCCGCTCGGCCACCACGCGGCGGAGGAAGGCGGCCGGGAAGCAGCGATCCTCGGTGCACAGGACGAAGCGGGTCGGCACGTCCGGCAAGGCGTCGAGCGGCCACGGCGACGCCATCGAGGCCCGCGACGGGTGCGCGCGCTCATGGCTCATCGCCAGGGTGGCCAGTTCGCGCGGCACGTCGTGGTAGTAGCAGACGTACGGGTCGTCGCTGCCGGTGGCCCCGCCGTCGCGCGCGGCCTGCGCCTCGACCGCCTGCCGGTATCCGGTCCGCTCCCACCAGTCGCCCGGCGCCTCGCGCGCGGCCGGGACCATGCCGGCCACGAACACCAGGGCATCGACCGGGAGCCGGGCGGCGACCAGCGGCGCGGTGAACCCGCCGAACGACTGCCCGACGACGACCAGGTCCCTGCGGTCGCCGACGGCGGCGACCACCGCGTCGGCGTAGTCCTCGAGCTCGAGCGAGTCGTCGTCGGCCGGCAGGTCGGGGGCCACCACGTCGTGCCCGCGCGCGCGCAGCTCGGCCTCGACCAGGTGCCAGTACCAGCCGACGTCGCCGGCGCCGTGGATCAGGACGAAGGTGCTCATGCGGACTCTCCGGGAATCGCGACCCGCCGGCCGTCCGCCGTCAGGAGCCAGAAGCGGCGCAGGCTGCGGCACACCGCCAGGCAGATCCAGAGCGGCAGCTCCGGATCCTTCCCCTTGGGAAACCGGAAGGCGAACGTCCCGTCGGCGCGCTGCAGGCCCCGCACATGCTCCAGCGCGGCGCGGATGGGAGGGACCGCGGCGGCCACGCCGACGCGGGAGAGCGAATCGAGCGCGGAGACGGCGTCGGTGAACCAGAACGGGAAGCTGACCTGATCCCAGTAGCTCGGGGCGGCCCGATCGCCGTAGGCGTCCCGGCGGTAGAGCCGGGTCGCGAGCAGCTCGGCCGCGGTCCGCGCCTCGGGTGAGCGGCGCCCCGCCGGGTGCGCCGCGAAGGCGCGCAGCACCATGCCGGTCACCAGGTGCGAACAGCGCTTGCTGCGGTCGGGCGGCACCGGCTCCGGGTATCGCCTCACGTCGAGGACCCGGGAGAAGGCGAGGCCGAGCGTCCGGAAGGGGATGGCCCAGCCGCCGTCGTCCTGGCGCGCCGCCAGGAGCCAGCGAAACGCCCGCTGGGCGCGGGGATCGTCGCCGTAGCCGGCCTTGACCAGGAGCTCCAGGATGGCGCCGCTGTACGTGGGGGCATGCTGGTGGCCGTAGATGCCGCGGAAGTCGCCTTGGCCGGCCTGGTGGGAGAAGAGATACCGAGCGGCCCGCGCCAGGGCCGGGTGCTCGCGCGTCAGGCCGTGCTTCTCCACCAGCACCCCGACCTGCCGGAAGGTTTCGAGCTGGTCGTAGTTCTCACGCGAGCGGAGGCGGTCGTCGCCGCCGGGGTAGGCCCACGATCCGTCGGCGTTCTGCCTGCGGAGGAGGCTCCTGGCTGCAGGCGCGTCCCAGAGCGACGAGATCGGGCCCGTGCGCTCGCCGAGGAGCTCGCGCCGGGCGAAGGTGGCGATGGCTGGGTTCCCGCACCCGAGCAGGAGCGGGAGCGGATCGACGCGCAGGGCTCGCCGCCAGGGCTCGTCGGTGCGTGCCATACCGGGAGCCTATCTCAGGGCCGCGCTGCTGGAGGTGCTTCGGGCGCGAGGCTCCGGATCGCGCACTGTGGTCGGGGGCTTCGTGTCACTGGGAGAACGAAGAAGGCGGTTCAACGCGCCCAGAGCGCCTCTCAACCCGGGTCGGGGTAGACGTAGATGCGGATGGGCGCGGCCCCGACCTGCTCGTCGGCATCGCCTGCGTACCTGGCGCCGAGCCGCTCCGCGACGCGGATCGCCGCCGCATTGCCGGCGACGATGTGGCTCGCGACCCGGCGCGCGCCGACCACCTCGTGCGCGAAGCGCAGCGATCGCGCCGCCACCTCGCCGGCGTAGCCCTTCCCCGACGCGGAGGGGACCAGCGCGAAGGCCACCTCCACGTCGGGCCAGGGCTCGAAGCGCAGGAGCCCGGCGCGCCCGACGAAGGCACCGGTGGCCCGCTCCTCGATGGCCCAGGGCCCGAAGCCTCGCAGGTGCCAGTGCCCGAGGGCGGCGCAGAGGGAGCGGAAGGCCGCGGCGCGGTCCTGCGGTTCGCCGATGTACCGCATGACCGCCGGGTCGGCGTTCATCGCGGCGTAGGCGTCGAGGTCGTCGAGGCGAAGCGGGCGGAGGACGAGGCGTGCCGTCGTGAGCGTCGGGATGTCCATGGTCGCCTCCCCGGGCGAGCGGACGCGCGCCCGCACGCATGGTAACTTCGGCGGGCCGCCTCCGGCCAGGGGAGCCACCATGGGTGCCCGAGTCCGCCGTCCACGCCCGCCCGCCACGCTCGCGCTCGTCGCGCTGGCGGCCGGCGCGCTCGCCTGCCCTGACCGCGTCCGCGACCCGCGCATCGTCGCCCAGTTCTCGCGGGGGCGCAGCGAGGGGACGAGCGAGCCGGTCCAGACCGGCGCGTACTACTACTACAACCCGCCGACCGTCGCGGGCGGCCACGTCTACGTCGGGACCTCGAGGAAGCTCTTCGACGAGCCGCAGGCCGACAACTCCTTCTTCAAGCTCGACCTGGGCCTCCACAGGGTGTGGCAGGTCGCGCTCGGGAAGGACGAGGTCCGCGGCGGCGCGGCGGTGGGCGCGGACGGCCGGATCTACTTCGTCGTCGAGAAGGGGCGGGTGGCCGGCGAGCGCCAGCCGGTGACCGACTTCCTGTACTGCCTGGACGACGGTGGCCACCTCCTGTGGGAGCACCAGCTCAACTCCGGGGAGGCGAGTTGGGACAACGACGTCGGCATGAACAACCCGGCCATCGCCGCCGACGGCACGGTCTACGTGGGCGGCGAGCGGCTGCACGCCATCCGCCCGGACGGCACGCTCCGCTGGGCCTATCCCGCGCCACCCGCGGTGCTCGACGTGAAGAACGCGCCGGTCATCGATCCCGCCGGGAACGTCTACTTCGCCGCCTCGCACCAGGTGCACAGCCTGGCGCCGGACGGCACGCGGCGCTGGTCGTATCCGGCCGACGCGAGCCTGCTCCTCGAGTCGCTCTCCAGCCCGGCGTTCTCGCTCGACCACACGCGCGTCTACGCGGCGCTCGGCAACACCATGAACTGCCTCGACGCCGCGACGGGCGCGCCCCGGTGGTCGGTGGTGGTGGGCGCGGACGCCTTCCGGGCCACCCCCGCCGTCGACGAGGCGGGGAACGTCTACGCCGGGACCAAGGCCAACGCGCGCAGCGCCTTCCACGCCATCGGGGCGGAGGGGACCTTGCTCTGGACCAACCCGATCGGCGCGGACCTGTACTCGTCCCCCGCGCTCGGGGACGATCGCACCGTCTACGTCGGCTCCGAGCGGACCGGGCACGGCCGGTTCCACGCGCTCGACATGGCGACCGGGGCCCGCAAGTGGTCGGTCGAGCTCGACGCGGACATCACCTGGAGCTCGCCCGCGCTCGTCGAGGGCGGGATGGTCTACGTGGGCAGCATGGACGGGAGCGTCTACGCCATCCGGAGCGATGCCACCGGGCTCCTCCCGAATGCCGGCTCGGCGCGCTTCCACGGCGGAAACGACAGCACGGGGCGGCACGAGTAGCGGACCGGCGTGATGGCGCGCGCCGGGGCGAGCGGGAGGACCATGGCGCCCCGCCGGCACCCCTGGTAACAAGGCTGGCGCCACGATGCCGGACCGCCCCACCCTCTACGCCATCGACTTCGGGACCAGCAACACGCTGCTCGCCGCGGCCAACGGCCATCGCCTCTTCGACCCGGCGCCGCTCGACCCGCTGGCCGAGGACCCGACCGTGCTGCGGTCCATCCTCTGCTTCCCGGCCGCCGGCGGCGTCCACGTCGGAGCCGAGGCGCTGCGCGCCTTCGTCGAGCACGGCGGCGAGGCGCGGCTGCTGCGCTCCATCAAGCGCCACCTCGGCTCCCGCTCCTTCCGCGGCACCATCATCGCCAACCGGCTCGTCACCGCGGAGGCGCTGGTCGGGACCCTGCTGCGCCACGTCCGCCAACGCGCCGACGCCCACTTCGGCGCCGAGGTGCGCCGGGTGGTGCTGGGGCGGCCGGTCCACTTCGACGGGGACGACGACGCCTTCGCCGAGGGCCGCCTGCGCGCCGCCGCGGCCCACGCCGGGTTCGAGGAGGTCCACTTCCTGCCGGAGCCGGTGGCGGCGGCGCGGGCCTTCGGCGCGGCGGCCGAGCGGGAGGAGCTGGCGCTCATCGGCGACTTCGGCGGCGGCACCTCCGACTTCACGGTCCTGAGAATCGGCCCGCGGGCGCCGCGGCGCGAGGACGTGCTGGCGGTGGGCGGCGTGGCGGTGGCGGGCGACGCGCTCGACGCCTCGATCATGCGAGCGCAGGTGGGCCGCCACTTCGGCGCGGAGGTCGAGTACCGCCAGCCCTTCGGCTCGAACGTGCTGCGCATGCCGCAGGGGATCGTGCAGCACCTCTGCTCGCCGGCCCACCTCTCCATCCTGCAGCGGCGGGACGTGGCCAGCTTCCTGGCGGACGTGCGCCGGTGGGCCCTCGCCGAGGAGGACCGGCGGCGCATGGACCAGCTCACCGTGCTGGTGGAGGACACCCTGGGGTTCCAGCTCTTCGAGGCCATCGAGCACGCCAAGCGGACGCTCTCGTCGCGCCGCGAGGCCGCGGTCGAGTTCGCCTCCCCGGGCATCGAGGTGCACGAGCCGGTGACGCGCCAGGGCTTCGAGGCGGCTGGCGCCCGCGCCATGGACGAGATCCTGGCCTGCCTCGACGCCACGGTGCGCGCCGCCGGCGTCTCGCCCGGGGAGATCGGCGTGGTCTGCTGCACCGGCGGCACCGCCCGCGTCCCGCGCCTCGCCGCGGCCATTCGCCAGCGCCTGCCCGCGGCGCGGCAGGAGCAGTTCAAGGGCTTCCACTCGGTCGTCGAGGGGCTCGCGCTGGAGGCCCAGGCCATCGAGCGGAGGTGAGGTGCACCACGTCTCGAGCTGGCCCATCCCTCTGGAGCCCGAATGAAGATCCTCCGATTCCTCGAGCTCACCATCCTGGCCGGCCTGCCCTTCGGCCTCCTGTGGGGCGGCTTCATGCGCTGGCAGATGGGCCCGGAACTCGGGGTGGGCGCGGGCGCCACGGCCGGACTGCTCTTCGGGCTGGCGATGGCCGGGTTCCAGGCCTGGATGCGCTCGCCCGGGCGGCGGGACGTGGAGATGCCGCTGGAGCTGCAGCCCGGCGAGGTGATCGAGCACCAGGGGCCGGCCAACCACAAGTTGGGGCCGGAGTACCGCGGCGGCTGGCTGTTCTTGACCGACCAGCGCGTGGCCTTTCGGCCACACTCCCTGAACGTCCAGCAGGATCCTCTGGATCTGGACCGGCGAAGCGTCACCGAGGTCGCGATGGTGCAGACCCTCTGGCTCGTGCCCAACGGGCTCCTGCTGGTCACCAGGGACGGCACGGAACACCGGTTCGTCGTCTCTGGCCGGGCCAGCTGGAAGGAAGCGTTCGAGGGGCGCCTGGATCCAGACCTCCCGGCATGACCGCTGGCGGGTCCGGCGCCCCGGCCGCCGAGGGCGGGTGGAGGTCGACCCCGGGTGCGGTTGCTCGGTGCTCTGACCCGGACCAATCTGGCAGGAACCGCTGGCATGGCCCGTGCTCACCCGGAGCCGGTGACCAAGGCTCCACGCTGGACCGCCAGCCTCAAGACGAAGCTCGTCCTCTCGAGCGTGCTCTCGGTGACCGCCGTCCTGGCCTGCCTGGGGACCTTCGAGTACCTGAGCAAGCGAGTGCAGCTCCATCGAGAGCAGGATGCCTCGCTGGCGGCGGCGGCCGCGCGCCTCTCCATGAACCTCGTCGTGCCGGTCTGGGACATGGCGAAGGACCAGGCGGTCGAGGTCCTCAAGGCCGAGATGTCGCTGCCGGACGTCGAGGGTGTCCTGGTTCGCGGCTCGGACGGCGCCGTCTTCGCGGCGACCGCGCTACTGGCCGGCAAGCCCACGGCCGTCCCGGAGCCGGGCCCCGTGCCGCCTGGCTCCAAGGTCCAGGCCTTCGAGGTTCGCCGCGAGGGCAAGGTCATCGGGGCCGGCGAGGTGCGCTTCGTCACCACGGAGCTGCAGCGTCGCCTCGCCTCCCAGCTCCTGCTCACGCTCGCGCAGATCGTCCTGGTCGACGCCTGCCTGGTCGCCATCCTGCTCGCCCTCTTCTCGGCGCTGGTGCTTCGGCCGCTGAGCTCCCTGGCGAGCGAGGCCGACCTGCTTCAGCAGGCGGTCGCCCAAGGCGCCCTCGGAACGCGCGCCGACGTGGAGAAGGTCGGAGCGGAGTTCCGTCCCGTCCTGCAGAGCATGAACGCGACCATGGACGCCTACGCCAAGCCCACTGCCGTCACGGCGGAGTACGCCTCGCGCCTGGCGGCCGGTGACGTGCCACCCCCGATCACCGACACCTACCGGGGCGACTTCGATCGCATCAAGTCGAGCCTCAATACCCTGGTCGAGGTCACCGTCCGGCGTGGGCAGGACCTCGACGCCCTGATCTCGGCCGCCCTGGCGGGGAACCTCTCCTACCGCGCCGATCCGTCCCGTTACAGCGGCGCCGACGCCCGGCTCATCCAGGACCTCAACCGGATGCTCGACGCGCTGGTGGATCCGCTGCGGACGGCGGCCGCCTGCGTGGATCGCATCTCCCGGGGGGACATCCCCGAGAAGATCGACGCGGAGTACCGGGGCGACTTCAACACCCTGAAGACCAACCTCAATACCTGCATCGACGCCGTGAACGCGCTGGTGGCCGACGCCGACGGCCTGGCCCGGGCGGCCGTGGCGGGCCGGCTCTCGACCCGCGCCGACGCGTCGAAGCACCAGGGCGACTTCCGGCGCGTCATCGACGGCGTCAACCGGACGCTCGACGCGGTCATCGGCCCGCTCCGCGTGGCGGCGCGCTGCGTCGACGAGATCGCCAGGGGGACCGTCCCGCCTCCCATCGCCGAGGCGTACGCCGGCGACTTCGACACGCTCAAGTCCAACCTCAACACCTGCATCGGCGCCGTGAACCGGCTGGTGGCCGACGTCGACGGGCTGGCCCGCGCGGCGGTGGCCGGTCAGCTCACGACGCGCGCCGACGTCACGACGCACCAGGGCGATTTCCGCAAGGTGGTGGAGGGCGTGAACCGCACGCTCGATGCCGTCATCGCGCCCGTCACCGAGGCCGCCGGCGCCCTGGAGCGGCTCGCGGACCGGGACCTGCGCGCCCGCGTGACCGGCACCTACCAGGGTGACCACGCCAAGATGAAGGAGGCGCTCAATGCCACCGCCGAGGCGCTCCATGAGGCGCTGGAGCAGGTGGCCTCCGCGGTGGACCAGGTGTCCGGCGCCTCGCAGCAGATCGCCGCGTCGAGCCAGTCGGTCGCCAGCGGCGCGAGCCAGCAGGCGTCGGCGCTCCAGGAGACGTCCGCCGCCATCGAGGCCGTGGCCGCCATCACCAAGCAGGCCTCCGGGAGCGCGCAGGTCGCCAACGAGCTGGCCGGGAGGGCCAGGACCGCTGCCTCGGCGGGCACGGAGGCGGCGGGCCAGATGCAGGGCGCCATGGGGCGCGTCCGCACAGCGGCCGAGGGCACTTCGCAGATCATCAAGGACATCAACGACATCGCCTTCCAGACCAACCTGCTGGCGCTCAACGCGGCCATCGAGGCGGCCCGTGCCGGCGAGGCGGGGCGCGGCTTCGCCGTGGTGGCCGAGGAGGTGCGGAGCTTGGCGCTCCGCGCCAAGGAGGCCGCCATGAAGACCGAGGTGCTCATCCGGCAGTCGGTCACGGAGGCCAACCAGGGCGAGGCCACCGCCCGCCACATGGCCGACACCCTCACCGAGGTCGTCGGCGGCATCGGCAAGGTCAACCAGGTGATCTCGGAGATCACCACCGCCGCACGCCAGCAGGCCGCCGGCATCGACCAGGTGAGCCGGGCCATCTCCGAGATGGACAAGGTCACGCAGCAGAACGCCGCCAGCGCCGAGGAGTCTTCCTCGGCGGCGAGCGAGCTGAACGGCCAGGCCGAGGAGCTCGCGGCGATGGTCGGCGCGTTCCGGCTGGAGCGGTCCGACCCGTCGTTCGGCCAGCGGCGCGCGCAGCTGCAACTGGCCGGGCCCGGCCGGTCCGTCAACTAGTGCCGTCACCATCCACGCAGCCCGAGCCGCACTACCTGGAGGTCTCACCATGACCAGTCTCCGACGCTTCGCGCTCCTCTGCAGTCTCGCCATCGGTACCCCTGGCCTGGCCTCTGCCAGCGGTCCGGTGGTGGTCACGGAGGACTACCCGCCGTTCAACTTCCAGAAGGCGGAGGGGGGGCCGGTGGTGGGCATGTCCTCCGACCTGCTGGTCAAGGCCTTCCAGCTGGCCGGGATCGAGCTCAAGGTCACGCTCCTCCCCTGGGCGCGCGCATACGCCATGGGACTCAACGACGCCAACACCTGCGTCTACTCGACCACGCGGACCGAGGAGCGCGAGGCGAAGTTCAAGTGGGTCGGCCCGCTGGTGCAGAACGACTGGTACATCTTCGGCCGTGCCGACAGCCGGAAGCTCGCCTCGCTCGCCGACCTGAAGGGGGCGACCGTCGGCGGCTACCGCGGCGATGCCTTCACCGAGTTCCTCAAGGCGCAGGGGATCAAGGTCGAAGAGGCGGCCAGCGACGCACCCAACCCCAAGAAGCTGCAGGCCAGGCGCATCGACTACTGGGCCGCGGCCAAGCTGCTCGGTCCCTACACCGCGGCGCGCGAGGGCGTGACCGATCTGGTGCCTTTGCTCAAGGTGAAGGAGACCGAGATGTACCTGGCCTGCAACAAGTCCGTGGACGACGCCACCGTCGCCAAGCTCAACGAGGCCGTCAAGAAGCTGCTGTCGCAGGGCGTGGCGGCGGAGATCAACAAGGCCTACATCCGCTGACCGCGCGCTCGACGAGACGAGGCGGGACGCCTCGCCCGGCTCGGCATCCGCCGCCGGGAGGGCGCCTCGCCGTGGCTCGTGAGCCGGGTAGGGCAAGTGGCTCGCGATTCGCCTCCCATGGAGGCCCGCGGGGGTCGTAGAGTGCGGGTACGGGCCGTGAACGGAGCACCAGCACGGCTCTGGGGGCGCCCGTGACCAGACTCTTCGTGGCGGCATTTCTCGCGGCCGGTCTCCTCGGCGGGTGGTCGGTCGGGCGCGCCGGTCCGCCGCAGGAGCCCCGGTTCGAGCTCCTGAGCGCGGCCGTGGCGATCAACGCCGATGGCTCCCCCAGAGAGGACGGTGAGGAGCGGTGCCTGTTCGGCCGCCACGATCCGGGCGTGCCGGTCCTCCTGCTCTCGGACACGGACTCGAAGAGCTGTCAGGTCGAGACCGGCAGGGTCGGCGCCCACTTCATGGACGGGGAGTGCACCGTCCTGGTGGGCATGGAGCGCTGCACCGGGCGCTACTCGCTCGGCGTGATCGGGTCCCGCGGCCTCTACCAGCGCGTCGAGCCCCAGCCGGTGAAGGATGGTCCGGCGCGAGCGGCGCTGAGCAGGGCCATCTCCCAGGGGCGAGTCGTCGAGGCGGCGACGGTGCGCTGGAAGCGCGCCCTCGGGGCGCTGTCCTACGACGCGACCATCGTCGAGGCCCTGTCGTGGGCGGGCCTGCCGGGCGCCCCGGCGCTGGTGCGGCTGAAGGTGAACGGCGGCCGGGTCGAGGGGCCGTGGGTGGCCATCTCGAGCGGCGAGGCGGGGACCATGGTCGGGCCCTTCTCGAGCCATTCGCCGGGCGCCTTCATCCTCGATGGGAAGGGCTACCTCAGCATCGAGACCGCCGACTGCACGGACTGCGGCGCGGTGGCCACCGAGGTGCACGCCGTCGAAGCCGGGAAGCTGCGGCGCGTGCTCCGCTCGACGGCCAACGCCACCTAGCGCTCCGCTCGCACGGCCGCGCACGACCCTGTCCCACCTCCGCCCACGCCTGCGCGGCGCTCCGACATGAGCTTCACCACGGGAGTGGCGAGATTCCGCTAGCATCGGGGAGGCAGCTCGCGCGTGGCGGGTCCATCCGTTCCTCCGGGGGAAGGTCATGTCGATCCGGTCTTCGAGGCTGCTGCTCGCCATGCTCCTGCAGCTCACCGCGGCCCGCGCGCTGGCCCAGGCGCCGACGGTGGTCACCGCGACCGCCACGGCGGTGACCTCGAGCGGCGCCACCATCAACGGCAGCGGCACCCCCAACGGCGACGCGACCTTCGGCTACTTCCGATACAGCACCACCGACCCCGGCACCTGCAGCGACACCTTCGGCACCCGCGCGCCGCCCTCCAGCGGCTCGGACACCTCCCTCGGCTCGGGCACCTCGCCGGTGGCCTACGCGCGGCCCCTCTCGGGCCTGACGCCCGCCACCACCTACTACTACTGCGCCCTCGGCAGGAACGGCTCGGGCACGTCCGTCGGCGTCATCCTCACCTTCACCACCCCGGCCGCCCTCCCCACGGCGACGAGCAACTCCGCCACGCTGCTCACCGGCACCACGGCCCAGCTCAACGGCACCTCCAACCCGGGCGGCGCCGACACCACCGGCTGGTTCCGCTACGCCACCTCCAGCCCCGGCACCTGCAACGACTCCTTCGGCACCCGCGCCCCGGCCTCCGGCGGCTCCTCGGTCGGCGCCGGCACCAGCGCGACGGCGTACGCACAGGCCATCTCGGGGCTGACGGCCGGGACCACCTACTACGTCTGCGCCATGGCGCAGAGCTCGATTGGCACCTCCTTCGGCTCCGTCATCACCTTCGTCACCCCCTTGCCGCCGGTGGTGACCACCTCGGCCGCCTCGTTCCTCACCAGCTCGACCGCCTCCCTGAACGGCAGCGCCAGCCCCAACGGCTCCTCCACCTCCAGCTACTTCCGCTACGGCCTCACCGACCCCGGCACCTGCGACGACACCTTCGGCAGCCGCGCACCCACCTCCGGCGGTACCGCCCTCGGCTTTGGCGCCAGCGCCGTGGCCTTCTCGCAGTTCGTCTCGGGGCTCTCCGCGAGCACCACCTACTACTTCTGCGCCATCGCCTCGAGCGCCGAGGGCACCTCCTTCGGCAGCGTCCTCTCCTTCACCACCTCGGGCCCGCCGACGACGGCCACCGCGGGCGCCTCGCCGT
>Ga0209464_10000624_pt1 | contig 11325 bp, 10 predicted proteins | sample DOMMetBare1Fresh_2_FD_187473 | JGI IMG/M metagenome (GOLD analysis project Ga0209464, IMG submission 187473) | Wetland sediment microbial communities from St. Louis River estuary, USA, under dissolved organic matter induced mercury methylation -... | ecosystem: Environmental > Aquatic >... | reverse complement strand
GTGCGCGACCAGTCTCCCCTCGCGGATGATGCCGACGTGGGTCACCAGCCGCTCGACCACCTCCAGGACGTGGCTGGTCAGGAAGATCGTCATGCGCCCGCGCGCCACGAGGTCCTGCAGCATGCGCCGGATCCCGGTGACCGCGACCGCGTCGATCCCCTCGAACGGCTCGTCGAGGAAGAGCACCCTCGGGGCGTGGATGAGGGCGCAGCCGAGCGCGAGCTTCTTCTTCATTCCATGGCTGTAGTCGACGACCAGCTTGCCCGCGTCTCCGGCCAGCTCCAGCGCCGAGAGGAGCTCGTCCGCGCGCCGCCCCGCCTCCGCCCGCTCGAGCCCGTAGAGCTGGCCGTGGAGCCTCAGCTGCTCGGCGCCCGAGAGCCGCTCGAAGAGCGCCAGCCCGTCGGGCACCACGCCGATCTGGCGCTTGATCTCGAGGGCGTCGCGCCCCAGGTCCATGCCCAGGATCCGCGCCCCCCCGGCGCTCGGCGCGAGGAGCCCGGTGAGCATCTTCATCGTGGTGCTCTTGCCGGCACCGTTGGGGCCGAGGAAGCCGAAGAAGGCCCCCTCCGGAACGGCGAGCGAGAGCTCCGACACGGCCGCGCGCCCCCCGAAGAAGCGCGTCAGGCCGAGGGTCTCGATCGCGAACATGCCACTGTGCGGTAACACGCGGTCCCCGCACCTTCAAGGCGGCGGGGCCGATCCCGGCTCACTGGAGCGAGGCGTGCGGCTCCGCGCCGGCCTCGAAATAGATGAACCGCATCCCCATCCCCCGCATCGCGAGCGGACCGCCGGACACGGTCTCCGCCCTGCCGAGGAGGTGGCAGACGTAGCGGACCTCGGCGATCGCCGTCATCTCGCCGCCGTCGGCGGGGAAGGTGATCCGTACCAGCGAACCGATGGGCTGGGGCGCGCGCGTCTCGACGAACATGCCGCCGAACGAGATGTTCCGGGCGATCCCCATGCCCACGCCCCGATCCCCGTCGAGATAGACCGGGAAGACCTTGTCGAGCCGCGCGCCGTCGCGCCGATCGAGCTTCGCTGCGTTCCGGCTCGGCTTCGTGTCCTTGCGGTACCAGAGCATCGCGCCCTCCCTCGAACGATGCCGAGCGTAAGCGGGTGCGATGATGTAGTCAAAGAAACGACCCCCAACCACATGGACCAGCCAGCTAGAGTACCAGCTGGGTTCAGCCCTTGGAGAACACGATGCCCCGTCAAGCCGCCCGCGCCCTCCTCCTGCTCGCCGCGCTCCTCCCCGCCGCCACGCTCGCCGACGCCCGCTTCGACGCCGCGGCGTCGAAGGCAGAGCGGCTGGAGGACCTCCGCAGCTTCCTGACGAAGTACGTCGGGAGCTGCGCAGACCCCGTGGAGCGTCGCGCCTGCGAGGCGAACGTCCAGGCGTACCGGAAGGGGGCGGGCGGCCATACCTACGTCGTCCGGATCCCCGAAGCCGCGTCGCTCGTCAGGGCGCAGCCGCGCGGCGAGCGCGTCCTGCTCCTGCTGACCCCCTTCGTGGACGGGGGCGGCTACGCCCTCACCCGGGCCGAGCCCAAGCGCCAGGATCTCGCCGGGAATCCGCTCGTCGACCTCGTGCCGCTCGAGGTCTCGCTGCCGCCCGGCGTGCTCGAGATGGACTTCATGAGCCCGTTTCGCTCGGGGTCCGTCGAGCTCGAGATCGTCTTCCGTCCCGAGCGCGCGTGGAAGCTGAAGCGCAAGGGGGAGCCCGGCTACTACGAGGGGCTCGCCGCGCGCTTCGTCGCGCTGCGCCTCCTGAACGCCCGGGACGGAGGAGAGATCGTCGCGAAGTCCTTCTGACGCCCGCTACTGGCGGCCGCCGAAGGGGACGGCCACGAAGACCGCGCCGCCGCCGCGCTTCACGCGAAGCAGCGCCATGTCGCCGTCCTTGAGCCTGGCGAGCGCCTTCGCCACGTCGGCGGGCGCCTTCACCCGCTCGCGGTTCAGCTCGAGGATCAGGTCTCCCTCGCGGATCCCGGCACGGGCCGCCGGCCCCTCGGGATCGACCTCCACCACCACGACCCCTTCGCCCGGCTCGGCGTCGAGCCGGCGGGCGAGCTCCGGCGTGACCGGCTGGACCGTGATGCCGAGCTTCACCTTGCTCTTGCCGGCCTCCTCGCCGCCCGATTCATCCCCCTCGTCATCGTCGGAGAAGCCGCCGCGTGCCAGGGTCTCCTCGTCCGGGCGCTTCCCGACCGCGAGGGTCGCCTTCTTCTCCGACCCCTTCCGGATGAACGTCAGCGTCACCTTCTCTCCGGGGGGGACGACCGCCACGGAGCGCGTCAGGGCGCTCGACGACTCGAGCGGCTTCCCGTTGAGCGCCACCACCAGGTCTCCCGGCTCGAGCCCGGCCTTGTCCGCCGGGGTCCCCTTGACCACCTGCTGCACCAGCGCCCCCTTCTGTTCCGGTCGGAAGCCGAAGCCCTGGGCGAGGTCGGGGGTCAGCTCCGAGACCTGCACGCCGAGGTAGCCCCGGACGACCTTCCCCTTCTCCTTGAGCTGCGGGAGGATCGACTTCGCGAGGCTGATGGGGACCGCGAAGCCGACGCCGACGAAGGTGCCCTGCGGGGCGAGGATCATCGTGTTGATGCCGATCACCTCGCCGCGGAGGTTGAAGAGCGGTCCACCCGAGTTGCCCGGGTTGATGGCGGCGTCGGTCTGGATGAAGTCGTCGTAGCTGCCCCCGTTCACCGCGCGGTGCTTGGCGGAGATGATCCCGAAGGTGGCGGTGTCGGTGAGGCCGAACGGGCTCCCCAACGCGAGGACGAAGTCGCCCTGCTCGAGCGCGTCCGAGTCACCGAGGACCACGGTGGGGAGGTCCTTCGGCGGCCCCTTGAGCCGGATCAGCGCCACGTCGGTGACGGGATCCTTCCCGACGACCGTGGCGGAGAACTCGCGGTTGTCGGTCAGCTTGACCCGGATGTCCGTGGCGTCCTTCACCACGTGGTTGTTGGTGAGGATGTACCCCTCCGCGTTGATCACGAACCCGGAGCCGAGGCTGGACCCGCGGAACTGCTGCGGCGCGTCGGGGCCGGGACGGCCGAAGAAGCGCTCGAAGAACTCCTGCTCGGGGCTGCTCCGCGTCCCCGGAGAGCGGGTTGGGTGCTTCGTGACGGTGGTGGTCGAGATGTTCACGACCGCAGGGCGGAGCCGCTTGATGAGGGGGGCCAGGGACGCCTGACCGGGGACGGTCACGTCCTTCTCGACCGGCACCGTGACGGCGGCCTCCTTGAAGAGCCCCGCCGGGGTCTCGGCGCTCGCCTTGCCATCGCGGGAGCAGGCGGGGATCGCGGCGTAGACGAGGACGACGGCAACGAGGCTGACGACGATTCGGCGCATGGTCTCTCCGGTCGGGTGGCGGTCTCCGCCTTCGAAGACGCCCCGGGCGCCCCGGGTATTCCCGAGGGCGATCCCTACGTAAGGCGCCCGCGGCGGCTGTCAACGCCGGTCAAAGACCGAGCAGCAGGGCGAGGCTCTTCTCGTCGGCGGGCGGGAACTCGAAGCCGTCGAGCTCCTCGGGAAAGACCCATCGGTGATCGTTGACGCCGAGGTGGCGGATCTCGGCCCCGGTGTCGCGGCACCGGTAGACGCAGAAGTCGATGTCGTACCCCTCGTGCGCGTGCTCGACGTGGACCACCCGCTCGAGGACCTGGACCTCGATCCCGAGCGTCTCCCGGAGCTCGCGCGCCAGCGCCTCCTCGTCGGTCTCGCCGGGCTCGACCTTGCCGCCCGGGAACTCCCAGAGGAGCGGGAAGATCGCGCGCTGCTTCCGCTGGGCGATGAGGTACCGCCCATCGCGCTCGATCATCCCACCCACCACGCGGATCTTCCGTCCCATCAGCGCACCCCTTCGCGGCGGGCGATTCGATCGGGGCCGGCTTCACCGCGAGCGTTCATTGTAGGATTGGGGCGCGATGCCGTCCATCCGCTTCCTCGGGGCCGCCGGGACCGTCACGGGATCCCGGTTCCTCCTCCGAACGCCGACCGCGAGCGTCCTCGTCGACGCCGGTCTCTTCCAGGGGGCGAAGGAGCTGCGGCTCCGCAACCGCGCCCCCTGGCCGCTCGATCCGGCCAGCCTCTCGTCGGTCGTCCTGACCCACGCCCACATCGACCACGCCGGCGCCCTGCCCCAGCTCGTGCGCGAGGGCTTTCGCGGCGCGATCCACTGCACGCCCGCGACCCGGGACCTCGCGGGGCTGCTGCTGCCGGACTCCGGACGGCTCCAGGAGGAGGAGGCGCGATGGGCCAACCAGCGCGGCTACTCGCGCCACGCCCCGAACGCCCTGCCGCTCTACACCGAGGCCGACGCGCTCGCCGCCCTCCCGAGCCTCTCGCCGCTCCTCTACCGGAAGCCTCTCGCGATCGCGCCGGGGGTCACGCTCACCTTCCGGCGCGCCGGCCACATCCTCGGCTCGGCGACGGCCGAGCTGCTCGTCGACGGGAGCCCGCCGCTCCGCGTCCTGTTCAGCGGGGATCTGGGCAGGTACGGCGCGCCGATCCTCCCAGACCCCGAGCCCGTCTCCGCGTGCGACGTGCTCGTCCTGGAGAGCACCTACGGCGGCAAGCGGCACGAGGAGGGCGACCCGCTGCGCGGGCTGCGCGACGCGGTGCTCGGGATCGTGGAGCGCGGCGGTGCGCTCGTCATCCCGGCCTTCGCCGTCGGGCGCACGCAGGAGGTGCTCTTCGGCCTTCGCGAGCTCGAGGAGCGCGGCGCGATCCCGGAGCTCCCCGTCTTCGTCGACTCGCCGATGGCGGTGGACGCGACGCCGATCCACCTCGCCCACCGCGAGGAGCACGACGCCGAGATGATCCGGATGATCGCCGAGGGAGGGGAGCCGCTCCGTCCCCGCCGGCTCACCTTCGCGCGGAGCCCGGAGCAGTCGAAGGCGATCAACCGGGTCACCGGCCCGCGCATCATCCTCTCCGCGTCGGGCATGGCGACGGGTGGGCGCGTGCTCCACCACCTCGCAAGGTGCCTTCCGGACCCTGCCTGCACCGTCCTGCTGGTCGGGTTCCAGGCCTCGGGTACCCGTGGGTGGTCCCTCCAGCGGGGGGTCGAGACGCTGCGCATCCATGGCGGGGAGGTCCCCGTGAAGGCTCGAGTCGCGTCCCTGTCCGGCTTCTCGGCGCACGCCGACGAGGCGGAGATCTGCAGGTGGCTGGGCGGGTTCGAGCGCCCCCCACGGCTCACCCTCCTCGTCCACGGCGAGCCCTCTTCTCTGGCGGCCGCCTCTTCCCGGCTCAATAATATGGGTTGGACGAATCGGGTCCCCTCCCACATGGAAGAGGTAAGCCTCCCGTGACCCAGCCCCGAACCGCGCTCGTACTCTCCGGCGGCGGCGCGCGCGGCGCGTACGAGGCGGGCGTGGTCCGGTACCTCCGGGAAGAGCTCCCCTCCACGCTCGGTGAGCAGCCTCGCATCGACATCCTCTCGGGGACCAGCATCGGCGCCGTCAACGCGTGCTTCCTCGCCTCGGGAGCCCACTCGCCCGAGTCCCAGGGGCGGCTCCTCGCCGACGTCTGGCTCTCGCTCAAGATCGAGGAGGTCTTCCACTGGAGCGTGCTCCGGCTCGCGGCGCTCCCCCTCTACTTCTGGCGCCGCATCCGGCTGCTGCGGCTGCGCCACCGCTCGTGGCGGCTCTCCGACTTCGTCTACCCGGAGGCCCTCGCGCGGGTCGTGCGCGACCGGGTCGACTGGGAGCAGCTCCACGTCAACATCCGGAGCGGCGCCCTCTCCTCCCTGACCGTGACCGCGACCGACATCGGGACCGGCCGCGCGGTCGTGTTCATCGAGACGGCCGAGGAGCTCCCGGTCTGGAGCCGCGACCCGCTCGTCGAGGCGCGCCCGCGCTCCATCGCGGCGTGCCACGCCCTCGCCTCGGGCGCCATCCCGCTCCTCTTCCGGCCGGTCTTCATCGAGGGCTCCTGGTTCAGCGACGGCTCGATCCTGCAGAACACCCCGCTGGCGCCGGCGATCCGGCTCGGCGCCGACCGCGTCCTCGTGGTGGGGCTCCGCCACCAGGGGCGCCGCCCCGCGCCCCACAGCCACGAGGAGGGGGAGGTCCCTTCGACGGCGGCACAGCTCGGCGGCATCCTGAACGCCCTGACCCTCGACCACGCCGACTACGACCTCGACCGGCTGCGGCGGCTCAACCAGCTCCTCGACCACGGCGAGCGCGCCTTCGGCCCGGACTTCCGGCGGCGCTACGCGGCCCTCGCCGGCGACGAGCTCGGCGCCCCGATCCGGCGCGTGCGCGACCTGGTCATCCGCCCGTCGCAGGACATCGGCAAGCTCGCCCGCGAGCACGCGGAGCGCCGGATCCGGAAGCTCCGCCCCGGCACGCTCGCGGCCCGGCTCCTCCGCATCGCCGCGGCCGACCCCAACGGCGACGGCGACGGCGCGGCCGACCTCGCGAGCTACCTCCTCTTCGACCACGACTACGCCGCGGCCCTCATGGACCTCGGCTTCGACGACGCGCGCAAGCAGCGCGACGCCCTGGTGGACTTCTTCCGCGCGCCGATCGACGAGGTCTCGCCGGCGGGCGCGCGCACGCCCACGCCGGCTGCGTCCGCGGTGTCGGCGGCGTAGGGTCCGGTCCTGGTCACCCGGCCCGCGGATAGGAGCCGAGCAGGTAGAGCCGGTGGACGCGCGCGCGGACGCCGGCGAGCGCCGCCTCGCCGGCCGGATCGAGCCGGTGCCCCTCGAAGTCCACGAAGAAGATGTAGTGGCCTAGCGCCTGCTTCATCGGCCGGCTCTCCACCTTCGAGAGGTTGATCCCGCGCGTCGCGAACTCGCCCATCACCTCGTAGAGCCCGCCCGGACGATCCCGATCGAGCGTGAAGGCGATGCTGGTCTTGTCGGTGCCGGTCTGCGGCTCGTCGGCCCGCGCGACGAGCACGAAGCGGGTGTAGTTGTCGTCCCCGTCCTGGATGTCGGTCGCGAGGACCTCGAGCCCGTACCGCTGCGCCGCGACGAGCGAGCCGATGGCGGCCGCGTCGGGCTCCCCGGCCGCCACGCGGCGCGCGGCGTCCGCGGTCGAGTGGGCCGGCTCCCGCGTCGCGTTCGGGAGCCGCTCGTTCAGGAAGCGCGCGCACTGCCCGAGCGGCTGCGGGTGCGAGATGACGCGCCGGATGCCGTCGAGCCGCGTGCCGGCGCGCACCAGCAGGTGCTGGCGGACGCGCAGGGCCAGCTCGCGACGGATCAGCGGGCCGGGGCGGTGGACGAGCAGGTCGAGGATGGCGCCCACCGCCCCCTCGAGCGAGTTCTCGATCGGGAGCAGCGCGGCGTCCGCGTCGCCGCGCAGGAGCATGTCGTACGCCTCCGCGAAGGTGGCCGCCGGAAGGTGCTCGCCCCCTCGCGCCAGGTCGCACTGCGAAAGGGCCTCCTCGCTGAAGGTCCCGGGGGGACCGAGGTACGCGACGCGCATCCGGAGACGACTACCAGAGGGGGGCGCGCCCGTCACCCCTCGCCGGCCTGGATCCTGGCGACGAGCGGCGAGAGCTCCCTCACCGAATCCACGTAGTGGCGCGGGGAAGCGGCGGAGAGCTGCGCGCGGGTGCAGGCGCCCCAGAGCGCCGCCACGCTCACCACCCCCGCCGCGTTGCCCGCCGCCACGTCGTGGGGCGAGTCGCCGACGAAGAGGGTCTCCTCGGGCGTCCGATCGAGCCGGCGCGCCGCGAGCCAGACGCCGTCCGGCGCCGGCTTGGCGGGGACCCCGGAGTCGGCGGCGATCACCGCGCCCATGTACCGGTCGAGCCCGACGTGGCGCAGGGAGCGGTGTGCCCCCACCTCGATCTTCGCGGTGACGACGCCCAGCGGGTGGCCGGCGGCGTGGAGCGAACGGACCAGGTCGCTCGCGCCGTCGAACGGGCGCGTGTACCGGTCGTGGTGCTCGAGCCAGAAGGTCCGGTAGCGCTGGAAGAGCGGCTCGACGTCCTCCGCCCTCCGCGCGAACTGGGCGAGCTGGTCGCGGAGCGGGGTCCCGATCCCCTCGATCCACTCCGCGTCGGTGGGGGCGGTCCCGTACCCTTCGAACGCGTGGCGCACCGACGTCAGGATGAACGGGACGGTGTCGAGCAGCGTTCCGTCGAGGTCGAAGAGGACGGCGATGGGGCGTCGTGCCATGGCGAATGACGAAGGGCCGGGTCCCCCGGTTTCCCGTGGAGTTCCCGGCCCTTCCGAGTGGGCGCTGCAGGTTTCGAACCTGCGACCCCCGCCGTGTGAAGGCGGTGCTCTACCGCTGAGCTAAGCGCCCGGCTTTACGAGGCGGCGGAGTATGCCGTCGCACCCCTACCCTGTCAACGAGGTTCCTCTTCGTCGGGATCGCGCCAGCGCGGGCGCTCCGTGGCGGCTCCGCGCCCCGGCTCGCGCCGCTCCTCGCGGCCGATCGCGTCGAGCCGGGCCGCCAGCTCCTGCGCCTTCCGCTGGATGCGCGCGACCCGCTCCGCGAGCGCCTCGTACTCCTCGCGGCTCGGCGCGCCGGCCGCGCGCACCGCCGCGCCCTGCAGCTCCTCGAGCTTCCGGAGCGCCTTCTGCGCCAACTCCGAGGCGAGCGCCACCGCGTCGCGCCCGCGCGGGTCGCCGAGCACCTTCTCGGCCGCCTCGATCGCGAGCTTCACGCCGCGCTCCACCAGCTCCTCGGCGAGCCCCTTCTTCCGCTCCATCACGCCCCCCGCTTCAGCCAGCCGAAGAGGCCGCCCTTGCGCTCGTCGCCGCCGTCCGCCGCCGCGTCGCGCGCGTGGCGCGCCGCCTGGTGCTCCGCGAGCGCCTTCTTGAGCTGATCGGGCGTGTCGCGGGTGGCCAGCTTCACCTCCGTCATCCCCTTCTCGGGATCGTCGAAGGTCACCTTGAGCAGGCACTCCTCGTCGAGCTTGAAGTCGATCCGGCGCCCGGTCGCCGCGGCCGGCAGCCGGATCGAGCCGAGGTACTCGTTGTCGACGATGAGGTCCGACTCCCCCTGGTAGATGTCGATCTCGATCGGCTGCCCGGGCTCGCGCGGCGGCGGCAGGCGGAAGGACTTGTTGGAGGGGATGGTCGTGTTCTTGTCCAGCACCCGGCGGAAGTGGCTGTTCGGGAGCGCGATGCCGATCGGCATCGAGAGCACGTCGACCAGCGTCACCGAGTCGATCGTGTCGAGCGAGTCGGCGAGCAGCGCGGCGCCGAGCGCGACGCACTCGTCCGGGTGGACGCCCTTGCGAGGGGGCTTGCCGAAGTGCTCGAGGATCTTCTGCTGGACGAGCGGCATCCGGCTCTGCCCGCCCACGAGGATGATCTCGTCGATGTCCGCCGGCCCGAGCTTCTTCTCCGCCAGCACCTGGTCGCAGATCTGGAACGTCCGCTCGACCAGGTCCATCGTCAGCTCGTTGAGCTGCTGGCGCGAGAGCGGCAGGCGCACGTCGACCGGCTTCCCCTTCCGCTCCTCGATGAACGGGAGGTCGATGACCACGTTGGGCATGAGCGTCAGGTCGATCTTGGCCGCCTCCGCCCCCTTCTTCACCCGCTGCATCGCGATGGGCGACTGCGCGAGATCGACCTTCTGCTTCTGCCAGAAGTCCTCGAGCACGAAGTCGATGATCCGGTTGTCGAAGTCGACGCCGCCGAGGAAGGTGTCGCCGCCGGTCGCCAGCACCTCGAAGACGTTGCCGGTGAGCTGGAGGACCGAGACGTCGAAGGTGCCGCCGCCCAGGTCGTAGACCAGGATCTTCTGGTCGAGCCCGCGGGCGAAGCCGTAGGCGAGCGCGGCGGCCGTCGGCTCGTTCACGATCCGCTTCACGTCGAACCCGGCGAGCCTGCCCGCCTCGCGGACCGCCTGGCGCTGGGCGTCGGAGTAATAGGCCGGCACCGAGATGACCGCGGCGTCGATCGTCTTCTGGAGGAACGCCTCGGCGATCTTCTTGATGTGCGCGAGGATCATCGCGCTCACCTCGGGGAGGCCGTGGATCTTCCCCCCCAGCGACACCGCCGCGTCGCCGGTCGGCCCCTCGACGATGTCGTAGCTGTAGTAGTTTCGCAGCTCCTGGACGACCTTCGAGTTCCACTTCCGGCCGATGAGCCGCTTCGCGCCGTAGATCGTGTTCCTGGGGTTGACGACGAGCTGGTCCTTCGCCGCGCCGCCGACGAGGATGTCGCCGCGGTCGGTCAGCGCCACCACCGTGGGGAGGATGAGGCTGCCGCGGTCGGTGGGGACCACCTTGGGGATGCGCGACCGGACGTGGGCCACGCAGGCGTTGGTGGTCCCGAGGTCGATGCCGATGATGGACTTCTCGCGGAGGTCGGCCATGACGCCCGATCCTTGTAGCACACCCCCGGCCCCCGCCCGCACCCTCAGGCCGCGGGGTGCGTACCATGAACAGGCCCCCCCGACGCCGCGCTAGAACGGGACGTCGTCCCCACCCTCCGCCTCGCCGTCGGGCCCCTCGGGCTCGTCCGGCGCGCCGAAGAGCGCCGGGACCCTTCCCGGGTCCCGGACGGGGAGCGCGGACGGCGCCGGCGCGGGGTTGAGCGCCGGTGGCCCGCTCCCTTCCTCGAGCTGCCAGCGCTCGTAGAGCTCCGGCTCCGCCGGCAGCTCCTCGAGGAACCGGGAGGCCTTCATCACGACCCGCTCCCGATCCCGCGGCGCGGCGACCAGCGGGTAGGTCAGGTAGAGCTCGTCCCTGGCCCGCGTGCACGCGACGTAGAAGAGCCGGCGCTCCTCCTCCTCGCCGTCGCGATCGCGCAGCCCCTGGGCGCTCGGGAAGCGCCCATCGGCGAGCCAGACCACGAAGACCGCGCGCCACTCCAGCCCCTTGGCCTGGTGGACCGAGGACAGGACCATCTTCTCGTCGGGCTCCCCGCCCTCGGAGACGGTCTCCGCCGTGAGCTCGGTCAGGAGCGCGACCTCGGAGAGGAAGGACTCGGTGTCCTCGTACCCGCGGGCGTAGTCGGCGAGCTGCCGGACGTCCTCGATCCGGGCGTCGGCGTTGAGGAACTCGGCGCGCAGGTACTCCTCGTACCCCTCCTCCAGCACCTTCTCGATCGCCTCCCCCGGCAGGTCGCAGACCGGGCGACGGGTGAGCGCGCGGAGGAGCTCGACGACTCGACGGTAACCGGCCCGCCCCCTCGGAGGGACCTGCGCCGCGACCTCCGGGGCCAGGAGCTCGTCCACCTCCCCCTGCCCCCGCCGGCGGCGAGAGGCGAACGCGGTCCAGACCGCCTCGGCCGTCGCGGTCCCCACGCCCGGCGTGAGCCGCAGGCAGCGCTTGAGCGCCAGCTCGTCCCCCGGGTTGCGGGCGAAGCGGAGGTGGGCGAGCACGTCCTTCACGTGGGCCGCCTCG
>Ga0209464_10000623_pt1 | contig 11325 bp, 10 predicted proteins | sample DOMMetBare1Fresh_2_FD_187473 | JGI IMG/M metagenome (GOLD analysis project Ga0209464, IMG submission 187473) | Wetland sediment microbial communities from St. Louis River estuary, USA, under dissolved organic matter induced mercury methylation -... | ecosystem: Environmental > Aquatic >... | reverse complement strand
GGGGGGCATAGGGCATGAGCAGGGCCTACGATGACATAATCGGCCTTCCGCACCATGTCTCGACGTCCCGTCCGCATATGCCCGTGCCCGACAGGGCCGCACAGTTCGCCCCTTTCGCCGCATTGTCGGGGTTCGGCACCGCCGTGGGGGAGGCCGCACGCCTGACCGAGGATAAACGGGAGCTCCACGGGGATGCGGAAGCCGACGTGGACGCCCGCTTGTCGATGGTGCGGGCGCATCTGGAAGATCAACCGCAGGTGTCCATCACCTACTTCCAGCCGGATAGGAAGAAGGACGGCGGCGCCTATGTCGTCGCAACCGGATGCATCAGGAAATTCGACGACTGCGGGCGCAGCATCGTCATGCTTGATGGGAGGGAGGTGCCAATCGACGACATCGTCGGGATCGACGGCACGCTGCTCGAATTCATAGACTGGCGAAACGGCATATCGGATTGAAACAGGAATGTCCAGCTGCCCTTATTAAGAACGCTTCGATCTATCAATAATCTCATGGTGCCCGCCGGCATTAACTCCAACGGGCACCATGATACCGTTCTCGTTCAACTCACTGTACAGTGCACCTAGCCGAACCGGTACTCCACTCCCATTGACGGTTGAGGATATTCCCATTTTTTGATAATAGTATTTCCGCAGATTATTCTGCACGTTCCGCATTCCAGACATCCTGCATAATCAAAGAATTTCTTACCATCTTCGTTGCGCTTATAGAGCGCCGCGGGACATACCATTATCAACTTGTCGAATTCGTCATCGTTTGGTTCATCGACCAACTCGATATGTGCATTTGCTTCGTCAACTTCGTATTTGTTTAGTGCAAGGTACTCATCGACGCTTGCTACGGCTGATGTTTCGCTCATAGTGCCTTCATTGCTCCTCGCATGTCTTTTAACAGATTTGAAAAGCCTACTTGTTTTGCAGCTTGCATGATCGTGCCTTTTATTGGTTCTGCGGGAGCTCCATTTACGATGAACATCCCATTCATAATGTCACGAAGCATCTCAGGATAACCGCAGAACATACGATTAAAATGTCCCATGAATGCTGGTACCTTCTGGAACTTCTCCAAATCTTTGAGGACGAAAGAATCCTTAAGTGCACGAACATAACCTTGAAGTCCGGCCTTACTGGTGTCTCCTGCATCGATGGCCTTGGCCGCTTCACGGCCGGCATGCATGCCGGCCGCAATGGCATAATCCATGCCGCGCACTTGATAACCAAGGTTTATGCACATCATTGCCGAGTCGCCCGCAACAAGCACTCCATCTCCTACAAGGGTCGGCATGGTGTTGATGCCGCCTTCTGGAACCATATGGCCGGAATGCTCAACCACTTTTCCATCTTTAATCAGCGGTGCTACGGCTGGATTGGCTTTCAGATCTTCAAGCAATCTGCAAATGGATGCCTTGCCATACTTTGCTTGTGCCTCAATGCCGGTAATGACACCCAGGGATATCGACGTTTTATTTGTATACATGAATCCACCACCAAAGATGCCCTTTGTGGCATCGCCCGCAAACAGCCAGGCAGCACCCTCGTCATGTGATCCGGCAAGCACGCGATCGGATATGACAGTTTCTGGGAGTTCGATTGTCTGCTTAACGCCGACTGCGATTTCGCCGGGTGCTGGCTGCGCTGCTTCAACTCCTTGAGCAGTCAAAAGAGAATTCACACCATCACATAACAATACAATATCGGCTGTGATACTGTCCCCACCTGCGCTTACACCAAAGACACGATGTGCATTATCTAGAAGCAGCTTTTCGACGGCAATGCCGAAGATGCACTCGGCACCAGCATCTTCGGCCTTAGATGCAAGCCATTGGTCGAAGGGTGCACGCAGCACAGAGTAAGAGTCTTTTCCTTCGGAGAGCATCTCATATGATGAGAAATCAATGGTAAAATTCGAATCTGGAGCCATGAGGGATATGCGCTCATGGGATATCTTGCGTTCGATAGGTGCTTCATCCTCAAAATGAGGAAAAACTGCCTTCAGGGCATGTGAATACACTCGTCCTCCAGTCATATTCTTAGCACCGGCACGATTTCCGCGCTCGATTAAGAGTACAGATTTGCCTGCTCTCGCCAATTCATAGGCTGCAACGCAACCGGCACAGCCGGCACCTACGACAATTGCATCAAAGTCTGCCATATTCTATCCCTTCAAGTCTTGATTTAGACTATGCATTGTTATTCTGCGGTAGGTCAGAACAACCGTTCTTCCACGTCGCGTGCATTATGCTTTGATATACGGCAAAGAAGCACACCAGCCCGATGACCAGAATGACTACAGCTCCGATAATTGCCAGGCTATAGGATCCCGTTAGTTGGAATACATAGCCGACAACGGTGGCGCTGAATCCTCCGACAAGCGCATTCACTGTCATGAGAGTGGAATAAATAGGCGCGTAATCCTTGTTGCCGTAGAGAGCGCGTACCAAGATGGGCAAGCCAACTGATACGACGCCCGTATTTGCCCCGAAGATGACAGAACCTACAATGAGAGCCGTTGAATTCGGGATTAAAAGCCAGATGAGAAGACCGGCTAGAAACAGTGCCCAGAACATAACGAAAGCTGTTTTTATGCCGGCTTTATCGGCAATGATTCCGAATAGTATTTTGCTTACGACATTGCCGATGGCCACACCGGAAATCATCCATCCGCCCAAGACAGCTGCATCTTCGGCACTCATAGAACCCGACATGATGCTGCTTGCAATGGCAACAAGGTTCGTATTGAACCCAGCACCAACAGATACGCAGAACACAAGCAGTCCCATGATGTAGAACAAGGGTTGATGCATGGCCTGCTTTTTTGTTATGCCAAGAGCCGTTTCGCTCTGCCTGGAGTTGATCTTTTCAGCGCCTTCGATGGCTCCATAGGGTGCAAGACCCTTATCGGCTGGCTTTAATTTAAAGAGAATCGCAGTGAAAGGCAAGATAAGCAGCGCAGCGATAACTCCTTCGATAATATATGACGTTTGCCAACCGAGCGTCTTCACAAGTTGCGTGAATAACGGCGACCAGACAAATGTTCCAATACCCGTAAAGGCAGTAGCAATACCGAGGTACTTTCCACGTTTATTCTCTGCGAACCAATTGCCGATAAGCGTGGGAAGGATAAGTGTAGCAATGCAGGTGAAGCCGCATCCTATAACACCACCCCAGAACCAAAACCAGTACACATTCGTACCGAACGCGAACATGAATACGGGTATGATGGTTATCGCCGCCGCGGCAGTTGCCGTGACGTTGAAGTTCTTCGTTGCAAGCGCTCTGCCCCATAGGGGTAGCGTGATAATTGACATGACGCTGAAGATAGCGCTCCATACCATCCAATCGCCTACGCCGACGCCAAGCGATTTCGTCACCGGAAGCACAAACACGCCGACGACATTCATGATGGCACCGAATCCTCCCGCCCCGAGGCAGCAGCATCCGGCCAATATTACGAAAGCATAATGAGACTTACTTTTAGGGCTTGTTTTCTGTTCCATGGATTTCTCCTTTTGCTAAGCCTTGTTGTTTTTTAAGTAGTCCTTGCATGCAAGGAGGGCAACGCCGAGGGGTGCAGGCAGCTGCGGGTTTTCAAGTGAAATCACCTTTTTCCCCGTAAGTTCTTCAAGGACGGGCACTGCGGCGCAATTGTTGGCGAACCCTCCCGAAAGCACGATTGGCTCATTGAGCTTGATAGCCGATTGCGATGCCATTGAGAGGATTCGTCTGAGTGCCGAAACGATAATCGCTTTCGATATGTCATCGGGACGAATGCCGTTTGAGAGCATCGACACGATTTCAGTTTCAGCATAGACGGTGCACATGCTGCTGAGCCGCACCTCTTCTTTTGAACGTAATGCCATGGTGCCTAGCTCATCAAGTGAGACATTCAGGAGGCGCTTGCTGAGCACCTCGAAGAAACGTCCGGTGCCTGCAGCACATTTGTCATTCATTTCGAACTGAGTGACAATCCCCGATTCGCATGCAATAACCTTGCTGTCCTGTCCTCCCACATCTATGATGGTGCGCGTCCCGGGTACGAGTGCCTCGGTGCCTATACCATGGCAGACGATTTCAGGCATAACGAGCGTTGCGCCTTTGAAAGTACGTCTGCCATATCCTGTTGCCCCAAGAGCACTAAGATCCGAGCGTGCAAGCCCTGCCTTTTCCAAAGCAAGGTCAAGGGCCTGCTGCCCGCTTGCATCACGATCGTGTTGCGTATTGATATACCTGTAGTCAATAATCGTGCCACATTCGTCAATAACAACGGCTTTTGATGTCGTCGACCCAATGTCGACTCCTGCGAAGTATCGAATCACGCTTACCTTCTTTTTTGGGATAGGGTTTCGAATCCCACTGCCTGGGAAGGCGCATAACGTGCGCCGCTGATTACCGAATACCCCAACGCCTCCGTTTATGGTCTTTATGCTTCGTCGGCAGCTTTCAGCACCTCACGCTTAGCCGCTGTCTTCATCTTGATGATTTGGGAAACACTTTCGATTCTCGTTTTCAAGGCTTCTTCGCTGTAATTGCGGTCATCATAGAAGTCGCCTTCGATGTAGAAGACAGGTATATCGCAATGCTCGGCAACATAGCGTGGCGCCTGTTTGTCAGGAGTCGAGAGCCATCGATCGTATCCTCCAAGCCCCGAGACAATAGCATCGATGCCCGTTGCCTTGCACTTTTCAACCCAAAGCGGATATGATGCGCCGCACCCCATGCCAAAATCCATCTTGAGCCACGCTTCGGCCATGATGTAGTAAGGATTTGTATACGCACTTGGATACATAGTAGAAATAGCGGGAGTAGTGGGCATCGAAAGGACCGGTGCGATACCGTTTTTGGTGAAAATCTGGTCGATCCATGCATTGTTTGAAGGCATGAAATACAGACCGATGCGGGGAGCATCCTTTTCCGTAATACCCTCTCCTCGTTCGACGGCTTCTTTCAGCTCCCGCTCAAGCACTTCCATAGCTTCGATGATGTAATCAAGCCCAGAGTTAAACGGAATGGATGAAGGGGTAAACAACAGTGATAAAGATGAATTGTGCAACGGAGACGGGTTGGCTGCCTGGCAGATTCCATTCAGACGGCGAAGAAGGTCCGTATAACGATCGTTGTCATCGAGTGCTGCCTGATTGTCTTCAGGTTTGACAATGATGTCAAGTTCCTTTTCGATAAGATGAATGGATTCTTCGAAGTTGTCGCCCAGATAACGGATGCGGTCATCTAATTTATAATCAGTCTCGGAAATTTCGCAGTCATGTGGGTAACGTGTAACAATGGTCTTCCACGTTCCGTCCATAAGACTCTTTACATACTCATCGACTTTCGGGCCCTCATCGCACACCAAACCCCAAGACCAATTGACGGTGGGGTTGGGGACGATGCCGGTCATACGCGAGGCGATGCCCACTTTATTGAGCGCGCAGTGGCGCATGCCAGCGTTGAATCCGAGATCTTCCGCCTTATCGAACAACAGATATCCTGATTGGAAAAAGCCCTGCAGGAAAGGCATAACCACCATATCGGGAAAACCAACATAGATCTTGTCGCCGCCAGCATGTTTAACTGATGTGTAAGGAGTCAAGATTGCAGGCAAAATGCCGTAGAGACTTTTGATTTTTTCTCCACCTTCGACACGTCTGGTGAAGTCGAACAGGGACAGTACTTCGTAGATGATGGCTCGCATACCAAGACGAATGCCTCGATATTGAATATCCTTAGTATGGGGAATCCAATAATCGACGCCCCAGGCTATGCGTTCATTCGTGAGCCCTAAGCGCTTGGTGGTGTATTCGAGCAGTTCGATGTTGTCATTGATTTCCTGCTCGCTAAACTCTGAAAGTTCGAGCAGTGCACGATGTGCGTTTTCAGGAGCGGTCATGCTACTTCATCCCCTTCAAAGAAGCTGTAAACGTATCTATTTTCGTTGCGAGTGGCCCCATGGCTTCACGTGTGTATTCATACGAAGTCTGTATGTTGATGACGGGCACTTTGTCTGCAGCCAGACGAGAGGATAGGGTTGTATATTCCATATCGTAGATTTCATCAAAGACGAGCATGTAGTACGCTACGCCATCGACTTTGTAATCTTTAATGCGTTGTTTGAGGTGGCGGTAACGCTTATCCCAACATGGTTGAAAATTGCATATGGGAAGTTGGTCAGTGTAAAGGTTGTCGCATAGATTTGTCACCAGATTGTTTTCGGTTGAAATGTCGCGTTCGAACCAACGGTATGCCTCATCGAATACCTCGGTCACGACAATGGCGCCGGATTCCTCGATCGCTTTGGTCACGATGTAGTCGCCTACGGCAACGCAGCGGCCCATCATGGCAACACGGGGAGTATCCTTACTCGCAACAGGCTTGTTTTCCGCCACCAATTCGTCGTATATGGCAGTAAGGTAATAGAGCGCTTCAGCAGGGCCGCAAAGTTCGGAGTAATGATTGAGCTTAATGAAATCAAGACCGCTAATCAGAGGTTCGTCAAGTTTTCTGAGGTTGTCGATCTTGCGCATAACTTTGCTTATTTTATTTGTCAACTCGATCTGGACACGAAGTGCTTCGTCAGTGATCTTCGTACCGGTAACGTGCTCAAGACGTTCGATGAACTCGTTGATTTGACGAATGTAGTATTGGCGATCAGCCTCGCGCGTCATGTCGGCGGGCACACCTACTTTGCATACCGGAACGTTTTTCTTTTCGAGCAACTCAGCCAACCGTGCGTTGTGACAGTCGGTTACGCTGTAGGCATACATGCATGCATTTGCAACTACGGCATCATTGCCCAGGTAGTAACATCCGATAGGCGTGCGGGCGAACGGATTCAGGAACTTCACTGAGTCATCGAGTACGGCTTCAGGCGGCTCTGGTTCCCCTCCACGCCACATGGGATAGGCCTCTGCACCAGATGCATAGATCAATTCGCTCGGAATGTGGCTGCCTGTATATTCGACTATTGGCACCCCATTCTCTCGATCTTTTGCAAGAGCGAGAGGGCGATTTGCACATAGTTCGGCAAAATCGTTCATTAGTTGAGACATCACTCACCTCCATGTAGATAATCCGACAGAATGCCTATGCGACCTAAACCTCCTCCGATCTTTCGCTAGAGCGCATGGCAACAACTCCCCAGTGGAATTAAAGTGATATCTATTTAAAGTATGGAGAATGATTGGCACATCGTCCGTAGTGGTCATTTTGACCCAATAGCATTCAGGAATGACCGATATGGACGATGCAGGTGGAAGATTACCGATAGATAAGATTGAGCAAATCGGTACGAGTGTGGACTTCAAGCTTCTTGTAGATACTGCGTATGTGCGTTTTGGTCGTACTTTCTGAAACGTAGATACTTCTCGATATATATGCAATGGTTCGGCCCTGTGCGAGGAGATCGAGTACGTGTTGCTCGCGTTCAGTGAGCTTGTACTCCAAGGCAATTTCAGCAAGGCGTTCATCGACATCGTGCTGCTGCATGGTCGTGGGTATCCGATCGACTTCGACAGGCGGCTTCGCACAAATTGACGAGGTAGTTGCATGAGCCTCTAAGAATTCTTCATCCTTACTGCCGGAAGACATAACGTCAATGGATTTCTCGGGTATGAGAAGTTGAGTCGCGAGAAGGATTGCATATGACATAAGCACCACAAGCAGTACATATGTCCAGTTGTCCCATCCTGAGCCAAGCATAAATGCTGTTTGCCCAAGCATAACTCCCATAAAAAGGCCTAAGAATTTGCAAAACTGCCCAATTGAAAAAATATATACGGATGAGCGCTTGGTACTTGCATGTGACGTGCATGCAAGCATGATCCACGTCTGCGCCTCGATCCATGTTTGGGCGAGATATACAAGCGACGCGCCAACGAGCTTTACTCCAACGGGCAAAAAGATAAAGAGTGCGAACCCTGCAGCCATTAGAAGCGCGATAGGGCGGTACATCTTTATGACGGAAAGAGGAGACTTTCGTGACATAACAACATAGGTCGCCTTAGCAAAGAATATGACCGTACCAATGAAAATGACGCCCGCGTACGCAAAGATGACCCAGTCGTTCACAGTGCCCGTCTGGTTGCCGGCAATGTCTGATCCCTTCACGTAGCCGCAAATGACCTCGCTGACAAAGACGGCAAAGATAACTTTCCCATAGTGTGGGATAGTGTGGCTTTTTGCAGGAAAGCGAGAAGATTGGTTGGGCTTCGATACGGAGGGATATCGCGTGATAGCATTAAAAAGGAAGATGCTTGAGACCATGATGGATAGAACGACTCCTGACGCGTATGCTTGGGGCCTCATGTTTGCCAATACGCCGTATGCGACGATGGCGATCACGATAGAAATGAATGTGGATGCCCAGATGGTGCTCGATTTCTGTCGTGCATACATTGAGCCCCAAAGCAACATGATCAGACCGCTTCCCGAACCGGAAATGGCGGCACCCACTATGCGGGCAGGCCATAAGACCAGTATGTCGACAGAATGCGTGAATGCAGCGGCGGTGATGGGGAGGGTCCCCAGTACCGAAAAGATGCTGGCGAGTACGAGTACGCCCTTCAAATTGACAGATTTGAACGATTTCGTATGAAACTTTGAAATGATATAAACAAGTCCAAGTGTTAGACACAATGCGAGAAGATGGATTCCCCATTCGAGAGCACCTATCATTCCGGAGGACGAATCGTTGATGCCCGTATACATCACAAAGTAGAAACTCCATGCCCATGCAAGCCAAAAGCCAAAACCGACGAGGCTTGGAGCCGTGCACGCAATGAATGCACGGCTTTCATTGGCCATGCTTTTGATTGAGCGAATCACTCGGCGCCCCTCCCTGCCGCACTCATGTCTGCTGCCGCTATTCTATCGCAGACGCTGTTTGAGCGAAAAGGTTAAATTGTTCTGAACGGTGCTTGAGATACATTCTGACCAAAAGGGATGATGCCAAATCTCGTTTTTCTCGGAAATGCCCGAATCTGTTGATTGAGGCTTGCTCTCCATTATCTATTCTACACACGAATCGCTTGCGGGCGCGATCTATGCGAGCGCAAGGGGGCAGGTTGCCAGACGCTGAGGTGCGTTTGGCCGATGAAAAGGAGAAGGTATATGAACGAGGCAAGCAATCCTTATGCAGCGCTTGGCTACACTGATGAAGAATGGCTGTTCAAGCAGTCCCTCCGCGAATTTTGCGAAAAGGAGATGGAACCACGCTGGCAGGAGGCGTATGACCCGAAGACATGCGCAGCATATGAGAGGGAGTTTTATAAGCGCCTTGCAAGCGAGTTCGACGTTATCCGGCTTATTGTCCCCGAAGAGCAAGGCGGACTCGGTCAGCGCCTGCTGACCGAGTACATTGTCATCGAAGAAGTTGCACGCGTTTCTGCCGGTGTTTCCATCGCCGTCACCATGCCGCCATTCTTCCTTAAGAGCATGATTCCTTCATGTTCCGCAGCTTTTAAAAAATGGGGCGAAGGTATCATGAATGGAGATATCTGGTTGGCCAGTTCGATGTGCTCGCCAGAAGGTCAGGCAAACTTTGCTGAAATGGCCGAAATCGTTTCGTTCGACGAGAAGACTCAGGAGTGGGTACTCAATGGCGGCAAGGCATATTCTTCGGGAGGATGTCATTGCGACATTCTCAAGGTCGTCGGTCTCATGGGTGACAACACCTATGATCTATACATGCCGATTGACACGCCGGGCCTGAGCTTTGTTGAGAACCCCGAGCTTGGTTGCGGTACCGAGGCACCTACATTCTCATTCAAGAATGTGCGCATCCCCAAGGAATACGGCGTCAAAAGTCCTATCTATGTGAATGGCGAGCTGATGACATGCGGCAAGCCGAATCCATTTACGCTCGGTGTAGGCTGGCTTGCTCTTGGCGGTATGGAAGCAGCCTTCGAAAAGACGCTGGATTATCTGAATAATAGGATGAACAATTTCGAGCCCATTACAGCCCTTGGTGCCATCCAATATAAGTTTGCCCAGATGAAGACAAAAATAGAAACTGTTCGTTCGCTGCTTGTCGCCTCCACTAACTTTATCGAAGTAGGGAACAATCCCAAACTTGCTGGAATCTACTCGCATGCAGCCAAGGCATTTGCATGCGACACTGCGCGAGACATCACGTCGGAGTGCATCCAGATGTGGGGCTGCGCCGGATACAACACCGAAAGCGGCATGATGCGCTACAACCTTGACGCACAGGGCTACTCCATCGGTACGTGCACATCAGAAATGCACATGGCCCAGATTGCCTACGAACTTGATCTGCCGAATACGCGTCCCGGCACACTGTAGGGTTTTATATTCGGGCGATCATCCATGTAATGTGAAAGATCGCCCGAATTACTTTATTGATATGCGCCTTGAACCCGTTGCCTTCCTAGACGGATGTCTCCAAAGCATCTTGTTGCTTTGCGCATACGAATACGACAGAGGAGAATGAATGAAAATAGCAGTATGCTGCAAGATCGCTCCCGACCCCGAAGATATTGTCATCCGGGGTGACGGCCTAGTTGATCTTTCGAATGCCAGCTGGAAGGTTGGCGAATACGACTATCGAGCGCTCGAGGCAGGAAAGCTTCTCGCAGAGAGCACGGGGGCTTCGTTCGTGGCGGTGACCGCTGGTGACTCGAGGATTGACAAGTCATCGGTTCTCAAAGACCTACTCTCCCGCGGTCCTGAAGAGTTGCTTATGGTACTAGATGATTCACTGGCAGATGCCGATACGGCTCTCACTGCAAAGACGCTTACTGCAGCACTTGTGCGAATCGGAGCCGATGTCGTCCTATTCGGGGAGGGAAGCGCTGACTTATACTTTCGGCAAACGGGGGTACAGGTTGGGAAACGACTCGGTTGGGCAACGCTCGATGCCATCAATATGATTTCCGCAGAGGGTGATTCCTTACGAGTGGAACGCGATCTTGGCAGCAGGATTGAAGACTATGAGATCGAATCACCATGTGTGCTGTCAGTCACAACGACGATTGCGGATCCGACGCATCCTTCTATGAGGGCTATCTTGGCAGCAGGGAAAAAACCCATAGAACGGATCTCTCTGGCAGATTTGGGTATCGAAGGTGCGGGTGTCGTTGCCGTTGATGTTGTATCGCTTGCGCCTCCCGCCACTTCCGATCGCAAACACCGAATCATTGAGGGTGACCCTGCATATGCGGCGGCCGAACTGGTCTCCTGCCTTAAACAAGAATCTGTCATTTAAAGGAGGCTATCTATGAATATCGTAACTTTTTCCGAAGTACCATCACTGGCATCCCAACTCGTAACCGCAGCTCGAAGCATCTGCGCA
>Ga0209464_10000622_pt1 | contig 11329 bp, 15 predicted proteins | sample DOMMetBare1Fresh_2_FD_187473 | JGI IMG/M metagenome (GOLD analysis project Ga0209464, IMG submission 187473) | Wetland sediment microbial communities from St. Louis River estuary, USA, under dissolved organic matter induced mercury methylation -... | ecosystem: Environmental > Aquatic >... | reverse complement strand
GCGCAGTGTGCATTAGCCCGGATGTTTCACCAGGTCGCCCCCGTATGCGTGAATTCGTTCTCGATGAACCACCACTTTCGGGGCGCGAGCTGTGAATCCAATTTGGGTCGCCGGGGCGACGCGGGTTTGCGCGGCGCCTGCGGGCGCGGGCTTGGCCTCAAGTGCTCGCGAATGCCAATGGGCATTCGTCTGCGCCCCTCTCGGCCAATCCGCATCCCGCATGCATCCGCGCAATTCCCGCGTCCCTGGTGAAGCATCCGGGTTAGCGGTGCTGGATCAGTGTGCCGCGCGCAACTCGTGCTTAAGCCTTGTTGCGGTCTGGGCGCGGCGGAAAGTCGATCAGGTGCCGCAGCCGGCGAACGAGCGTGGCATCGAGCGCGGGCTTGCTGTTGCTCGCCAGGATCACCAGACCGCCGTACGCTTCAATCTGCTGCAGAAGGTAGCTGGTGACCTGATCGGCGTAGCGGTCAGCCGCATCTTTGGCATCTGACCGTTTGCCAAGCAAAGCATCGGCCTCATCGAACAGCAGCACGGCGCCGGTCTCGCGTGCCTTTGCAAATGCGCGGTCGAGGATCGTTTCCGTTTCGCCGATATGCTTCGACACGACCGCTGAAAGGTCGATGCGATACAGAACGCGAGCAAGCCGGGTGGCCAGCATCTGCGCAGCGAGCGTCTTGTCGGCACCCTCCGGTCCGTGAAAGAGTGCGCACACGCCGCCTGGCCTTGACCGCGTGTCAGCCTCAACGCGATTGACCGCCTCCAGGACCTCTGCGGATAACGTGGGCAACTGGACCAGCGGCAGCGTCGCTGCCGGCGGCTCACCCAGTTGCGCGTTCTGCTCGACCGCACTGCTGGACACGCCGCTGGCCGAAAGCCATTGGTCGACGGTGGCAGTCAGATCAGCGTCCGGCAGCCGCGGTGCTGCGCCGGCAGCGGCGAATCCCGGCGCGCCCTGCAAATCAGCTGCATGCGCGGCCAGCCACGTCATGATGTGCATGCCCGTCTTCGCCAGCGTGCGTGAGCGCGCGATGTCGACCGGCCCGCCCAGGTGCTGGCGGTTGATGCGGTCGATCACCTCCCACATATTGCTGACGCCCAGCGCCTTTGAGACTTCGGGGGCCTGCAGCAGTTGTAGAAGTTGCTCGATGGTCCGGTGCAATTGCCTGGCCGCAACATATGTGCTGTCGCCGCCGTGCAGCGACAGGTTGGCTGCAAGCGCGACGGCTGCGCGGCGCACATTGGGCTGCGCGAGCAGGGCGGGCCGTCCTGATCCTGATGTGCCCTGTTGACGCGCGAATTCAGCGACGCTTGATACAAAGCGCAGCCACAGCTCATTGAAGTCCCGGTTGATTTCGCCCTCGGCCGAACGTCTGTCCGTTGCGCCAAACGTGCGCGCATACAGGTGTCGGCGCTCGTCCGTGGAGAGCTGATCGGGATTGAATGCGTAGTCCGTCAAGATGGCGGCGGCCGGGCTGCGGCCCACAGGCAATTGCCCGCGCGTGGAAAGCTCGACCAACCGATCGGCGACATCGAACAGGCGCAGCTCCTCGAACTTCCAGGCGAAGTAGATGGTGCCGACCGCGCTGATGTTGCCCGGCACGAAGTCCTGCTCAGTGTCCCAGTGACCGGCTTGGTCAAGGTCAGGCAGCATGGTTTCCTCTCGATGCGCGCGACTGCGAGTACTTGCGTGCTCTGCAAAAGGACCACGTTACTCCCGTCTGCTGTCCCGGTCGCGGCATGCATCATGTCCGGCGGGCGCGAGGAAGCGCAATCGGTTGCTGTGCACAAAACGGTGAGCAGAATTGCTCAGCGAATTGAGTGAATTGTCCATGGGCAATCAACGCTCCAGGCTAAAAGCCTGTTCGCGCCTTGCCGCGCCAGGTTGGCAAGACGACGCTGGCCCGTCACCTCGAGCTTCTGGGTGCCGCCGGGGAGTGCGAGATCTGCAACGGGCGTACTGGTTACAGTGAACGTGCTGCGGCGACCTGGATGCCGCAGTCGCCGACCCTGTGACCAAAGCAACTTCGCCTCGCCTCGCGCACAACGTCTACGTCATCGAGCTCGATCCGAGGGTGCTGCGCGATCGAAGGTTCCGCGCGCGCAATCCCAATTACATCGATGGCAAGCCATGCGTGTATGTCGGCATGACGGGACTGCCCGTCGCGGAGCGCTTTGCCAATCACCGCGATGGGTACAAGAGCAACCGCTATGCGCAAAGGTATGGCGTGCGCCTGCTGCCGGAGCTGTACGAGGTATTCAACCCGATGCCGTACGAAGCCGCGCGGCAGATGGAGCAGGACCTCGCCGACGAATTACAGGAGAAGGGCTACGCGGTGTGGCAGGGCTGAGCTGCCCTGCCGTTTCTGCGACGCAGAAGCGTGCGCGCCGGGATCAATCCGCGTAGGCGCCGGCCTGCTTGATGATCGGGCTCCACTTGTCGATCTCTGCTTTCAGGTGCACGGTATGTGCGGCGGCGCTATTGCGATCGGTGCTGTAGATGCGTGCGCCGAGATCGCTCATCCGCTTGATGAAGTCGCCTTCCTTGACGCTTGCCTGCAGCGCGGCGGTGAGCTTGTCGACCACGGCCTTCGGCGTTGCCTTGGGCGCATAGATTCCGTACCAGACGCCGACTTCAAAGTTCTTCAGTCCGAGCTCCTGCAGCGTCGGCACATTGGGCAGCGTCGGCAGGCGGGCGGCACTCGTCACCGCGTACACCTTGACGCCCTTTGCCGCGTCCGCCTGGTTGGCCTGGATCTGTCCGGTGGTGTTGGTGAGCTGATCACAACTGAGATCGACCTGCTTGGCGAGCAGCGCGTTCATCGTGTCGGCCGTTCCCTTGAACGGCACTGACGTCAGGTTGGTCTCGATCGCGCTCATGAACAGCAGCCCGCACAGGTGCGAGGCGGAGCCGAGGCCGGCGTTCGCAAAGTTGATCTTGTCCTTGTTCTGGCGGATGTTCTTCAACAACTCGGCGAAGTTCGCGGCGGGGAAATCCGCGCGGGTGACAAGCGTCATCGGTACGTCGACCACCAGGCCGACCATTTCGAAATCCGTCTGCGGGTTGAACGTCAGCTTGCGATACAGCGCAGGCGCGATCGCCATGCCGATGTGATGCAGCAGCAACGTGTGGCCATCATTGGTCGCGTTCTTCACGCGCGTCGCGCCAACGGTGCCACCGGCGCCGGCGACGTTCTCAATGACGAACGGCTGGCCGAGCTGCTTGGTCATCGCCTGCCCGAGTGAGCGCGCGACCGTGTCGGTCGGGCCGCCAGCGGTGAAAGGCACGACCATCGTCACCGGCCTGGTCGGATATTGCTGCGCGTTCGCGGCGCCGAACACGATCGACACGACGAGGCCAAAAACGATGCGAGTCCAGCAGTTCATGGCATGTCTCCTTGCTGTGTGACCGAAGCTTGCTTGTGCACCGATTCTACGCAGCCAGTCACGGACACGCGCTCGCCGTGAAGGGATCGGCCGTGGTGGTCCTGCATAGCGCATGCACGGGTGTTGAAGCGCTTGTTGCTCATGGCGTGGAATGAATTGCACGGGCGTCCTGTTCTTGCCGTTACGTGCGGCGATTGAACCGGCCCGACTGCCCGCGCGTCACGCGGCGCGAACGTGGCTCGATTGCGCACGCGCCCGATTATTCAAAGCGCCGGATCTCTGGAGGTCAGGATGAAGCATCACGTTGCGCGCATCGCGTTCGCCATCGCCGCTGCCGGCGGTGTCGGCAGCGCACTGGCAGTCGATACGATCGTTCAGTTCAACCGTGGCATCGGTGTTGATCCGGTCGCGGGCATCAACGCAGCCACCGGTGCGCCCATCGTCAATACCGTGCTGGGAGTGGCGCCCGGCGGTCGACCCTGGGTGATCCGCAAGCTGATTGCGAATTTCTATACGGACGGCACCATCAACGCGCGTGGTGCGGGCCTGCTGTTGTCCGCCGGCGACTCGATTGGAACGCGCGGCGCGGTGGCCCAGGTGAAGGCCACGCTGTTCTGCAGCGGCGTGGGCCACGACTCGTTGCCGGCCGATCTGGATACGCGGGGCAATTTCACGATTCGCGGGCAGATGGTTTCGGCGCCTCCCAATCCCTGCACCGCACCGGTTCTTCTCATCCGCAGCGTGGGCGGCAGCTGGTTCGCGGCGGGCATCGTGGGCAGCGACGACGACTGACGATCTGCACAACATGCAGCCGCCGTCGTCGTCGGCTGCGACATCTGTACAAGTTCATCCACAACCGGTCGGTGCGGCTGTTTAACCAGGGCTACACGCCGCGTGAGATTGCAGAGCAGTTGAAGCTTCCTCGCAGCCTGGAGACGGAATGGTCTGCGCGCAGCGACTACGGCACGCTGTCGCACAACGCGAAGGCGATTTACCAGAAGTATCTCGGCTGGTACGACGCCAATCCGGCCAATCTCAATCCGCTGCCACCGGCGCAATCGGCGCGACGCTACGTGAAGAACATGGGCGGTGCGAAGGCCGTCTTGGCTCGCGCGGCGGAGGACTTCAAGAAGGGCGACTACCGCTGGGCGGCGGAAGTGATGAACCAGGTCGTGTTCGCCGAACCGGACAACTCGGCTGGCAGAGCGAGGTTGGCACCTGGCGCAATGCGTATCTGACCGCGGCGCTGGAATTGCGCAGCGGCAAGCCAAAGACGGCGGGTGCGGCCACGGCGAGCCCGGACGTGATCCGCGCAATCCCGCTGGGGCTCTTCTTCGATCACCTCGGCGTAAGTCTCGGTGCCGAGATGGCCGAAGGCAAGGGCATGGTGGTGAACTGGGCGGTCCCGGACGTTAGCCAACGCGTATGAGTGAACCTGGAGAACTCGGCGATCACCTGCACCTTCGACAAGCAGTCACCGAATGCCGATGCGACGATCACGCTTACTCACAGCACGCTCGATGCGATCACGCTGCGGCAGAAGACCTTCCCGCAGGTCGTGAACGAGGGCGACGTGAAGATCCGGGGTGACGGCGCACGGCTGCAGAGGTTGCTCGGCATGCTGGAAGATTTCAACCCGAATCCCGACGTCGCGACGCCGAATCCGACGCGGCAGGCAAAGTGAGCGTGGATCAGGGGTGCGCCGCAAATTTCGACCTGTTAACCTTGAACGCAAGAATGCTGACCCATCGCATGACGTGGGTCCTGATGCTGAGAATAATGAAACCTGTCCGGCGCAACGTCGCGTCGGGGTTACCTATTTCGCGAAGGAGGAAGAATGGCCACGCGTCGCACCACGATGAGAAGTCGCACGGGCACGAAGCTGTACGCGGTTCGTGACAGCAGCGGCAAGTTCAAGGACATCCAGAGTTACCAGCGCGCCCATTCGGCAGATATGCGTCAGACATCGCAAGCGGAGACCGAGGCCAAACGCGGCCCGTTCGAAAAGAAGGTCAGGAAGGCCGCCAAGACGGTCGGTAGCTCGGTCAAAGGCGCGGTCGCCGCGGTGAAGCGCGCCGCGAAGCGAGTCGCGAAGCGGGTATCGACGGCAACGTCGACCCCGACGAGCACGAAGAAAGCCGTGAAGAAGGTCGTCAAGAAGGCCGTCAAGAAGGCGAGCGGCAAGCAGGCAGCGAAGAAGTCCTGACGTCGTGGCGTGCAGCAGTGGTCCGCACCACGCGCGCGACACTGCAACCCACGGCCTGGATCGACCGAAGCCGCTGTGATTGCGCAGCGCTGCAGGCGGTGCTCGCGGTGCGGCGCACTCCCGCAGCCCATGCCTCCTACGAGTCTTTGTTGCGACTGGTAACAACACGCCGCTCGGAAATCGGTCACATTGAGCCCTCTGCAGGGGCACCGACGGAATCCGTGATGGGTGCGCTGTTTTACAAGGAGGCTCTTATGTCGAAGCGTCTGTCGGCTGTCATCGCGTTCGCTGCCGCCGTGGTCGGGCTGTCAGGATGTGTCGTGGTGCCGGCGTATCCAGGTGGATATGGCGGTGGCTACCGACACGGCTACGGGTATGGGCGTGGGGGACCTCCTCCGGCGGTCATCGTTGCGCCGTTGCCATATCTCAACTACGGCGGCGATCGCCCTCCGCGTCGCTGGTAGCCGCAGCGCGGGCGCGGATCTGATCCGCGCGATGCGGCCCAACCTGTGCTTCGGCGCCTCGGCGCGCGCCTCGAAGCAGCCAAGGTCGAGGGATGTGATGGATATCGCCATCGCGGACGCGGCGGTCTCTCTCGCGACGCGCCGCGCGCTATGCAGTGACGCGGAAACCACCGATCGCGGCTGAACGTCGGTGTTATCGTCGCTGCATGGTCGCCTCGTCGAAATCCGATTTCCGTGCCTTGCTGGACGCGCAGACGATCGCTGCATTGGGCACACTGCATCGCGGGGAGCCCTACGTGTCCATGGTCCCGTTTGCATTAGACGAAGACGGACCGTATTTCCTGATCCACGTGAGTGCGCTCGCACCGCACACGAAGGACATGCTCGAGAGTCCGCGCGTCAGCATGCTGATCCTTGCGCCGGATTCGAGCGCCGCGTCGCCACAGGCGCGGGCGCGCGCGACCGTGCAGGGAGATGCCGAGCCGCTGGCGCACGATTCTCCGCAGTACGTGCACGCAAAGATGACGTATCTCGCGCGCTTTCCGCAGGCGGTCGATATCTTCGATTTGCCGGATTTCTCCATCTTTCGCATCCGCCCGATTTCGGTGCGCTTGATCGGCGGCTTCGCGCAGGCGTCGAGCCTGGTCGGCGATGCGTTGACTCTGGCACTACGCGGCGCGTAGCGGTCGCATCCCCAAAGAATCGCCGAACGGCGCCGTCGCGCAGACACATTTGCGCTTTCCGCCGGTGCGTTTCTGTTGCGTCTGGTAACAACACGCAGGTCGGCGATCAGTCAAAGCGAGCCGTTGGAGCCGTACCGACTGAATCCGTGGTTGGTGCTTTGTCTGACAAGGAGACTTCATGTCGAAGCGACTGTTGGCTGTTATCGCGCTTGCCACTGCAGTGGTTGGGGTGTCTGGATGTATCGTGGTTCCGGCGTACCCGGGTGGATACGGCTACCGACACGGCCGCGGGTATTCATACGACGAGTACGGGCGCGGGGGACCGCCGCCGGGAGTCAACGTTGCGCCGCAGCCCGGCTACCACGACCGCGGTGATCGCCCGCCGCACCGCTGGTAGGCGCTGCGCAGGTAGCGACCGTCTCTAACCCGCCTCTCGCAAGGCCGCCTTCACTCGCTCCGGCGTGAACGGCACTTCGCGCATCTGGGCGCCGGTGGCATCGAAGATCGCATTGGCCAGCGCCGCGGGCACGGGCGTGGATGAAGCCTCTCCTGCGCCAAGCGGCGGCTGGTCGCGACGCTGAATCAGGTCGATGCGCAACTCGGGAACATCGGCGAAGCGCAGGATCGGATAGCGCGTCCAGTCCAGGCTCGTCACGCGCTCGCGGTCGAACGTGGTGCGTTCAAACAGGGTGCGCGACAGCGCCTGCAGAATGTTGCCTTCAACCTGGTTGCGCACGGCGTCGGGATTGATCATCAACCCGCAGTCGTGCGCGCAGGCGATGCGTTGCACGCGGATGGTGCCGCTGGCTCGGTCGACCTCGACCTCCATCGCCACCGCGACGTATGTCTCATTGTGCTTGTAATGGACGTAGGAGATGCCGCGCCCGCGCGCCTTGTTGCCGCTGCTTGATGCGGGCGCCGGTGATGGCCGCGGCGTCCACCCGATCAGCGCGGCGCAACGCTTCAGCACTTCCACGCCGCGTGGGTCGGCGAGATCGCGCAAGCGGAACTCGACCGGGTCGATCTTTGCCACTGCGGCCAGTTGATCGACAAAGCTCTCGACCGCGAAGCAGTTGGCGACCTTGCCCGGCGCGCGGATGTTCGACGGGCGCAGCGGCGCGCCGGCAAGCCAGTGCGCGGTGACCTTGAGGTTGGCCGTGGTGTACGGCGGATCGGCGTTCTGCGAGATCAGTCCGACCGCCTGGCCGGCCGGTTGCGCGATGCCGGCGTCGGTGGGGCCGAGCAGCGGCACGTACGCGAGACTGGCGGTGGCCAGCGGCACATACATCTCGGCTTCCCACGCACTGATGCGGCCGCTGTCATTGAGCGCGGCACGAAGGTCGATCAATTGCGGCGGACCCTTCGGGTCCCACCCGAGTTCGTCTTCCTGCGCCCACTGCACCCGCACCGGTCGGCGAACGGCCTTCGACAGCAGCGCGGCATCCGCTGCCGCGTCGTCGTGACCGTTCATGCCGTAGCAGCCGGAGCCGTCGAGGTAGATCACGCGCACCTTCTCGCGCGGCAGGCCGAGCAGATGCGCCATCGCCGGCTGATATCGATGCGTGGCTTGCGATGCGCTCCAGATCGTCGCGTGATCGGCCCGTACATCGGCAACCGCGCAAGACGGGCCCATCGAGGCGTGCGACTGCACCGGCCAGAAGTAGGTCGCACGCAGCGTCTTCGGGTTGCTCGCGAGCGCGCTCGTGTCGCCCTTGTTGACCAGGACTTCATCCCTTGCGAAAGGTCCGCGCCTCGCCCACGCAGCCACGGCGTCATCGCCCATCAGTCCGGTGCCCGCGCTCCAGCGCGCTTTCAGTTCACGTGCGGCGCGCACCGCGGCCCATTCATCATTGGCGACGACGCCGAGAAAACTTTCGATACGCACCACGCGCACGCCGGCGATGTGCTTGATCGAGGCTTCGTCCACCTCAATCAGCTTCGCGCCGACGGCGGACGGCCGCACCACGCGCCCATGCAGCATGTCGGGCAGCTTGAGGTCATGCACGAACACATGGCGGCCGGTGACCTTGGCTGCCATGTCGGGGCGCGGCAGCGATCGCCCGACGACCGAATAGCGCGCCGGGTCCTTCAGCAGCACCTTGGGGTTCAATTTCACGTTGAACGGGCGGTTGCCGATCAGTTCGGCGATCGATACCTTGGGTCCGCCGTTGATGGCGCCGATCAATCCTTCTTCGAGCGTCAATTCGGCAGGCGGTCGCTGCAGTTTCGCGGCGGCTAGGGCGAGCAATGCCTCGCGTGCGGTAGCCGCGGCCTGGCGCAGCTGGACGCCGCCGCGCATCACGCCGCTGCTGCCGGCGGTAGGGCCCTGGTTCGGCGTGAGCGCAGTGTCGCCTTCGATCAGTTCGATGCGGTGAACATCGTCGGCTTCGATCGACAGCTCTTCGGCCACCATCTGGCGCATCGCGATGCGGTGCCCGGTGCCGAGGTCGACCTTGCCCGAATACACGACCACGGTGCCGTCACGGCGCACGGCGAGAAAAGCGTCGACCTCACTGAGGTCGAGCGTGTGCGTGCTTGCGCCACTGACGGCTTGCGCGCGCGCTCCGGGGGCGCCGGCGAACGAGAAGCCGACGATCAGCGCCGCGGTGCTGAGGAATTCGCGGCGCGACAGTGCGGTGGTATCCATCTCACGCCCTCCCGTCGCCGGCCGCGCGCGCCACCGCGCGCAGCACGCGGTCGTGCGAGCCGCAGCGGCACAGGTTGGCGTCCAGCGCGGTCTTGATCTGCTCGGGCGTCGGACGCGGCGTCGCGCGCAGCAGCGCCACCGTCGACATCACAATGCCGGTGGTGCAGTAGCCGCACTGCGCGGCCTGCTCGGCGATGAATGCGGCCTGCACCGGATGCGGTTTCTCCGGTGAGCCCAGGCCTTCGATCGTTGTGATGCGCTTGCCGGCGGCCGCCGCGACGGTCACGTGGCAGGCACGCGTGGACTTGTCGTCGATCAGGACCGTGCAGCTGCCGCACTGGCCCACGCCGCAGCCGAACTTGGCGCCGTGCAGGCCGAGGTCGTTGCGAAGTACGTAGAGCAGCGGCTGCTGCGGATCCCACGACGCCACGCGGTGCCGCGTGCCGTTGACGAGCAGGTCAAACGTACTCACTGGCCAGGCCTCCCCATGGTCGCGCATTGGTGGCGAGATTCTCGCCCGGCTGTTCTACCGTCGAACCGGCACAAGTTCAATCGCGGTCGTGAGTGTGTTTCCGGGCCGCCTTGACGCGGGAATGATGCTCCTGCGTAGGCAGTGCCGCAGTGCTGCATTTCTGCTATTCTGCAAACGATGAAAGCCACCCTTACCGTCACGAGTCGCGGCATGGTCACGCTGCCGGCCAAGCTGCGCCAGGCGCTGGGATTGAAGCCTGACGATCATCTGATTGCCGAGACCACGCCGGAGGGCCTGCTGCTGCGGCCGGCGGTGACGCTCCCCGTCGAGTTGTACACGCCGGAGCGGGAACGCGAGTTCGACGCCGCAGAAGCCGAGCTGGCCGACTTGCTCAAACGCAAGGGGGCTGTGGCCAAGGGTGCCGCGCCATCCAGGCGCAAGCGCGCGGGTCGTCGCGCCCGCTGACCGCGGCGTCCGCCGAAACCATGCGGGTCTTTCTGGACGCGAACATCCTGTTCTCGGCCGCAAAGACCGATGGCGCTGTGCGCCAGTTGCTGCGCATGCTGATCGGCTCAAGGCACGAACTCTGGGCCGATGAGTACGTCACGACCGAAGCGCGGCGAAACCTGGGCGCAAAAGGGCCCGAAGCGACAGGATCGCTCGACGTGTTGCTCACGGACGTTCACTTGGATCGAGGCCACGTGCCGGGAGCCTCATTGAAGGAGGTGAGTTGGTTGCCCGAGAAGGATCGTCCGGTACTGGCGGCTGCAATGCGCTTGCACTGCGATGTGCTTTTGACCGGCGATCGGACGCATTTTGGTCCGGGCTATGGCAGAAAGTTCGGTGGCGTCGTGATCCATTTGCCGCGCTCGCTGGCGGAACGGCTTCTGGGACGCTGAGGCATGGCCACGAACGGGGTTTGCCCCGGCGACAATCAGCGCGCGCGGCTGAGCTTGGAAGCTTCTGCGCTGACCGATGCGTTCGACAGGCAGGCGGCGAAGGAACGACTGGCGAAGATCCAAGGTAAGGTTGCGCGGCTGCAGGAGCTGCTCGGTATGCGGGACGACTTCAACCCCACTTTCGACACCGTGACGCCGAATGCGGCGCCACGCCGGCCGTGACGAATCCCGTCGCCACCGTCAAGGGATGTCTCGCGACGTTGACGCTCGCCGTCAACACGCTCGTGTTCACGCTTGCGATGATGCCGTTTGCGCTGGCCAAACTGATTGCGCCGTTCTCAGCGGTACGTCGCGTGGTCGATCGCGTGCTCAACGCGTTGGCGGGGTACTGGGTCAGCGTCAACGGCGCGTGGATGGCCGCGGTCGGGCACGCGCGCTGGGACGTGCAGGGCATCGACGGGCTGCGATCGCGCGGCTGGTACCTGGTGTCAAGCAATCACTCGAGCTGGGTCGACATCCTGGTGCTGCAGAAGGTGTTCAACCGCCGCATTCCGATGCTGACATTCTTTCTCAA
>Ga0209464_10000621_pt1 | contig 11342 bp, 10 predicted proteins | sample DOMMetBare1Fresh_2_FD_187473 | JGI IMG/M metagenome (GOLD analysis project Ga0209464, IMG submission 187473) | Wetland sediment microbial communities from St. Louis River estuary, USA, under dissolved organic matter induced mercury methylation -... | ecosystem: Environmental > Aquatic >... | reverse complement strand
CTGACCAATGCGTTGCTCTCGGTCGCAAAAACCAAAACTGTGCGTGCGTTTACCTCGTATGAAAATGCCATTGTTTACATCATTTTCGAGGATGGCACCGACCTTTACTGGGCGCGAGACAGGGTCAATGAAGTCATCCAAAATGTCTCTAAAAATGCTCCCAAAAACGCAACCATCAAGCTAGGTCCTGATGCCACGGGTATTGGTTGGGCGTTTGAGTATGCACTAACATCACAAAACAGAAGTTTAGATGAGCTTCGAAGCATTCAAGATTATCTCTACCGTTATGCGCTTTTAGGCGTTGAAGGGGTGAGTGAAGTGGCGAGTGTGGGTGGTTTTGTGAAAGACTATGAAGTCACATTACGCCAAGACGCACTCTACAAATATGACCTAAGCATCGACGATCTTATGGGGGCACTCTCCAAAAACAACAGTGACCTAGGCGGGCGAGTAGTGCTTGAAAATGGCTTTGAGCAGATCATCCAAGCCAGAGGTTTTGCCTCCTCGTTGGAAGACCTTTCAAACATCACCATCAAAACGGTGGGTGGCATTCCACTCAAGCTCTCTGACATCGCGGATGTGCGTGTTGTCCCCACCTACCGAAGTGGTTTAGCAGAACTTAACGGTGAGGGCGAAGTGGTCGGAGGCGTTGTGGTTGTGCGCCACAAAGAGAATGCTTACAAGGTGATTCAGGCGGTCAAAGAGAAGCTAGAATCTTTACATGTAAACGATGTGGAAGTGGTCACAACGTACGATAGAAGCGATCTCATCACCAAAGCGATCAACAACCTCAAACGCGCCCTTTTGGAAGAGAGCATCGTTGTTTTGGCGGTGGTTATGCTTTTCTTACTTCACTTTAGAAGCGCATTGGTTGTCATCATTGTTCTGCCACTCACCATTGCTCTGACTTTTTTGGCGATGAAGCTTTTTGGGTTGGAGTCGAACATAATGAGTTTAGGTGGCATAGCCATTGCTATTGGTGCGATGGTCGATGCGTGTATCGTGATGATTGAAAATGTGCATAAAAAGCTTTCGCACGGCGAGCCTAAAAGTGAAGAAGAGCGCAAAGCTATCATCATCGCTTCGTCCAAACAAGTCGGTCGCCCGATCTTTTTTGCGCTTTTGCTTATTGTGGTGAGTTTCTTACCGATTTTTGCTCTCTCTGGGCAAGAAGGGGCGCTCTTTAAGCCGTTGGCATATACCAAAACCTTTGCGATGCTCATCGGTGCGGTACTTTCCATCACCCTTGTTCCGCTTTTGATGCTCTTTTTTATCAAAGGCAAAATCCTTGAAGAGCATAAAAATCCGCTCAATAACCTTTTTATTTGGCTGTATGCACCGCTTTTAAAACTGCATATGCGTTTTTGGTATGTCGCTATAGCCCTATTTATGGGCTTTTTGGTGCTGGGGTATCACACTTATACCAAACAGCGTTGGGAGTTTATGCCACCACTCAATGAGCAGACGTTTATGTACATGCCCGTCACTCCATTTGGTATCAGCATAGAGATGGCAAAAGAGTACGCGCAAAAGAGCAATGAAGTCATCAAAAGTTTTCCCGAAGTGCTCAGTACCTTTGCCAAAGCAGGGCGAGCGGAGAGTGCAACAGACCCAGCTCCCCTTTCGATGATCGAGACCATCATACAGCTTAAACCCAAAGAGCAGTGGAGAGAGGGCATGACGTATGAGAAGCTTCGTGATGAGATGAACGAACAGCTTCAAATGTTGGGGCTGACAAACTCATGGACATACCCGATTCGAGGGCGCATCGACATGCTCATAACAGGCATACGAACCCCTCTTGGCATCAAACTCTACGGCGACAATGACCAAGCGTTGGAAGAGAGTGCAAACAAAATCGCCAGTGTGCTTGCAAACTACGAGGGAACCAAAAGCATTTTTGCGGACAAAGCGAACAGTGGTTACTACCTCAATATGACGCTAAAGCCTGAAAATATCGCATCTTATGGTCTTACCAAAGAGGAAATTTTAAACTTCGTTGACAACGCCATCGGTGGCTCGAAAGTCACGACCTTTTACCAAGGCATTGAGCGTTATGCGATCACGCTAAGACTTGAAGAAGAGAGCCGCAAAGATATCAATGCCATCAGTGAGCTGACCATCAAAACGCCGTATGGTTTCCAACGCCTCGGGCACTTTGTGGAACTTAGCTACGACGTAGGTGCGAGTGAGCTCAAGTCTGAAATGGGCAAAAAAGTGAACTACATCTACATCACGCTCAAAGAGGGCTTTTCGTCTAAAACCTATAAAGAGGAAGCCAATAAAATTCTAAAAGAGAGTGTAGAGCTTCCAACAGGTTTTTACATCGGTTGGGCAGGGGAGAGCGAGTACCTAGAGAGTGCCATGGAGCGCTTGCAGTTTATTCTTCCGCTCACGCTTTTGGTCACGTTTGTGCTGATCTACCTCGGTCTTGGATCGTTTAAAAATGCACTTTTGGTCTTTTTGACCTTGCCGCTTGCCGCTGTGGGTGGGTTTTTGTATGTGGATTATCTCAACTTCAACCTCTCCATTGCCGTCATTGTAGGCTTTTTGGCACTTATCGGCATCGCGGTGGAAACGGCGATTGTGATGATTATTTATCTTGAAGAAGCCATTTTACATGTAAAAGAAAGAACGGCAAAAAATATTCAAGAAGCCATCTTTGAAGGCGCGGTGCTGAGAGTCCGCCCGAAACTGATGACCGTGTTTGCCATCCTTGGAGGACTTTTACCGATTATGTGGTTGGATGGTGTCGGAAGTGAAGTCATGCAACGCATCGCCGCCCCGATGATCGGTGGTGTGGTAAGTTCGGCTATATTGACGCTTTTAGTGATTCCTGTATTGTATTATCGGATGCGGAAAATTGAGGAGTGAGAAGGTTTACATGTAAGGAAAAATCCTTACATGTAAAAGCATTTTTCACCTTGACATATCATGATATTATCATTATAATATCTACATGAAAACGCTCACATTTGAATGGGATCAAGTCAAAGCAGAATCAAACATCAAAAAACATGGCATCTCATTTGAAGAAGCCAAAACAATTTTTGATGATGACAACGCAAGGTTTATGCTTGACCCTGACCATTCTGAGAAAGAAGAGCGATTTATCTTGCTGGGGATGAGTTACACACTCAAAATTTTGACGGTTGTTCATTGTTACAGAGATAATGAAGGTGTCATCCGAATCATCTCCGCACGAAAATCAACCAAAAATGAAGCAAATCAATATAAGGAGTTTTTATCATGAAAAAAGAGTACGATTTTAGCCAATCTGTTAAAAATCCTTACGCAAAAAAGGTTAAAAAACAGATTTCACTTAATGTGGATATTGAGACCATTGACTACTTTAAAGCCCTTTCTGCCAAAGTAGGAATGCCTTATCAAACGCTGATTAACTCATTTTTGATGGACTGCGCGCAAAGGCATGTTGAGCCTAAAATTCAGTGGTGAGTTTAGTAAATAGAAGAAAAAGTAAAAGTTTAGCTCTATTTGAGTATTGAAAGGAATTCAATGTTAGATATACTGAAAATAGAACAGTGGGAAAAGTATGTAAGGTCTATTCTAGACAAACCTACATTTAGCGATTGGATAGCAATCTTAGGGGTTATTGTTGCTATAATAATTCCTGTATGTATACATTTTCTTGGTTCAAGCAAGGTAAAACAAGAAATCAATTCTACCAAGATAAAAAATGAAATAAATTCTGCTTTAATTGAATTCCAAAGTAATCTACAGCAAATTAAATATGTAAGGGAAAAGTATAATCCAGGAAATGTTTACTTAGGAACACAAGATGGTATATTAGATGCTGTTGATAAGCTAAATGCCTACCATAAAGAAATGCATGAACCTGTAAAATTTGAAAAAATTTACCAATTAACAAAAGATTATGGTAAGAAAAAAACAAATGATAGACTTTCTGAAGTTTCAATTCTTGTTAAAGATAAAACAATGGCACTTACTTTGTATGTTGCATCCATAAAGCCAGCTCAAATAAATGGACAACAAGAATTTGATAAAATCAATAATAAGTATATTAGTTTGGTCAATGAAGTTTCATCTGCTTATGCTGAATATCACGGTTTTATACAAGGCTTGACACTTGAAGATTTTGAGTATTAGTAAAAAAGGCTAAACTCTAAACTTTTGCAAATCTAAGGTTTAAACCTTTCTTTTATTATTCCAAAAAATCACCATTATTTCTGCGAAATCCCTACAAATTGGCTCAATATTCTCTGCAAACTTCCCTCTTCAACCTCTTTTTGAGGTGTTGTGACAATCTCTCTGGGTGCGACAATGGCTCCTAGTCTTGAAAACTGGGTTCGCATGGCGTTACAGACGTCATTGCCGCCACTTCCTGAGTGGGTGGCGAGTTGGACGTTTTGAGCGCAAAGAGTTCTCTAAAACTCTCACTGCTTCTGGATAACCATGCGATGACATTGGTAAGGGACGGTGGAATGGAGTAGTTGTATTCGGGCGATACCACGATGTACCCTTTGGCGTTTTTTATGGTGTTTGAAAGCTCCGTGATTTTGCTTGGGATGCCATCATTGGTCTCTTTGGAAGAGTCATATAGGGTGATGTTTAAATCGACCAGATTGATGATTTGACTTTGAACGCCTTGTGTTTCTAGATTTTTTTCTATCCTTCGTGCCAATTGCATATTTTCATTGAGACTTGCAACTAATATTAAATACATAATCAATCCTTATTGAGATAGCGTTGGAATTATTATATGACTAACATATGTCAGGGTCAAGAATAAAACGTTGCAAATTCACTCACTGCAATGCGCGGTGTTCGGTAGCTGTTGATAAGCGCTTCTTTATCTTCGTATCCTAATGCGATGCCGCAGAGCAGAAGCTTATGGGCTTCGATGTCTAGTTCTTGTTTGACGATACTTGGAAACTCAGCTAAAGCGGCTTGTGGGCAAGTTGCTAAGCCTTTTTCTACGCAACTTAGCATAATGGATTGCAAAAACATACCATAGTCGAGGTATGAGCCTTTTTCTAAACTTGCGTCGATAAAAAAGTAGAGTACGACAGGAGCATCAAAGGCGCGGTAGTTAAGCTTCCACTGCTCCATCTGTCTTACCTTGTCTTCTTTGGAAATGCTAAGTGTGCTGTACATCAACAGTCCTGTCTCTTTGCGCCTGCTTTTATAAGGCTCTTCCCACATGGAAGGGTAGTACGCATAGTCCATGACTTCTTTATGCCCGTTTTCAAACGCTTCGATGACTTTTTGCTCCAGCGTGCGTTTTTTTTCACCACTCACAACACAAACGTGCCACGGTTGCATGTTGACACCAGAGGGCGCATATTTGGCATCTTCAAGGATCTCTTTTATAACCTCTTGTGGCACTGCTTTGGGTAAAAAAGCGCGTGTGGATTTTCTCATTTTGAGTGCTTCAGATACATTCATGGCATTGCCTTTAGGTGTATTGTTGGTGCTTCATTGTACGAAACTTTTTTGAAATTAAATGAAATAGTTTAAAACTAACCTCCATTTTTTATTCTGAACACGTTTTTAAAGCAAAGCTCTAAAAACTACGTTAACACTGGGTTTTCCTCGGCGGAATGCCCACGCACCCTTGGTGCTTTCAATAGTGTGTGGTTATAAATAAGATATAATTCTTCTTTGTTTAAAGGATGTAACGTGGCTTCTGCAGTTGATTTTTCCATCATGGCGATTTTTCTTCCCACCTTCTTTTTTGTCTCCGTAACACCTGGAATGTGCATGACACTTGCGATGAGCCTTGGCATGAGCATTGGGCTAAAGCGTACGTTTTACATGATGGCAGGGGAACTTGTCGGTGTGGGGATTGTCGCACTCTCTTCAGTTGTGGGAGTGGCGACTATTATGATAAAACATCCCGATATTTTTACGATTTTTAAGTACGCGGGTGGGCTCTATTTGGGTTATTTGGGTGTGCAACTTTGGCTCAATCGTGGCAAGATGGCACTCTCTAAAACGGAGACTTCTGTCTCTATCTCGGCGACGTCATTAGCGGTTCAAGGCTTTGTTACGGCGATTGCTAACCCTAAAGGTTGGGCATTTTTTATCGCACTCCTTCCACCCTTCATTAACCAAACGAAGGCACTTATTCCTCAAATTTCGGTGCTTTTAGCGATTATTTTAACCCTTGAATTTATCTGTATGATTATCTACGCCAGTGGTGGCAATACCTTGCGTAAATTTTTGCAAAAAGGTGACAATGTTAGGCTGATGAACCGCATTGCAGGGACATTGATGTTAGGCGTTGGGGTTTGGTTAGCCCTTGGATAATCTTTACATGTAAAGAGACAAAGCTACGTTTCTAGCTTTGTCTCTTTGAAAAAAATCACGCTATTGGAAACTATTCGCCAACGCACTCATTTCTTTCTCAAACGCTAGAAATTTTTGAGCCAGTTGTTTTTTTAACGCATCTTTCTCTTTTTTTGTTAAAAACGAATAGTTGATGCTGTTGTAGACATATTCTTTAATGGTCTCATAGCTTGGATGGTAACGACTGGCAAGCAGGACGTATTCATGGCTTAGGTTATTTCTGGAAACGCCTGAATCGTCCGTAGAGATGACGATAGGTACGCCATACTTGGCATAGATAGAGTAGGGGTGTTCACTGCCTGCAACTCCTAAGATAAAGTCATTGCTTGTGAGGTTGATCTCAATAGCAACTTCGTTTTTTTTGAGGTTTTGAAGGAGGGCAATGGAGTTTTTTTCATACGGCAGATCAACCCCATGACCGATGCGTTCAGCCCCAGCAATGTTGCGTGCTTCATTGATGTGAAAGAGAAGCTCTTTTGGCTCAACCATACCTAGGGTAAGCTCACCTGCATGCAGTGAACGATGCACATTGGGATATTTACCGTTGAGGAAGGCGAACATACGCATATGAAGTGTATAGTCATCAATCGCTACAACGCTATTTTCAGGTGCTACAATGTTGACACCTACGATTAAAGGGGAGTTTTTTGCTGCTGCATAGCCTGAAAGAAGGTCAGTAAACACTTGTAATGGTTCGTTGCCTCTTGATGCATAGGTTTGGTAACGCATCGTAAAGTTTGCATCATCGATACCTTGGTGTAAGCTATTTAATGAATTTACAAACATTTGTACTTTTGTATTAAAGGCTTTGGCGTTGTTTTTGGTATAAATAAAGATGATTTCATCTAATACTTTGTTGAGGTCTTCTGATTTGGGATTGTTGCGAAGTCTGTCATTGTACGATTTGATCTGATTGGCATTGAAATACGTTGTACAGTCGACGCCCACACGAGAAAGCATTGTTTCAACGTACATAACGTTTTCATCGATAGCACGCTGTTTGATAATCTTGAGACCTTCTTGCATCTTTTCTTTGTCTCCAGAAATGGGTCCAAAGTAACCAAAGGTATTGAAGAAGTTGCTATCGGGAGGAAGTTGCTCATGGAAGTGATTGTCATAGTCTTTGTCTGACCATAGTGTGAGGAGTTTGCGGTAATTTTTATCATCCACTCTCAGCGCATCGACAGTAATGACATTGTTGTCTCCACTATTTTTAGTTTGGACGATTTTAAAAGTATTGGTGTCTATAAACCAGCCTCTTGCTTTGACCCAGTCGAGGTATGTTTCAACGTAAAGTGAGCCTGTATAGTGGTGATGCAGATCGCCACCTTTGGGCATTTGGGTGAAAAAGAGGTTGAGCATTGCCACATTTGGCTTTCCATCTTTAAACATACGCTCATAAAAAACAGATGTCACGTTCATGTCGTTGGGGGTGATAACCTGATCGTGTGATGAGGTGACCGAAGGTGTTGTTGGAGTAGTACAGCCCGAAAAAAAGCTCAGAAGAATGATAAAGGCTAAATTCCCAAAATAGCGCATGGTAGCTCCTTATAAGTGAAGATTTTATAACTAAATTTGGATGAAGGCTATCGGTTTAATTTTTCGATTCGTTCATTTGCTTGGGTAATACGCTCAAATGAAATGGTACCATTTTTTACTTGTTCAAGGATGGTTTCTACGATCTCATCGGTTTTGGTGGTTGAGAGCTGATTGCCAAAGAGTAGCATGTCAATGCCCGAATTAATCGCAAGCGTGACCGCATCTTTGAGGCTATAGTACTTTGCAATTGCTTCCATCTGCAAATCATCGCTGATTAACACACCCGTGTAGTGCATTTTTTCACGCAAGAGTTGGGTGTTAATTGCATACGAGAGTGTTGCGGGGTAGGCTTTGTCCAGTTTTGCATTGTAAACATGGGCAGACATTATCATCTTAATCGTGTTCGAGGCAATGAGCTTTTCATAAGGAGCTAACTCTTTTTCACTCCACGTATGGGTTACATCAACAAATCCTAGATGCGAATCATTCAGAGATGAGCCGTGCCCTGGAAAATGCTTTAGTACGCTGATAACGCCGTTTTGAGAGAGTGCTTCTATAAACACTTGGGCGTATTGGGTGACTGTTTCGCTTTCGTTTCCATAAGAGCGCTCCAGCCCAACGATGACTTTATTGTCAGGGTTTACTGCCAAGTCTACCACAGGTCCAAAGTCGCAGTTGATGCCATTTTCTTTGAGCATTCGTCCCATTTGGCTGTAAACGTTGTAAGCATTTTCAAGTGATGTTTTGGAAAGTGCGGTAGCAGAAGGTGTCTCTGCAAAACCGTAGCTTGGTTTAAGCCGTGCTACTTTACCACCCTCTTGGTCGATGGAGATAAGCAAAGGTTTTTTGGAGTAGCGTTTAAGTTGCTTTGTGAGTTCTTGTAGCCCCGCAGGCGAGCTGATGTTTTTGATGCGATTTCGCTCTTTGTAGAAGCGATCAAATAAAATAACACCACCGAGTTCATAAGTTTGTAGCTCTTTAACGATGGTACTTTGCGAATCAATCGTCGCATCATCAAAGCCGACAACGAGCATTCGTCCTATCATTTTTTTTAGAACAGCATCTTCGGGCATTGCCTGAAGGGGAAGCATACAGAGTAAAAGAAGCATAAAAAATTGAACCATGTTACGCACGCATACCCTTTGTGGTTTTTAGAAAATTATAGCGAAGTTAGTGTTTTTTGGGTTTAAATCTGACCGCTTGATGCAGAGGGTTCTCAATGCAGGTGAGTTGATACGCTATCATCGCATGAAACGGTGTAAGAAATGCTTCTAGTTTGGCGTGTTCTATCGTCTCTATCTGCCATTTTGTAAGCAACTCTAAAACGGTGAGCGTGGACTCGATGGTCGAGAGACAATACTCTAGTGGTTGCTCTTTGATCTTGAACTCCGAACGCTTTGTGGCGTCAAAACTGATATGAGAAAGAGTGTGCAAGTTCTTACTCTCACGCATCATTTTCAACGAACACGCCCATGTCGAGTCAATGAGAAAAATCGCCATCGGTTTTTTAACTTCTAAAACATTTTCACCCCGTGGATGGTGATGGCTGAGGTTGATGGCATGTTTTGAAGGGTAGAGAACAAAACTCTCATGTGTCGCGATAATCTCGTTGATGCGCGCACACTCACTAAAGTCAATACCCATAAAAAGCTCAGAATTAGGAAGTGAAAGATGGGTAAGATGTCCTGTACCATTTTTGGTCTTTTTAAACTCTTTGGGGTGCATCAAGACGATAAATTTGGTCTGGGTGTCTATGGGACGAATATGGCTACACATACACGAACTTTTGGGTCTATGACACTTATAACATTTCGCTCTATCACCGTAAATCGTCTGCATTGTTCACCTTAAAATAATGGGGGATTATACTAAAATATCATGCCTTGTGGTCTATTTAAGTCCAACTCTTATAAAATGAAAGCGTAATACAGCGTCAACAAAAAGGGCAGTTTGTGTAAAATTGCTTTTACATGTAAGAATGTGTTATGACCCAAAAAATTTATAAGGAAGTGGCGTAAATGATTAAAAAGAGTCTTATTTTCCTCCTACCTCTCATGCTATGTGCAAGTGTTTTGCACGACACCATCAATACTGCAACGAGCGTAACTTCAGGAATACAGCAAGTGAATGCTGAAAATGGGATACCCCCAATCAATATTTTGGCAAGAGCAAAAGAATCACTCAGTCTTGGCGTGAATCAAGCTGTTTTAGTGCTGGGAAAAGAAGAAGGGTTTTTGAACAATCGTGCTTCTCGAATTCAACTTCCCTCATCGTTAAAGACAGTTGCAACCGTGGTTGAAAATCTTGGTGGGAAATCGTATGTGGATGATTTTGTTAAAACAATGAACGCCGCTGCGACAAAAGCTATTCCAAAAACAGCTTCCATCTTAAATGACACCATCGCTTCGATGAGCATTGAAGAGGCTCAGGCTATCGCTAGTGGAAAAGAGACGACTACGGCAGATTATTTGAAAAGCAAATCTGGCACAAAACTGCTTGGGGCAATTACGCCTATCGTTAACGAAAGCATCAAGGAAAATTATGTGATGCGTTTATGTCAAAGTCTCAAATCATTTGTTGACAGAATAGTAGCTTTTATGACCGACAATGCTCTGGTGAAACAATTTCCAGCAATTGCTAAATTTTTTGGAATAGATAATGTAGCGCCGAGTAAAAATGAAAATCTGGATGAATACATAGCACAGAAAACACTGGATGGGCTCTTCAGTATCATTGCAGAAAAAGAAAAAGCTTTACGAAGTAATCCGCTAGGCATTGGAAATAAAATTACGCAATAGCCATTGTAAGAGAAACTATTTTGGTAAGAGAAGATAAGTATTTTTTATTCTCTCTTGCCAAATAGTCTTGTATTAATTCAAGTAGCTAAAACTTAGTGACGTGTAATTTCTTTGTAAATTTTCACCGCCAATGCTACCGCTTCTTCTTTTTCGTGAGCAGGAAGACTTGGGAAAAAAGCGCTTAACCCTTCTTTATGGTTGGTCTCAAAAAACTCGATCATCAAAGCGTAACCGATGATGAAACCATCTTTTTGCTCGAAATTTTCACGAAACCGTTTCAGCAATTTACCCCTAGCATGTACCCATTTGATAAGAAATTTTTTGATAAGTTCTTTATGTTTTTGAAGAGAGTTTTGAATCTCTAGTATTTCTTTAAACGTGGTAAATGTGTTGATAATGTTCAATAAAAGGCTAATATTCGCCGCTTGCATCTGCTCTGAAAAGGCAATAGATGTGAGTTCTAATTTTTCGATAATGTAGGCTTCTATCTCATCCAAATCGCTTGATTGTTCGATGAAAAGTTTGAGGCTTTCGGCGTTGATGTCGATGTTTTCAAACCCTTGTTTGGAGATGTTTTCAACGTAGTTATGAATGTCAAGTTTGAGCCTGCTAAATTCATCGTCGGCAATTTCAAGAATGCTGGCAATGCGTGAGAATTTTCTACGGAACTCCCTA
>Ga0209464_10000618_pt1 | contig 11356 bp, 6 predicted proteins | sample DOMMetBare1Fresh_2_FD_187473 | JGI IMG/M metagenome (GOLD analysis project Ga0209464, IMG submission 187473) | Wetland sediment microbial communities from St. Louis River estuary, USA, under dissolved organic matter induced mercury methylation -... | ecosystem: Environmental > Aquatic >... | reverse complement strand
CGACGCGGGTAGGTTTTGGACTGCCAAAGCAGGATCATTCAAAAAAAATGTCTTTCCATCAACAGTAATTTGCGTTATTGGCTTTCCTCCAACAGTCACAACCCCCTCTTTGTCAACCACAACGCCGGGTAGCTTCTTTAGCAAATCGGCTATAACATCTTGTTCACGAGCCTTAAATGCGGAAACATTGTATTCCAGCGTGTCTTTTGCAACCCTTGTTGTTAAGCTTCTTCCTGCAATTACAATCTCCTCCAAGGCTATTTGTTTTCGGGTTAGCTTTACATTTCCAAGATTTACAATCCCATTAACCTGCCGTGCATTTACTTTTATGGTAATTGGGTTGTACGACATATGCGACACCTTGATAAGGTAGCGGTTCTGCGTTATATTACGGATTTCGAAAACACCGTTATAATCTGACACCGTTGATGTTACAATTGAGGAATCTTTTGAGGAAAGCAGTACTACTGTAGCATACTCGACCGATTTTTTGGCCAAGCTATCGGTAAGAAACCCCACTATGCTTGTTTTTGCTTGACTTTGAGCTATACTACTATGCACCAAAAAGTACATAAGCAGCACTATTGCTACTGCTATTTTGTGCGTTAAAAAACAGCTGATTGACAAATGTTTTCGGGCTATAAACAAGGTCATAGTTGGTGCTTAATCAGCACTAAATTTAACGAAAAAAGGGATAGCAACTGCCATCCCTCCTATATTATATAAAGCTTATACCCTTAGACACGTATTAGCATTGCTCCGCTAGAGTAGCCTCCTCCAAAAACCGTTAGCCCAACCAAGTCGTTTTTAGCCAACCTATGCCTATTTTGAGCTAGTGCTATGGCGGTACTTGCGCAACCAGTGTTTCCGAGTAGCTCTATGTTTGCAAATATTTTTTCTACAGGGAAGTCTAGCAAAGAGGCCATTTGTAGTATAATTCGCATATTAGCCTGATGTGGAATTAAATAGCTTAAATCGTTGAATGTTAAAGACCTCGACACGAGAAGTTTTTCAAGTCCATCAATCATATAGGTGCATGCATTTAAAAACACATCCTTCCCGTATGGCATAACAATTCCGCCTTCTTTAGGGAATAGCGACACTCCTTCAGGACCTCTCCCTATATGCCCCAAGCCTTGTGTTATTACACCTTGTACCTCCATGTCATTCTCACCAACCCTCTCTTTTGAGAGAAAAATAGCAGCGGCTCCATCTCCCCAGAGATGACCGCTCTTTTCGTCAGTTTCATTTCCATAGTAGGTATTATGCTCCGATGCAACCACCAACGCTTTAGCTGCCTTCCCCATTGCAAAGTACCCTTCTACAATTTCAATGGCATTAACTAACGATGAGCATGCTGAAGTAATTGCAACTGCTGCTGCATTCGCTATCGCATACTTTTGCTGTATAACATGAGCTAGAGTACCCACCATATCGTAGGGAGTATAAGTTGCCGCTACAATAAGATCTACATCCTGAATGCTGTACGGTAAAATGCTTATTGCCTTCTCAACAGCCGATATCCCAAGCGTATTTGTGTTTTCAGAAGCATCAGCCTTGCGCCTCTCCTTTATCCCTGTACGCTGAAAAATCCACTCATCGCTTAACCCATTCACATTGGCAAAATAGTCGTTAGCTACTACTTTGCTGGGCAAATAGTAAGTCACTTCATTAATAAACATACAACCAATAAATGCTGAACAACCGCTTCCCTATCTGAGGTTGTTATTGTTAAATATTCCGAACAAGATAACCCTAATGATGTTTTGCTGCTTTTCCTTAACTTCCTCTGTAGGATTCATATCCATAAAGTTAGCTTCAAAAGCCTTAAGCGTAACTAGGAGGTTGTGAGCGGTTAAGCTCATGTTTAAAACCTGAAAAACGTTTCGCCTAATACCCTCATCAAGAATCTCCAGAACAATCTTAACCTCCTCTTTATCAAACTCCTTCCTGATCTGATCAAAATGAGCTTTTTCTTTAAAGAAGCAAGATTTTAGCGCGGTGTGTGCATAAACCAAATTGCGGATAATCTCCATTCTCTTGGTGATGTAAACCCTCAACTTTTCATGTGGATCTATTACCTGCGAAAAATGGGTACGAAGCTCGATTGCCATCTTGCTAGATTCAACCTTAATCACTTCATTGTAGATTTCGTCTTTCGATTTAAAATAGGTGTAGATTGTCCGACGCCCTCTATTACAAGCTAATGCGATGTCATTGATTGTGGTGTTGTAGTATCCCATTTCTCCAAATACATTACGGGCAACATCAATGATATTCTCGCGTGTTTTACTGAATTTTGCTGTCATGCCTGAACGATTTTAACCATCTAATTAAAGATTGTGCAATATAGCGGTTGTTTTCTATTATACCAATACAGCACTACAAAATGTAGCTTTTTTAACGTACCAAAATGTACGAATTTGTATAATTTTCAGTACGCTCCTTTAAATCAACATTAACAAACCGACTGCTACACAATACTGTTTTTCAATTACCTACACTTTCTCTCCAAAATGGCAATGCACTACTTTGCACTTAAACGCGTTACCATGTGGTTAAACAAAGCTAACACCTTCGTTCTTGTCCCCAAATCGCTAAGCTTATTCTCTTGCGACGATGGGTAAACTCTGTTTGAGAGAAAAATAAATACCAGCTTGCTTGATGGATCAACCCAAACCATTGTTCCTGTAAATCCTGTATGCCCATACGATTCGGGTGATAAGCTTCTATCTACGGGGCTTTCCTTGCGGCTATCTGTCTCTGGTTTATCAAACCCTAACGCCCTTCGGTTTCCCTTGAAATGCTGCTTGTTAAACTCCCCAAATGTCGAATCGCTAAAGTAACGTTCGCCTCCGTATGTACCTTTATTAAGGTAAAGCTGCATAAGCTTTGCCAGATCCGTAGCGTTGGAAAATAATCCTGCATGACCGGCGACTCCCCCCATCAATGCTGCTCCAGGGTCGTGTACGAAGCCGTGTATCAGCTGATTCCTAAATGTGTAATCCATTTCTGTTGGAACTACCTGCTCTAATTTTACTTTTCCAAATGGATTAAACATAGTGCTTACCATTCCCAACTTTTTGTAAAACAGGCTATCTACTACTTTGTCAAGCGTTTTATGGTAGGCTTCTTCAATCATGCGTTGGTAAAAGTAGTAGCTCAAATCGGAATACTTATACTCTCCTCTTGTATCCAACCCGCATCTTGCAATCTCGTTAAATATGGTATCTCTAATTGTTTTAGATACGTAGATTGATGTTGCAACCTGCAATGGATGCAGGACTGAATACTCAGCTCCAAACATCTTCTTGTCGAGGGTGTAGTACCTGTTCTGAAACTTACTTTCGCTTACTTTAAATGGATAACCTTCAGAAATTGTACTACTATACAATGGTTTATCAACAAATAGCGAGCGTAAATACCTTGGATATATGGATATCCCTGCTGGCAAACCTGCTTGATGCGATAGCAGCTCGGTTAGCTTTAGGTCCGACTTGTTGGTGCTTCTAAGGGTGGGCAAATAGCTCCCAAGATTCTTGTTGATGTCAACTTTACCCTCATCGGCCATTTTAATCAGGACTGGCAAGGTTGCAGCAACTTTTGTCACCGATGCTACATCGTAAATGTCTTCAGACTTGACGATATCGTCTCCATAGTAGGTTTTTGCGCCAAAGTTTTTATTGTAAAAGATGACACCATCCTTCATTGCTAGTACTTGGCAACCTGGGATAGCCTGCTTTTCCATTGCCTTGGCGACTTCTGCTTCTACTTCTACCAAATCTTGGCGTGAAACTCCTACTTCTTCAGGGAAACCGTTGCGAATTCTCACTACGCTATCCAACTGAATTCCATCTCCATACTTATATGCTGTGCTAACTGTAATAGGTAGCTTTCCTTTTATAGGTCTTGCTCCGAAAATCATTTCTGGAACTACTTTAAGTGCTTGATCGCTTACTTGGTAACCTACTACTAATGCTGCGTAACGCTCAATATAGGGAAAGTAGCTAAGCGCATAGGGACTACCAAAGTAGGCCACTACTACTTTTTGTCGCTCTGCTAGCTCGCCTAGCATTGATACCGTAAGGCTATCAATACCGTAGCTTTTAGATGGCCTAGACTCGTTGCTAACGATGCTTGTAACAATTAAGTTGTAGGCTTGTAGCTCTTCCTTTAAGCTATCAACCAAGGCTTGGGTTGCTACTTTACCAATGCTGAAGTTCGTAACTCTTGCGTACTCACCCATTGATTGTGCAAAGCGGCCTGAAGATTCTTCGCCACAACTCAACATGGCTATTTTTAACGTATCAAGCCTTTTTAGTGGGATTAGCTTATCAGTATTAGAGAGGAGCGTCATTGCTTTTGCAGCCATCTCTTCTTTCAACATTTCCTGCTTGGTCTGATTAAGAGAGTCTAGCAGGTTTGTAGATAAATCAATCGGGATATACCTGTTCAGTCCAAGATCAAACTTTGTGGACAGCACTTTCTTCACTCTTGCATTCAGCTCTTTTTCGTCGATACGTCCCCAAAAGAGCTCCCATTCTATTTTGCGAATAGAGGCAGCTACGTCTTCAGGAAAAAGCAGCACATCATTTCCGGCTCTAAGAGCATCAGCGCATACTTTCTGAGGCGATCGAGATGCTGATATGCCTTTCATATTCAGCGCATCCGAAAAAACGAGTCCATTAAAACCATATTCACCTTTAAGCAGGTCTGTTATAACCTTTCGAGATATGCTTGTAGGATTATCTAAATTAGGTTCGAGCGCTGGGACTGATAGGTGTCCAACCATCACCCCTTTTAAACCTGCAGCTATTAGTCGTTTGAATGGATATAGCTCTACACTATCAAGACGTTGACGGCTTAGACCTACAAAAGGGAGAGCTTGGTGCGAGTCAACATCTGTTTCGCCATGACCTGGAAAGTGTTTTGCACAGGCTATAATACCATTATCCTGCATGCCTCGCATGTAGGCAATTCCTTTCTGACTTACGAGCTCGCGGTCTTCGCCAAACGAACGTACGTTTATTACCGGATTTTTAGGATTACTATTGATGTCAACGGTTGGGGCAAAGTTGATGTTTATCCGAAGAAGCTTACACTGCCTCGCAATTTCTTTACCCATTTTGTAAATCAGCGAGTCATTATCAATCGCCCCAAGAAGCATCTGCTTAGGAAATCCCGAAACGCTATCCAACCTCATAGAAAGCCCCCACTCTCCATCAATTCCAACCATCAATGGAACTTTAGAAATCGATTGGTAACGATTGGTAAGCTTAGCTTGTGCAACTGGGCCTCCTCTCATAAAAATCACACCGCCTATTCCATAGTTTTTAACAAGCGTTTCTATCTCTTCTACGTTTTGCCGATCCTTACGCGAAAAGGCGGCAACCATCATTAGCTGCCCAATTTTTTCTCGAGTCGAAAATGTTTCGAATACAGAGTCTACCCAGTACTCTTTATAGGTAGAGTAGTCTTCTAACTTAAGCTTACTCTTTTTTACCTTTACAAGGTGTCGTTTCTTTGCTACCGCAAAGTCGGGATATAATGTTGGTATAAGGAGCACCACTATTGCTAACAGCCAAGCTCCTTTTAAGATTCTCATCAGGCCAATAGATATAAATGACAAGTCGGTTTAACTCTAACAAAACTAACACTTTTGTAGCCAAAAAAAGAGAAAGGCTACCGTTTGGTAGCCTTTCTTAACTTAGTTTATTTTTTTCTTTGCTGCTGTTGCTTTGCTATCTCCTCGAGCTTTTGCTGAAAGCGCGATTTCTTTACAGGCTTCTTGCTATTCTCCTTAAGCTTTGCTAGAACAGCGTTATCATCAACCGTTTGGCGGATGAGGTAAGTTTGTCCGAGCGTAATAAGGTTAGACAGGAAGTAGTAGTAGCTCAAACCTGCTGCATAGTTGTTAAACCAGAATAGCATCATGGCAGGCATTAGGTAAAGTGTCATAAACTTCATCCCTGGCATTTGCTGGGTTGTATCGCCCATCTGCGCTGTGTTAATCTTTGATGTTAGGTAAAGCGAAACAGCCATCAAAAGGGTAAACAAGCTGATATGACCTCCATAGAATGGGATCTCAAAAGGCAGCTTAAGTATCGAGTCGTACGATGATAAATCATCGGCCCACAAGAAGCTTTCTTGTCGAAGTTCGAACGATGCGGGGAAGAACTTAAACATCGCAAAAAGTATCGGTAGCTGAAGTAGCATCGGCAAACATCCACCCATTGGATTTACACCGGTCTTCTTGTAAAGCGCCATTACCTCCTGCTGCTTCTTAAGCGCATCTTCTTTTTTAGGGAACTTCTCGTTAATCTTATCAACCTCAGGCTTTAGCACACGCATCTTTGCCATAGACAAGTATGACTTGTACGTAAGTGGGAAAAGCACAAGCTTTATTAGAATTGTAAGAATAAGGATGATAATACCAAAGCTCGCAATATGCGACTCTAGCAAATCGAAAACAGGAATAACTACCCAACGGTTAATCCATCTAATTATCCAAGATCCTAGAGGAACAACTTTTTCGAAATCAAGATCATACTTTTTGAGCTCCTTGAAGAGATTTGGTCCAAAGTAGAACGAGAAATCTACGCTTTTGGTTGCCGATGTAAATGGGACTTGTAGCGTTGCCTTAAAATTCTTGGTGTAGCCCATATCAGGCTTCTGCGTAACTTGGTTTAGCTCTCCTGAAGTAAAGCTACTCTTTGCAACAAGAATTGAAGAGAAGAACTGCTGCTTAAAGTTAACCCAGTGCACCTTGGTTGTTACCTTTTCGCTTTCTTCTTCGCTCATTGGCGATAGCTCTTCCATATCAGCATCCTTACCTGGGAACTTATACGCAATGGCGGTATAGCTATTTTCGTTTTTGAACCCTTTCTCCTGCTGTGGGGCATCCATCGACCAGCTAATGTCGAAGTTGGTAAGGTTTGCTGGAATCTTGCTCTGAAGGCCTACAAAGTTAACCTTAAAGTCAACCATATAGCTATCCTTCTTGAGGGTATAAACATACTCTAGATAGCTGGTTTCGTCGGTATAAAGACGGAAAACTGCACTTTTCGAGGCATCTTTCCCTGTTATCTCTGCAACCTTCTGTACACCTACTGGTTGGAAGTAAAACTTCGAGGTAGAAATATTCTGACCTATGTAAAGGTTAATATCAAAGTTGCTCTTATCGGGTGTAAAGAGTACCAGCTTATCTCCGTTGTACTTTTTATACTTAAGCAGCTCTACCGATGCAATTCTACCCCCTTTATTCGAAAATACAACCTTAACGAGGTTATTCTGAAGGGTGAAAAATTCTTCGTTACCTGCTGATGCATCTGCAAGCTTTGCTCCAACTGTTTCTTTGATGGTGGCAATCTCTGCGCTATCCTTTTTTGCTTTTTCTACAGCCTGATCTGGCGCTAATTCTGCCGCCTTGGCTGCTTCCTTTGGAGCATTCGTATTGGCAACAGAATCAATCTTCGCCTGCTCTTTCTGGTATTGCTCCATTTGTCGGCTGTTGTAATAGCTGAACCCTATAAGGATAACACCTATCAGAACTATACCGATAATACTCTTTTTATCCATTTAGAAATTGTTCTTTATTTACACTTTTCTGACTTATGCTTTAAAGCTGCCTTAACAAAGGAGACAAAAAGCGGATGTGGGTTGGCTACCGTACTCTTATACTCTGGATGAAACTGTACTCCAACAAAGTATGGATGGGTTGGTATCTCAACTACTTCTACCAGGTTGGTATCAGGATTTGTTCCTACAGCTCGCATTCCTGCTTGCTCAAATTGCTCTAAATACTGGTTGTTAAACTCGTATCTATGGCGATGCCTTTCTGATATCTCTTCGGCGTTGTATGCTTTAAATGCTAAAGAATCGGTCTTAAGTACGCAAGGATATGCTCCTAAACGCATTGTGCCTCCTTTATCTGTAACCTCTTTTTGGTCTTCCATTAAATCAATCACAGGATGAGCTGCCGAAACTACCATTTCGGTTGAATTTGCTTCAGCTAGCCCTATAATGTTCCTTGCAAATTCAATAACGGCGCACTGCATTCCTAAACAAATACCAAAGAAAGGCACGTTGTTTTCGCGTGCATACTTTATGGCTGATATTTTACCTTCAATACCTCGGTGTCCAAAGCCTGGTGCTACTAGCACTCCATGTACGTCTCCAAGTAGCGATACTACGTTTTCGTCGGTAATCTTCTCGGAGTTTACCCACTTAATTTTAACCTTGCTCGAATTCGATGCTCCTGCATGGATAAACGCTTCAACAATCGACTTATATGCATCATGCAGCTCGGTGTACTTGCCCACCAAAGCTATTGGCACTTCATGCTTGGGATGCTTGATGCTTTCTACCAGCTTAACCCATCCACTAAGCTCTACTTCATTATCCGAGGGTAGGTTTAGCTTTCGTAAAACAGTTAAATCTAGCTTCTCTTTGAGCATCACCAATGGCACTTCGTAGATGGTCGGAACGTCAATCGACTCAATCACAGAATCCTTATCTACGTTACAGAATAGTGCTACCTTCTTTTTAACTTCTTGCGAAAGCGGCTTTTCTGTTCGAAGGACTAGGATATCAGGCTGTACTCCTGTTTCTAGAAGCATCTTAACGGAGTGCTGCGTAGGTTTTGTTTTTAGCTCACCTGCTGCTGCTACATATGGCACAAGGGTTAGGTGTATAACCAACGAGTTGGTAGGCCCTAGCTCCCATCTAAGCTGCCTAACTGCTTCTACGTACGGTAACGACTCAATATCGCCAACGGTTCCGCCTATTTCAGTTATCACTACGTCAAACTTATTCTTAGTTCCTAAGAACTTTATTCTCCGCTTAATTTCGTCGGTGATGTGGGGTATCACCTGCACGGTTTTACCTAGATACTCTCCTCGACGCTCTTTGTTGATAACCGATTGGTAGATTCGTCCGGTAGTTACATTGTTTGCTTGGGATGTTGGATTATTTGTAAATCGCTCGTAATGACCAAGATCGAGGTCTGTTTCTGCGCCATCTTCAGTTACGTAGCATTCTCCATGCTCGTAAGGGTTAAGCGTCCCTGGATCTACGTTGATGTATGGATCAAGCTTTTGAATGGTTACAGTGTAGCCGCGTGCTTGAAGCAACCGTGCAAGCGATGCCGAAATAATTCCTTTTCCTAAGGAGGATGTTACTCCTCCTGTCACAAAAATGTACTTTGTCTGCTGTGCCATTATCGTTTTATTTCAATCTATTCTGGTAGTTGAGAGTCGATTAGATTAATCTTATCCTCAATAAGGGCAATTTCTTCTTTTGCCTTGCTGATTTTATTATGTACCTCTTTTATCATTGCATCTGCGTTCTTCGATTTTGCAAAGAAGCCGATGTTGTTCTCCCAAACGCTGATGTCCGATTCTAGCTGGCGGATTCTGGCTATTAGCTTATCGCGCTCTGCTTTGAATTTCCTGTCTCCTTTTCCAGTATTCGACTCAACCCAACCTTTAAACTTGTTAATCTTGCGGTCTGATTCGGTTCCTCTCAACTTCTGGAATTGGCCATCAATAATTTCTCTATAAGCTGCTTGTATACGCTCCTTATCTTTCATAGGAACAAATCCTATCTCTGCCCATCTGCGCTGAAACTCTTTTAGCGCTTCAAATGCTGCCGAGGTATCGCTTCCTAATTCAAAGCTCTTGATCTCTTCTAGTAAAGCTTCTTTTGCTGCTAGGTTATCTTCGTAGCGCTTATCTTGACTAGAAAAATGCTCCGATTTGCGGTTAAAGAATATGTCGCATGCAGCACGGAATCGCTTCCAAACTTCGTCAGAGTGCTTACGTGGTACTGGCCCTACATCTCTCCACTTCTTTTGTAGTGAAATGATTTCGTCTGTTGCCTTCTTCCAATCGCTCGATTCTGATAGCTCTTCTGCTCTTACACAAAGCTCCTGTTTTGCTTTAAGGTTTTCTTCAATCTGTGTCTTTAGCTGAAGGTAAAACTCTCTTTTCTTGGCAAAGAAGGCATCACAAGCTTCTCTGAATCGTTGGTATATCTTAGCATTCTCCTTTTTAGGTGCAAAACCAATCGTTTTCCATACTTTTTGGAGCTCTATAAGGTCTTTTGATTTTTTGTTCCAATCTTTTGTTTGCTTGGCTACTTCGTTTACTAGCTCTTCTGCTTTTTCGCATAGAACAGTCTTGGCATCAAGATTCTTCTTTTGCTCATCTTTTTGCTGATCGTAAAACTCTTGGTGCCTTTTGTTGATCTTAGATGTAGCTTCTTTAAACCTATCCCATAGGGTTTCCTTAAATTCCTTAGCTACCGGACCAACTTCTCTCCACTGTTCGTGCAGCTTTTGGAGCTTTTGGAATGAAACTACTGCCGATTGCTCAAGTAGTAGCTCTTCTGCCTTTTCGCAAAGTACGGTCTTGGCTTCGTAATTCTTCTTAAGGTCTAAATCCCTAAGCTCTCTATTGATCTTAATGTAATCGTAAAACTTTTCTACAAGGTAGTGGTAGTTTTCCCACAAATCTTTGATATGCGCTTGCGGTACTTGTCCAATCTCCTTCCAGCGATTCTGAAGGGTTCTAAACTCTTGGTAGGTATGGTTGTGCGCTTCGGTTCCTTCTGACAAATTTTTCAGTTCGTCAAGAATCTGAAGCTTTTCTTTATAGTTCTTTTCTTTTTCCTCTTCTTGCTCCTTACTTTTAAGGTGCTTTGCATTCTTGTACGAGAGGATAAGCTCTTTTAATCGTATTTCTTCGTTGCTTTCTGGTGCGACAAAGGTGGCTTCTTCTCCGTTGTTCTTAACAAACTCGGCTTTAAGCACCTCTAAATCGGCCTTATGCTTTTTGTAGAAGGCTATTTTAATTGCCTCTACTTCGCGTCGCGAAGCTGCTGATCCTGATGACACTATTGTCTCCAATGCAGCAACTAGCTCCACAAGCGTATGTTGCGAGTAGTCAACAGTTACGTTTGCGGCATCTTCTCCTTCTTCTTCTTCTCCTAGATCTATCTCTTCCGAAGCCAAAAGGGCCTCTTCTTCCGAAAAGTCTAGCGAAGCTACTACTTCATTAACATCTTCTACAACTTCATTGGTTGCAGGGGCAGAATTCTCAGTATTCTCAACGTTAGCGTTGAGCTGTTCCTCTGGAACTAGAGCATCATTTTTTTCAGATTCCATATCTTTAAATTTGGTGTTCAATTAATTGTTACCAATTTTGCAGGTATTCTCTCCGATACCAAAGTGCAAATATAGTATTTACCAAAGCGAAACGAAACTTTATTTAATCAAAGCAGGGTCTAAATAAATCTAAACTGTTAAAATAGACTTATTTCTGCTCCATCAGATGACCTTCGTATGTTCGAAATGTTA
>Ga0209464_10000617_pt1 | contig 11394 bp, 9 predicted proteins | sample DOMMetBare1Fresh_2_FD_187473 | JGI IMG/M metagenome (GOLD analysis project Ga0209464, IMG submission 187473) | Wetland sediment microbial communities from St. Louis River estuary, USA, under dissolved organic matter induced mercury methylation -... | ecosystem: Environmental > Aquatic >... | reverse complement strand
CATGTACGACTACCGCATCAAAAAATACATCGGAGCTTACGCAGCTGCCATGGGCGGTGTAGATGTGATCGTATTCACCGGTGGTGTGGGCGAGAACAGAGGCAGAACCCGTTTGGGCGCTTGCGGTGGTTTAGAGTATATGGGGATTCAAATCGACGATACGGTAAATCCGGGCATTTTCGGAGTTGAAGCACTCATCAGCACTCCTGACTCGAAAGTTAAAGTAGTGGTTATACCTACCGACGAAGAGTACATGATCGCTGCCGATACGCTGCAAATCCTTTCTGCGAAAAACTAATTTGTTATTAACCCCGATAAATCTACAAACAATGGTACTTGGTTCATTAAAAAATACCGAAGCGGCTGAGAAACTCCACCCGATGTTCAAACAAGCCTTTGACTATATCAAAGCAAACGACTTGTCGAAAGCCGAACCCGGCAAAATCGAACTGGACGGTAAAAATCTTTTTATCTCTGTTCAGGAAATTACCGGTAAAACCAAAGAAGTGGCTAAAATGGAAACGCATAATAAATACATCGACATTCAGGTTCCTGTGGTAGGTGTAGAAACTATGGGTTGGTTGGCCGCTGAGAATTGTGTAAATTCTCCCGAGGGTTACAACGAAACCAAAGACATCACCTTCTTTACCGATGCGCCTTCAACTTATGTTGATGTAGAGCCGGGCAACTTCGTTATCTTCTTCACCGAAGACGGACATGCTCCAGCCATCGGCAACGGTGCTATCAAAAAATTGGTAGTGAAAGTAATGGTATAGGGTTTACCTAAACTACAATAGAAAAGGCGGTTTCTGATTCAGATGAATTTGAAACCGCCTTTTGTTATAGATCAGAGTAGCCTACAAAAACTATTCGAAGGCCGAATCTTTCTCTCTATTTTGAGACAATAAATTTACACGATCCCGTAACGTTCTCTCCCTTTAGCACAAGGAAATACATACCATCTTTAACCGAAATATCCTTTACGTCCCAGGTTACCCGGTATTCTCCCGCTGTCATCGATTCATCCAACAACGTTGCCACAGCTCTTCCGGCGATGTCATAAATTCTGACATTGACTTCCCCCGTTTGATAAAGGGTAAATGATACAATTGCCTCTTTCGTAACCGGATTCGGGATAACTGATACCGGCGAAGATGTTTCACGAACATAACGCACTGAAGTCTTCAGAGGAGTTACCTGCATATTGTCAGCCATAAAGATTACACCATAATCCTGGCAGGTGGGCGGACGATGATCATAATGAACCACCACGCTGTCGAAACCTTGCGGGAAATTGCAACTCAGCGTTTCAACCGGCCAGGTTCCAGGATTGGCAGCAGTCATCGTATTCGTTCCGATCCACACGTTGCTTTTATAAGCAGTCACACGCATCGTAGCAGCATCATCACACCCCAACTCCTGACACGCATACATAATCGAGAATCCGGTCAGCGTTTGGCTAAAAGTAATCAGCAAATCTGAAAGATAGATGCTGTTAGGATAAATCACCGAGCCGGAGAATCCCTGCGGAATAAAACCAAGGACATTTGCTTCCTGAATGGAATATCCCTGTCCGGTCGCCGAGAAGTGTGCTGTCACCTCTCCCGAAGTCAGAGAAAGCGGCAAGGAAGAATGAATCGGAGCAATGTCAAAGTCAAACAATACAGACTGAGCTGGAACCGGCGTGGTCATGCTTAGTATAGACGTAATGATGAGAATGATATTTAGCTTTAACGGGAAGTGATATGCCCCCATAGCCCATTCGGGAGCGTTTCTCAGATAATAAGTTTTCATAAGCTCTTTCTTATTATGTATCGGTGGTATTACTTAGAGGCTAAACAGAAATGAGTATCCATGGCAAAGATTTCTCTTCCCATGAGATTCCGGCAAAAAAGAAACAACATTCACAATAAAAACATACGACACACAGGGTTTGTTCTGTATTTAAACTAAACCGAAGACATCACTTTCTTTACCTATGCTCCATCAATTTATGGTGATATAAAACCTGGCAATATCATGATCTTTTCACCAGAAGATGAACATGCTCTTACTAACAATAACTGCGCTATCAAGAAATCGAAGGCAAAAACACTAGTATAGGTTTTACCTGAAACAGCAATGAAAAGACGAACAACGCTATCGTTTGCCTTCAATAAAAGAAAGCAATAGGAAAAAGGAAAGACTCAGGTAAAAAGAGGAGTATAACCGGCAAACAACGACTTACAATCCCTAATAGGAAGTGATAAAAACAAAGCAGGGAATCTCGCGGTGAAACTCCCTGCATTTATAATTGAATTTGATTAATCCCGGTATCTTTTCGTAATGTCACCGAACGCATCAATCCGTCGGTCCCGGAAGAAAGGCCACATGCGGCGAACTGCTTCCGTGCGTGATTTATCGATATCTACGATCAGGATCTCCTCATCGCTGTTTCCGGCTTGTGCGACAAACTCTCCCTGCGGACCAGCTACGAAGCTATTTCCCCAAAACTGAATACCATTCGTCTGACCTGAAGGATCGGATTCATATCCTACACGATTACAAGAGATCACCGGCAATCCGTTCGCCACGGCATGTCCGCGTTGTGAAATAATCCAGGCGTTCAATTGGCGCTGTTTCTCCTCTTCCGCATCGGTTGACTCCCAACCTATGGCTGTAGGATAAATCAGCACTTCAGCACCCGCCAGGGCCATCAAACGAGCTCCTTCGGGATACCACTGATCCCAACAGACCAGTACACCCAGTTTGCCTACCGAAGTTTCAATCGGCGTAAAGCCCAGATCACCCGGCGTGAAGTAGAATTTTTCGTAATAGGCAGGATCGTCAGGGATGTGCATCTTGCGGTATTTCCCGGCAATGCTTCCGTCTTTTTCGATCACTACCGCAGTATTGTGATAAAGCCCCGGAGCACGTTTCTCGAAAAGGGAGAGAACAAGTACGATTCCTAATTCCGCTGCCAGTTTTCCGAATTCGGTTGTCGATGGGCCGGGAATACTCTCCGCCAGATCAAAGACATCAGGGTTTTCCGTTTGGCAAAAGTAAAGGCCGTTGTGCAATTCCTGCAAAACGACCAGCTCACAGCCCTGCTGTGCACAAGTGGTAATATTATTCTTCAGCTTTTCGATATTCGCACGAATATCCGCTGTATTGGATTGTTGAATAAGTCCGACTTTCATTTGCTATTTGAAATAAAGAAGTTATGAATGATTATATACCGAACAGGTCGTTACTGTACGAAGCCTGCCGGATACTGCATGGTGACACAATGCAACGATCCGTGTTGTTTGATCAATGACATACAGTTGATACCTACAATCTCACGATTAGGGAAGGCTTTCTGCAACTGACTAATCGCCACGGCATCCTTCGGCGAATCGTAAGTAGGCAACAGTACCGCTCCGTTGATGATCAGAAAATTGGCATAGGTGGCCGGAATACGCTCCTCTTCGCAATAAACTGCGTCTGCCATCGGGAGAGCAATCAGTTCGTAAGGCTCACCATTGGTCTGGCGCAGTTGAAACAGCTCCTCTTCCATTTTCTTCAGAGCCGGGTAATGCTCATCCGCAAAATCGTCGCATTTTACATAAGCAATGACCGATTCACTGCACAGGCGGGCCAATGTATCGACGTGGCTGTCGGTATCATCACCTGCCAGGTAGCCATGATCAAGCCAATGTATGGTATGTAATCCCAGATTTTCTTTCAGGTATTGCTCTACCTCTTCACGGGTCATATTGTTGCGGTTTTCCGACAACAAGCATTCGGAGGTCGTAAGCAGTGTTCCTACGCCATCCGACTCCAGGCTTCCGCCTTCGAGCACAAAACGCAAACGGCTTTCGTACTGTACATCCGGAGCAAAGACATTTGATGCATACAACTGCTTTGTGATCTGGTTGTCGAGATTAGCGGCAAACTTCATCCCCCAACCGTTGAAGGTAAAGTCAAGAATAGTGGGCTTACCGTCCACAAAGACAGAAATCGCACCGTGATCGCGCGCCCAGGTATCGTTAGTAGCCATTTCCCTGAAGATGATATTATCGAGGGGAAGATCGCCTAACCGTAGCTTCACTTCGTTTATATCGTGACAAGCAATAATCAGCTTCTGACGACAGCTCACTTCACGCGCAATGTTAACAAAGCAGGGAATAACTTCATCGAGGATATCACACCAATCGGTGTTTTCGTGCGGCCAGGTCAACTGTACGGCACTTTGCAGCGCCCATTCGGCTGGAAATATGATTTGAGAAGATGTCATGTTCTTTTCTAATATCAATATGTTATAGCAGTGCAAAAGTACAAAAAAAGTACCATTTGCCTATAATGCAGAAAGAGGCGACTATCTTTCGATAATCACCTCTTTGCGGTATGGACGGGACTCGAACCCGCGACCCCCTGCGTGACAGGCAGGTATTCTAACCAGCTGAACTACCACACCGTGGAGCAATTGTTTCTCTCAATTGCGTTGCAAAGATATGGGCTTTTTCTGAACTATGCAAGCGTTCGACAAATAAAAATTCAAACAAAATAACAGACAAACGCCCTACCAGAGGGTAATACACTGAATATAAAGAGAATTCCGCAAGAAAAAAAGTTCAACTTTATTCTTGCGAAAATCACATTGTCTGATTTTATTTGAAAAGACTTCCGATATCAATAACTTTTATCCTGTTTCCTTTGAATGAATAAACTGCTACATCTACGATTAATGAATTTTTATTGGCAGCAAACGTTACGATTTTATCGTCTGAAATATCGATCTCAGGGGTATTTTTACCATTTGCCAGTAACCTCAGGTACTCAGTATAGAAATATTGACTGTATAGCCTCAGAAAATATTTTGAAATGTTCGAATAGTGGGCAGAAATGCAATGATATTGATTTTACCTGGAACAACAGAAATATGGGGCTTCTTTGAAAAAAGGAATCCCGATCAACCGGAGCTTAAATACTCTGATTAATCGGGATTCAATATCATGGATGCTAAGAAACTCTATCTTACGACGTCTTCTGAGTAGCCAGTACCATTTTCACTTTCAGTGAAGTACCAATCTGCATTACATCCACCAGATCCTGGATATTAAGCTTAGGAGAAAAGCGCAACACAACAGTTGGGGACTCAATGCCTGCAATTTTTGCTTGTAAAGTAGATTCCAGCTGTTCATAAGGAACCTCTTTCTGGTCGATATAGAACCGTTTATCTTCCGAAACCGTGAGTGTCACCTGTTGCTTGTTCATCTTCTGTGCCGATTTAGCTTTTGGCAATAAAATCTTGATGACATTTGGGTTGCTCAACGTGGAAATAATCAGGAAGAACAGCAAAAGGAAGAACATGATGTCATTTAACGACGATGTGCTTACCTCAGGCTGAAAATGTTTATTACGTCTGAGTTTCATTGCTGAAGCGATTTAATGAAATGAAGTTCCTCTTCCTGAAGTTTGTGCATGAATTTATCGATCTGCATTTGCAGGTAGTGGTAACAAGCATAAGAAACTACCCCTACCAACAGACCGCTACCGCTCGATACCATCTTTTGATACAAACCACCGGCGATCAAACCAATACTCACGTTATCCTCCATAGAGATATTATAGAAAATGGTAATTACCCCGGCAATAGTCCCGATAAAACCGAGCATCGGTGCCACACCGGCAATGATTCCGAGGTATGCTGTATGTTTTTCCATTTTAGAAATCTCAACGTTTGCTGATGTTTCCATAATCGCTTCGATCTCGCGAACTGGCTTCCCTACAAATTGCACACCACATTCGAAAACTTTACCCATAGAGTTATTACTCCTACAAACATGAAGAGCCTCATCTACCTTACCCTTTGTCAACTCGCGAAGAATTCGGTTCGTAAAATCGGTTTCAACCTTTGAGCTTTTCGCGATATATAGTAGCTTCTGTACAAATATATAAATGGTAAGGAACGACAGTAGAATAATAGGAATCATAATTACTCCACCCTTCACCAATAAATCTAACAACGAGATACCACCGGCTGCCGGTTGAGTCACCGGTAAATCTGCAAGAATGACCATAAACTAAAGCTTTTACTGATTAATGTTTTATGTTTTGCTAAATAAATTCTCTGTTATATAGCAGGGCAAAATTAAGGGGAATTAATCACAAATACAAGTTATTTATACTAAACCCCCAAACGAAAAGAACACACCTGCAATTAAAAAGGGAGAAGCCAAACCGACCTCTCCCCTATATTACGTAAAATGAGATTATTTATTGCTAAGCAACGATTTGGCAATACCTATTTCGAGACCGCGAAGTTCGGCAAGTCCACGTAAGCGACCAATGCATGAATACCCCGGATTGGTTTTCTTTTTCAGATCGTCGATCATCTGATGACCATGATCGGGGCGCATCGGAATGGATTCTCCCCGACGCTGTTGAAGTTCGAGAAACGCTTTCATTACTCCATACATATCCACGTCTCCTTCGAGGTGGTTATCTTCGTAGAAGTTCCCTTCTTCATCGCGCTTAGTGCTGCGAAAATGGACAAAGTTGATACGATCGCCAAACTCAGTCATCATCTTAGCCAATTCGTTATCGCTACGAACACCAAATGAACCGGTGCACAGGCACAATCCGTTAGAATCATTGGGGACCGCAGCTATCAGGTCACGCACATCCTGAGCGGTACTCAGTATACGCGGCAAGCCAAGAATAGTATAAGGTGGATCATCCGGGTGGATTACCAACTTAATACCCATTTCATCAGCAACAGGGGCTATTTCACGAAGGAAATAAATAAGATTGTCTCTTAACTTAGCTGCATCGATACCATCGTAACGATCCAATGCTTGCTGGAATTGCTGAACCGTAAAGCTTTCTTCTGAACCCGGAAGGCCGGCGATCATATTGCGGGTAAGCAGTTCTTTATCGGCATCCGTCATTTCGGCAAAACGGGCTTTGGCTTTAGCTATTTCCGCTTCGGTGTAATCTTTTTCCGCATTCGGACGTTTCAGTATAAAAAGATCGAATGCCACGAAAGCAGCGCGTTCGAAACGTAAGGCTTTGGAGCCGTCGGGCATGGTGTAGGCCAGATCGGTGCGGGTCCAGTCGAGCACAGGCATAAAGTTGTACGTCACAATATAAATGCCGCACTGAGCCAGATTACGAAGGCTTAGTTTGTAATTATCGATGTATTTCTGAAAATCTCCGGTTTGGGTTTTGATGTGTTCGTGTACGGGAACACTCTCCACAACAGACCAAACAAGACCCGCTTCAGCAATCAGATCTTTACGTTTTTGGATTTCCTCAACGGTCCAGACTTCACCATTGGGAATGTGGTGTAATGCATTTACCACATCGGTTGCGCCAGCCTGACGGATATCCCACAGGCTTACAGGGTCGTTCGGACCGTACCAGCGCCAGGATTGTTTACAAAGTATCATTTTATCGAATTGAATTTATTATAAATCATTTGAGTCAACAAAAATAAGCATTTTGATGAAATTATAAGTTTAGATGGAGAATGCATCGAATCCACCATCCACAACAATCAGTGTGCCGGTTAGAAATTTAGACGCATCACTGGCCAGGTATTGCATGGTTCCCAGCAGCTCGTCCGGTTTTCCGAAGCGACCAAACGGAGTGTGCGCAATAATCGTTTTAGCACGCTCAGTGTACGAGCCATCAGAATTGGTGAGTAAAGCACGGTTTTGTTCGGTCAGGAAGAAGCCCGGAGCCACAGCATTTACACGCAATCCTGAACCAAATTTAGTAGCCAGCTCACCTGCAAGATACCGAGTGAAGTTTACTACCGCAGCTTTTGCTGTTCCATAACCGCAAACGCGAGTCAAAGGTCTGATCGCTGATTCTGAGGCTATATTGATAATAACGCCCTCTTTTTGTTGGGACATTGCCAGAGAGAAGACCATTGTAGGTAGAATTGTTCCGTAGAGATTTAAATCCACCACTTTCTCAAAAGCACCCAGATCAAGATCAAAGATCGTTTTATCCGGAGGTATAGTTGCACCCGGCATATTGCCCCCGGCTCCGTTAATCAGCACATCAATGCGCCCGAAACGATTCATAATTTCATCGTAACATTCTTCCAAACGACTTCTGTCAAGTACGTCTGCCTGAAGGAAAAGAGACTCAAAACCACTTTCTTTAACTTCAGATTCCAGCTTATGACCTGTTTCAGAATTACGGCCAAAGAATACCACTTTAGCCCCTTGTTCGGCAAAATGGTGAACCATGCAGGATCCCAACACCCCGGTGCCACCGGTGATGAGGACTACTTTATCTTTTACGCTGAATAGATTTTTCATTATATCTTTCATTTAATTGAATCCTTATTTAATTGCTTCGAAGACTAGAGTTTGCCCGGGAAGTGTAGCTACATCATAGAGATATGATTTCTTTAGATTCTCCGGATTGAGTTTGGCATTTTCCGAAATCAAAGGCTTTTTCACAGTCTGGACTGCAAAAATCGGATTTGGGTTCTCACCTTTAGCCGTTTTCAGTCCTTTCCCTTTTATCGGTGTATGCACTCTCAGTCGGAGATTCCCTCCTGCATTAGAAAGAACTGTTAGCTTTTTCAATGCACCATTTTCCCACGAATAGGAAAGCTCAAATCCGCCACGGGCAATGATTCCTTTGATTTCACCATTTTTCCAGACAGATGGCAAAGCAGGCAGAATAAATACAAACCCGTCGTGACTCTGCATGAGCATCTCGGTGATACCGGCAGTACACCCGAAATTCCCATCAATCTGGAAAGGCGGATGAGCATCAAACATATTGACGTAGGTTCCGCCTTTTTTCTTCTGTTCAGCGGTCACCAGATCGAGCTGATTTTGCAATAACTTGTAGGCATGGTCGCCATCGAGCAGACGCGACCAATAACAGATTTTCCATGCCATAGACCATCCGGTGGAAGGATCTCCGCGGTGAATCAGAGAAGTGCGAGCAGCATCAAACAACTCAGGCGAACGATATGGTGAAATCTGATTGCCCGGGAAAAGGCCCCACAGGTGTGAAACGTGACGGTGAATATCCTTCGGATCGTCCCAGTCATTCATCCATTCCTGAAGCTGACCAAATCGGCCAATCTGCATTGGAGCCATTTTACTTAAAGCGGTTTGTAATGTGTCACCAAACGCTTTATCGGCATTAAGAATGGTTTCTGCTTCTTTCAGATTGGTAAACAGGTCGAAGATTAGTTGATTGTCCATCGTACAACCGGCTATGATATTGGAATTGTGACCTGCCGGAACATTTTCAGGAGAGGTGGCCGGAGTCAGTACCAACCAATGGTGTTTGGGTTCCTCCACCATTACATCAAGGAAAAATTGCGCCGCACCTTTCATAACCGGATAAGCTGACTGCAAAAATTTCCGGTCGCCCGTGTAGCGGAATCTTTCCCAAAGATGATTGGAGAGCCATGCGCCACCGGTTGACCACATGCCCGATGTAGCACGATCCACTGCTCCGGTAATGCGCCAGATATCGGTGTTGTGGTGAAGTACCCAACCGCGTGCTCCGTACATGATTTTGGCTGTCTCTTTGCCGGTTTCGGCCACTTCGCGTACCATTTGGAAAAATGGATCTTGTAGCTCGGAGAGGTTGGTAACCTCAGCCGGCCAGTAATTCATTTCGGCATTGATGTTGGTGGTGTATTTGCTGTCCCATGCAGGAAGCAGTTGGTTGCACCATTTCCCCTGAAGATTGGCCGGCTGGCAACCGGGCTGAGAAGAGCTGATGAGCAAATAGCGGCCAAACTGAAAATAGAGTGCTGCCAGTTGAGGATCATTTACTTTGGCAAAATCGCGGATGCGTTCATCAATTGGTTTGTTAATGGATTCGGTTTCACCGAGATTCAGGGATACGCGATTGAATTGTTTCTGATAAAAAGCGATGTGCTCGCTTTTTGCTTTATCATAATTACGACCGAAAGCCTTATTCATATAAGCAAGGCATTTTGCCTGTTCATCTTCGGTCAGCTCTTTGTAATTTTTGAAATTGGTGGTAATGGAGATGTAGAGGGTCAGCGTATTGGCTTTTTCCACCGAGATGATGTTGTTTTTTGCCAAAAGCGAACCGCCATCATTGAGTGCCTTGATGCGGGTCTGGTATTTTACCTTACCGGAGTTCTTCTCGTGCGCATCGGTTTTGCCGGTCATGATGATGGAATTATCACTCATTGACCAGTCGTATTTTTCCTGGGCAGGGTCGAGCATGATGTTGCAACTGATGCTGCCCGGACGATCGGCGGTAAATCGCACAATCATTACCTGGTCGATAAATGATACAAAGGATTCGCGGTGGTATCGGACTCCGTTGACCGTATAGCTGACAGAAGCAACAGCTTTGTTGATATCGAGGTCACGGGTGTAATCAGTATAATTGAGATGACCGGGGAAGTTGATATACAGATCACCTACCGACTGGTATGGCATTCCGTGATTGGTCTTTGCCATCACCTTATCGTTGGCCATGTCTTCAGCTTCACGGTATTTGCCTTCGAAAATCAGTTTGCGGATTTCCGGTATTGCTTTTAACGCATCGGGATTGGCATTGTTATTGGGACCGCCCGCCCAAACGGATTCTTCGTTGAGCTGGAGGTGCTCGATGGCGGGCACTCCGTATATCATCGCTGCCAAACGACCATTGCCCAGCGGCAAAGCTTCGTTCCAGTTATCTGCCGGCCGATTGTACCAGAGACGCAGGTCGGCGGCTTGCAGGCTGAGGGACAGGACGATTGAGGATAGTATAAGGATGTGTTTTTTCATCGTAAATTGTTTTAGCACACAGATGACACTGATTTGTTTCGATTTACACAGATAATATTTATAGAGATAAACCCAACAGGTTTTCAATTTCTGTTAGGTTTGGTAGTATTACATTCCAAGTAGTTTCTTCAGATTATCGATGCCTTTGATGGCCGATGCAGGAAGCTTCTCCCCATTTTCTCCAAAAACGTACATAGCAGGATAGGGCTCCAGTTTCACTTTCGATTCATCGATTTTACCATTGGCATCTTTTATTTTTTTTATATCAAGACCAAAATGCTTTGCAACGAATTCATACATGGGGAACCGTTTGGTAGCGCCGTAGTCGTGACCGTCTTTGGGCAAATGCACATTTTCGACATTGTCTGATTTTCCATAAAATCCATAAGTGCGTTTCAAATATGGATAATCTATTGTCGGAACATCAGCTGACCAGTCACTACCGTCGGAAATGACCAACTGAGGCTTCGGTGCGGCAAAGGCGGTCAGCTCGTCGTTGTTGGTGCCGCCTCCGCAGAAGTGGATGGGCAGACCGCTCTCACAGGGACATCCGCCGTAGAAGTAGCTGGATAAAGAAACGACCGGAACACTCAGTTTCACACGTTCGTCCAGTGCATTCATCAACTCGGTAAGG
>Ga0209464_10000616_pt1 | contig 11396 bp, 10 predicted proteins | sample DOMMetBare1Fresh_2_FD_187473 | JGI IMG/M metagenome (GOLD analysis project Ga0209464, IMG submission 187473) | Wetland sediment microbial communities from St. Louis River estuary, USA, under dissolved organic matter induced mercury methylation -... | ecosystem: Environmental > Aquatic >... | reverse complement strand
ACGTTCGGGGTGAGGCATCATAGCGAGGTGGCGACCATCTTTCGAGCAAACACCGGCGGTAGCGAAGGCAGAACCGTTCGGGTTGGCAGGATAAGCGTCGTAGTTGTATTTCGCGATGATGTTGTATTGCTCTTCACCGTAAGGGAATGAGAATTTACCTTCACCGTGAGCCACCCAAACACCGATCTTGCTTCCTGACAACGAGCCCAGCATTACTGAGTTGTTTTCAGGGATTTCAAGCGATACGAAGTTTGATTCGAATTTGTGCGAATCGTTGTGAACCATCTTGTGTTTCAGTTCGTGCTCAGGGTAGATCATTTCCAGTTCGGCCATCAGCTGGCAACCGTTACAGATACCTAAGCTCAACGTATCAGGACGTGCCATGAATTTGTCGATAGCCGCTTTTGCTTTATCGTTGAAGAGAATACCGCCGGCCCATCCTTTGGCAGAACCCAGTACGTCGGAGTTGGAGAATCCACCGCAGAATACCAGCATATTGATGTCTTCCAATGTCTCGCGACCGGAAGCAAGGTCAGTCAGGTGGACGTCTTTCACGTCGAAGCCGGCCAGGTACAGCGCGTAAGCCATTTCGCGTTCGCCGTTGGTACCTTTGTCACGGATGATTGCCGCTTTTACACCGCTTGCCTCATGACGAGGGTTGAGGTTGTAAGCCGACATTTTACCGTTGAAAGCTTTGTTGAATTTCCACTCGATCGGTTGCTGTTTGTAGTTTTCGAAACGGGCTTTCGCGCATGTTTCGCCGCTTTGTTTGCGGTCGAGCAGGTAAGAAGAGGAATACCACAGGTCACGCAGGTAGTCGATGCCTAATTGGTAGTCGATACCGTCTTTGCTGATGAGGATGTGACGCTCTTCGCAAGGTTTTGCAATGCGCAGATAGCCAACGCCAGCTTCTTCCAGCACTTTCTCAACAGCTGTTTTGTCTTTGATCTGGATGATTACCCCCGGATTTTCAGCAAACAGGATTTTGATGATATCTTCTTCTTCGATTTTGTCCAATACGACTTCAAGGCCACCTTCTGTGTTTGCGAAACACATTTCAAGCAATGTGGTAATCATACCACCGGCAGAAATATCGTGTCCGGCCAGAATCAAGCCTTTGTCCACCAAAGTCTGGATCGCCATAAATGCGTCAGCGAAATATTCAGAATCAGTCACGGTCGGCACTTCCATACCGATTTTGTTCTGAGCCTGAGCAAATGCAGAACCACCTAATTTCAGCGTGTCGAACGAGAAGTCAATGTAGTAAAGTGCAGTTCCTTTTTCATCTACCAAAACGGGAGAAACCACTTTCTTGATGTCGCTCACTTCGCCACCGGCAGAGATGATCACGGTACCCGGAGAAATCACTTTCTCGTCGCCGTATTTCTGAGTCATCGACAGTGAGTCTTTACCGGTAGGAATGTTGATACCAAGGTCGCAGGCGAACTGGCTACAAGCTTCTACCGCTTTGTACAAGCGAGCGTCTTCACCGGCGTTGCGGCAAGGCCACATCCAGTTGGCAGAAAGCGAAACGCTTTCCAATCCGTCTTTCATCGGAGCCCAAACAAGATTGGTCAACGACTCAGCCACTGCCAGTACAGAACCGGCAGCAGGATCTGCCATCGCCGCTTGTGCAGCGTGACCGATAGAGGTGGCAATACCCGCTTCGCCACGGTAGTCGAGGGCAACCACACCGCAGTCGCTCAATGGCAATTGCAATTCACCCTGACACTGCTGACGGGCGATTTTACCGGTTACCGAACGGTCCACTTTGTTGGTCAACCAGTCTTTACAAGCCACCGCTTCGAGTTGAAGAACGGTTTCGATATAGGTGTGAATATCAGAAGTCTGATATACGGGGTTAGCGTAAGTTTCTTCAACAGTGGTGTCGTTCATCACCGTACGTGGCGGTTTGCCGAACATCATTTCCAGTTGAAGGTCGATGGGGCGTTCGCCATTCGGTTGTTCGAACACAAACTTCATGTCGCCGGTAGTTTCACCCACCACGTACATCGGAGCGCGTTCGCGTTCAGCGATCTTTTGCACCATCTCGATATCTTTTTCCTTGATCAGCAAGCCCATGCGCTCCTGGCTCTCGTTGCCTACGATCTCTTTAGCAGAAAGAGTCGGGTCACCTACAGGCAGTTTGTCCACGTGAATCAGACCACCGGTGGTTTCCACCAATTCCGAAAGCGAGTTCAAGTGACCGCCTGCACCGTGGTCATGGATCGAAACGATCGGGTTTTCTTTTGCTTCAGCCAAAGCACGGATTACGTTAGCTACACGTTTCTGCATTTCAGGGTTGGCACGCTGTACGGCGTTCAACTCTACTGCATTTTCGTAGTGACCGGTATCAACCGATGAAACGGCTCCACCACCCATACCGATGCGGTAGTTGTCACCACCCATTACGACTACTTTGTCGCCAACCTGAGGTTCGCCCTTCAAAGCGTCTTTCAATGTACCGTAACCGACACCTCCGGCCAGCATGATTACTTTGTCGTAACCGAATTTTTTGTTGTTCTCTTCGTGTTCGAAAGTCAGCAATGAGCCGCAGATCAGCGGTTGTCCGAATTTGTTACCGAAGTCAGATGCCCCGTTTGAAGCCTTGATCAGGATTTGCTCCGGAGTCTGGTACAACCATTTGCGTTCCGGCATAGCGTCTTCCCATTCGCGAACTCCGTCGGTACGTGGGTATGAAGTCATGTAAACCGCAGTTCCCGCGATAGGCAAACTCGCTTTACCTCCACCGAGACGGTCACGGATTTCACCACCGGTTCCGGTAGCAGCACCGTTGAAAGGCTCCACGGTAGTCGGGAAGTTGTGCGTCTCTGCTTTGAGCGAGATCACGGTTTTGATATCTTTTACTTCGAAGAAGTCGGGTTTGTCGGAAGAAGCGGGAGCGAATTGCTCCACTACAGGACCTTCGTTGAAGGCAACGTTATCTTTGTAAGCCGAAACCAGTTTGTTCCAGTTGGTCTCTGCTGTTTTTTTGATCAGTTTGAACAGAGAACTCTCTTTTTCTTCACCGTCGATCACGAATACACCGTTGAAGATTTTGTGACGGCAGTGCTCAGAGTTTACCTGAGAGAAACCGAAGATTTCGCTATCGGTCAGTGTACGTCCGATTTTTCCACTCACTTCATTCAGGTACTCTACCTCGTCGTCGCTGAGGGCCAGACCTTCCTGTTTGTTGTAAGCCGCAATATCGGTGATGTGCAGGATGGGCTCGGGCTGTTTGTTGATCGTGAAGATCGTCTGGTTCAGTCCGTTGTACATACGTTGCAACATCGGGTCGTGGTCGGCGTTTTCGTTAGCCACGGGGAAGTATTCCTCGATGCGCAGGATACCGCTGATACCTACATTCAGGGCAATTTCCACGGCATTGGAGCTCCAGGGTGTGATCATCTCCTTACGGGGACCAACGAACCAGCCATCGATAGAGTCGGCCTCGATCGGTGTAGCTTCACTAAACAACCAAACCAGTTTCCGTGTATCTTCAGCTGATAACGGGTGGTTTACGTCAACGGCAAGAACCGTTTTAGCAGGATTTTGAAAAAATCGAATCATTGTATTGAGTTACAAGTTACTAGTTACAAGTTTTTGGGAGAATACAGGCATGCGTGGATTTCTCTTTTCGTTACCGGTATTCTATCTTCCCTTATACCGGGAAAATTGGTGCAAAAGTAACCATTATTTTTCAGAGCCTTTCTATATAAAGCGTTATATTTTAGGGTGAATGGCGGGTGTTGCTTCTTCGGAATCACCGGGGAAATAGATGAGACCGGAGGTTGGTTTTGAAAGATTTGCATTCGGTCAATCCTTCGAAAGGAGAAAAAGCGAATCAGATAGTCGCCTGATAGCCTGATAAATTTTTATATCTTTGCAGCCCCATAGAAGAAATACAATCTGTCATTTAGTGGATCAAACATTACTAATAATACTCAAAGGAATACTTATCGGTGTGCTGGTGTCGGCGCCGATGGGCCCTATTGGTGCACTTTGCATTCAACGAACTCTTAACAAAGGGCGGTGGCATGGATTTGTTACCGGTGTCGGTGCGATGCTATCCGATGTGGTGTATGCCGTCATGGTGGGTATGGGGATGAGTTTTATTATCAATATCGTATCCTCTTTTAAAGATGTGATTCAGATTTTGGGGAGCGCATTGTTGCTGGGCTTCGGTGTGTTCTTATTCCGTTCCAATCCGATCAAGGCATTTCGTCAGCAACGCAAAAATATAACCACTTACACACAGGATTTTGTGACGGCATTCTTGCTCACGCTGTCCAATCCGATGATTATTTTCCTGTTTATTGCCCTGTTTGCCCGACTCAACTTTTACAATGCCGACTTTACTTATCCGCAACACATTCTCGGTTTTGTATCCATCGCATTGGGAGCCCTTCTCTGGTGGCTGCTGGTGACTTCTATTTTTGGTAAATTGCGCAACCGCATTAATCTCCGCCGGCTTTGGGTAGTGAACCGCGTGATTGCAGGGATTATTATCGGGATTTCATTGATTGGATTGGTTTACAGTACATTCTCGGAGGTGAAAATTACGCGTGCCGCTCATTCGGTCAGAAATATACACAGCTTTAGCGTTAAAGTTGAAAAAGAATAAATCTCAGCTCTTTTATTGATAAACTTCATTTCTCTGGTTGAAGAAAATTGGATTGGAATTGCTATTTTTACATTTCCAAAAGTTCAACGTAATAATCTGTGCAAATGAAGACAACTACTATCCCATATCTGGCCCAATTAGCCGAACTGGATGAGGAGCGCATCATCCAAACGATGGAGGAAAAAGCTACCCGCCAGAGCATCGATCATATCAATTGGCCACAATTTCATTACAAACCGATTGCCGCATTTTCCATTGCTCACGATGGAGAAAGTCTGTATATCCATTTTTTTGTGCGGGGAAATTGTCTGAAAGCTGTCTATACCGAGGATCAGTCGCCGGTGTGGACGGACAGTTGCGTAGAATTTTTTGTTCAGCCGCCGGGTAGCGAGTTTTATTATAACTTCGAATTCAACTGCATCGGCACCTGCTATGCCGCCAAACGTACCAGCCGTGATGACTTTGCCTTGCTAAATGCGGAAGAATTGGCACAGGTGAAGCGATATGCCGCTTTAGGACACAAGCCGTTTCAGGAGATGGAGGGGCTGTTTGTCTGGGATGTGTTGGTGACAATTCCATTTTCTCTGATTGGCCTGGATGGAAAGAACCTTCCGGATAGCATCCGTGCCAATTTCTACAAATGCGCCGATGGCACCATCCTGCCTCACTACCTGAGCTGGAATCCGATAGAGACACCGAAACCGGACTTTCACCGACCGGAGTTTTTCGGGGAATTAAGACTACAACAACCTTAAAAAATAGTTGCGGGCAATGGTTTCAACCACTGCCCGTTTTTATATCTTTTTTTTATCTGTCTTATCCTCTTCCTTCTCCACCTTCTTCAACGCCTCAAAGCCCGACACCACATCAAACAACTCCTCATCAATCAGGCTCTGGCGCAGGCTGTGGAATTTGTGATGCAGTTCATCGAGCAGTTCGTCTATATTCTTCTCGGCCCGTTGCATGGCGGCCAACCGGCTGGCATTTTCGCTCATCAGCGATTCGGCGAGCGCTTTGAAAAGGGATACGAACAGGTATTCGCGGACGAGTGCGGCCAGTGTCTCTTTTTTACCTCCGATTACCTCCGGTAGATTACCCGAAGGCCAACTCAGGTCGGTGATGGAATCCCGCCACGTTTCGTCTAAAGGCAACAGCCGTTGGATGGTCGGTGTGTAACCTGCACCCGGTTTCGGTTGGTTGTGGTAGATGTAGATTTCCGTATCCAATGCTTTTTCAAGCATCGTTTCGCTTTGTTGCAGAAGCTGAGCGACAAGCGGCGTGATGGCCTTGACCGATTGGGGTACGGCAAAGAGTTGCTGAACAGGATATCCGTCATCGACCAGCAGGTAATGTACCCGTTCGCCCACCGCCCAGACTACTTTATTTCCCTGCATTTCTTTTAATGATCCGGTAACGTATTCGGCCAATGTATCGTTGAATTGCCCCACCAGTCCCTGATCAGATCCTAACACAATGGCGCAAACCGTCCGCTCTTCTGTTTTCTTGATGGGCTTTTGTTCTCTTCCTTTCGTTATCTTTTCCTCCTTGAAATAGGCAAGAATACCCAGCTCTACTGTATGGAAGTATTCACCCAATGAACTCACCGCCGACTCGTACTGCCCGATGTTGGAGGCAGCCACGGCTTTCATGGTACGGACGACCGATTTGATTTTTCCGGCGCCCTCCAGTTTCCGGCGTAGGCTTTCGAGGGTATCCATGTTGGGTATTATTTTTCCTGAAATGGCTCCAAAATCTTCCCTGCAAACTCAAGAATAAAGCCACGATCCTCATCGCTAAATTTAGTTCCGGTGTAGATGATGTCGAGCAATTCGGCGGGAAGTTGGGGGCAGGCATCAAGGAGTGCGGCTTCGGTGTGTTTCATTTCCTCAATGGAAATAGTGTCGAATTGCCCTTCGGTCAGTGCCAGTAGCACCACGATTTGTTCGGCTACCGAAAGCGGATGTAATTCGGGTTGTTTCAGCCAGGTGCGGATGCGTTTGCCGTGCTCGATGATTCGTTTCGTATTGTCATCGAGACGGGTGCCGAAGCGGGCGTAATTTTCCAGCTCTTCAAATTGTGAATAGGCGAGCTTAAGGCTACCCGTTACGGTGCGATAAGCCGGTAGTTGCGCCTTTCCGCCCACACGGGAAACGGATTTTCCCACATCCACTGCGGGTAGGATACCTAACTCGAACAATTTTGGGGAAAGGTAAATCTGACCGTCGGTAATTGAAATCAGGTTGGTGGGGATGTAGGCCGAGATGTTTTGCGCCTCCGTCTCCACGATAGGTAAAGCCGTCAGCGAACCGCCTTTCAGCTCATCGCAGAGGTGAGTGGCACGTTCCAGCAAGCGGGAGTGGATATAGAAAATATCCCCGGGAAAAGCTTCTCGTCCCGGAGGCCGTCGAAGCAAGAGGGAAAGTTCGCGGTAGGAGCGGGCATGCTCGGTAAGGTCGTCGTAAATGACCAGCACGTCACGTCCCTGTTCCATAAAATATTCGCCAATGCTGGTGGCTGCGTATGGGGCGATGTATTTCAATCCCGGGGGATTATTTCCCTCGGTAGCCACTACGATGGTATAATCCATTGCGCCATGATTCCGCAGATTGGCAATCACTTTGGCTACCGACGAGGCACGTTGGCCGATTGCACAGTAGATGCAAATCACATCTTTCCCACGTTGGTTGATAATGGTATCGATGGCGATAGCCGTTTTGCCTGTCTGCCGGTCACCCAAGATAAGCTCGCGTTGGCCACGGCCCACGGGAATGAGCGCGTCGATCGCCTTGATACCCGTTTGAAGCGGCATGGATACGGCGGAACGATCCATGATGGGGTGCGCAGGGCGCTCGATGGGCAGCCGTTCGGTGAAGGCAATCGAACCGAGATTGTCCATCGGCTCTCCGACCGGATTGATGACCCGGCCAAGCACTGCATTTCCCACGGGAATATCCATCACGCGCCCTGTCCGTTCCACCTCATCGCCGACATGCAACTGCCAATCTTCGCCCAACAGAATCACGCCAATCTCATCCGCATCAATATTGTAGGCGATGCCATACACCTCACCCGGGAATTTCAGCAGTTCCTCAAAGCCCACACCGGGCAGGCCGGAAACCTTTGCGATCCCCGATGAGACGCTCGTCACCGTCCCGATCTCCCGTGGAGAGAGTGAGAAGGTGTGATTTTCCCTGTTCTGGCTCATGCGGTCAAACAGATCACTGACGATACTATGCAGGTCATTCTTCGGCATCTTTCTGAGGATCAGATTTTGTAATGGGCTTTGCTTTTATCGTTTCTGAAATAGCGGACTGCAACGTGCGCAGGTATTCGTCGATGCTCCAGGCTATTTTGTAACCGTTGGTCACCAGCTCAATCCCGCTGACGAGTTGAGGGGAAGTGGCGAATTGGAATTTCGGTTCTGCTCCGAGGAGCCTCGAAATCGTTTCTGTTATTTCCTGCTGTTGGTTTTCATTCAGGTCGAATGCGCTTTTCACCACCACCGGTTGATGGTCAGACTTGAATGCGGCTGTGAATTGCTGCTTTTCTTCGATGGAAAGCGCATTCAGCCTTTGGATAAAAACAGAAACGGTCTGTTCCTCCAAATTCGCGGAAGCCAGTTCGGTAAAGACCTTGCGGGCAATGGCAAAGATTTCCTCCTGTGCTTTTTGCGAGATTTCCCGGCTCAGGCTCTCCTGCGCTTCTGCCAGCACCGCTTTCAGGTTGTCCCGCAATACCTCGGCATCGTGACGTGCCTCTTCAAGCAGTTGTTGCCGCTTCTCGTTTGTTTCGGTGGTAAATGCACTCAATAAAGCCTGCTTCTCCTGTTCAAACGCTTCGTTCTTTTGGAGAAATTCGGCCTGTTCTTTCAGTGCTTCATCCTTGATGGCCTCAGCCTCTTTGAGTCGGGAGATAATCTTCTTCTCCCGTTCTGCAACCGCATTGAGAATGGGCTTGTAGAGAAACTTTTTCAACAACCACGACAGAATGAGGAAGTTGATGATTTGCGCTGCAACGATGAACCCATTTATTTCCATAATAAACTATTTTCCGATAATGTAATTCCAGAACGGGTTTGCAAAAATGAGAATCATCGACACTACAAAGCAGTAGATGGCGATAGATTCGATCATGGCCAGACCCACAAATAAGGTGCGGGTGATGGTGGGGGCGGCGTCGGGCTGCTGGGCGATGGAGTTGAGGGCCGATGAAACGGATTTCCCTTCTCCCAGAGCCGGAATCATGCATCCGATTGCGGTGGCTAGACCTGCGGTGACGATGGATGCGACTGCGATAATTGTTGTACTGTCCATTTTGACCTCCTATTCGGGATTCTATGAAACTGAAGAAGCCCTCTATTTAGTTAGTTATTACAAATACGAATGAACAATAAAGCCACGAATTAAGTTCGTTGATCTGATTTTCATTGTTTAAAATCGAATAGTTGGACATTCTTTCCTTTTTCATAAAGTGAAAAAGATAGGTGTTATTAGTCTCTATTCGAAAAAGTCATTCGTGTATTCGTGGCTATCATGTTTTAACAAATAAACTCATTCTTCGTGTTTTCCTTCTTGTACAGCGGCGGTGATATACACCGTTGCCAATACACTGAATATATAAGCCTGCACCATTCCCACCAGCAACCCCAGCGCTTTCATCACGATGGGGAAAATAAGCGGGGTAATGCTCAACAGGATTCCCACAATCATTTCGCCGCTCATGATGTTTCCGAAAAGCCGCACCGCTAATGCCAGTGTACGTGTAAATTCGCTGATCAGATGAAAAGGCATCATGATGACCGATGGCTTGAGGTAAGATCGGAGGTAACCCCGAATGCCGTTTTCCGAAATACCGAAGATCGGCACGGCCAGGAAAACAGAAATCGCAAGCGCAGAGGTGGTTGACAGCGAGCCGGTCGGTGGTTCGTAAAAGGGGAAAATGATGCAAATGTTGGATGTAGCGATAAACAGAAACAGAGTGCCGATGTAGCTGATGTATTTCTCCGGATAGGGCAGGCCGATGTCCCGGATCTGATTGTTGATAGTGGTGACCAACGTCTCAAGAATGCACTGCCAATGAGAAATGTGGATGTCCGTTTTCAGTCTCCGGGTGATGAGCCACGACGCAACTGTCAGCATGAGCATAATTGCCCACGTCATCACCAGGGTCATATTGATGGTAATAAATCCATATGCCCAGAAAACCGTTTCATCCGGACTCAGCTTCATCGTTTACTCTTTTTGCTGTTGAATCATCTTTTCGTCACGGGTTTTGGTGAAACGAATGACCAGCATCCGTGCCAGGACAAAACCGACTACGCAAACCAACAACCGTTGCCAGCTACCGGCCCCGATCAGGTAAAAACCAACCATCGTAATGGTCAGGCGAATAATCAAACTGCCGGCAAACCACAACGCCGGAATCTTTGCCTGCACCGCCTTCCTTACTGTCCACCACAGACCGCCGAAGAAGAACGTTCCCAACGCGAGGCCTGCAATTAAGGCCAATATCATGTAGATTGCATTATTCATCTTTGTCCTCCTTCTCGTTGATCTCTTTACGTTCTTTTGAAACCCAGCTCCACGCGAGCATACAACCGAGGAATAGTCCGCAGACCAGTCCGGTCAACGTCCAGGAAAAGGTTTGTGGATAACTGTCATCCAACCACACGCCTACGGCAGTGCCTATCAGGGTGGGAATGACGATCGACCAGCCTATCAGTCCGAACATACTGAGTCCGAACCAAACGCTTTGCTTCTTACCGCGTTGTGCTTTGAGTTTTAGTCGTTCTTTTTCACCCACTTTGCGGGTAAAAGAATCTGCACCTTGTTTTTCTGTTGGATTCATGATTATTCGTTTCGAAGTTTTTTAATGCTTGCCACCAGTCCGCTTTCCATCTTATCCATTATTGAGCGGAGTTGCTCTTCACTTTCATCGGCTTTGACGAACTCCTTTTCAACGGCCTCCCGAAGTTGTCCCAAACTGGCGCCTCCGATGGCATTGCGCACAGAGACGAGCACTTCCGGTCCTGCTTTTATCAATATTCCTTCGTCAATGGCAATGTAGTGTTCTTCTTCATTTGCCTCATACATGAAAATGCCCGGGACGAGTGCCGTCACGCAATCCAGTCGTTGAGGCAGCAGTCCGTAAGAGCCCGTTGCCGTTTCCAGTACAATCCGGCTGACACCTTCCATCGTCGTGTAAATGCGGAACGGAAGCAGGATTTTCAGATGCATCAGTTGTTCCATTTTCTACAATAATATTGGCCACGAATACACGAATTGTTTTTTCTAATATTCAGAATAGAAACAATGTTTCTATTTGCACGAATCTTTTTCATAGATGAAAAATCAGGATAGTTATTCGTGGTTATATCAAACCTTCTTCACCTCATCAATACCACCGATCATGTAAAAAGCACCTTCGGGATAATCCTTAAACTCATCCGCCAGAATGCGTTCGCAACCGTCAAGTGCATCCTGCAAGCTCACTTCACGACCTTTGATACTGCTGAAATGTTCAGTCGTAAAGAACGGTTGCGAGAAGAAGCGTTCCAGCCGTCGGGCGCGGTTCACCAGGTTGCGGTCGCTGGTGGAGAGCTGCTCCAGACCGAGCATCGCGATGATATCTTTTAAGTCTTCGTATTGTGCCAATGTCTGTCGGATTTGCTGGGCTAAGTTGTAGTGCCGCTCTCCGATAATGCCGGGTGTTGCCATCTTTGAACCCGACTGCAACAGGTCGATGGCCGGATAGAGTCCTTCACTGGCTTTTT
>Ga0209464_10000614_pt1 | contig 11416 bp, 11 predicted proteins | sample DOMMetBare1Fresh_2_FD_187473 | JGI IMG/M metagenome (GOLD analysis project Ga0209464, IMG submission 187473) | Wetland sediment microbial communities from St. Louis River estuary, USA, under dissolved organic matter induced mercury methylation -... | ecosystem: Environmental > Aquatic >... | reverse complement strand
CGACGGCAGCCTGTCGAGCACGTCGTATTTCGGCGGTTTCGCCGGCCGGTTGTATTCGAACAGCTCTGCAACATATTGCTTCGCTTCGGGCACCACCATCCGAGGGTACAGCACGGTAGGCGGTTTCGCCGGTTCGGTGGAAAGTGCGACGACGCAATACTGCTATACCGCTTCGAATGTCGTTGCCCATGATACGGCGGGGGGCTTCGCGGGTAGGCTCGGCGGGTCGTGGTATACGGCCGATGCCGATGTCTCGTATGGGTCGGTACTCGGCCTCGATGGACGGCAGGTAACTACCTCTTCGCGTGCTTGTCGTGGCTTTGCGGGCAGTTCTCTCTATTCTCTGTCAGGTGCGAACTGCTATTATCTTCGCATGTCAGGATATAACGACCAGCTGAAGACGACGAGCCAGCCTACTGCGCTGGCCTATACCGCCATGAAGAATCTTACTGCTATCTCGTCTACCAAGGTAGGAACCTATCCGTTCTCCTGTATCGTCGACGGCTCTGTCATCTTGCCCCACAAGGGCGGATGGCCCAATGCGGATGGGTCGCGCAATGCGGGTGAGTAAAATGATATTCAAATCGAAGCCTATCGATTGCCAGCCCGCATATGGTCTGGATTCTGTGCGAACAACCGTGCAGACACGCGGCCAATCCGGTGCATCCATCGTCATAGCGCTCGTTTTTTTCCTGATCTGCACGGTCATCGCCGTCGTTGCGCTGAACGCCGCTTCGACGGCTTCCCAGCAACGCGATACCTCCTATCGGGAGGACGAGCAGTCGTACCAAACGCTCGCGTCGGCCGTTCAAGCATCCAAGGATATATTCTCGTACGATAACGAGCTGTCGAAGCTTACCGTGACCTTCAGCGGAACGACGGTGTCCTCGGATCCTTCTAGCCTTCAAGGGCAGGTGGCCCGATGGGTTCTTGCGTCGGCGAAAACCGTGCACTCCGGAGGCACTCCTGCGTATCTTGACGTATCCGTTGCCGCGAACGATCCGTATACTTCGAAACCGCTTGTTCCGGTTATGGCGGAATACCAGATGGACCAGGCGGCAAAAGGATCGTACGACATCACTGTGACGGTTTCCTATGCTGACAGCGCTGCGTATGGCTATGCGCTTACCGCCACAATTGCATCCTCGGTCATCTCTGCAGGTGGGGATATTTCCGTCTCATGGAGTCCCATAGGCGACCATGACGCTACCGGGTACCTTTTGCAGGCATCTGCCCTGCAATCTCAATTGGCACTGCCCAATACGTCTGCCGGTACGCAAGCTCTGCAGCGGGCGTTCATGACATACTATGGCGGGTCGTATCCTGCTCTTTCCGAAGAAGAGGCCGAATACCATCAGATAAGTTCGGCTCAAGGTGCGACGGCGTTCGTCTGGAAGCCCGTTATTGCAAAAGATGGGTCGGTCGTGCTGCTTGCGTGTCCGCGCAACACAGCCGTCGGTTCGGTCAGCAATGTGATTATGGCCTATTGGGGAAGGCATTATTACAAGTGGACAAGTGCAAGCGGCACAGATCGATACTATTCCCAGGTCGCAGACCACGGGTTCGATGCCACGACTTTGAGCGCTCCTTCTTGGAGCTGGACATATTGGGATCTGGTGAAATAAGCATGTTTTGCAGGAAAGAACATAGCGAGCGAATGAAGGGGCAGGCTCCTGTCCGTACTACTGCAGGCGAGACCATCGTCGAAACATTGGTTGCGATTGTCATATGCGCTTTCGCAGTGGTGGTTCTCACTACCTCCACGGTTGTTGCCGCTCGGTTGAACGCTGCGGCGCAAGCGCGCGATGCCTCGTTCGACAAGCAGCGCCTGGCTGCCGAAACCGGCTCGGCAGCATCTGCCTCAGACGGAACGGTGACTATTGCGGGAAAGGATTACTCGGTCTTGTTCTCTGGCGGCGATGCCGTGTCATCCTATGAGTTGGATTCGGGTGCATGATGGTAGGGCGTGCTTTTTCTTTCGGCAAACGGGACTCTGCTCCTGTGCGCGCCTGTGCAGGGTTCACTATGGTCGAGATGCTCGCGGCCTTAGCTGTGTTGGCACTGCTGACGGCTGTTGTGGCCACGGGGGTAACGGCCGGTATGGGGATATACCGCCAATCCTTGTTCGAATCTGAAAGCGAGGAAGTATCGGGGCTGATAGATTTGTCTCTTTCAAATCCTCTTCGATATGCAACTTACTCGCAGGATGCATCTGGCATCGCTACCTACAGCATCGTGTATCGTGATGATTCGAAGAACTGCCGTATCGTCGACACGAATCCTCGTCTTGTCGACCAGGATGGGATGCTCTATCTTGAAAACAGCGATGCTTCGGTGTCGATTCCCCTACTCAATGCCGGAGCTTATGTCGGTTGCCGCGTCAGCGGGGCCCATATGGAATGCACTCCTGCAGAGATAAGCGGCGGGTATACCGTTTCGAGCAAAGAGGATGCCTCTCTTTCGAGGGATTTTTCGTTCGACTACCGTCTGATCTATCCGGAAGCGGGTAGAAGTTGAGGAGGCTGCTATGAAATACACCAGGTTGGGGGATCTTCTGGTTGGCGCAGGTGCCATCACCGAAGATCAGCTCGAGCACGCCTTGGCTTCCCAGAAGACAGCCAAGAAACGCCTGGGGGAGACGCTTATCGCCGAAGGAGCCATCACCGAGCGGCAGCTGATCAGCGCCCTTACCATGCAATTGGGTATCGATTTCGTCGATTTGACTTCCATGGAACTGGCACCCGAGCTTGCTCGCCTCGTGCCGAAGAATCTGGCAAAGAAACATGCGGTCGTTCCCGTTAGGGTCGAAGGCGACAATCTGTACCTTGCCATGGGCGATCCTCTGAATTTCATTGCCACGGAAGAGGTCAAGGTCGCCTCGAAGAAGCATGTCATCCCGATGATATCGACGCAGTCGTCCATCGACCACGCTATCGCGGTACTGTATGGCAACGAAGGTGCGAAACGTGCCATCCGCGAAATGCAGCAGGAAAGCGCACGGGAACCTGGGTTCGATGGGTCGATTTCCAGCAAGGTTCGGGAAGCTGGGCAGAATGCCCCTTCGATTCGGCTCGTCGACAGCATTATCGAACGCGGCGTATCCGATCGCGCAAGCGACATACACATAGAACCGCGGGAAGACGACATGCTCGTGCGCATGCGCATCGACGGCATCCTGCACGATGTGCTCGTCATCCCCAAGGAACTTCAGCAATCGGTTACATCGCGCATCAAAATCATGTGTGGGATGGATGTGACCGAACGAAGGGTCCCCCAAGACGGCAGGGCAATCGTACGCGTGCATATGAGGGAAACTGATCTTCGCGCATCGACGTTGCCTACGGTCCATGGCGAAAAGACCGTGCTGCGTATACTCGATCGCGAAAACCAGCAGAATACAGCCGAGGAGCTGGGATTCTATGGGGAAAACCTCACCCTGTACAACAAGCTTCTGGAAAATCGCCAAGGTGTCATACTCCTGGTCGGTCCTACGGGTTCGGGCAAGTCGTCAACCATGTTTACGATGATCCAACGATTGAACACCGAGGCTGTCAACATCGTCACGCTGGAAGATCCTGTCGAATACAATATAGAAGGCGTGAACCAGGTGCAGATAAACGAGCGTGTGGGAACGACGTTTGCAACGGGCCTTCGTTCCATCTTGCGCCAAGATCCCGATATCATCGCCGTCGGCGAGATTCGCGATGGGGAAACCGCACGCATCGCCATGCGTGCAGCCGTCACCGGCCATCTGGTTCTTTCCACGATTCATACGGGAAATGCACTTTCTGCTCTCGATCGCTTGCATGACATAGGAATCGAACCCTATGTCGCAGCCGGAGCGTTGAAGGGCGTTATCAGCCAGCGCTTGGTGCGTCGTATCTGCCCGCATTGCCGAGAAGCGTATCGGCCGGATGAACAGGAGCGGCAGAATTTGGGAGTGGATGATGCTGATGTCCGGTTCTATCGGGGAACAGGTTGCTCGGAATGCTTTGGCACGGGATATCGCGGGCGATCTGCCGTCGCCGAGGTCTTGGTCATTGACAAAGGCATCAGGCAGGCTATCCGCGAAAGTGCATCGCATGACAAGCTTGCTGTCGCTGCTCGCGAATCAGGGTTCAACCCGATTGCCCGAAACTGTCGCGAGCTGGTGCTTTCGGGTGTGACCACATCCGAAGAAGCGCTTCGGATTATATTTGCAACGGAATAAATTCTCTTGAAGGCCCGGCCCATCTCGAATGAAAGGAGTGTGGATGAATACCATTGACGATATCGTAGCCCATGCAGATGAGCTCCGCGCATCCGATATCCATATAGCTGCCGGCGTGCCCCTGCGCCTTCGCATCGACGGGCGGCTGGTCGATGCTGATGATCATCCGCTCGACGCGCATGATTGCGAGCTTCTTGCCCGCGAGGCGGCAGGCGAGCTCTACTCCAAAGTCGAGCATATCGGTGAAGTCGATCTAGCCGCTACCTATGCGAACGGTGTTCGCTGCCGTCTGAATCTTTATCGTAGCCGTGGTTCTATCTGCCTTGCGATTCGTTTGCTTTCCTCGTCTATTCCGCCTTTGGATTCGTTGGGTCTTCCTCCGATTGTGAAAGAACTTGCTTTGCGGCGCCGGGGTATCATCATCGTGACGGGGGAGACGGGTTCAGGCAAGTCGACGACGCTGGCGGCTATTCTGGACGAAATCAACCATACGCGCCGAGAGCATGCGATTACACTGGAAGACCCGATCGAATATATCTATCATCCCGATAAGTGCAGCATCGAGCAGCGGGAGATAGGCTCTGACACGGAAAGCTATGCTGCAGGGCTCCGAGCTGCTTTACGGGAAGATCCGGATATCATCCTCATTGGCGAGATGCGCGGTCTCGATACCATTGAAACGGCGCTTACGGCAGCCGAAACCGGCCATCTGGTGCTGGGAACCCTGCATACTAAAAGCGCGCCGGATTCCGTCGATCGGCTAGTCGATATCTTTCCCGAAGGACGTCAGCCGCAGATTCGCATGCAGCTTTCCATGACATTGGCTGCGGTCGTATCCCAACAATTGCTGCCGAAGCGATCAGGGGAAGGTCGTGTGGCTGCGTGCGAGGTCATGGTGGTGAGCTCGGCTATTCGCAATCTTATTCGGGAAGGCAAGACCCCGCAAATTGCAAATGCACTTGCGACCAGTGCAGAGGAAGGAGGCGTGACTATGGACAACGCCCTTGTTCGCATGGTGCGCGACCGATTCATCTCAAGCCAAGTGGCAATCGATGCGGCGAACGATCCCGAGTATGTAAAACGTTCAAGTTCGCGTTAATGACGCCCTGTTCGCAAGGGTGAGCCGATTCTGCGATGATTGATCTGGAAGGTTGGGCACGTGAAGACATTCAAATATTCAGCCCGTTCGAAAAGCGGTGCGGGGATCGAGGGGTTGGTCGAGGCCAATACCGAAGATGAGGCTATCCGGCATTTGAAGGATGGCGGCTTCATCGTGGAGGCCATCGAATCGACCGGCGATCGCACCTCTATCGATCTGCGTTTGGTCAGACGGCGTGCCAAAGAGAAATCATTGGGTATCGTTTGTACTCAGTTCGGGATAATTCTGGAGGCAGGTATGCCGATCGTCCGTTCTCTTGAGCTGGTGGCTCATCAGACGGAAGATCGGGTTATCAAAGACATCCTGCGGGATGTAGCCGACGATGTATCGGCCGGATACGGTCTTGCCGATAGCTTCGTCAAACATGGGCGGGGTTTGCCTTCCACGCTCGTCGAGGGTGTGCGTGCTGGTGAAGAATCCGGCAATCTCGATATCGTGTTCCGCCGCCTTGGCAATTACTATGAGAAGATGTCGAAAACGCGCTCGAAAGTAAAAAGCTCCATGGTCTACCCATGCTTTGTTCTCGTGGTTGCAGTTGTCGTCATCGCTATCATCATGGCTTTCGCCGTGCCTGTATTCAAGACTACGTTTTCGCAGATGGGAATTAATCTTCCTTGGATTACGAAATTCGTCGTAAATAGTTCGGATTTCTTTTTAGGGAATATCGCGTTTATCATCGGCGCAATCGTCTTGATGTTCATTGCCATTAGAGTCGCCTTGAAGAACGAGGCATTTCGTTTGCGATGGAGCCGCATCGGGGTGAGCCTTCCCGTTATAGGGCGCATCAACCTCATGGGCTCTGCCGGCCAATACGCGGGCACTATGGGTGTGATGCTGGAAGCAGGGCTTCCTGTGGTCGAGGCGGTCGGCGTTACGGCTCGATCGATGAGCAACTACTATATGTCCCACGCTCTTGCATCTACGCAAGTGGATTTGGAAGCAGGCAAGCCGTTGGCCGACTGCCTGGCTAAGACGGGGGTATTTCCCGAACTGGTGCAGGAAATGACGGGAGTGGGGGAACAGACCGGCTCGCTCACACGTACGCTTTCGGTGCTTGCGTCGTATTTCGACAATGAAGCCGAGCTTGCAAGTTCGCGTGCCCTGTCGGTGCTGGAGCCTGTGGTCATCGTTTTGCTGGCAGTGGTGGTATGCGGCATCCTGCTTGCAGTTTATCTGCCGATATTCAGTTTATACGGTAATGCCGGTTCCCTTTCCTAGAGTCAAGGGATTGCCTGCGAGGCTGTGCGATTACGAATGAATGGTGTTGTTGGTCGATTGGGGCTTGCCTCAAGTATATATTGAAGGTAATGTGACTCTGCTCTATAATCAATCTGCGATTGAGCGCAGAAAGGCTTTCTTGCTAGGGATTTCAACCCGATTCCATTCACTTGCAAGAACCGCCTAGGCAAACATATAGGAGGCTCATTGTGAGAGAAATGATTCAGGCTCGTAAAGAGCAGCTTCAGAAAAAAGGCGTTTCGGGCTTTACCCTCATGGAAATGCTGATCGTCGTCGCTATTATAGCCGTGCTCGTAGCCATCGCGATTCCCGTATTCAGTGCTCAGCTGGGTTCTGCCCGTGCCGAGACCGATGCGGCGAACATTCGCTCCGGCTACGCATCTGCAACCGTGACTGTCTTGAACAGCGGTACCACCACGGCCACCAAGTACTATCTGCAGGCTGACGGCAGTGTTACCACTACGGCTTCGGGGTCGTACGAGTGCAAGGGCAACGCGACCGACCTTGCAGACAAAGATCAGTCCATCGGCGGAACCAAGGCCAGCACTATTGCTTGGACGGCCGGCAAGCACGTCGAATACGATTGGGACGGCTCGGCCATGACTATAAAGGTCGCTGCCTAGGTTTTATGCTTGTTCAAGGGCCGTGGGTTGCGGTTCTTTGACGGTGGGGCTCGGATTCGTTCCGGGCCCCATTGATTATGGGGGATGCAGGTTCTGTTCGGCCTTGGTCCCAGGTTCCGAAAGGATCGTATGCTTCTGCAGATATCTCCAGTCCTGGCTGCCTATGTCATCGCTATCGCAGCTGTGATCGGTTTGGTTTCCGGTAGTTTTTTGAATTGTCTGGCGTGGCGTATCGTCCATGGCGAATCGATTATGCGGGGAAGATCCCATTGCCCGTCTTGCAACCACGTGCTCGCTTCCCGCGATCTCGTGCCCCTTTTCAGCTGGTTGGCTTCGAAGGGCCGATGCCGCTATTGCGGCAAGAGGATAGCCATACGCTATCCTCTTGCCGAGCTGCTTTGCTCGTTGGCTTTTGTCGCCCTCGTTTTGCGCTACGACGCCAGTTTCGAAGCGGTTGAGTTGATGTGCTTCACGGGCATTCTGCTGGTGCTTTCTCTGACCGACATCGACGAATACCTTATTCCGAACGGTTGCATCATCGCCGCTCTTGCTGTGCGGACGGTCTACATCCTCTTGTCGGGGTGGCTGTACGGCCTCGATGCGGGAGCCCTGTTCCTCGAGTCCCTTATCGGGGGCGTTGCGATTGTCGTTCCCCTCACCATCATCGTGTTCATCGCCGATAGGGTTCTGGGCCGCGACAGCATGGGCGGGGGCGATTTGAAGCTGCTCTTCGTGGCCGGTGTCTATTTCGGATGGCAGCAATGCTTGTTCCTCATCATCATCGCCTGCATCATCGGCATCGTTGCAGGTTTGGTATTTCCGCATAGTGCCATACCCGATTCCGACCGACCGGATACTGCTGGTGCGCCTGCAGGCGAAGAGGTTGCTTCCAGGATGAGCCGTCCGATTCCATTCGGTCCCGCGATCGCCGTTGCCTGTTGGGTGACGATGATGGTCGGTCCGGCTTTTACCTCGTGGTATCTGGGTCTGCTGTAGCGATTCGAGCGGAAGGCGTTTTCTCTGTGGGCATCGGTGGGTGCCCGCGCAGTACTCCAATCGCGTAGACGGAAGGGGTACAATAGTGTTTCAATCGGAACGGCTATTCCGTATGAAAGGAGCTGCATGCCGTCTTTTGCCGGTATAGATATCGGGAACAACAACTGCAAGATCGCCTTGCGCGACGGCGGGGCTATGCGCCTTGTGTCTTGTCGTATGCCGGAGAACATGGTGAATGCAAGCGAAGTCGTCTCTCCTGATATTATGGCTGCCTTCTTGCGATCCGTGCGGCGCAGCCAGCATGTGCGCAGTCGTCGCTGCGTGCTGGTGCTGGCCGGTTCCCAGGCATTTTTCCGCCACGTGACGCTGCCGGTCATGACGGTGTCCGAATTGAAGCTCAACCTACCATACGAATTCCGCGACTTCATCGTCGGCGATCCAGGCGATTATGTGTACGATTACGCCGTTGACGAGATTGTGGCAGATGCGTCGGGACAGCTTCAAAAACTCGAGATATTTGCTGCTGCGGCGCCGCGGAAGCTTGTCGAATCATACGATGCCATGCTGCGTAAATCAGGGTTCAAACTCGAAGCAGTGGTTCCGGCCCCCATGGCATACGCACGTTTGCTCAGTGCCCATGTTGCTGCTAATCCCATCGATGCCGACCGCGATGTCGTGCTGGTCGACATCGGCCACGCCGATGTCACTGTCGTCTTATTCCATGGCTCTCAATACGAAGCATCGAAAACAATAGATTTCGGGTGCGACGAGTTCGATTTCATCATCGCTGAAATGAAGGGCATCGATCCATATACTGCAAGTTCCTATAAATACGCTAATTTTGAAGAAGTGCTCGACGCACAGGAATGCCGTGCGTTGTGCGAACGTTTTGCGATCGAGGTCAGCAAGGTAGTCAACTTCTACAATTTCAACAATCCCGATAGGGATATAGAGCAGCTGTACTTTTTGGGCGGCGGCGCCCAGATACCCCAGCTGACGCAAGCTATTTCCGAGGCGGTTTCGGTTCCCGCGCAAGGCATCGACTTTCTTTTGCCGCCCGAAGCCAAGGGCCAGGCGAACGGTCCGGTATGCGCTCTTGCCGTGGCGGGTGTGCTGGAAGGCGAGGCGATGTGATGGCATCTTCATCTTTCAGCCTTCTCTCTCGCAAAGCAGCGCGCGAAGCTTCGGTGTACCCGACGAAGACATCCATCAATCTTGCGCGGGCGGATTTCCAGAAGCCTGACGCTGTGACGACGATATTTGGCGGCTTGCTCGTGCTCGTGCTCGTCTTGCTGTTCGTTAAATTCGGCATCGTCGATGTGTATGGTCGGGTCGATGCGAGCAAAGCGGAGCTTGCCCAGCAATCCCAGGTGCTTGCTGCGGTGGATAATGGACTTTCCGGGTATGATTCGGTGAAGGGCGAATACGAAAGCTACGGTCCGTACCTGACGGGCGATCTTTCTTCGACAATCGGTGCCCAAGCCGCATTCAATCTGGTTGACCAACATGTTGCGCCGTTTGCCACCGTTGCTTCTGCAAGCTTCAAGGATAATACGCTCTCGCTTTCGTTGACGGGCGTTTCCCTTGACTCGATCGGCTCGTTGGTTGCATCGCTTCGTACGCAGCCCATCGTGTCGGATGTGTCGGTGTCGACTGCTGCCACTGCCGAAACGGCGGCTCAGGATGCCTATGTCGGGTTGGTCATATCCCTGAAGCAAGATCAAGGTTAGGAGGGTCTGATGCTTGCCTATTCTTTTTCCCGTCGCGAAAAGGTACTGCTTGTCATTTTGGCCGTCCTTCTTGTCGGGGTTGTCTGGTATACCGTGGTGTTTCAGTCTGCGAATGATCAGTCTGCCGCGATCAGCAGCCAAATAAGCGAAGTGCAAAACCAAACTGCAGCCGATACTGCGAAAATACAGCAGATGGAATCTATGCAGCAATCGATAGATGCATGGAAAGCCCAAGGCGGCAAAGGCGCTGCACTTCCTGCATATGACAATGTGCAAGGCGTAATGCTTGAATTGAACTCTGTCCTGTCGTCGACCAAGAGTTATTCCGTCTCGTTCGACGATATCGATCGCAGTGCCGAAGGGTATGTGAAACGAGGTGTGACGATGAACTTCACAACTGCAGGGTACGCTGATGCTCGCGCTGTGGTTGCGGCGCTCGAATCGGGTACGTATCCCTGCACGGTGGACTCGGTGAGTATAACAGCGAACGGCATCTCGAAAGCTTCAGCAGCACCGGCGGCGGGTTCGGTGGGGAGTTCGGGATTCATATCGACCGTGCATGCGGTTTTCTTCGAGCGTGTTTCATAGCGGCAAGTTGTGCTTTGCCTGCCGCCTGCATGGAATCGCCATGTGAAAGCATAGTCTTGAGCTGAAATTGCAACTTGGCTTTTCGATTGCTGTGCTACAATGGTTCGGCTTGTATGACACAAGGTTATGCAGGCGAACAATATTGGCCCCCGAGACATGTTTGACAACCGCGATACCAAGCGTCCGTGAACATGGAATATGTAACACGCAATCATGACGAAGGGTCCCCGATTTATTTTTCGAAAGGGGTCCGTTTTGACCGAAATCAAGAACCCGTCCGTCATCGACTTCGAAGACATCTCCGATGAGCAGATGAATCAGATGATCGATGGCACGTTGACCGACTTCGATGAAGGCGATCTGGTTGACGGCACGGTAGTGAAGATCGAGCATGACGAAGTGCTGGTCGACATCGGCTTCAAGAGCGAAGGCGTCATTCCCAGCCGCGAGCTCTCCATCCGCAAGGATGCCGATCCGTCCGATATCGTCAGCTTGGGCGACAAGATCGAAGCTTTGGTCCTGCAGAAGGAAGACAAAGACGGTCGCCTCATTCTTTCCAAGAAACGCGCCGAGTACGAACGCGCTTGGATTTCCGTCGAAGAGAAATTCAAAGCCGGCGAAGTCGTTACCGGCGAGGTTATCGAAGTCGTCAAGGGCGGCTTGATTCTCGACATCGGCCTGCGCGGCTTCCTGCCTGCGTCGTTGGTCGACCTTCGTCGTGTCAAAGATCTGGATATGTACATGGGCACCACCATCGAAGCGCGCGTTATCGAGATGGACCGCAACCGCAACAACGTCGTGCTTTCCCGTCGCGTGCTGCTGGAAGAGGGCCGCAAGAACGAGCGTGCCGAGATTCTCTCCAAGCTTTCCA
>Ga0209464_10000613_pt1 | contig 11422 bp, 10 predicted proteins | sample DOMMetBare1Fresh_2_FD_187473 | JGI IMG/M metagenome (GOLD analysis project Ga0209464, IMG submission 187473) | Wetland sediment microbial communities from St. Louis River estuary, USA, under dissolved organic matter induced mercury methylation -... | ecosystem: Environmental > Aquatic >... | reverse complement strand
CCGATGCGTACAGCGCTGTAGCACCGTGGTAGAAGGAAAGCCAGCCGGTGATCAACGCGACGATGATCGCGCCGCCCATACCCACGGCGAGCGCCATCGCCGCGTTCCCGACCGAGAAGCCCATGTGCGTGAACACGAGGCCTGCCGCGTAAGCGCCAATCCCGAAGAACGCTGACTGGCCGAACGTCAGAATGCCGGTGTAGCCCCACAGGATGTCGACGGTGAGTGCGACGGCCGCATAGAAGAAGGCCCTCACCAGCGTATTGACCATGAACGGCGGCAGAACGTAAGGGCCAAGGAGGACAAGCAGCAGCGCCGCTACGACGCACAGCGCAAGCCATCGAGTTTCCGCCGATCTGTCGCCGCGGGGGCGGGCGCGAGTCGGACTCGCCGACACTGTCCTACTCACGGGCGAAGCCCTGCGGCCGGATGCGCAGCACGAGCGCGGCTAGCACCACGATCGTCAATCCCCCCAGGATCGGGCTTCCGTACGTACTGACCACGACCTGCAGGCCTCCGAGCACAAGGCAGGCTGCCGCGAGGCTGATCAGAGACATTCCCGACACCATCACCAGCATGAAGGCATTGATCAGCCACGGGACACCCATGTTTGGGTCCACGCTAGACAGCGGCGTGATCAGCGCGCCGGCGAGGCTGGCGAGCGCAGCGCCGATCGAGAAGCTGGAGAAGCGCACCAGGGTGCTGTTTATGCCCAGGCCTTTCGCGAGGTTCTCGTTCATGATCACGGCCCGCGTCAGTAGTCCGAGGCGGGTGCCGTTTAGCGCCCATGCCATCGCGCCGGCGAGCACGACCGCGACCACCACGACCGCGAGCCGGTATTGGGAATAGGCCGTTCCCAACAGACCCACCGTACCGGACAGCGGGCTCTCGACGAACTTGACATCCCGGCCGAACATGAGGGTGATGATCTGCCCGATGATGATGCCCAGCCCCCACGTGGCGAGGATCGCGTCGAGCGGTCGCGAATACAGCGGCCGGACAACGAGCCGCTCGACCAGCATGCCGCACAGGCCGCCGATGACGAATGCGAAGGTCATCGACCACCATGGGTTTAGGCCCAGTTGCGTGACCGCAAGTGCCGAGTAGCCGCCGACGGTCAGGAAGCCGCCATGCGCGAAGTTGATGATCTTCATCACGCCGAAGATCAACAACAGTCCGGCGCAGACCGCGAACAGGATCGCCGCGGTCGTGACCGTGTCCAGCAGGAGAGCGATCACACAGAATCCCCGGCCGGCATGCCCATGCGACCTCTCAGGCCTCGTGCCCGGGAAGCCGCATGGTGGCGGCCGCAGCAGGCCGTCAGCTTATTTCAGGTTCGGGCACTGCGCACCCGGATCCACGTCCTTGAAGGTCTCCAGGATCTTGACCGACCCATCTTTCTGCACCTGACCAAGGTACATCGTGAGCGGCGCGTGCCGCTGTTTGTTCATCTTGATCGTGCCACGCGGCCCGTCCACGGCAACCTCGGCGAGGGCCTTGATCACCTTGTCGGCGTCGGTCGACTTGGCCTTCTCGACCGCGGCCTTGTACGCGTACACGCCCTCGTACTGGGGTACCGAAAGGTCGTTCGGCGTCTTCAGATCGTTGCCGAACTTCTTCTGCATCGCCGCCAAGAATTCCTTGTTCTTGGGCGAGTCGATGTTGGTCAAGTAGGAACCGGAAATGAAGATGCCTTCGGCGTCCGCTCCCATGCCCTTGGCCGTGCCTTCATCGACCGCGAGGTTGCCGTACGGAATCGTTACGCCGGCGGCGCGCAACTGTTTGGTAAGCGTCACGTTGGGGGCGCCACCGGCGGTCGACGTGATCAGCGCGTCGGGCTTGGCGGCCTTCAGCTTGCTGATGACTGCGGTCCAATCTGTACCGTCCATAGGCAGGTACTCTTCGCCGACGACTTTGCCGCCCTTGCTCTGGATGTACTTCTTGGTGAAATCGAGCATGCCGCGACCGAACGCATAGTCGCTGCCGACCAAGAAGAACGACTTCGCCTTCTGCTTCATGAAGTAGTCGACGATCGGAGCGACCTGTTGATCCGGGACCCAGGCATTCACGAACAGATACGGATTGCAGGACCGCCCTTCATAGAACGACGTGTAGATGAAGGGCACCTTGCCGCGCGAAACGATCGGCAGGCCCGCGTTGCGCGCCGCGCTAGTCTCCATCGAGATCAGCACGTTGACCTTCTTCTGGAAGATCAGGGAGTCGAAGGCCTTCTGCGCGCCGGCAGCGCCGCTGCCATCGTCGGCCACCTCGAGTTCGACCTTGCGCCCGAGAATGCCGCCTTTTGCATTGATCTCGTCGACCGCCAGCTGTGCCGATTGAACCACCGAAGGCGCTACAACGCTGTTTGCGCCGCTCAGACCGACCGGTACGCCGATCCGGATCGGATCAGCGGCCATCGATTGCGCCGCGCCCAATATCAGGGCGGAGGCTATGAATCCGCGAACGGGTTTGGAAATTCTCACGATCACTCCTCTCACATGGTTGATGAAAACTACATTCAGCGGCCCAGGAGCCAAAAGTGGCCCGCTACGTGTCGCGTACCACGCAGTGGTGTAAGGCTACAGGGCCATCAGGATAAGTCGTGGACGCAACGTTGATCACGGCACATATTCGAGCAGTCAGATTCTCGGCCAGGCTGTACAAGCCTTCAAGCCGCTTGTATTTGCGTCGCAGACTCTATCAATCCCTTTATCGCAACAGGATAGCGCCGACCTGCCGCGTGGTGGGATTTGCTGCAATCAAGCGTCGAAGTTCATCTGCTCCTCAATTGGGGGCGAACGATTGGTCTTCGGCTTCCACTCCGTTTCTTCTTCAGTCCAGTGACAGTTCCGCGTTGTCGTGATCTTCTCGACTGCGGCGAGCGGCTGATTCATCGCCCGCGCGAATGCTTCTCCGCACACCACCGGGCGACTTATCAATTCGCGCGCTTCGATCAGGCCCACGATCTTCCCGCGCAAGAAGATCTGGCCACGCATGTGATGGAGCGGGCAGAGATCGGGATGAGAAGCTCGCTGGATCTCAGCGGCTGTGGCCGTCCGTGCGGGGCGGAGTCGTTTCGGCTCAACTCGTGCCGACTGAGCTAAACAGAGTCCGGCAATGACCGCTTGCGCGTAACTTACGCGGCGACGCCGAATGACGGGTTCTGGCCGACTCCGGTCTGAAGCTCGAACACGGCTCGTTCCCGTAACGCACGGAGTCTCCCGGCGGTATTTCGCGACAACGCCAAGGATCACCGGAACCACTCACATGAGGATCACACGTTCCAAGCCGCAATGATCTGATCGAGTCCGACGCGGTAGTCACGGAACGCCGGTTTCCATCCTGGCACTCGCGGCGCAGGCGCCCGCGCTGGCATCGCAAGCGCGGCCTGCTGCATGTGCTCCTCGCGCACCACCAGCTTCATCAGAGGCGCCGCAATGCGTGGCACGTGCAGCGGAAACCGCTTGCCGATCCGGTGGGCGAAAGCATCCATGAACTGCATGAACGACGCTGGCGTCCCGTCGGTCGCGTAAAGAGTCTTGCCAGCGTTGCGCGGCTTGGCGGCGGCGAGCAAAGCACGGACCGCATCGTATTGATGCAGGTGGTATTGCAGCGCCTTGCGCTCTCCCGCCCAGTACGGCCGGCCCAAGCGGAACGCCTTGACGTAGGCGCGCAGATCGCGACTCTCGGGGCCGTACAGATAGCCCAGGCGCACCACGCACGCGGGCAGCGGCCCTGACAGCGCAAGCTGCTCGCACTCCAGAATCATTTCGGCGATCGCGTGGAGCGGATCCTTCTTCGGCTCGCCGAGCACGAACGCGAAACTGGCGTGCACGAGCATGTCAGCATCGGTGCGCATCGCGCGGCGAACGCCGGCCAGCGCGGTTCGCGCAAGACCCTTCCACGCGTGGCCGTCGTGCAGCAGCGTGTTGGCCTGCTGTCCGGCAATGTTGATGTGAACGCGCCCCTGCACGCGCTGCTGCGACAGCAGGCGGCCCAGCTCGGAACGTGCACCGTTGATCGAAAGGCTCATCGCTGCCAGTCACCTGCAGACGCTTCCTTCTGCATCGCACTCCACACCGCCTCCACGTGCGCACGTTCGGTCGCCTCGGCGCCGATCGAAACGCGCACCATCCAGCGCCCATCGAGAATTGCGGGCGTCAGATAGGTCAGGCCCGAGCGATTGAGGCGCTCGGCCCACGCCTGCGTGTGGCGGTCGAGCGTCTCGCCGGCGAGCCCAGCGGGCTCATGGCGCACGCAGACCGTCTGCAGCGAAACTGGCGCCAGCACGCGCCAGTCCGGCGCCGCCTCGACCTGCTGCGCCAGCCAGCGCGCGTTCGCGAGGTCGCGGCGCAGGCGTGCCTGCAGGCCCGCCACGCCCTGCTCGCGGATCAGGAACCACAGCTTCAATGCGCGAAAGCGCCGCCCGAGCGGCAGGCCCCAGTCACGGTAGTTCTTCACGCGGCCGTCGGCCGAGGATTGCAGATAGCTCGGGTTGGTGGACATCACGCGCACCAGGTGCTCGGCGTCGCGCACGAAGTACACGGAGCAGTCGAAAGCAACGCCCAGCCACTTGTGCGGGTTCAAAACGATCGAGTCGGCGCGCTCGATGCCGTCCCACATCCAGCGGCACTCGGGCAGGATCATCGCCGAGCCGGCCATCGCGGCATCCACGTGCAGCCAGAGGCTGTGCCGTTGCGCCACATCCGCGACCGCGCCGACCGGATCGATCGCGGTCGTTGTCGTCGTGCCGGTGGTCGCGACCACGGCGCACGGCGTTCGGCCCGCAGCGATGTCGGCGCGGATCGCCGCATCGAGCGCATCGGCGCGCATCGCGTAACTGGCGTCGTGTCCGACGACGCGGATATTGTCGCGGCCAAAGCCCGCCAGCAGTGCGGCCTTGTCGACAGAACTGTGGCTGTGCGCAGACGTGTACACCACCAGCGGTTTGTCCTCCGCCTGCAGCCCGCCGCGCGCCAGCGCATAGCCCGTCGTGCGCTCGCGCGCACACAGCAATGCCACCAACGTGCTGGTGGACGCGGTGTCCTGGATCACGCCGCTCCACTTGTTGGACAAACCCACCATCTGCCGCAGCCAGTCGGCGGCGACCTCCTCCACCTCGGTCAGCGCGGGGCTCGATTGCCACGCGAGGCCGATGACCCCGAGGCCGGTGCTCACGTAATCGCCGAGCACGCTGGCGAGCAGGCTGTTGGCCGGGAAATAGCCGAAGAAGCGCGGGTGCTGCCAGAGCGACAAGCCAGGGACGACGATGCGGTCGAGATCGGCAAGGATCGCCTCGAACGATTCCGGCGTCTGAGGCGGACTAGCCGGCAGCATCGCCTTCACATCACCCGGCGCGGTTTGCGCCATCACCGGCAGCGATTCCAGGCGTGCGCGATAGTCGGCGATCCAGTCCACCACGGCGTGGCCGTGCTTGCGAAATTCTTCCGGTGTCATGGCTGGCTTGGACCTCCTAACGGGCGATTGTGTCATCGCCGCTGTGCGCCGGCCGGTCTTGGTCCTCGCTCTCCGATGCTTCGTCTTCCCATACGTAGCGTTTGAGCGGCGGCACATCCAGACGCCGCAGAGCGATCGCCATCGTGAGACCGATCAATGCAGCGGCCAGGTGAGTCTCCCACGACATTTGCAGCCGGATGGGGAACACGCCCCACACCAGCGAGCCGTACATAAAGCACACCACGAGGGATGCGGCGATCGCGCGCCGGTCGCGTCGGAGCATCCCGGCCACGAAGACATAGCTGACCAGGCCGTAGACCAATCCGCTCGCACCCAGATGCACGGATCCGCGGCCGAAGAGCCACACGGCGATGCCCGGTCCCAGGTAGACCCACAGCAACACCTTGGGCGATGCGTTCGGATAGAGGAACAGCATCGCCGTGCCCAGCACGAGCAACGGCAGGGTATTGGCGATCAGGTGCTCGAAGCCGCCGTGCACCACGGGCGCGAGGAAGATACCGGGCAGTCCGCTCAGTTGACGCGGACGGATGCCGAACGGCTCGGGGTCCAGGTCCAGTCCCCAGTTCATCAGGTGGATGAGCCAGATCAGGACGATGAAGCCGAACGCAATCTTCACCGCCAGCCGGAAGTGGGCTCGACTCTGCTCGGAGCCGGTGAAGGCCGGGTCGGGTACGTGGAACTGCATGGCGTTGTGACGGATATTGCCGCATCCGTCCGCGTTGCGCGGGCAACGGCTTCGCAACAACTCGGGACAACGGCCGGTGCAGTTGAGCGCGCACGGAGGCCAGTCCGTTGCGACTGCGACAGACAGAGGTGATCCTCCGCGCTCCATCGGCCGTGTCGATGGGCGTGCTTTCCCGATGACGCGGGTAAGGCGTTGATGCGCCGATATAGCAGGGTTTGTCGTCGTGCGGAGTGAAGAGTCCGCGACAGCGTACGGCGCCATGAGCGAGCGCCGCCCTGCGAAGTGTCGGTGAAACGAGCCGTTCGATTGTTCTCTCAATCGTTGCCTCGCGCATTGCCGCTCCTCCTGTTGTTTGAGTGGTTTCGCCGCGGCGCCGCACATAAGAGAGAGCGAAAGGCGGAACGTTGAGCGTGAAGCAACGTGCGCGCCACTTCCTAACAGTTCTTTTTAGATCATCGTCTTCACTTAGCACCGAGTGCTCGACGATGTCCGAACCGCAACGAACTGTAAGTTTCGTCGACAACTGTCGCGTCGCAATGCGGCAAGCTGCAACGCTTGGAACTTCGCGTTTCACCGTCCCAGAATTGGCGCGGCTTCGCGCGGTCCGGAGTAATGCCACGTCAGCGGCTGTGCGCGGTGTGGATCGGAGGTTCGTGCTACGTTAAACACGCTCTCAAACGGAGGCCCAACATGCGCAGCCTGCTTAGCAACAGCCTCGGAGTCCTTTTGACCCTTGGAGCGCTCCTGTCCTGCGGTGGAGGGGTCACCAAGGACGTCCCTCCTCAGATTACCAACCTCACTTGGTACAGCACTTGCGGCGACCCGGTGTGTGGTGTCTACCGCGGCCCCTTCCCAGGCGTCGCACTTTGTACTGCGCAGAAGCAGGGCGACGCGTGCACTACAGCCAACGCGGAGTGCGATCCCAAGAGTGATTGCAATGCGCGACTCGTTTGCAGCGATAGAGATCCCAAACTGCAGGTCGGGGGGTGTCCGATTTCGCGCGCGCTCTACAAGCAGGACATCCGATATCTGAGCGACGCGCAGAAAGTGCAGATCTCTGAGGAGATCCAGCGACTGAAGCTCGCCACCTACCGCTACAAGGATGTAGGGCCAAGCGGTTCGCAGCGGTTGGGTTTCCTGATTGATGATGTGGAGCGCAGCGCGGGCAGCACGCTGGCCACCTCAGCGGTAAACGCGGAGAGGGATCAGGTAGACCTCTACGGCTACATCAGCATGGCAGTCGCGGCGCTTCAGGTCCAAGCTCGACAGATCGATGAGCTGCAGGCAGAGGTGAGGCGGTTACGCGAGGCGAAGGGAGAGCGCGGACGCAACGGCGCTGCGCTTCCGTCGACAAACACTCCTTGATCGGCCCGTCAGCGTGCGCCGCTCGCGAAGCAGGGTGTTTACGCTGCTGAGGTGTCCCGGTCCTGCGTGACCGCTGTTTTCAGTTCACCTGGCTACGATTCGCCGCCGCACCAGTCAATCTCACCGCGCCCGCGCGCGTCGAGAAACGCATTCGTCCGCGAGAAATGCCGGCAGCCGAAAAACGACCGCGGCGGTCGGCGCGCCGACAGTGGTGACGGGTGATTCGCCGTCAGCACGAGATGATCACGTCCGGCGGTGGCGATCATCGGTGCCTTCGCCTGCGCATACGCGCCCCATAGCAAGAAGACTTTCGGCGCGGCATCGCGGGCGAGTTGTTCGACGATCAGATCGGTGAACTGCTCCCAGCCCTTGCCCGCGTGGCTCGTAGGCTGACCCTCCTCGACCGTCATCACGGCGTTGAGCAGCAGCACGCCCTGCCGCGCCCAGCGCGACAGATCGCCGGACGCTTGCGGCGCAGCGCCGAGATCGTTTCCGAGTTCAAGGAAGATGTTGCGCAGGCTTGGCGGCGGACGCACGCCGTCGGGGACGGAGAACGCAAGACCGTGCGCCTGACCGACGCCGTGGTACGGATCCTGGCCCAGGATCACAACGCGCACGGCGTCGAACGCGGTGAGTTCAAGCGCGTGCAGCGGTCGCGGCGGAAAGACCGTTGCGCCTGCCTTGATCCGGCCATCGACAAACGCGCACAACCCAGTGCATACGGCCGACGCAATGAAAGCGGCTGTACGCGCGCGCCAGTCGGACGGCAGCGCATCGAAGTGCGCGACAAGCGGACCTTCCAATTGCAGTTTCGATGTGTGCACGAAGAAAGGCTAACAGGCATGGGCGCCTTGCTCGAAGCGGTGGCCGTGCATGACAATGAGGCCCGTCCATGAATACCACCGCCCCCACCGTGCGCAGCGCGCATGCGATGACGCTGCCGCTGTCGTTGCTGCTGAACGTCGCTCATGCGCTCGACCACCTGGTGCTGCTGATCTTCGCCGCCGCGGTCGGCGTGATCGCGCATGAATTCGGCTTTGCGCGCTGGGAAGACCTGATGCCATATGCGACCGGTGCGTTTTTCGCCTTCGGTCTAGGAGCGCTGCCATCGGGCAGGCTTGGTGACACCTGGGGCCGGCGGCCAATGATGCTGACATTCTTCTTCGGCCTCGGCGTCTCGCTCTGGCTGGTCGCGCTGACCACGACCGCCTGGCAACTTGCGCTCGCACTGACGCTGGTCGGGGTATTCGCGTCGATCTATCACCCGGTCGGCATTCCGATGCTGGTGCAGAACTCGACCACCCCGGGTCGCGTGATTGGCGTCAACGGACTCGCCGGCAATCTCGGCATCGCGCTCGCCGCCTTGCTGACGGGTTTCCTCGTCAAGTATTTCGGTTGGCGCACGGCGTTTGTGGTGCCGGGCGTCCTGTCGATTGCGTGCGGCGTGCTCTTCGCCCGCATTGCAGTCGAAAGCGAACCGCCTGCGCGCCGGGCGGCATCGAAGGAGAAACTGCCGCTCGACTCGATGGCACGCGCACTTGCCGTGATCACGTTGACAGCGACGACTGGCAATCTTCTTTTCAACTTCACCACCAACGGCAACGGCGAACTGCTGCGCGATCGGATGGCCGCCGTCGTCACCGATCCAGCCACCCTCGGCCTGCTGCTCGCCTGCGTGTATGCCGCGGCATCGTTTGCGCAACTCATCGTCGGTCGCCTGATCGACCGCTATCCGCTCAAGCAGCTGCTGCTGGCCATTGCGGTGCTTCAGGTTCCTTTATTCATCGCCGCTGCCAGCGCGCACGGCTGGGGGTTCTATGTGCTGGCGATCGCATTCATGGCGTTCGTCTTCGGCGCGATTCCCTTCACGGATGCGATGGTCGTGCGCTTTGTCGACGACCATATGCGGTCGCGTGTCTCCGGCATGCGGATCACCATCTCGTTCGGCATCAGCTCGGCTGCGGTCTATCTGCTCGGCCCACTGGTCAAGGCGGCGGGATTCAGCTCCCTGCTGCTGCTGATGGCTGGCATCGCCTGCGTTACCGTGCTGGCAGCGGCCGCCCTTCCCACGGTCGCCCACCGTTAACTGAACAGTCGCGCCAGCTCCACGCCCGGGTCGGGCGCGCGCATGAAGGCCTCGCCCACCAGAAAGGCGTGGACGCCAGCGGTGCGCATCGCCGCCACGTCGTTCGGATGCACGATGCCGCTTTCGGTGATCACGAGCTTGCCGCTCGGAATGTGTGCCAGCAGGCCGGTCGTGGTCTGCAGCGACACTTCGAACGTATGCAGATTGCGGTTGTTGATGCCGATGAGTGGCGTGTCGAGCGTCAACGCGACGTCGAGCTCGTCGGCATCGTGCACCTCGACCAGCACGTCCATTCCGAAACTCTGCGCCGCACCTTCGAGGTCGCGCAACTGGTTCGCGTCGAGCGCGGCGACGATCAGCAGAACACAGTCCGCACCCAGCACGCGCGACTCCGCGACCTGGTACTCGTCGATGACGAAGTCCTTGCGCAGCGCCGGCAGCCTGCTCGAACGCCGCGCCTGGTCCAGGTGTTCCGGCGCCCCCTGAAAGAACTGCACGTCGGTCAGAACCGACAGGCAGGCGGCACCGTGGTGCGCGTAGCTGGCGGCGATCGCGGCGGGATCGAAGTCCTTGCGCAGCACACCCTTGGACGGCGATGCCTTCTTCACTTCGGCAATCACGGCCGGCAGCCCGGCCGCGATCTTCGCCCGCAGTGCGCCCTCGAATGAACGCAGGCCGCGTTTCGCTTCGGCACGCGCGCGCAGCGCCGCGAGCGATTCGTGCGCGCGTGCACGCGCGATCTCGTCGCGCTTAACGGCAAGAATCTTCTTGAGGATGTCGCTCATTGCCCTTCAGGCGGTGAGCTTCTGCGTGGTGGCAACGAAGTGATCGAGCCGGCGCCGGGCCGCGCCGCTGGCGATCGTCTCGCGGCTCATGCGGATCCCATCGTCGATCGAGCCCGCGACATCGGCCGCGTACAGCGCCACGCCGGCATTGAGCGTCACGATCTCGCGCGGCGTGCCCTGCACATTCTCCAGCGCCTCCAGCACCATCGCACGAGATTCGTTTGCGTTACCGACCTTGAGCCCCCGATTCGAAACCATCGACAACCCGAAATCCTCCGGATGGATCTCGTACTCGCGCACGTCGCCGTTCTTCAGCTCGCCGACCATCGTCGCCGCGCCGAGCGAGACTTCGTCCATGCCGTCCTTGCCGTAAACAACCATCACATGCCGGCTGCCGAGTTGCTTGAGCACGCGCACCTGGATGCCGACCAGGTCGGGATGGAACACGCCCATCAACTGGTTGGGCGCACCGGCCGGATTGGTCAGCGGCCCGAGGATGTTGAAGATCGTGCGCACGCCGAGTTCCTTGCGCACCGGCGCGGCGTGTTTCATCGCGGCATGATGGCTGGGCGCGAACATGAAGCCGATGCCGGTCTCCCCCAGACACTTGGCCACCTTCTCCGGCGACAGGTTGATATTGGCGCCGAGCGCTTCGAGCACGTCCGCACTGCCCGAGCTCGATGACACGCTGCGGCCGCCATGCTTGGCCACCCGCGCGCCGGCCGCGGCAGCGACGAACATCGCCGCGGTCGAGATGTTGAACGTATGCGCAGCGTCCCCGCCGGTGCCCACGATATCGACCAGATTCTCGTGCTCGGCAACCTCGACCTTGGTGGCGAACTCGCGCATGATCTGCGCGGCGGCAGCGATCTCGCCGATCGTCTCCTTCTTCACGCGCAGCCCCATCGTGACCGCGGCGATCTGCACCGGCGTCAGTTCGCCGCTCATCAGCTTGCGCCACAGTGACAGCATCTCGTCCTGAAAGATTTCGCGATGCTCGATGCAGCGGATCAGCGCTTCAGT
>Ga0209464_10000611_pt1 | contig 11475 bp, 7 predicted proteins | sample DOMMetBare1Fresh_2_FD_187473 | JGI IMG/M metagenome (GOLD analysis project Ga0209464, IMG submission 187473) | Wetland sediment microbial communities from St. Louis River estuary, USA, under dissolved organic matter induced mercury methylation -... | ecosystem: Environmental > Aquatic >... | reverse complement strand
GACCTTCAGCCAATACAGCCGCCCACGATTCGAGAAGCACAGGATGGTGTCGTGCGTATGCGCGATGAAGAGCTGGTCGATCCAGTCGTCTTCCCGCGTCGCGGCCGCCTGCTTGCCGCGCCCACCGCGCTTCTGCGCCCGATAGTCCGCCAGCGGCTGGCTCTTGATGTAGCCGGCGTGCGACAGCGTGACGACCATGTCCTGCGGGTTGATCAGGTCCTCGGTCTGCAGATCTTCCGCCGTGCGAACGATCTCCGAGCGACGCGTGTCCCCGAACTCCTGCTTCAGCTGCTCGAGCTCTTCGCGAATGATCGAGGTGATGCGCTCTGGCTTCGCCAGAATGTCCAGCAGGTCGGCGATGAGGTCCATCACCTCGCGATATTCGTTGACGATCTTGTCCTGCTCCAGGCCCGTCAGGCGCTGCAGCCGCATCTGCAGGATCTGCTCTGCCTGTGTCTCGGACAATCGATACAGGCCGTCAGGCTGCAGGCCGAAATGAGCCTCCAGCGTCAGTGGGCGATACGCGTCTCGACTGTCACCCGCGCGTGCCAGCATTTCCCGCACCAGCGATGAGTCCCAGTTGCGCGCCATCAGTTCGCTCTTGGCCACCGGTGGCGTCGGCGCCGCCTTGATCACCGCGATGAACTCGTCGATGTTCGCGAGGGCCACCGCCAGGCCTTCAAGCACGTGTCCGCGGTCGCGCGCCTCGCGCAGTTCGAACACGGTGCGCCGCGTGACGACCTCGCGCCGATGCGAGAGGAACGCCTGCAGCATCTGCTTCAGATTCAGCAGCCGGGGCTGGCCATCGACCAGCGCCACCATGTTCATGCCGAACGTGTCCTGCAACTGGGTCTGCTTGTACAGGTTGTTGAGCACAACCTCGGGCAGCTCGGCGCGCTTCAGTTCGATCACCACGCGCATGCCGCTCTTGTCCGACTCATCGCGGATGTCGGAGATCCCTTCCAGTTTCTTCTCGTTGACCAGTTCGGCCATGCGCTCGAGCAGCACGCGCTTGTTGACCTGGTACGGCAGCTCGTCAACGATGATCGCGCTGCGCGCGCCCTTGTCGAGCTCCTCGAAATGCGTCTTGGCACGCATCACCACGCGGCCGCGACCGGTGCGATAGCCCTCGCGCACGCCATCCAGGCCATAGATGATCCCCGCGGTCGGGAAATCCGGCGCCGGAATCAGTTCGATCAGTTCTTCGACGGTCGCCTCGGGCGTGCGCAGCAACAGCAGACACCCGTTGACGATCTCGTGCAGGTTGTGCGGCGGGATGTTGGTCGCCATGCCCACCGCAATGCCGGCTGAGCCATTGATCAGCAGGTTCGGTACGCGGGCCGGCAGGACGGTCGGCTCCTGTTCCTTGCCGTCGTAATTGGGCTGGAAGTCGACAGTTTCCTTGTCGATGTCCGACAGCAGCAGCGCGGAGATCTTGTCGAGCCGGCACTCCGTGTAGCGCATCGCCGCCGGGTTGTCGCCATCGACCGAGCCAAAGTTGCCCTGGCCATCGATCAGCGTGTAGCGCAGCGAGAAGTCCTGCGCCATCCGCACCAGTGCGTCGTAGATGGCCGCGTCGCCGTGCGGATGGAATTTGCCCATCACCTCGCCAACGATCCGCGCACATTTCACATACGGCCGGTTCCACACATTGTTGGACTCCTGCATCGCGAACAGCACACGGCGATGCACCGGCTTCAAGCCGTCGCGCACGTCGGGCAGCGCGCGGCCGACGATCACGCTCATCGCGTAATCGAGATAGGACCGCCGCATCTCCTCTTCGAGCGAGACCGGCAGCGTTTCCTTGGCGAATTGATCCATCGGCGGGGGTGTCAGACCGTGCCCGACGATCGGGCGAACGTGATCTGAAGGCAGGTGGCGAGCAGTCCCGCCGGCCTGCAATTCACGGCTGATTTCGAAGCTGGAAGTCTATCAGCGCGCGCCGCTTTTTCCGGCCGCGTGGCACACTCCGCGCCGGCTCGCCGCGAACGCGCAGCGGCTCGGAGAAACGCACCGATGACGCCCGTGGAAACCCTGATCGAGTGCCGCTGGGCGGTGCCTGTGCGGCCGCATGGTGCGTTCGAGGATCACGCGATTGCGATCGATCAGGGCCGCATTGTCGCCGTGCTCCCAACCGCGGAGGCACGCCGTCGATACTCACCCGGGCGACGGGTCGAACTCCCGAACCACATCGTCACGCCCGGCCTCGTCAACGCCCATACCCACGCCGCGATGACGCTGCTGCGTGGAATCGGCGACGACCTGCCACTGATGCGCTGGCTGACCGAGCGCATCTGGCCGATCGAAAAGGCACTGGTTTCCGAAGAATTCGTCTTTGACGGCACGCGTCTGGCGGCGCTCGAAATGCTCCGTTCGGGGGTCACCTGCTGTTCCGACATGTATTTCTTCCCCGACGCCGCGGCGCGCGCGTTGCGCGAGGTCGGCATGCGCGCCGTGGTTGGCATCATTGCGATCGAGTTTCCGAGCGCTTATGCAAACGATGCGGAGGACTACCTGCGCAAGGGACTGGCCGCTCGCGACGCGCTGCGCGACGACCCGTTGACGAGCTTCACGCTTGCGCCGCATGCCCCTTACACGGTCTCGGACGCGACATTCGAGCGTATTGCGATGCTCGCCGAGGAACTCGACCTGCCGGTACATATTCACGTGCACGAGACCCAGCATGAGATTGACGAATCGACGGCGCAGCACGGCATGCGTCCGCTCGCAAGACTCGATCGGCTCGGATTGCTGTCGGAACGGCTCATCGCCGTGCACGCCGTGCACATGACCGAAGCGGAAATCTCGCTGCTGGCGGAGCGGGGCGCCTCGGTCGCGCATTGCCCGACTTCGAATCTGAAACTCGCCAGTGGCATTGCGCCGGTCGCGGCGATGCTCAGGGGCGGCGTCAATGTCGCATTGGGCACGGACGGCGCAGCGAGCAACAACCGGCTGGATCTGCTTGGGGAAACCCGGCTGGCCGCACTGCTTGCCAAGGGTGCCGTCAGCGACGCGGCGGTCATGCCAGCCACCACTGCGCTGGCGTGCGCGACCCTCAGCGGTGCTCACGCATTGGGGCTCGACCGCGAAATCGGTTCAATTGAAGTCGGCAAACAGGCAGATTTGACTGCCTTTGATCTAAATAGCCCCGAGGAGAGCCCCTGCTTCGAACCCGTTTCTCATCTGGTCTATGCTTCGGGACGCAGCGCTGTAAGTGATGTCTGGGTCGCGGGTCACCATGTTGTGCGCGCGCGACAAGTGGTCACGCAAGCAGGAGAAGACCTTTCAAGGGTCATCTTGGCCACAATTCCAGCGTGGCAGAATAGATGTCGGCAGTTTTTGAAGTAGCCGGCGGCCCGCAAACAGCATGATCGTTTGCGGCGCAAGTCGGGCGGCGGACGCTACGTTCCACGGCCCGGAGGGCGCATAAACCGGTGCAGGAATTCTGCGTACACGAGTGAGGAGAACCATGAAGAAAACCGCGAAGCTCGGTTTACTCATCGCGACCGCGATGGTGACCGCGTCCGGCGCCGCCTTTGCCCAAAGCAAAGACGTCGACGGGAGACCCAATGCCCCGGCGTATGTAATGGACGCGCGTGGCAATGTGGTGTTTGATCCATTTGGCCTGTGCTGGCGCACCCCTTGGTGGACGCCACAACTCGCCGGACAAGGTGGTCCGCAAGGTGCCGGCTGTCAGTGCGACAAGGCTGCGCTTGACAAATCGGTCTGCGAGCCGCCTCCGCCGCCGCCGCCGCCGCCACCGCCGCCGCCTGCTGCTCCGCCGGCGCCGCCACCGCCCCCGCCGCCGCCACCGCCACCGCCTGCTCCGACCAGCGAGAAGGTGACGTTCGCCGCCGACGCGCTGTTCGACTTCAACAAGTCAGTGCTGAAGCCCGAGGCGACCGCCAAGCTGGACGATCTCGTATCGAAACTGGCCGGCGTGAATCTTGAGGTGATCGTCGCGGTCGGACATACCGACTCGATCGGCTCGGATGCATACAACGACAAACTGTCGATGCGTCGCTCGGATGCGGTCAAGCAGTATCTGGTCAAGAAAGGGATCGAGGCCAATCGCATCTACACCGAAGGCAAAGGCGAGCGCCAGCCGGTCGCGGACAACAAGACCGACAGCGGCCGTGCGAAGAACCGTCGGGTGGAAATCGAGGTCGTTGGCACGCGGACAATCCGCCGCTAACGAAGTTTCCCCTCGCAAAACAAAAGCCCCGCGATGCGGGGCTTTTTTTCGTCACTGTGAAATGTCTATGGAACGCCGAGCGCGGACCGAATCGCTGTCGCCGCCGTGCTGTTGAAGCGATACTGAAAGTCAACGATGCGTGCACCGGCCCGGTACAGCTTGCCTGGCCGCACGCCGGGCGCACCTTTGGTGGGCTCGATGAAGGCGATCAACGCGGCCTCGCGCTCAACGCGTGTGACGCCCGTATCCAGCGGATCGACATTGGCGCCGAACGACAGCACGATCGCGCGCGTCCCGCCCACCATCCGCTCTTCCCAGGTGCCTTCGGCAACCGGCTGTTCGGACGCGCGCGCGCAGAACATGGTCCCGCTCTTGGCCCGAAACAGTTCCGTCTTGCCCTTGGTACCGACGCCGCGAAAGTGCAGCGCATAGGGCGTGGCGCCGTCGCGATCCTCGTAGGCGAGACAGAACGGCGTGTCCTTTGAGAAGTTCGCGACCATCTGCTTGACGTTTGCGGCGCCGGTGAAGGACTCGCGCCGCGGCAGCATCAGCACGTCGTCGGCAAAGCGCGCATCCGCGAGATAGGCAACCGCCCCGGCGGGGAATTTGGCACCCGCCGCTTTGGCGGCCTCCGGCCGCGTGTAGTTCTCTGCCGTGCGCAGGAAGTCGCCGATCTGCAGACCCGAGACGTCATAACCCTTGATCGACACCGCCATGCGCAGCGGATGCGTCGTGTTGTAGACAAGCTGAACGCTGCCATCGGTCGCGGGAATCGCGTAGGTCGGGTCCCCGATCGCCCTGCGCTCGCCATCGCGCACGAAGTTCTGAACGTCGATATTGGCGTTGAACGCGCTGATTCCGAGTTCAGTCGTCGATTCATTCAGCGGATAGCGATCGCCTTGCGGCTTGTCGCCGGCACGCAGATTGACCACGCGCGTGCCGGAAAAATAGAACAGGCCATCGCCCCGCAGTGCGTCGATCGATTTCAAGTCGAGCGGGCGCGCGCCATGCACGGGTTGCGCCTCCTCCGGCGCAACAAATCGCGCGGTTGCCGGCTGCGTTTGCGCCAGCGCGACCGGCGTTGACGCGACAAACAGCGCCGATACCAGCGCAGCAATCATTCGAAGTCTCATCATCGGGCTCCGTGCATTTGAGGTGCATTGAAATCTAAGCCAAGGCTTCGTCTGCGAACCCAGCCACACGTTGCCGAAGGTCCCCTGAAACGGCTAGTCCGGAGCGACTCGCTCGAACCCATGCGCATGCCCGGCGGACGAGCCGCAACGCGATTGAGCTGTGCCTACCCCGAACGCATGATGCGGCTAGTATCCGTTCATAAACCCTGTGGAATGCAACATGAGTGCCAATGTCGACGAAGCCGAGCTGCGCAAGTTCGGTGACCTTGCGCATCGATGGTGGGATCCCACCGGCACGATGCGGCCCCTGCACGAGATGAATCCGCTGCGGCTCGACTGGATCGACCGGATCGAGTCATTGGCAGGCAAGCGCGTGCTCGACGTCGGCTGTGGCGGTGGGATCCTCTCCGAGGCGATGGCCGCGCGTGGCGCGCAGGTCACCGGGATCGACCTGTCGGACAAGCCGCTGCAGATCGCCGAGCTGCACGCGCTGGAGAGCGGCGCGCGCGTCAACTACCAGAAGATCTCGGCCGAGGAGCTTGCGGCCAAGGCGCCGGCCAGCTTCGACGTCGTGACCTGCATGGAAATGCTGGAGCACGTGCCGGATCCAGCGCAGACGGTGCGCGCCTGCACGACACTGGCACGGCCCGGCGGCGCGGTGTTCTTCTCAACGATCAATCGCAATCCCAAGTCGTTTCTGTTCGCGATTGTCGGCGCCGAATACGTGCTGCGGCTGCTGCCACAAGGCACGCACGAGTATGCCAAGTTCATCCGGCCGAGCGAACTCGGTCAATTTGCACGCGAGGCCGGACTTGCGATCGTTGAGATCCTCGGCTTGAGCTACAACCCGCTGACGAAGCGCTTCGCCCTCGGCGGGGGCACCGACGTGAATTACCTGATGGCCTGCCGCAAATCGTGATTGCGCACGTCGAACTGGTGCTGTTCGATCTGGACGGCACGCTGGTGGACACCGCGCCCGACCTCGCGGCCGCTGCCAATCGCCAGCGCGCCGACCGCGGATTCGAGCCCTTGCCGCTGGAGCAGCTGCGTCCGATGGCGAGCCACGGCGCGCGCGGCTTGATCGGCCTTGCGCTCGGCCGCGCGCCGGGTGACGCCGACTACGAACCGCTGCGACAGCAGTTCCTCGACTACTACGAACAGGCGTTGTGCGTGCATTCGCGGCTGTTCAGTGGAATGGAATCGACGCTCGGCGCGCTTGAGCGGTCGGGCGTGCGCTGGGGCATCGTGACCAATAAGCTCGCGCGTTTCACCAAACCACTGGTCGAGCGGCTTGGGCTGCATGAACGCGCCGCGTGTGTGGTGAGCGGCGACACCACGCCGCACGCAAAACCGCACCCGGCGCCGCTGTTGCACGCGATGACACAGACGGGTGCAACGCCCGCAGCATCGATCTATGTCGGCGACGATCTGCGAGATATTCAGGCCGGCCGTGCCGCAGGAACCGCCACGGTGATTGCGGCCTATGGCTACCTTGGTGCTGATGCAGACATCAGCAGTTGGGGCGGCGATCACGTCATCGAACGGCCAGCCGACTTGTTGCGATTGGTGGGAGCGGACTGAGCCGCACGACCGACGTTTAGCAAACGACCGCATGCAGATCCCGCGCAAACTGATAGTCGCCGCGATGGTCTCGGCCGGCGTGCTGGCGCTTGTGATCGTGGGCCTTTGGCTGGGCGTTCCGGCAGCAGCGCGCTGGGGCATCGAGACGGTCGGTTCGCGCGAGATCGGCCGTGCGATACAGGTGGGCGAGATACGCTTCAATCCGTTCACGCTGAAGGCGACGCTCGCCAGGCTCAGCGTCGCCGGACTGCCGGGTGAGTCGGCGCCGCTGCTGGCGATCGAATCGCTGGAGGCAGATCTCTCGATCGCTTCGCTGCGCCAGCTTGCGCCGGTGATCAAAGCGCTGCACGCGCAGGGAGTGCGCGCGAATCTCATCCGCGTCGAAGAGAATCGCTTCAACTTCAGCGACATCGTTGATCGGATGCTGGCGCAGCCGGCCGGCCCTGAATCCGCCTCCTTTGCGTTGTACAACGTCGAGATCGACGATGCGGCGATTGCCCTTGACGATCGCGTGCTCAAGTCCAAACACACGCTCGACGCGATCAAGCTCGGGTTGCCGTTCATCTCGAGCCTGCCGGACGATGTTGAAGTCAAGGTACGCCCTTCATTTTCTGCGCAGCTCAACGGGCACCCAGTCGCCTTGACGGCGGAGACGCAGCCGTTCGACGCCGCCCTGCACACCAGTGTCGCGCTCAAGTTCTCGGGCATCGATCTGCCGCGCTACCTTGGCTACCTGCCGCTGCGGTTGAACTTCGATCTGCGCAGCGGTGCGCTCGACACCGACTTGCGGGTATTCTTTCGCCGCGCGGTACCGGCAACGAAAACCGATCCGGGGCACACCGCGCAGTTATCCCTGTCAGGCGCGCTGGCGGTTCGCGATTTCACCTTCGCCGAGCGCGGCGCAAGCAGCCCGCTTCTGTCCTGGCGAAGGCTCGATGTGGCCTTGGACGAAGTGGCGTTGCGGGAAGCCCACGCAAAGATCCGCGCGATCACGCTCGACGGTGCGCACGCAAATATCGTGCGCCGCGCGGACGGATCAATTGCCGGGGAGGCCGCACTCTCACAACCAATTGATCTTCCGGCCTCTCAAGAGGCGACCAACGCCAAGCCCGAAGCCGGCAAGCCTTTCACATTTGAACTGGGCGAGTTGAAGATCGCCGACGCCGCGGTGGATTTCAAGGACGACAGCGTTCGTTTCGCGCGACGCATCGCGCCAATTGCAGTCGAAGCGAAGGGGCTGTCAAATCGACCTGACGCACTGGCAAAAGTCGCGTCCACGCTGACCGCGGACGATCAGACGCAACTGCGGATCGAGGGCGACGTTGGCATTGCGCCACTCAGAGTCGCGCTTGCCGCCGAGATGTCGTCGCTGCCGCTCAAGAGCGCCCTGCCCTACCTGCACGCCTTCACGACCGCGCGCATCGACGGCACCATGGATGCCGGCGCAAGACTGCTGATCGACCAGTCCGATACCGGCGTCGCGATCAAGGTCGAAGACGCACACGCCGATGCGAAATCTCTGCGCGTGCGCGACAGCGCGGGCGGAACTGCCGCGCTCGATCTGACCCGGCTGACCTTGTCCGGTGGCGCAGTCGATGTCGCGCAGCGGACCGCTGTACTTGGCCAGATCAAGGGCGACGGCCTGCGTTTGATTGCGGCGCGACTTGCCGACGGCACGCTGGATTGGTCCCGCCTCATCGTCGCGCAGACGCCAACGCCGGCTGCGGGTTTGCCGTCGACACCATGGAAGGTCCGTGTCGGCGAAGCCCAACTGAACGGCGGCCGCATCATCGCGACCGATGAATCCGTTGCACCGGCGGCGCGCCTCGCCGTCGACAGTCTCAGCGTTTCCGTGCGCGACTACGCGATCGACGGTCATGAGCGCACCGCTCTGAATCTGCGCGCCCGCACCGGCGGCGGCACTGTCAGCTCACGCGGCTGGGTGCGCGTGACGCCCCTGGCGTCGAATCTTGATCTGGACATCGCCAACGTCGACGTCGGCGCCTTGCGGCCGTACCTGAAGCAGTTCGCCAACGCGGTTCTCACGACCGGCAGTGTGTGGACGAATGGCAAGCTCGCGCTCGAATCGGGCAAGGACCGCGGCGCATTGCGCGTCGCCTACGACGGCTCGGCTCGCGTGACGAATCTCGCGCTGCTCGATGGCGGCGGCGAAACCGAACTGGCGCGCTGGCAGGCACTCAACATCGATACGGTGAAGCTGCGCAGCGGCGAAACTGCGCCTGAGATCCAGTTGGGCACCGTGCAGCTTTCCGATTTTTATGCGCGCGTGATTCTCTCTGCGGAGGGTCGTCTCAATCTGGTGGACGTATTCAAGTCACCAGGCGCGCAAGACGAAACGACGCAAGGCGACCCCGCGACCCCCAAGACGCCGCCAGCGGCCGATGCGAACGCCCCACCGCCGATGCGGATCCGCATCGGCGGCATCGAACTCGCGCGCGGCAACGTTAACTTCACTGACAACTTCGTCAAGCCAAACTACACCGCCAACCTGACCGATCTCGGTGGAACGATCTCCGCGCTCGCGTCCGATGCTGTGAACCCGGCCGATGTTGCGATCCGTGGCCGCATCGACAGCGATGCGCCAGTCGAGATCACGGGCAAGGTCAATCCACTTGCGCCGAAGCTGTTTCTTGATATCGCGGCCAGCGCCAAGGGCGTGGAACTGCCGCGACTCACACCCTATTCTGTCAAGTACGCCGGCTACCCGATCCTCAAGGGCAAGCTGTCAATGGATGTCCACTACCACGTCGACGACCAGCAATTGAAGGCAGACAACCACCTCCTCCTCGATCAGCTCACCTTCGGCGATCGTGTTGAAAGTCCGACCGCGACCAAGCTGCCCGTGCTGTTCGCAGTGTCGCTGCTGAAGAACCGGCGCGGCGAGATCGACATCAATCTGCCGGTGTCCGGTTCGCTGAACGATCCGCAGTTTTCCATCGGCGGGATCATCGTCCGCGTGATCGTCAACCTGCTGGTCAAGGTCGTAACGGCGCCCTTCTCTCTGCTCGCGGCTGCGTTCGGCAGCGGCGAGGAGCTGGGCTACCTGGAATTTCCGCCCGGCAAGGCCGTGCCGACGGCAGCCGAAGCGAAGAAACTCGACACCTTGTCGAAAGCACTCAACGACCGCCCGAGTCTGCGGCTCGAAGTCACCGGCCGCGTCGATCCGGCTGCCGATACGGAACCCCTGCGCGCGTCCAAGCTCGACGCCAAACTGCGGGCGGCCAAGGTTCGCGACATCGTACGCGCGGGCGACAGCGTCGATCCGGCGACGGTCACCTTCAGCGAGACCGAGCGCCCCGCGCTGATCGCACGCGTCTACGCAGATGAAAAGATCCCGGACAAGCCGCGCAACGTGATCGGCATCGCCAAGACCATACCGGTCGCCGAGATGGAAAAACTGATTCTGTCGACGATCAGCGTCGGGGATGAAGACCTGCGCAAACTCGCCAACGACCGCGCTGCCACGGTGCGCGATCAGCTCGAGGCGCAGGGCAAGGTGCCGCGCGAACGAATGTTCCTGGTAACGCCGAAACTGAACGCGGAAGGAATCCAGGACAAGGGCCGGCCGTCGCGGGTCGATTTTTCGTTGAAATGATTCGGTGCACGATTTGCCCGCCGCGCACGGCGTTGGCATCGGCTACGCTCGCGGCTTTCGCGGATGCCGTGCGCGAGGCGCTCGTGGACGATGTGCGTGCTGCGCTCGCTTTCTGACCCTGTACAAAGGACCTGGCGATGCTGCTGTGTCAGATCAGCGATCCCCACATCGTCGAGGAAGGTACGCTCGCCTATGGGCGGATCGACACTCCGGGCATGCTGGAGCGATGCGTTCGCAAGATCCTCGAACTGCCGCGGCGGCCTGACGCGCTGATTGCCACCGGCGATTTGACGGAGCATGCCACGGTCACCGAGTACGGGTTTCTCGGCGAAATCCTCGCGCCACTGCAGATGCCGATATTCCTCGCCGTCGGCAACCACGACGAGCGCGCGGCGCTGCAGGCGGCGTTTCCCCATGACTCGCATCTGCGCGGCGACGACGGGTTCGTCCAGTACGTGATCGACGATTTCGCCGTGCGTCTCGTCGTGCTCGACACGGTCGTTCCGAATCAAGAGGGCGGCGAGTTGTGCGAGCGGCGCTTGCGGTGGCTCGACCGCACGCTTGCGGCATCCGATCGACCCACCATCGTCGCGCAGCATCACCCGCCCTTCGTCACTGGCCTGAGCTACATGGACGAGAGGAGTCTTGCCAAACCGGCCGCAGAGGCCGCGGTAATCGCCAAGCACCCGCACGTCGAGCGCGTGATCAGCGGCCACTACCACCGCAACATGCAAGCGCGCTTCGCCGGGACGGTCGCAACGGCGTGCCCCAGCACCGCGCACCAACTGCTGCTCGACCTGGTGCCGGGCGCCGACATCCGCTTCACCTACGAGCCATCGAGCTTTCATCTGCATTTCTGGAATGGCTCGGAGGTCATCACTCATACCGGGGTGGTCGGTGACTTTCCCGTGTGGGGCACGAGCGATTGACCCGCCGATTATTCTGCTTCC
>Ga0209464_10000610_pt1 | contig 11475 bp, 9 predicted proteins | sample DOMMetBare1Fresh_2_FD_187473 | JGI IMG/M metagenome (GOLD analysis project Ga0209464, IMG submission 187473) | Wetland sediment microbial communities from St. Louis River estuary, USA, under dissolved organic matter induced mercury methylation -... | ecosystem: Environmental > Aquatic >... | reverse complement strand
CCAAAAAACCTTATTCTTGACTATGATTTATTATCAATGTCACACTTAGCCATCAATCAAATAAATGTTGTGATATTTTTTCGGGCCAAAATAATTTTGAGATATTTGTTTTTTCCACATTTTATACTGATTTTTAAAAATTGAAAAAGATCAGAAAAAAAAGACCTGAAAGCGAATCCAAATCTAATTTTTTGCGATGATTGATTATTCAAACCTTGACCTGCTAAATGGAATCCTTAGAAATGATACGATTGTATTGCAATACATTTATAAGAATTTCTATTCCAAGATTAATTTTTTCATCAAAAAAAATAACGGAGATGATGATGATGCCAACGATATCTTTCAGGAAGCCATTATTATAATTTACCGAAAATTAAAAGCCAACGATTTAGTTCTGGATTGTACATTTGAAACATACTTATATTCAGTTTGCCGTTTCCTTTGGCTTAAACATCTGGAAAAAAGAAAGCTGGAAAAAGAAAAAATCAAAGACAACCACGAGTATAACGATGACATTTATGATGATGGATTAGAAAAAGTGGTTGATTTGAACGATCGGTACAAATTATACCAGAAACATTTTACCAATCTCGGAAAAGATTGCCAGAAAATTCTTCAATTATACTTCGACAAGGTTTCGCTAAAAAGTATAGCCCAAATCATGGGTTTTAAAAGCGAAAAATATGCTAAAAAACGGAAGTTTAAATGCAAGGAATATCTGATCAAAAGCATCAAACAGGACCTTGAATACAAGAAAATTTTGAGTGGTGATTAATTTGTTTTGATGCAACTATTATTTATGTGATCTTCTTCTATACCAATCTCCGGCAAGGAAAAGACCTATCAATATTAAAATCAAAACTAAATACTTGCTTTTTCCACTTTTAAGCGGTTCAGGATTCCCAATATTGACGTAACCCAACCAATAATGTGGATGTGAAGTTAGTGGATCTGATGACTCCAGATGATTCAATTTTGCCATTCGCATTGCAACATCCTTCTTCTTTCCCTGAGACAAATAATAATAAAAGTCATTCATGATTTTTACTCCTGATTTATCTTCCACCTGCCACAAAGTCATTACAATGGAAGGGCAACCGGCATAAATAAAAGCCCGGGCCATACTCATAACACCTTCGCCTTTTTGCAGCATCCCGGTACCAGTTTCACAGGCACTTAAAACTGCGAGACGTGCATTTAGCTTCATGTTATAAATTTCATAGGTATTCAAGAATCCATCATCTTTTGAGTTTTGGTCCGGAATTGAAAAGACCAGTTTTGAAAACATGGGTAAACTATCATTTATAATAGTATGCATAGCCAGATGCAAGATGTCATAGTCTGACGCTTTTTCCTTGAATACATACTCCTGTGCAAATTGATCTAAAAATGAATTGGTTTTGAAATACCTTGAGATACCATTCACTTCATCTTTTACTCCCGGAATTTCATTCAGTTTTTTCTTGAGAGAAGTTTCAGGATCGATATAGACTTTATCCGGATTATAATATGGAGAAAAGGCCAGTAAGCTTTTAGAACTGCTTTTTTCATTCTCTGAAAAATTATATAAATGAGTTGCTGAATAACTATAGTTTATTGCATAGTCACGCACCAGATATTTTAAATTAATAAAATTCATTGTCGTAGTATCAGGTTTTTCAGAAAGCAAGGCATCAAACGGAATATATGCAAGTTTGTCGTGTGGAATTACAGTCAGATCTTTTCCATAAATCGTTTGTGCAACAGGTTTTATAAGCTTTTCAAATAAATTATAGCCTGAAATTGAATATTCTACATAATCCTTCTTCTTTGTAAAAAGGTAATTGGGATTTACCAAAAAATCACGGACAATTTGAATATCATTTGTAAAAGTCGAATCAAAACTATCCATACTCATACTTGCAGAATCTTTGGTAATTACAAATCGAAACAAATCTCCAACATTTTGATCTTTATCGGGTTCTTTCATATAAAACTCAAGCAAGGCTTCACGTTTACTGAGTTTCGATTGTATTTCCCGAATGCCGACTACCTTATTTTCATATTTAAAGGTGTAGTATCTGGGATATAATTTCTCAAAGGAGTCTATCAGTTTATTGTATTCTTCGTTTAACTTAAAAATCTTAGCCGTAAACAAAGTCACTTTTTGTGAATCGGGTTTCAACGCATGGTTTTCCTCAAATAGCATTGATGTATAATTTGCAATATTGCCTTTTAAGTTGTTTTCAGTATTCAACAAAGAATCAGGTATTCCACCAAACTCTTTAGCTTTCATATCTTTGACTGATGCCAGCAAATTTGATGATTTGCTTCTTTCTGAAAACTCAAAAGCGGTTTCAATGTATTCGCGTTTTTTGGTCTGGTTATATAACTTGTAACTAATTTTAACAGCATCAGAGAAAGTCGATTCCTGATTCCGCGCTAAAAAGAATTTACTTTCTTCATTCTCATAACCAATCTGCAAACGATGAATAAGTTGAATAGCTTTATCCAGCGAATTTAAGCTGGCATTAAGATAGTTGACTGTGTTCTTGTAATCAAATTCTGACAAATAAATATCAGCCAGTTTCTCCATGGCCAAGGCCTTTTTCTTGAGCTTTTCAACAAGTTGCATTTCGGAGATTACATTTTTTAAAGGTGGATCAACAAATGGATCCTGAATTTCAAATGAATCGACCAAAGAAGCAATTGAACTTTGATAATATTGTATGGCAAGTTTTAAATTCTTTTTTCGTTGCGATTGAAAATCATCTAATTGTTGAGCTTTCGAATTTTTTAGGTAATAATAATCGCCAAAATTCGATTCTACTTCAGCATAAACGACTCCCTTTTTTCCATAAAATTGCATCGCAATTGATTTAGCTTTCGATGAAAAAACAAGAGCCTGATCAAATTTCTGCTGTGAAATTAACAATGAAGAATAGGACAAATATTCAGTAGCCAATTCAACATTTGATTCACTGTATAATTCATTCCAGGATTGAATAGATTGTATATAGTATTTCTCAGCCAGGTCAAGTTTATTTTCGTTTCTGTAGGCCTGGGCAATTATATCGTAAATTCTGGGTTTTAAACGGGGGATAATTGAATTTATGTTGGCGTTGGCAAATTTGATAACTTCTTTATTATAACCTAATTTGAGTTGAGTTTCAACAAAATTATAGTTAGTTACCTGCAATGTTTCATTAAGTTTTAAACTATCCTTTTTCAATAGTCTAATCGCATTCTTCTGGAACTGTAAAGCTTGATTAAAATCTCCTTTTAAGCTATATATTATTCCTAAATTTGAATAAACGGCTCCAAGTGAAGGCGACTCATCTCCATAATGATTGATTATGATTTTCTCTGCAACTTCATAGGCATCAATTGCACTTTCAAAATTTTGGAGGTTTTTAAATTGAATTCCCATATTAATTAATGGGGGAGTCAACCGAATACTATTTACTCCATATACCCTTTTGCGAATCTGGTATAAACTATCAAGCTTGGCTAACGCAGCTTCATAATCACCAAGTCTTCCCAATCTAACCCCCTCCCGTTGAAGCTTCTCAGAAGCTAAACTATCCTTCAAGGAGATTTTTGAGTATTGAGAAAAACCAACTAAAGAAGAAAAAAGAATAAAGAATAAGAAAAAAAAATATTTTATCATTAATTAGAATTTCATCACACAATAAATCAATGCCTTACAAATAACAACAAATAATTTTCTAATTTTTCTAAAAATGGGGGTTACCTTTTATCCTTTTCCGGAATAAAACATCGAACAAGAATAATTAAGGAACCAGTATTAATCATTAAACTCAAAAGTAATGAAAACTTTATTTGCGAACAACGAAACCAAAAATTTTGATTCTTTCTCTTTCGACGTATTAACTGCTGAAGAACTTTCTTTGGTAAAAGGTGGCAAATCTGAAGACGTTTACGTTGATCTAAACTAAGATCCCCTTCATTTTTATTTTATTTCTGAAAAACCGGCTTTTATCCGGATCGGATTTATACGTCAAACAAAAAAATATTTTGTAGCCTCTACGGCACTATAACACATTAACATCCAATAAGATGATACGCAAATCAGAATATTTCGAACTTACTGAAAAATACCTGGACGCTGAAATGTCCGAGGCTGAAGTAAGCAATTTCGAAGCTCAAATGGAAATCAATTCTGAGCTGGCCGATGAGCTGAGCCTTCATCTGGATGTAAAACAAGCCCTTGCAGAAAACGACATTATCAATCTGCGGGAAAAACTGAACAAAATCGTTCAAAATCAAGCTGAAAAGGAAATGATTGGCATTTTTAACTCATTCAATTTTGGGTTATCCGAAGAATTCTCTTCGCACAAAAATCTTGGTATTCAACCAACTACCGACTTACAAAACATTACCCAGTCATTCCCGAAAATCCATCTTTATCAGCAACAGATTGCCAGTAAAGAAAACATTCACCAGTTCTACAAAGAGCAACTCAATTCTGATTCAATTCCCGAGGATGAATCCTTCACTCCTTACGAAGAAGATCTTTTTATTGAAATCCAAAACGCATTGGAAGAGAGCGACATACTGGATATCAGAGCTAATTTAAAACAGATTGCCCAGAATATGCCGGCACATACCTATTCCGTTGAAGAAATAGACAGCTATGTGTATAATCAAATGGAATCTGAACTCAGGAGCCAATTCGAAAATGAATTAAGTGTTAATGCCGCTCTGGCTAACGATGTACAGATTATCAGGGACTTAGATCTGGCCTGTGAAGAAACAGACATAATGAATCTAAGAGCCTCGTTAAATAAAATTCAAAAAACTGAATTCCAGTCAAGTTCCAGGATTGAAGAAATTGAAGGGTATATCTACAACGAGCTCTCTGAAGAAGAAATGGCTTCGTTTGAGGCTGAATTAAGCTCAAATAAAACCCTTTCAGATGAGATCGAATTAATACGGAACATCGACTTGGCGCTGAAAGAAAGTGAAGTTATACAGCTGAGAAACAACCTTCAAAGCATTGCCGCTAAAATTGCCTCCGAAAAACAAACAGAACTGTCGTTTATTAGCCGGTTCAAGGCAAGAAAAGTAATCCTTTCTTCGGTTGCAGCCTCACTCATCCTTTTGCTCGGAATTACAGGACTTCTGACCAGACACGCTTCTCAGGACAAATTATACCAAAAATTCTATGCCACATACCCGATCTCAGGCATAAATCGTTCAGCAAACGAATCTGCTGATCAGACTCTTGCCAATGGATTGCAAAAGTATAATAACCAGGACTATAAAACGGCCATTAATCTCTTCCGGGAAGTTACTTCCAGGAATCAGAACAATCCGGTTGCACATTTCTATACTGCAGCTGCACTCCAGGAAACAGGAGAATATCAAAATGCAATCGATGAATACCAAATGGTAGTTGTAAATAAGGACAACCTTCTTGTAGAACAGGCCCAATGGTACATCGGATTATGCTACCTGCAAACTAATGAAAACAAAAAAGCACACAAACAATTTAAGAAAATAGCTGAAAATCAAGGATTTTACCAGCTAAAAGCTCAGGCAATCCTTCGCAAAATAAGTTACTCTGAAGATTAAAAAATAGGTAATCGTTCGCAATTCTTGTTCAACTTGTTCGCAATATTTGTTCCAACATAAGTTTTAAAGATTAATACTGGTTCCTTAATTATCAACCGTTCTAAAAAAAATAATGTTGTTCGCCACGGAAAAGGCTTTCGATTAATACTTGTTCCTTAATTGTTCATGTTCAAACCAGGTATTTCTTCGATTTCTTTATCCGAGTTAAATAATAGTTCAAAAAAATATTGAAAGTTCGCACAGGTCTTGGTTGCCGGTTAATACTTGTTCCTTAATTGTTCATGTTCAACCCAAGTATTTTCCTAACCATTCCGGTTTAGAAAGTTTTTTATTTCACATATAATCCATTAGCAAAGCTCGATAACTATCGGGCTATAATTGTTTATGGACTAGACTAATTTTATGTATTTGTTTTAGATATAAGATTCATCATTTGATATCTCTTTTTTCAAATCAGAAAATTACGAATTCAGTTGGTATATTCTGTTCTGATTTTTCTATATTTACGACAACCTAACAAAACGAAAAACTATGGGCACTTCCATATTTCAAATTCCGAATCTCTTTTTCGTCTTCCTTAAACTGTTTAAACGTATCTCAATTAAAATAAACCACATTTAACGATTAACCAACAAAAATCTAGCTTATGGAAAATGTAAATCAAAAAAGACTCTTCATTGGTGCTTGCCTTGCATTACTTGTAACGGCCCTTACTTTTGCAATTAGGGCAAAAATTACTAGTGTTTTTATTGACACTTATGGATTGGAAAGTGAAAGTGTGGGACGTGCAATGGCACCTGCATTTTGGGGATTTGCCGTAGCCATGTTTGCCGGTGGATATTTTATCGATATCGTTAAAACCAAAACCGTTATCTGGATGGCTTTTGGAATGCATTTTATTGGTATTGTTTTGTTACTATTAGCAAAAGACTATACCTCATTGTTTATTGCAAATGTTTTCATGGGTTTGGGAAATGGTAGTGTTGAGGCAGCTTGTAACCCGCTTGTAACATCACTCTTTCCAAATAACAAAACTAAAATGCTCAATCGTTTTCATGTTTGGTTCCCCGGAGGAATTGTAATAGGAAGTTTAGCTGCTGCCCTTGTCATGGATCAGTTAAATTTACCCTGGCAAATTCTTGTTAGCTTGTTATTTATCCCTCTTGTAATTTATGGTTTCTTATTTTTCGGACAGAAAATACCTGAAACAGAACGTGTAGCAAGTGGCGTTTCATATAAGGAGATGATGCGTAATATTGGTGCGCCAATTACAATTACTTTGACGGTTATTTTTATGATTTTAGTAGCTAATAATGCTAGCATCTCAAATGCAGTTACCTCTAATTATTTAACTCCACTGATCATTCTTGGCGTTATTACTCTAGCAATAATTATCGAAGGAAGATTGGTAAATAAAATCACACTTCTATTTCCATTAATTTTTGGATGCATGCTATTAACTGCATCTACAGAATTAGGAACCACCTCGTGGATTGAAAAACTTCTTGCAAACAAAGAAATACATCCGATGATTATTTTGGCTGTTGTAACTGGTCTTATGGCCGTAGGAAGGTTTTTTGCCGGTGGCCTTGTCCATCGTTTAAATCCAATTGGTGTGCTTATAGGTTCAGCCATTTTTTCTTTTGCAGGATTGCTATTGCTAAGTATTTCCACAGGAGTTGTAATGACAGTTGCTTCGGCAGCAGTATTTGCCATAGGGGTTTGTTATTTCTGGCCAACTATGATTGGAGTAGCTTCAGAATATACACCAAAATCAGGAGCGCTTGGAATGTCGATTTTAGGCGGAGGAGGCTTTGTTGCAACTGCAATGGTTTTGCCTATTATGGGAAAATCTATTGCAGATGCAGGACCAATCGCAACAATAAAAAGTATGTCGGTACTGCCTGCAATACTGATTTTTGCATTTATTTTTCTTTACTTGATTATAAAAGCAAGAGTCAAAAAAAATCAGGCATAGAAAATTTCACAATTTTATTAATCACAAAAAAGGATGTTGTAAAAAGCATCCTTTTTTCATTCAATAAGATTTCTTTCACATTTTAATTACTGAATCAAACAAACATCTGTGAGATTATGGATAATTGAGTAATTTCGCATGATTTCAATTCAAAATAAATCCAATTTTTAAGTAATGAAACCAACCCTTTTAATTCTTGCTGCCGGTATGGGCAGTCGTTTTGGTGGGCTCAAGCAAGTTGAACCTGTTGGCCCAAACGGAGAAACGATTTTGGAATACTCAATATTTGATGCCATACGTGCAGGATTCGGCAAAGTAGTTTTTGTTATTCGCGAAAGTTTTGCTGCTGATTTTAAAGATCGGTTTGAGTCCAAATTGAAAGGCAAAATAGAAATTGAGTACGTATATCAGGAAATTCACAAACTACCTGATGGATTTGTTTTACCTGAAGGTCGAGAAAAACCCTGGGGAACCGGTCATGCGATATTAATGGCTAAAGAAGTTATTAACGAACCCTTTGCAGCAATTAATGCCGATGATTTTTATGGGGCAGAAGCTTACAAAGTAATCGCTGAATACCTGCGAAATCTGACAGATCCGCAAAAATATGCTATGGTTGGATATCAACTTAACAACACACTTTCCGATTTTGGTTCTGTATCGAGAGGAATCTGCGTTACAAATTCGAACCAACAATTGACTAAAATCACAGAAACGCATAAAATCAGGCAGGAGAATCAGAAAATTCTTTGCGAATCAGAGACAGGAGAAACGATAGAATTAACTGGGAAGGAAGCTGTTTCAATGAATTTCTGGGGTTTTCACCCTTCACTTTTCGTGAACATCGAAAATCAATTCATTGAGTTTTTAAAGAGCAATATCCATCTGCCAAAATCAGAGTTTTACATTCCTTTTATTGTATTCGAAATGATTTTAAATGGACAGGCCAGCGTGGATGTTTTGAATGCAGATTCACCTTGGTTTGGAGTAACTTATCAGGAAGACAAGCCTTTTGTAATTGAGCAGATACAAAAACTAACAAACCAGGGAGTTTATCCAGCTAAACTATGGTAATTCTCAATATTCAGGCACAATTGGAATACAAACTATTTGTGCCTGAATAAGGAATTAAACTACTTTTCCATATAAATCGAACTCATCAGAACCAGTAATTTCTACAGAATAAAACTGGCCTTTCTTCAATTGAACTTCTTTTTTGATCAGTACTTCACCATCTACTTCAGGAGAATCAAATTCAGAGCGTCCAACAAAAAACTCATCGTCTTCGCGATCAATTATTACTTTTAATGTGAGTCCTACTTTCGCCTCATTTAGCTGCGATGAAATGATCTGCTGAATGCCCATCAACTCTTCCTGACGAGCCTGTTTTACTTCCTCCGGAACATCATCTGAATATTTCTGATATCCATAAGTTCCTTCTTCATGAGAATAAGTAAAAGCTCCTAAACGGTCAAATTTATGCCTGGAAATAAATCCTTTCAATTGTTCAAAATCTTCATCCGTTTCTCCTGGATGTCCAACTAACATGGTAGTACGGATGGCAATGCCAGGAACCTCAGTCTTAATCTTTTGAAGCAATGTTTCTGTTTCTTCAGTTGTAACATGCCTGAGCATTTTCTTCAGCACATTGTTGGAACTATGCTGAAGTGGAATATCGATGTATTTGCAGAGTTTGGGAACTGTTTTAAACAAGGGAAGAATATCCATTGGGAATTTGGTTGGATACAGATAATGAAGCCGAATCCATTCAATTCCATCGATCTCAGAAATTTTCTGAATAAGTTCTGCCAACATTCCCTTTCCGTAGAGATCAATTCCGTAATATGACAAATCCTGTGCAATCAGCAATATTTCTTTTACTCCGCTCTTTGCCAGGTATCTGGCTTCCTTCACCAAATCTTCCATCGATTTGGATTTGTGCTTTCCAGTCATGCCTGGGATAGCACAAAAAGCACAAACCCGGTTACAACCTTCTGAAATTTTCAGATATGCAAAATGAGAAGGAGTGGTAATTTTTCTTTCATAAATAAATTCAGGACGATACGTTGCTTTCAGCTCACTGACCACAGCTTTCATATCAAATTTTCCAAAAAACCGGTCCACTTCCGGAACCTCTTTCTCTAAATCCAGTTTGTAGCGTTCTGACAAACAGCCCATCACATACAATTTCTCGATTTCGCCACGACCTTTGGCTCCAACAAATCCCAAAATGGTGTTGACCGATTCTTCCTTTGCATCGTGAATAAAACCACAGGTATTAATCACAACAATATCCGAATCTTTATCATTCGAATCATGTACCACATCAAAGCCGTCCATTGAAAGTTGATTGAGCAAAACCTCCGAATCAACCAGATTTTTTGAGCAACCCAAGGTCACCACATTTATTTTTTGCTTCTTCATCTCTGATTTTTAAAACCACATAGGCACATAGTTCACATAGAAATATTTTAAACTATGCGGTCTATGTGCCTATCTGGTTAATTTACATTATTCTATCTCAGATCTTCGTATCCCAAAACTTGAAACCTGGAACTTGAAACTTGAAACTAACTGAACAGCGACTCTACAAATTCTTTTCTTCTGAAAATCTGCAAATCGTCCATCTTCTCTCCTATTCCTATGTATTTTACCGGAATTTTAAACTGGTCTGAAATTCCTATAACAACTCCACCTTTTGCAGTTCCATCAAGCTTGGTAAGCGCCAAAGCTGTAACCTCGGTTGCTTTTGTGAATTGTTTAGCCTGTTCAAAGGCATTTTGTCCGGTAGAACCATCCAGGATAAGCAGAACCTCATGTGGAGAATCAGGAACAACCTTTTTCATGACTGTTTTGATTTTACTCAGCTCATTCATCAGGTTGATTTTATTATGCAACCGACCGGCAGTATCAATAATGACCACATCGGCTCCCTGAGCCTTGGCTGATGAAAGTGTATCAAATGCCACTGAAGCAGGATCGGCACCCATGCCTTGTTTTACCAAAGGAACCTGAACGCGGTCGGCCCAAATCTGAAGCTGATCGATAGCAGCTGCCCTAAAAGTATCGGCAGCACCCAATACCACTTTTTTACCTGCAGCCTTAAAATTATAAGCCAGTTTACCAATGGTGGTAGTTTTTCCGACACCATTCACTCCAACAACCATAATTACATAGGGATCATTACTTTCCGGAAGGTCAAAATCAGCAATATCGTTACTGTTATTTTCTTCAAGCAAAGCAGTTATTTCTTCTTTGAGCATCGAATTCAATTCAGCTGTCCCCATGTACTTATCAGCCGAAACGCGTTTTTCAATGCGTTCAATAATTTTCAATGTTGTATCGACTCCCACATCCGACGAAATCAGGATTTCTTCGAGATTATCCAAGACTTCATCATCAACCTTTGATTTACCAATGATGGCGCGTCCAATCTTTGCAAAAACACTTTCCTTTGTTTTTGCAAGCCCCTGATCAAGGCTTTCTTTTTTCTTGCTGTTAAAAATTCCGAAAATACCCATAATCACCTAATTTAAAGTGCTGCAATATAGTGATATTACCAATCTCAAATACGAATAAAAAAAGCCTTCACCATGGATGAAAGCTTTTTTCTATAGAGAAATTTGGATCTATTTCTTAAAATATTCCTTTACATCGTCATTCAGAATAATTTCTTCCTGAAAAATGTATGCACCGGTTTTTTCGGATTTCACCATTCTGACCACTTTTGCGTGACCTTTACCGGCACCTTTTTGTAATGATGCAACTACTTTCTTTGCCATACTATTTTATTATTTAATTTCGCGGTGTACAGTAACTCGCTTTAAATTAGCGTTGTATTTCTTTTTTTCCAAACGTTCAGGAGTATTTTTCCTGTTTTTGGTGGTGATGTACCGTGAAGTTCCGGGAACCCCACT
>Ga0209464_10000609_pt1 | contig 11476 bp, 3 predicted proteins | sample DOMMetBare1Fresh_2_FD_187473 | JGI IMG/M metagenome (GOLD analysis project Ga0209464, IMG submission 187473) | Wetland sediment microbial communities from St. Louis River estuary, USA, under dissolved organic matter induced mercury methylation -... | ecosystem: Environmental > Aquatic >... | reverse complement strand
ATCCTGAATCTTGTGCAGCAGGATTTCTGATGTCTCGCTGTTTTTGTGCAGGAAGTTGTCGAGCTCTTTTTTGAGGAAGTCACCGATGAACTTACTCACCGTCGGGCCGTCCGGACCAATGTCCCGCGAGCCGAGCTTGGTTTTGGTCTGTGATTCGAAGACCGGCTCTTCGACTTTGATGCTGATAGCGGCTACCAGTCCGTTGCGGATGTCGCCGTATTCGAAGCCTTTGTTGTAATATTCTTTGATGGTGCGGGATACCGCCTCCTTGAACGCCGACAGGTGAGTACCTCCCTGCGTGGTGTGCTGACCGTTGACGAAGGAGTAATACTCCTCTCCGTTTTGGTTGGCGTGGGTGATTACGACCTCGATGTCTTCTCCTTTCAGGTGAATGATGGGGTACAACGGTTCGGAGGTCATGTATTCGTTCAGCAAATCGACCAATCCGTTTTTGGAGAAGAAGCGTTTGCCGTTATAGACGATGGTCAGCCCGGAGTTGAGGAAGACGTAGTTTTTCAACAACCCTTCTACGTAATCGTCTTTGTATTTAAAGTCTTTGAAAATGGTATTGTCCGGCTCAAACTCGATGTAGGTACCGTTGCCTTCGGTGGTTGAAGCCAATGGGAATTCTTCCACGATCTGCCCGGCCGTATAGACTACGCTTTTGATTTCGCCTTCGCGGTGACTGCTGATGAAGAACCGGGAGGAAAGGGCATTCACCGCCTTGATACCCACACCATTCAGACCTACCGATTTCTTAAACGCTTTGGAGTCGTATTTTGCACCGGTGTTCATCTTGGAGGATACATCCACCACTTTCCCGAGGGGGATACCGCGCCCGAAGTCGCGTACTTTGACAATGCCGTCAGCGATCTGCACATCGATGGTTTTTCCGTTACCCATCATGAATTCATCCACCGAGTTGTCGAGCACCTCTTTCAACAATACGTAAATACCGTCGTCAGAATAAGTACCGTCACCCAGCTTTCCGATATACATCCCCGGACGGCGACGGATGTGCTCCTGCCAGTCGAGGGTCTTAATATCATCTTCAATATATTCGGTTTGAGGCTTGTTGAGAATTTCGTCCATAAAATGTAGCGCTTTAATCACGCAAAGATAAGAAAAATATCAACTGATAATTAAGGAAAAAAGGGGAGGAAAACGGACGTGGAGAGGAGCTTCGTAATTAGGATTTACTAATGTGTTATGATTTGCGGAATAAGACCCGTAATGGACGCTTTTTTCGTCGGGAAAATCGCTGTTTTTGCCAGCATTCTTCCCAATTGTGTCAGGTCCATTCCCTATTGTATCAACCCGATACCCAAGATCTGAGATAACAAGAAATGTAGCTTAGTTACCGCCCCTTTCTCAATGAGCGAAAGGGGCGGGTACGCACTCGAAAGTCTCGCTCATAGAGAGACTTTCGATAGAAATCCGCCTCAGATATAGTTCTCGCACAATCTCAAAGAGCTAAGACACAATTCCCAATGAATAAGATGAAGTGCCCATGACCTGAGAAAATAATTCTAAGACCTGAAAATACATTTCTAAGAGCTAAGAATCTATTTCTAAAACCAGGGGAATTATTTCCAAGACCTGAGATGCAATTTCCAAGACTTGAGAATACATATCTAAGAGATAAGAAATGATTTCTAAGACGAGGAAATTTATTTTCAAGACCTAAGATGAGAGTTCCAAGACCTGAGGGTATATTTCCAAGAGGTGTAAAATGATATCTAAGACCAAAAAACTATTTCTAACGACTGAGAATATATTTCTAAGACCTAAGATGTGATTTCTAAAACGTGAGAATACATTTTTGATTTACCTCATCTAAATACAGAATTGAAGTTCCGTTCATATGTCTTATAGCGCCCTAATAGTAGTTTGGTCTTGCCGGATTGAGAGATCCGCATCAAGTGTGGGATGACAACATCAATATTCGTTCATTGATCAGAGGTTGATTCAATAAAAAAACGCGAACCTTTCGGTCCGCGTTTTCATAACAGATGTTGCTAATCCATCTTATTATATTGGCAAATTATTTCAGGTCTTTGATAAAGGCACGACGGCGTTTGTGGTTTTCATATTTGAAATATTCCCACTGCGACTGTACTTTCTCGTTTTCGTCCAGTTCCGGATTACTTTCGGCATATACCACACCGGCTTGCTGGAAGTGAGGGATCAGGTCGTAGAACATCAGGGCATTTACCCCTTTGCTTTGGTAATCGGGACGCACGGCTATCAACAACAGGTCCACTACCGGGTTTTTCGTTTTTAATGCTTTGAGCAGGTGGATAAAGCCGAATGGGAAAAGATTTCCCTGAGCTTTTTGTAATGCTTTCGATAGCGAAGGCATCGCCACACCCATTCCTACCAGATCATCGTTTTCATCCACGATCAGGGTGAGGAATTCCAGCTTCAGCATCGAGATATATAGACCGATGTAATAGTCGATCTGCTTTTGGGTAAGCGGAGTAAAACCGTAGAGGTGCCCGTAGGAACCGTTGACCAATTCGAATAACTTTTGACCGTAACCTTCTTTGATCAGTTTTTTGGTGCTGGTATGTTTCAGTATTCTGAGGTTGTATTTTTTCATCACAATCTCAGAGATACGTTTATGCTTTTCGGGGATGGCGTCAGGGATGTAGATTTTGAATTCCACCCAGTCGTTGTCTTTTCTGTACCCCAACTTCTCGACGTGTTGAGGATAATAAGGGTAGTTGTAGATGGTAGCCATGGTACCCAGTTGGTCATATCCTTCGATCAGCATGCCTTCCTGGTCCATATCTGTAAAACCCAGGGGACCATGGATGTGTTCCATCCCTTTGGATTTCACCCACTCTTCAGCGGCCTTCAACAGGGCTGCCGAAACCTCTTCATCGTCAATGTAATCGATGAAACCGAAGCGGCCGTTTTTTTCCTTCCAGACTTCATTGGCACGATGGTTGACCATTGCGGCGATACGTCCTACGACTTTTCCCTCTTTGTAGGCCAGGAAACATTGTACTTCACAGAATTCGAATGCCGGATTCTTTTTCGGGTCAAGCGTTCCCATTTCATCCATATACAATGGAGGAATGGCATACTGATTATCTTTATAGAGGTCAATTCTGAATTTAACGAACTGCTTGAGTTCCTTTTTTCCACTTACGGGACGAATAGTTACTGCCATAGATTTCAAAGTTGGAGCGCAAAGATAGAGCTTTTTTGCGAAAGTCGTGACGATTGTGTTTTTTAGGAGCAATGAGAGCGGTTGTTTGTATTCAGGCAGAATAAATAGGGACGAATGCAATAGAGATTCTTCTCAAGAGGAAATCCGTTTTGAGAGATTTTATCCGGTCAACTGGTTGCAATCCCGATTGAATGAAAAACAAAAGCGACCTCAGTTCTCATGCTGAAGCCGCTTTGCTAAATATATAATGAAGTGGTTGTCTGGTGTTATATTGCTTTCATCTCTTCGACCGAGAAGTCTTCAAAGTGAGGAATCACTTTAGATACTTTATCCCGAATCAGTTCGGCCGGATTGGTAGTAGCCAGTCCGATTACAGTCATACCGGCATCAGTGCCTGCCTGAATACCGGACAGAGCGTCTTCAAAGACGTAACAGTTCTCCGGATCGATGCCGAGATCCTTAGCTGCCAGCAGGTAACACATAGGGTGAGGTTTGCCTTGTGTGATGCGGTTGGCCGAAACGATGGTGTCAAATATCTTGTCAAAACCGGCTCTTTGGGTAAATACAGTCGAGAGTTTCTCGTCGTCGGAACTGGTCACCATGCCCACTTTGATGTTGTTTTCTTTCAGCTTCTCAATAAACTTCATCGCCCCCGGTATATCCGAGTAGGTCATATTTTTCTCAAAATCGAGCAGCGATTGTTTGATCACATCATGTTCGGTTTCCGGCAGGTGCGAAAAGTAGTTGCTAAGAATTGAAACGAGTGTGGTTCCCTTGATTTTCTTCTCAAATTTCTCAATGCCCAGATGGTATTTTTCTCCCATCGAGTGCCAGAATATATCATATTGAGACTCGGTATCGAGCAGTACGCCGTCCATGTCAAATAGTGCACAAATATTCTTCATTTCCTTGTAAGTATTAAGTCGTTGCAAAGTTACGGATTTGAATAAAGTCCCTCAGGATAATAATGGTTAAGACTTCCTGACAAACACAAAACGCAATGAGCCTGTAAAAGTGACGATGATCGGACTATATTCATTCTAACAGAAAGAAAAAACATCGGAAGGACATGAACAAGGAAAGGGGGGGAGATTGTTTATATTAATGCCTGCATGTTTTTATGAAACGATTATCCTCTCCATCTGGCAACAAAATTTGAATTAACCTGAACCTGACGTTTGTGTGAAACGTCCACAACTGATTCGTTTGTTCGTTAGGATTTTAAATTCATTTAATGTCGTTCTCCTTTCATTTCTTTCTGTTCTGATATCTCAACATCCTCGTTTTCCGTAAAGAAAATCCAATCATAGTATAACCTAATACCTATCGTCATGAAAAAGTTTACAGCCCTTATTCTGTGCGCAATGCTGAATAGTCTGGCGCTATTTGCTCAAACGAATATCAGCGGAAACATCTCTGCGAATGCGACCTGGACCTCAGCCGGAAGCCCTTATATTATAACCAACAGCATTGAAGTCAGTCCGGGTATTACCCTGACGGTGCAATCCGGAGTCACCGTAAAGTTTAACGCCGGAGTATATCTGCACGTGCGGGGAACAATGAATGCCAGCAGCGCGACCTTTACAGCTAATGGAAGTACTGCCAAAGGCTTTTATGACGGTATCTACGTCTCATACGAATATTATGAAACCGGCAATGTAAACCTCACTAACTGCACGGTGGAGTATGCCTCCAATCTCTATGTGCGGAAAGGTCAGTTGACTCTGAACAGCTGCATCATAAACAATCTCAGCGGTACAATCCGGGTTAGTAATCTGGGAACCTTAAATATCGACAAGACCAAGATCTCTAATACCAACTTCCCGATTACCTATTATGGGTCGGGAATGATCAATCCGGGTACCAATCTTGAATTTACCAACAATACCTACAACTACGTCGATATTGATTTCAGTGAGGTGAATGAGTTGTTTTGGCTGAAAAACTTCGGCTATCCCTACTACAACGACAACAGTATCCAGGTGCGGTCAGCCGGAACCCTGAAAATAGATCCGGGGGTAGATTTACAGATAGCCAACACCGAAATCCAGGTCTATGGAAAAATAAAAGCAGTCGGAACAAAAACAAATCCCATCAAGTTTGATAAAACACCCGGCTCAAGCTACTGGCTGGGCATAAATATACACAATAGCGCAATTGATACCGCCTGTGTATTGAGGAATTGCATCATCCGCAACGCCAATTACAATTATTACGAATGGTACAATGCCCTGGAAATCGAGAATGCTTCACCGACTATTGATAGTTGCCGGTTCGTTGGCAATGCTTATAACCTGCACATTGACGGAATCAGTAAACCGGTGATATCCAATTGTTACCTGGGACCGTCGATTACAACAGCGGGCGAGACTTTCAACATTGTATTAGATATGAATGCCAATCCGGTGTTTGTCAATGACTCGATACAATTTAATAATACGGAGATCCGGGCGGTCGGACTACGGGCCGTTAATGTTACAGATGACGCTCACCTCAAAAAACTCTCGTTTATCGGCTTAAATAATATATCCTATTGCCTCTATGACAATTCGACCGTTTTGGATACGGCTTCATTGACCATCGATCCGGGGGTGGTTATCAAATGCCGGAATTATAATTCTATGATTATTGGAAATGGGGTGATTACCGGTCTCGGTACAGCTTTAGAACCGATCATCTATACGCATATTGCCGATGATAACTGGGGTAATCCGTCCGATTCGCAAAATAACGGAACTCAAACTATCAACTACAGTGATGGAGGGCGGATTGCTTTGTACAGCACCGCCGAATCAAGGCTGGAAAACTGGAAGTTCAACTATATCGGTTATAACTCCGGGAACTGGGGCCTTTACGTGAAGAACTCCAATGTGGTGAAAAACTGCGAAATCAAAAATACCTACAATGGCGTCTGGTTTACCAAGAGCGCAAAGGTTACGAACAATACCTTTGTCAATGTACCGCAATATCCCATCGGTTACCAGTTGAGTACAGGTACTCCGGATATCTCCGGAAATACAATGACGAATGTGGGCTATATCGGTATTCAGCTGGATGGCGTAGATAACGATTCTCCTACTTTGAAAAAAATGAATTTTGCCGGATATACCAACTTGCCATATATACTTACTCATCAGATTACGATAGAACCGGGTAATGTAATGAATATTGCTCCCGGAGTCGTTTTGAAATTTCATAGTTACTGGAATAGCGGAATCTGGGTCAATGGTGCTCTGAAAGCCATTGGTACGAAAAATGAGAAAATCACATTCACTTCGATACGGGATGATTCCGCCTGGGGTGACACTAATAATGACGGCACCGGTTCAGTTCCCGGTAGTGATGACTGGATGGGGCTGGTATTTACCGGAACGGCCAGCGATACCGAAAATATCCTGCGCAATTGTGAGATCAAATACAGTGGAGATGCTTATAACAACGGATACACGTATGCACCGATTGGCATATACGATTGCCGGGTGCTCCTGGATTCGGTTAAGGTCAATTTTTCCGCAAGATGCGGAATCGGTATTTTCGGAAATGCAAATCCGGAGATAAAAGATTGCGCTATTCAGAATATCGGTTGGGAACCATTCTATATGGATATGTTTGCCAATCCTTCCTTTACCGGAAACAGTACTCTGGCCAATGTAGCTGATATCGCCATTAAACTCCGTCCGGGAGTGGTAAGCGGTACTGTTCCCGTCCGCAGTTTCGCCGGATATAACCCGATCACATATGTTTGGTACGATAATACACTGACCGTCAACGACCAGTTGACGATACCGGCCGGCTTAACCTTTAAAGGTCCGGGACGTTGGGAAATTTACGGAAAACTGAATATTCAGGGAACCGCTTTGAATCCGGTGGTATTTACCACTGTCGAAGATGATGCTTTCGGTAATCCGAAAGACAGCCAGCAGAATGGTCAGGGAAGTAACAACGCAAATGGTGGCTATTTCGTGTTTTATGATGCATCGAATGATTCCAGCACCATTGACCATGCCATTTTCCGGTATTCCACCACGACCCCGATACAGTTAAACAATGCATCTCCCACGATAAAGAACTGTGCATTTGAGAATTCAGGTCAGATAGGAATTTCACTGGTCGGAAACAGTGCCCCGGCGATTGATAACTGTGCTTTCAATAACATTGCCTATCCGTTTAATACCTCATTGCTCACCTATCCTAAATCAACAACCGGAAATACCATCTCCGGTACCACCGGACGGGGAATCCGGGTAAATGATGAAACCCTGACCCAGGATGCGACTCTGGCCAAACGGGAGTTTGGTGGCATTGGTAATATCCCGTATATCTTCCGGAATTATACTGTGGGTACGGGAGCCAAACTGACCATTAATCCGGGTGTAATCTGTAAATTCAATGACTACGGATATCTGGATGTCAGGAATGGGCTGATGGCGGTAGGAGGAAGTACCGTGGATAGTGTGATTGTCTTTACCACTGACCGTGATGATTTTTATGGCGGTGATACCTACAACAATGGTGATGCCAACGGGCCCTGGAATAATGCCTGGCAGGGTATCTATTTTTATAATGAAGCCATTGATGCCAATTGTGTACTGAAAAACTGCATTGTCAGATACGCATCGTATTATAACTCCAGGTCAGCCGTCAATATGGACAATGCTTCACCGACTATCCAGAATTGCCGTTTCATAAACGGTTATAACGGAATTAAATGTAACAATACCTCACTGCCGGTCATCAGTAATTGCGACTTTAGCGGAACTGATCCCAACAGCGGCTATGCTGTCCAAAACCTTTCTACCTCAAATACGGTTATCGCTACCAATTGCTGGTGGAACAGCAATACCGGCCCCAAACATACTTCCAATCCTACCGGAACCGGCGAACGCGTTTCTGATTATGTTAGCTTCACTCCATACCTGACCCAGGTAGTCAAGCCGGAACTGGGCGATGTCAGTGTCAATGGCACCATCAATCCATATGACGCATCATTAATCCTTCAATATCTCGTATCCAATATCGTGTTGACTCCTAAGCAAATGGGTGTGGCTGATGTAAGCGGGAACAAAGTCGTTGCTTCGTACGATGCTTCCATGATCCTGCAATACAATGTCGGCCTGATCACCGGGTTCGAAAAGAGCAGCCCGTTGAAGAATGCTTTTGTTGCTGATAATGCTTCTGTCGCATTCAGTGATATCACTCTGAATGCCGGTAAAGGCACTTTCACCGTTCCGGTATTGCTTTCGACCGAACCGGGAATCAAAGCGATGGATATGAAGTTTACCTATAATCCGGAACATATTCGACTGGTAAATATCGATGCCGGTAAATGTTCGTCAGCCTTCTCTTATGCCCAAAGTGAAAAGGTGGGTGACGGAGTGATTGCCCTTTCCATGGCATCGGCATACGATCTGAATCTTCAACAGGATAAGCTTTATCTTGAATTTGCCCTGAAAAATGCGCAAATCAGCGAATCAACCGTTGACCTGGCATCCGGTTTTGTAAACGAAACAAATCTTGCTACGGTTTCTCCGGTAACGATCAACAGTCAAAAGGTCGCCACCGGACTACAATCGATTTCGCTTGCTGCTGAACCGACTATTACGGTACTGGAAAGTGCTGTTTGCATCGGCTTTGGCCAACCGGAATCCGTTACTAATCTGAGTGTTCAATTGACTGATATCACAGGTAAGGTCATTTATTCAACCTTGATAAAAGAACCGGCACCGGGAGTGAAGAATGTCTTTATTCCATTGGCAGCCATAGGTGCACATCCGCAGGGTGTTTATATCATCCGTCTGCATTCTAATGAAATCTCAACCGATAAAAAGGTGCTGATAAAGTAGTCAACCCCGGATGAGCTAAGGCTCATTTTCGATTGGCATTTGATTAAAGAGTGAACACATTAAAATGCTACTACGATGAAAACCAACCATAAATACTTGCTGGCAATTGTCCTGTGGATAATTTGCACCCAGCTATTTTCAATCGGAAATCTGACGGCGCAAACTGTCGGATTTAGTGTCGCGGGCAAATCGCCCGTTGAGAAAGATACTTTCAACGTTGCGGTCCGGGCTGATTCAGTCCTGACTGGCCGGGGTATCTATGCCTTTAAGTTCGGGCTGACTTACAGTTCTTACTACCTTGAATATCTGGGTGTCGACTCCGTAGGTACGGTGATGAAATCATGGAGTATTCCGACGGTAAACAGCAAGACCGAAGGTACACTGGTGATTGCCGCGGCCGGAGCAGCCCCGTTAAGCGGAAAAGGCAATATGTTTTACCTGAAATTCAGGGCGATACGGGGCGGTTATACCTACATTCAGAATATCTCTTCGACGAGTTACCTGAATGAGGGCTCACCGGCTATGTCGCTGAATTACGGGATCATCAATTGTTCGTCTATTCCCCTGCCAGATATTTACCCTGACTATCAGACACTGTATGTCGGGGAAACGATGCAACTGTATGGTTACAACAGTACGCCTCCCTATACTTTCCAGACGGTAAATGCAGCTGTTGCCACCACCACAAGTGCAGGTCTGGTGACTGCTGTTGGTCCCGGATTAACCAAAGCATTTGTCACCGATAGCAAGGGTAACAAAAACTACACCGATGGGAATATTGATGTCCGTGCCGTGAAGTTGAGTATTATCTCAACCAATACCTCTCCTCAGGATAGTTTTTATTTGCCTGTCAAGATTGAGGTGGCGCCTGGGACGAAGGTTTATTCAGGCAGTTTTGAGCTCTCCTTTAATACCAATCTGGAAGGCCTCAAAGCCGCGGCCATTGCAGGCGATTATAACCTTTCGGTTCAAAACAATGCCCAGGCCAATCTCGTCAAGGTCTCCTTTGCTTCCGGTACGGGAATCACGGGGACGGGCATTTTGTGTAAAATCAAAATCAAGGCCATCAACAGCGGTGTGCATACCGTAAATATCCAGAATGTGCTTTGTGACGAATCGTTGCTTGCCCTGACCTATTCGGGCAATGTCACCACCGAGTGTAAACCGTGTGTGAAAGCCACCGGCCTGCTGCCTGAAAATGGCAGGCAAAATCTCAATTCGACGGTTGACCTCTACTGGCAGCCGGCGTTGAATGCCAAATATTACAATCTTTTTTTGTGGGAACAGGGCACGACAATGCCGACAACCCCATACTACAGTTACATCTATGGCACCAGCACCTGGCTGTATAACCTGGCTCCGGGAAAGAGTTTCAACTGGAAACTGGTTTCTGTCAATGAGTGCTCGACTGCCGAAAGCGATGTCCAGAGTTTCTCCGTGCGACCGGTTCCCGATTTGACGGTGACGGACATTCAGCTTCCGGCCAGTGCGGAATCCGGAAGCTCTTTCACGCTCTCATTTACCGTGAAAAATATAGGGCAAACCACCACCGGAAGCAGCCTCTGGACGGATGCCGTTTACATGTCTGCCGATTCGACGGGAAATTCGGGTATGAACTACATGGTGGCCAAATATAACATGGGCCCATTGGCAGTCAACGGAACCTATACCCAATCCTATCCGGTCAGCATTCCGGCCGAATACAGCGGGAAATATTACCTGTGGGTGAGGGCCGATAATTCCGGTTCGGTGACCGAGCTTTCCGAAAACAACAACCTGCTCAGGGCACAGAATCCGATAACGATTGAGTTGAAACCCTTCCCCGATATTCTGGTAAAAGATATTACGGCCCCGGCTTCAGCGACACCGAACGATTCTTTGCAAATATCCTGGAAAGTCGGCAATATTGGTGATGCACCTGCATTGGGAGGATGGACCGAGCGGATATCGCTTGTTTCTACTTCGGGTGTGAGGGCTTATCTGAATCCGACCTACATCACCGTTACCCGGGACATTGCTGTTGGAGGAACTATTTCCCGAACGGCTAAATTCAAATTGCCGGATGTCCTCCGCTTTTCAGGAGATGCCAAAGTTGAGATCGAGCTATTTCCATCGTCCACCTTGGTAGAACACAGTGGAAACGATGTCAACAACAAGGCGGTATCGGCGAACTATGTTAATGTGGGCAAACGACTTTATCTGGATATTGCCACCGCATCATTGATCGAAAGCTCGACCGATGAATTGCGATGTATTGTGACCCGAAGCGGCGAATACGACAACGATATGAATGTCACAGTTTTGACCACTCCAGGCGGTCAAATCTCCATTCCGTCGTCAGTCACTATCCCTGCCGGGAACTCTTCCGTCGTTTTCAACCTGAAAGCGATTGACAATACCCTGGTGGACGGTAGCCGGGATGTAACCATCTCGGTGTCGGGACCCTCGCATCGTG
>Ga0209464_10000607_pt1 | contig 11531 bp, 15 predicted proteins | sample DOMMetBare1Fresh_2_FD_187473 | JGI IMG/M metagenome (GOLD analysis project Ga0209464, IMG submission 187473) | Wetland sediment microbial communities from St. Louis River estuary, USA, under dissolved organic matter induced mercury methylation -... | ecosystem: Environmental > Aquatic >... | reverse complement strand
TCTCCCGGTCGAGCGCCTCGCGCAGCCGGGCCACCAGCCGGGCCGGCGGGGCCGGGCTCGCCAACAGGTGATCGCGGAGCGCGCGGACCGTGCCCTTGAACTCCCCGCCGAAGCGGGCGCAGCCGTCGCAGGCCTTGACGTGATCCTCCACCGAGGCGCGGGCCGTATCCGGCAGGTCGCCGTCCAGGTAGTCGGAGAGCCGGTCCAGCACGTCCTGGCAGCTGAGCCCGGCGACGGTCTTCACGGACCAGGTGATGGCGCTCATCCGACGACCTCCTCGATGGCATGGCCGAGGCGCGCCTCGACCAGGGCCTTCAGCTCGAGCCGCGCCCGGTGCAGGCGGCTCTTCATGGCGGCCAGCCCCAGCCCCAGGGCAGCCGCCGTCTCCTCACCGGAGAGCCCTTCCACGTCTCGCAGCATGATCACCTCGCGCGCCTCCGGCGCCAGCATCGACAGGGCCGCGTCGAGCGCCCGCCCCGCCTCCCGCGCCGCCACCCGCTCCTCCGGGCCGCTCTCGTCGACGGCCACGGCGGCGGCGGCCTCCTCCGGCTCGGTCTGCGCCGGCTCACCCGCCCGGCGCCGGTGGCGCCGGCGGCAGGCGTTCACCACCACCTGGTACAGCCAGGTCCGGGCGGTGCTGTCGCCGCGGAAGGTGGCCGCGCCGCGCCAGGCGGCCAGCAGCCCGTCCTGCAGCGAGTCCTCGGCTTCCCGCTCACCGCCGCAGACGCGGATGGTGAAGCGGTAGAGGGGAGCGGCGTGGCGCGCCACCAGCCGCTCGAAGGCCTGGCGATCCCCGGACGCCGCGTTGCGGACCAGGGCCTCATCCGATTCGTCCGGCTCCAGCGTGCTCGGCTCCACTCGACCTCCGGGCGCCGACGGTGCGGCGTCCTCGTTCCATACCTGCGAGTCGCTCGGTCGTGCGGAGGATTCGCGGGGCCGAGACCGGCGGCGGCCCTCCATGGGTCTCCCCCGGAAGCCCGGTGGGGGCTACCATGGCGCTGTGCCGCACCTCCGCGCCGTCGTCACCGACCTCGACAACACGCTGTATCCTTGGGTCGACTACATCGTCCCCTCGCTCGAAGCGATGGTGGACTCGCTGGTGACCACCACCGGCCTGCCCCGCGTCCGCATCGTCCAGTCGCTCAAGGCCGTCTATGCCACCTACCAGTCGAACGAGTACCCCTTCGCCATCCAGGAGTCGGAGATCTTCAAGCCCTACGAGGCCGACTTCGACTCCTTCAACGCCCTGGTGCTCGACCCGGCGCGCCTGGCCTTCAAGGCGGCGCGCGAGCGCTTCTTGAAGCCCTACCCCGGCGTGAAGGAGACGCTGGAGGCCATCCGCGGGCGCGGCCTCAAGGTGGTGGCCCTCACCGACGCCCCCCGCAACGCCGCCGAGCTGCGGCTCAAGTGGCTCCGGCTCGACGGCCACTTCGACGCCCTCTACACCCTGCCCGGCTACCCGCTGCCGGAGAACGTCGACCCCGAGATCAAGCGTCGCCAGGCGGCCGGACACTACGCCGCCCGCGCGCCCGTGGTGGAGCTGCCGGCCGACTTCGAGAAGCCCGATCCGCGGGGCCTGGCGCGCATCCTCGCCGACCTGGGGCTGCGCGGCCGCGAGGTGCTCTACGTCGGCGACAACGTGAAGAAGGACATGCCGGTGGCCCGGGCGGCCGGCGCGCTGGGCGTCTGGGCCGAGTACGGCACCTACGTCTCCAGCGAGTACCGCGAGCGGCTGGCGGTCATCTCGGCCAAGGCGGTGACGCGCCGCCACGTGGCCGACGAGACCCCGGCGCGCTGGCCCCTCGCCATCTCCTCGTTCCAGCAGGTGCTGGAGATCCTCGACGGTGCGCGCTGGCGTGGCCCGCCGGCGCGGCGCCCGGCCGGACCGGCCACCACCACCCGCGCGGCCACCCGCGGCGCGCGGCGCCACCCCCGGCGCTGACGCCGCCGCGCCCCCTGGAGCTCGCATGCGCTACCGCTGCCACGTCTTCATCTGCGAGAACCGCCGCCCCGACACCGACCCGCGCGGCTGCTGCGCCGGGCGCGGCTCCGAGGCGGTGCGCCAGGCCTTCAAGGAGGAGCTGGCGCGCCGGGGGTTGAAGGGCGAGATCCGCGCCAACGGCGCCGGCTGCCTCGACGCCTGCGCCCACGGCCCGACGGTGGTGGTCTACCCGGAGGGCGTCTGGTACGGCGGCGTGCGGCCCGAGGACGTGGCCGAGATCGTGGAGCGCCACCTCGTCGGCGGACAGCCGGTGGAGCGGCTGCGCTTGCGCGCCCTGGAGGGCGGCCCGGCGCGCGGGCCGGCCTAGTTCAGCAGCGAGGGGGCGCTGCGCAGCGAGGCCAGCAGGTCGCGGATCTCGGCGGCGTCGTCCGCCGCCGGCTCGTGCTCCAGATAGCGGGCCAGGTCGCGGGCCGCCGCCGGCTTGAGCCCCAGCCGCGCCGAGACCAGCCCGCGATCGCGGATCTCGTCCGGCGCGTCGGGCGTGAGCAGGAGCAGCCGGTCGATGATCCAGTAGGCCCGCACGTCGTCGTTCTGCTCCACGTAGATGCGCTTCAGGTTGTGGAGCATGCGCCCCAGGATCTGCTGGGGCGTCACCGCCTGCAGGTAGCGGGGATCGAAGTCGCGCCCCTGCGAGACGGCGCGGAAGCGGGCCACGCACTCGTCGGCGGTGAGCAGCTCGCCGCCGTTGTACGCGTCGATGAAGACGTCCGGTCCGTGCTCCGGCGCCAGCTTCACCAGGAAGTGGCCGGGGAAGCCCACGCCCGCCAGGCCCAGGCCGGCGCGCCGCGCCACCTCGATGAAGAGCAGCGACAGCGAGATGGGGATGCCGAGCTTCCGCCCCAGCACCTCGTTCAGGTAGGAGTTGCGCGGGTCGTAGTAGGCCTTCTCGTTGCCGCGGAAGCCGGCCTCGTCGAAGAGCACCTCGCGCACCGCCTTGAGCGTGGTGGCCGCCCGCAGCGGCGCCGGGGCGCGGCGGCGGACCCGCTCACCCAGCCGGTCCAGCTCGGCCAGGCAGGCCGCGGCGTCGAGCGCCGGGTACTCCTCGGCCGCGATGGCCAGCGCCGCCTCGTCGAGCGGCACCGTGGGGCGCGCCACCAGGTCCTTGAAGAGCATGCGAGCCGGGCTGTCGAGCTGCATCGCGCCGGAGCATAGCGGGGGGCGGGGTGGCGCGTCACCGCCCCTCGGCAGGCGCGCCGCGCCGGACCCGCCGCCGGGCCAGGGCGCTCCGACGGTGCCTCCGCGGCCGGCCTCGCCACGGCGCCCGCGTGGCCGGTTCCCCCTTGACGGGAGGGGGGCCGTTCTCTAGATTCCCCGCCCTGCCATTCCCCAGTAGCTCAGTTGGCAGAGCAGGTGACTGTTAATCACCGGGTCGCATGTTCGAGTCATGCCTGGGGAGCATTCCTGACGGGCCCTTCGTGACAGCGGAGGGCCCGTCGCCTTTCCTGGCCATCCCTACGCCCTTGCCGCCGGCTCGGGCCACGCCAGCGTTGGAGATGCCAGCCTCTCCCGGAGCGGCGCCTCGGCGCCCGCCCTCGAACTCGCAGGAGGACGCCACCTTGAGAACCGCGCTCCGCCTCACCGGGCTCCTCGCTGCGTTTCCCCTCCTCGCGGCAGCGCCTGCGCTCGCTCCTGCGGCGAGCGAGATCGAGCTCCGGCAGGGGTGCCTCGAGGCCACGCGCCGGGCCATCGCGCTGGAGCTGCAGGGCGCCGAGGAGCGGCTGCGCGCCGCCCGCGGCGGCCTCGGACCCGAGGAGAACGTGAAGCGCTTCGAGGACCGGATCGCCCGCCTGACGAAGGAGCGCGACCGGTTCGACGCGCTGAAGGCGGCGGACTACCCGCTCCCCGACGGCCGCGCCGAGCAGGAGCCGGCGCTCCTGGCGCCGGCGGAGACCGGCCCGCTCGAGCCTCCCCGGAAGCAGGTGATCTCGGTCGTCGCCGCCAAGCCCTCCGGCGAGGGGTCGCTCCTGGAGGCGGCGGGTGCGAGCCGATCCGGCCCCTTCTTCCACCTGGCCGGGATACGGGGCGGCGACTACGGCGCGCTCCAGCCCGGCCGCCGCTACGAGCTCGAGGTCTACCTCGTCTACCGGAGAGACTACGTCGGGTTCATCCAGGACCACTACGTCTACGTTTGGTCCTATCAGGCGCGTTGACGCCGCGCGCCCCCGGGACGACCTGGGAGGACCCGGGGGCGCCGGTCCTCACGGGCACTTGCCGTTCGTGCAGCTCTGGTGCCCGCAGCAGTGCGAGGAGGCGTCGCAGGTGTCCTCGTGCGCCGTGCAGCAGCTTCCCCCCTCGCAGGTGTTGATGCACTCGTCCGAGGAGGAGCAGGCCGCCCCGTCGCGGCGCTTCTTCTCGGCCGAGTCCGCGATGCGGGCGTCGCCCGTGCAGACCGCGACCGGAGTCGCCGCCGCGGGGGGCACCCCGCCCGGCTCCGGTGCGTTGCGGGCAGCGCGACGGTCGGCCGCGACGCCACCGGCCGCGAGCAGCAGGAAGACGAGCACGGCGCCGAGCCGCGCCGACAGCGAAATGGCCTTCATGGCGTTCTCCCTTTGCCGCCGATCGGGTGGCGGCGCCCGGCGCTGGTTCTCCAGACGGTCCGCGGCGGATCTTCCTGGGAAGGCCACCAGCCCGTCTACGGCACGCATGGTCAGGTGGGCCCGAGGCGCCACGCCCGCCGCGGCCGGACTAGGATGATCGGCTACGCCACCTGCCAGGAGGGGCCGCATGGCTTCGCAGTCCAGTCGTGCGCTGAGCTGGGCGTCGCTCCTCCTCCTCCTCGTGGGCGGGTCCGTCGGCTCCCCCGAGGCCGGCCTCGCCGCCGCGGTCCTGGCGGCCCTCTGCGCCGTCGCGCCGACCTTCGCCGGGAGCAAGGGGCTCAGGATCGCCGGGGTCGTCCTCCTGCTCGCGTCGGCCGGCCTGGCGCTGACGCACCTCGCTTCGGCGAGGCGCAGCATGGACGCCTACCGCGCCAGGGTGGAGCGGTCGCAGGGAGCCGGTTCGGGCACGCAGGAGGTCAGGTGAGGCGCCGGGCCGGCCCGTCCGCCTGTTAGCCTCGCCGGAAGGCCCCCGGTGTCGTCGGCTTGCTGGCCGAACCTTCCAGCGCCCGCAGCCGCCTCAGCACCGGCCAGTCGGCGCTGCCGAAGGCGTAGATGGCCACGAGGTTGACGAGGGGGACGAGGAGGAGCAGCGCCCACCACCCGGCGTACCCGGCCTTCACCAGCGTCCTCGACGCGCCGACCAGGGCCGCGGCCAGGAAGGCGGCCATCGCCAGCGAGACCATCAGCTCCAGGATGCCCACGGTCGCCTCCTCCGCCTGGCGGCGTTCCCGCCGCTCACCCGGCCGGGCGCGAGCGGCGTGTCCCAGCCTCGCGCCCGATCGATCAGGGCTTCTTGCCCTGCTCCGGCGCCGTCGACGGGCTCACCTCGTATGACGAGGTGGACTTCGTGACCGCGGCGCCGTCGTCCACCGGCTTCGGCGGCGAGACGGCCGGGACCTTGACGTCCTCGATCTTCTTCCCGGCGGCGGTCTCGAGCTCCTTCAGGGCCGGCCCCTTGGCAGGCTCGGTGGCGAGGGCCGCCGGGCTGAAGGCCGCGATGGCGGCGGCGATGATGACCCGCTTCGCGAGACGGCCCGCATCGATCGATCTCTTCATCTGGTGCCTCCGTGGTGCTCGGTTGGATCCCTGCTACTGCTTCGCCACGTTCTCGTTGACGATGAGCCGGTTGCCGAGCGTGAAGGGCTGGTGCGGGGACAGGCCGAGCTCCTTCAGCGTGAAGGCGATGGATTGCCGCTGCGGCATCGCCTTGCAGGAGTCCCGCCGCTCCCGGACCAGGGTCAGCGTTCCATCCTTGAGATCGCAGCGGAAGTCGGCGCGCGTGGTGCAGCCGCTGCTCGCCACCACGAAGGTGATCCGCCCCGCGTCGAAGTCCGTGCCCACCCCCAGCAGCAGCTCCGGCGGCTCACCCGCCCCCGCCGATCCGGCCAACAGCAGCACACCCAGGACGAAGACGGCTCGCTTCATGAGGTCCTCACAGGAGTTGGTCGTTGGCCGGCCAGGCACGGGCGCCGGAGCCTGCATCACCACTGCTCGCCGAGGATCTGCTGCCGCTTGGCGAGGTACTCCGCCTCGGAAATCAGGCCCCCCTGCCTCGAGTCCTCCAGCTTGCGCAGGCGCACCTCGAAGTCCCCGGCCACGCCGGCCCGCTCCTCGGCCTGGAGGTCGACGAGCGACCGGTCCCGCGGGCTGCCCTTCGCCGACTGGACGCGCGCGAAGGTGACCAGCAGCGCGCCACAGCCGGCCACGAAGACGAGGAAGAAGAGCCCGACCAGCACGCGCAGCCCGGGCTCCGAGTCGGAGATCTCGGGCAGGACGACGGCGGCGAAGGCGACCCCGAAGACCAGGAACAGGACGGCCACGCCCATCCCGATCCGGGCCTGCAGCGACGTCAGGCCGCCCGGCGTGACGTACACCTTGCGCATCACCGTGCCCCCTCTCGGTGGAGCGACACCGCACCACGATCCCTAGCACGGATCGCGCCGAGGCGGACGAGGCCGGATTCAACCGCCGGTCGGGCTCCCGCTGGCCTATGCTCGCTGCCGCCGTATCGAGCTCGCGCATCCCGGGCTCGCCTCCCGAGAGGCAGGCCCCGATGTACGCATGGAGTGGCTCCCGACATGGCCCCCACCCACCCCTGATGTCCGCCTGGTTCCCACCCTTCCTGCTCCTGGCGCTGGCGTGCCCCGCCAGGGCGGTGGAGCCGGTCGCCGAGCGCGTGGCGCCCGCAGCGGCGGCGGGCAGCGGCCTCTGCGCGGACCTGGAGCGTGGGCTCACCGGCCTGGCCGGCATCGCGCTCGACGGCGGCGCCGGGCTGGACGCCCCCGACCCCGAGGACCAGCGGCACCGCCCTCCGCTCCTCTGCGCTGCCGAGGCCGGTCGGGCCGAGGCGGTCGCCTTCCTCCTGGGGAGAGGGGCCACCGTGGACGTCCGGCACACCAGCTTCCTCGGAACGATGACGCCGCTCACCATCGCGGCGGAGCTCGGCCACGGCGAGGTGGTTCGGCTCCTCCTCGCGGCGGGCGCGTCGGTGAAGGCGGACTCGCCCGGGCGGAGCCCGCTGCTGCGGGCCGCGGCCGAGGGCGACAAGCGGAACGCCGACGGGTACGCCGAGGCGCTGCGGGCCCTCCTCCAGGCCGGCGCCGATCCGAACGCCCCGGACGGCCAGGGGGCGACGGCCCTGACGCTGGCCGCCGAGAACCGGAACGCCGCCGGCGTCGCGCTCCTGCTCGCGCACGGGGCGGACCCGAACCAACGGAACGGGGCCGGACGCACCCCGCTCTCCTTCGCCGCCGAGAACCGGGGCGCGGCGGTGGTCGAGGCGCTCCTCCGGGCCGGCGCGACGGCCGACGCCGCCGACCTCGACGGGAAGGCGCCCTGGGTGCGAGCCGCCGGGCGGGCCGACCGGAAGGTGATGACGCTGCTGGCGAGGGCGGGCGCCCGCGAGCAGTACGACGCACTCGACCCGAGCCAGGCCATCCCCGCCGCCGCGTGCGAAGGTGACGTCGCCCTGCTGAAGCGGCTGCTCACGGCGGCGCCCGGGACCGCGGCGCGAGGAAGGGGGCTCGGCGCCGCCATCGTCCAGGCGGCCCGATGCGCGCGAATCGACACGGTCCGCTTCCTCCTCGACCGCGGCGCCGATCCGAACGCCGCCCAGGAGGACGGCGAGACGCCGCTCCTCGCCGCGCTGGCCGACCCCTCGTCGCCGGGTCCGGACGCGGAGGCGCGCACGAAGCTGGCCGCCGTGCTCCTCGCACGGGGCGCCGCCGCGAACGCGCGGGACGCCCAGGGCGAGACGCCGCTCCTGCGGGCGGTCCGCGGGGGCAACGCCGGCGCCGTCCGGCTCCTCGTGAGGAAGAAGGCCGACGCGGACGCGAGGGATCGGCAGGGGAGCTCGGCCTGGGCCCTCGCGAGCCTGCGGGGCGACTGGCCGCTGGCGTCGCTCCTCGAGCGGGCCGGCGCCCGGCCCGACTTCGCGGCGCTTCACTGGGAGGGCGGCGAGTCGGAAGTCGCCGCTCCGCTGCAGGTCGCGGTCACTGGGCAGGAGGGGTGGACCGCGCTCTGGCGCCGGGCGCTCGGGGCACCCGCGCCCCCGGTCGACTTCGCCAGGTACTTCGTCGCCTGCGTCTTCCTCGGCCACGCCACCGACTGGCCGTACGGGATCTCTTTCGGCGCGCCGGTCGTCGAGGCGAGCAGGCTCGTCGTGCCCTTCTCCCTGTCGATGCTCCGCCTCGAGGCCGAACCGGAGACGGAGTCCCGCCGGGGCCCGGGGCGCCGCGGGCAGTACGCCATGAGGGTCTTCCCCAGGCATGCCGGGCTGGAGATCGTCCTGCGCGGGGACTCGCCAGAAGGGCGGGTCCCGGGGATCGGACCGCCCGAGCCGTCGGCGCCCCCGCGGCCCTCCTGGGCGGAGGACTTCCGGTCCTTCGACGCCAGGCCCCTGCCGATCTCCTCCGTCGTCTCGAGCCGGGATCTCCACGGGGGCACCTTCCTCGTCACGGGCACGCGTCCGAAGGACGACCGCCCGACGGCTGCGGAGCGGTCGGTCTACGGAGGCGCGCCCGGCCCCGACGCCTGGGTGCTCGAGGACGACACGGGCGCGATCCGGGTCATGGGCGTGCCGCCGCCAGAGCCCGGCCGGCCGGTGGTCCTCGAGGCGAGGTTCGCCGAGCCAGGGGCCGGGCCGTCCCTCCGAGGGCTGCGGGCCGTCACGGCCGGGCGGCCCCGCGGGACCACCGTCGTGCGCGTCGGTGAGTTCGTCCACCTCCCGCTCGCCTCGACCAAGAGCTACAGCAGCCACCTGGAGCTCTCCGGAGACCTCGCCTCCATCGAGTCCGTCGGCTTCCTGAACGCGGCCATCGTGCGCGGCGTCCGACCGGGGACCGTGACCGGCCGGGTCATGGCGACGTGGTGGAACCGACCCGAGCCGGAGCTCCGCGGCGAGGTGGTCCTCGAGGTGGTGGCGCGCTGACCACCCGGCGCGTCGCGGCCCTCGATTCGCCCCGTCCCTGCCTCCTTCCGCCCGGTTCCCTTGGTCAAGCACGGATTCCCGCGCTATCCTTGGCTTCGCCGCGATCGCGGCGGCCTCACCGCGTGCCCCGCCACGACCGCTCGTGACCGGGTGGCGGACTCGAGTCGAACATGGGGATCCACCTTGGACCGCACGGCGAAGCTCGCTGAGCGCCTCATCGCCGCGCCCGCCGGGCCTGCGCCGTCGCGGGGCTCGGCGGCATGACCTCGACCCGGCAGCGCCTGGGCGCCGTGGCGATCGGGTGCGTCGCCCGGCTGGCGACCGCGGCGGCCGTGCTGGCGCCGCTGGCCATCCACTGGCTGGGTGGCCGCACGCTGCCCTGGTTCGACTCTCGGCACCTCTTCGCGCCGCAGCGCTGGATCGCCGACGAGGCCCTGCGTGCCTTGGTGCGCCAGGGGACGATCGTGTCCGCGCTGGGCTTGGCGCTGCTGGGAGCAGGGCTCCTCCTGCTGCCGCGCCGCGCCGCCCCGGCCCCGGATCCGGGCCAGGACCCGCCGCCATGACGACCGCCGCCCCGCCCCGCCGCGCCTTCTCCGTCGCCATCTTCTGTCGCCACCAGGGCGCGGTGCTGCTCATCCGCCACCGCCGACTCGGCACCTGGCTGCCGGTGGGCGGCGAGGTGGAGGCGGGCGAGACGCCGCTCGAGGCGGCGCGCCGCGAGCTGCGCGAGGAGACCGGCTTGGAGGGGCGCTTCCCCGCCGGGCTCGGCGTCGACGGCACGCCGGCCGGACTCATCGGCTACGAGGAGCACCCGGCCGGCTCGAAGGGGCTGCACCTCAACTTCGCCTTCGTGGCCGACGTCGCCTCGCGCGACGTGCGCGGCTGCGACGAGTTCGACGCGGTCCGCTGGGTCGATGGGGCGGAGCTCGCCGGCGTCGATTGCCCGCGCAACGTGCGCCAGCTCGCCGCCCTGGCGCTCACCGCGCCGGCGGCGAGCTGATCTCCACCGTCATCCCAGGTACTTGCCCAGGATGGGCCGGAGCCGCTCGCGGGCGGCCTCTGGGATGCGGCTCCGGTCGGACCAGATGCCGAGCGCCAGCGACGACTGGCAGGCGCACGGCTTGTCGGCCAGCGCGGCCACGTGCGGCAGCGCCCGGCGGATGAGGTCGATGGCGCTCTGCGTGGCGGTCTTCACGTTGCCCAGGATCTCCTCGATCACCTTGTTCTGGTCGAGGTGGGCCGGGTGGGGCTTCCAGCAGTCGTAGTCGGTCGGCAGGGCCACCAGCGCGTAGCAGAGCTCCGCCTCGCGGGCCAGCTTGGCCTCGGGCATGACCGTCATGCCGATGAGCGACGCCCCCCAGCTGCGGTGGAGCTCGCTCTCGGCGCGGGTGGAGAACTGCGGCCCCTCCATGCAGACGTAGGTGCCGCCCTGGTGGATGCGGGTCGGAAACCCGGCGCCGCCCTTGGCCAGCGCGTTGCGCAAGGCCCCGCAGAAGGGTGCGGCGAACTCGACGTGGACGGCCAGCTCGTCGAAGAAGGTGCCGGCGCGACGGAAGGTCCTGTCGATCACCTGGTCCGGGATGACGAGGTGGCGCGGCGCCACTTCTTCCCGGAGGCTGCCGACGGCGCCGCTGGCCAGGACGTGGGTCACGCCGAGCGCCTTGAGGGCGTAGATGTTGGCGCGGTAGGGCACCTGCGACGGGTTGAGGAGGTGCCCCTCGCCGTGGCGCGAGAGCAGCGCCACCGGCAGACCGCCCACCTCGGAAAGCGTGATGGGGCCGGAGGGGGCGCCGAACGGCGTCTCGACCTGGCGGACCTCCCCCTGGCCGAGCGCCCCCAGCGCCTCACCCAGCCCAGTGCCTCCGATGATGCCGACCACGACACGCCCCATGACCGTCCTCCCCCGCTCCTCCAGCGACGAAACGCCGAGTCTACCTCGCCGCTCCGACGCCGTGGCGACGCCGGAAAAAGAAAGAGCCCGTCAGCGTTGGCTGACGGGCTCTCAGAAGAAAAATGCGGCAGCGACCTACTCTCCCACACGGCTTCCCGTGCAGTACCATCGGCTCTGGTGGGCTTAACTTCCGTGTTCGGGATGGGAACGGGTGTGACCCCACCGATATAGCCACCGCAAAGCGTTAAAAAGATCGTCGAAGACATCATCGACCGATACGAAGGGTAAGAAACACATCACACAGCAAGGGACCCGGAACATGTCCGGATCTCGATCTCGACCTCGACAGGTACGTCTATGACCTGAGAAGAGGGAGACCAAGCCGCACGCCCTATTAGTACCGGTCAGCTGAGCGCCTTACAGCGCGTACACCTCCGGCCTATCAACCTCGTAGTCTTCGAGGGGGCTTCAGGGGCTTGCGCCCGGGAGAAGTTATCTTGAGGTTGGCTTCCCGCTTAGATGCTTTCAGCGGTTATCCGTTCCACACATAGCTACCCAGCGATGCCTCTGGCGAGACAACTGGTACACCAGCGGTGTGTCCATCCCGGTCCT
>Ga0209464_10000606_pt1 | contig 11536 bp, 10 predicted proteins | sample DOMMetBare1Fresh_2_FD_187473 | JGI IMG/M metagenome (GOLD analysis project Ga0209464, IMG submission 187473) | Wetland sediment microbial communities from St. Louis River estuary, USA, under dissolved organic matter induced mercury methylation -... | ecosystem: Environmental > Aquatic >... | reverse complement strand
GTCGGTGAGGGCCGACCAGAGGGTGTCCTCCAGCCCCGGCACCTTGCCGAAGGGGTGGCCCCAGCGCGTGCCGCGCAGCGCCAGCGGCGCCTGGCTCATCGACTCGGTGCCGCCCGCCAGCACCACCTCGGCCTGGCCGGTCATGATCCACATGGCCGCCTGGATGACCGCCTCGAAGCCCGAGCCGCAGAGCCGGTTGAGCGTGACGGCCGGCACCTCCAGCGGCACGCCGGCGCGCAGCCCGACGTGGCGCGAGAGGTAGATGGCATCGGCGCTGGTCTGCGCCACGTTGCCCATGACCACGTGCCCCACGTCGGCCGGCGGGATCCGGGCCGCGGCGAGCGCCGCCTTCGAGGCGTGGACCGCGAGGTCGGTGGCGGTGAGGTCCTTGAGCGCGCCGCCGAAGGCGCCGAAGGGGGTGCGCTTGGCGGAGAGGATGACGACGTCGTTCTTGCCGGCCGGCTTCATGGGGGACCTCCGTGGGAGACGCTCACGACGGTGCGGACGATCAGCACGGCCACCACCAGCACCACCAGCGAGATGCCGCAGTTGAGCAGGTGGACGACGGCCGCGGCCCGGTCGCCCGGCTCGTTGCGGCGGTAGAGGACGTAGGCGCGCGGCCCGTGGCGGGCCAGCATGAGGAGCGCGAGGATCGCGAAGAGGGCGTTGAGGAGCAGTGCCACCGGCCCCGATGCTACACCTTCGGCCGGAGCGGGCTAGACGGGCTTGATGGCCGTCTCCGGCGCCTTCTTCTTCCCCAGGAGGCGCGCCAGGACGATGCCGATCTCGTAGAAGACGATCATCGGCACCGCCATGATGGCCAGGTTGAGCGGGTCGCCGGTGGGCGTGATGATGGCCGCCGCCACCACGTTGCCGATGACGGCGTAGCGCCGGTACTTCGCCAGCCCCTCGGCAGAGACCAGCCCGATCAGCGCCAGGAAGGCGATGATGACCGGCACCTCGAAGACGATGCCGAAGCCGAGGATCATGGCCAGCACCAGCGTGAGCTGCTCGCTCATGGTGAGCATGGGGGCGAGCGCCTGGTCGGAGGCGAAGGCCGCCATGGCCGGGAAGGCCTGCGGCATGACCAGCCAGTAGCAGAAGGCGCCGCCGCCGTAGAAGAGCAGCGTGCCGAAGAAGAGGAACGGCACCACCAGCCTGCGCTCGCGCTTGTAGAGCCCGGGGGCGATGAACTGCCAGGTCTGGTAGAGCACCCAGGGCGCCGCGGCGAAGATGCCGCCGTAGAGCGCGACCTTGATGTAGACCATCATGGGCTCGATGTAGCTGGTGAAGTAGATCTGCCGGTGCCCCTCGGGCAGCGTCTTCAGCACCGGCTCCATGAGGTGGTGGAAGAGCTGCTCCACGAAGGCCCCCACCGCCACCATGCCCACCAGCACGCCGTAGAGCGCCAGCAGGACCCGCTTGCGCAGCTCTCGCAGGTGGTCCCAGAAGGTCAGCTTGACGTCGTTCTCCGGCTCGGGCTTGCCGGTCGGAGCGGGCGCCGCGGCGGGGCTCATGCGGGCTTGGCGGCCGGGTCCACCGGGGCAGGCACCGCGGCCGGGGGTTGGGGGGCCGGCGCGGCCAGCGACTCGACCAGCGCCGCCTCGAGACCGGGCACGTTCTCGCGGCTCGCCGCGGGCGCCGGCACCACCGGCCTCGGGCTCGAGTCCATGGCTGCCTTGGCGACGGGCGGGACGTCGGGCGCTTCGACCAGCTTGTCGAGGGCCTTCTCGGCCGAGAACATCTCGCGCTCGATCTGGTCCTTGAGGCCCTCGGTGGTCTTCTTGAAGTCCTTGAGCGTCTTGCCGATGGTCTTGGCGGCCTCGGGCAGGCGGTCCGGACCGAGCAGGACGAGCGCGAGGATCGCGATGATGGCGATCTCGAAGAAGGAGAGACCGAACATGGGCGGCTCATATAACACGCCCTCCCTGGAAAGGCTTCCCTGCCAGGGGCGGCGGACCGGCCCGGGCGATCGCTCCGGGGGATTGCTCCGGGTGGTTGCGCCTCGCCATCGCCGGTCCTACCGTCCCCCGATCATGGCCCACTGGCTGCTGAAGACCGAGCCCTCCGCCTACTCGTTCGACGATCTCGGCCGGGAGGGGCGCACCGCCTGGTCCGGCGTGGCCAACGCCCAGGCGCAGCTCAACCTGAAGGCCATGCGGGTCGGCGACGCGGTGGCCGTGTACCACACGGGGTCGGTCAAGGCTGCCGTCGGCCTCGCCGTGGTGGCCCGCGCGGGCTACCCCGATCCGACCGGCGACGGAAAGCTGGTGTGCGTCGACGTGAAGGCCGGGCGGGCGCTCGCCAGGCCGGTGACCCTCGCGTCCCTCAAGGGCGTGAAGGTCTTCGCCGGCTCGCCGCTCCTGGTGCAGGGGCGGCTCTCGGTGGTGCCGCTCACCGCGGCGCAGTGGAAGGCGCTCGTGGCGGCGGGGACGTAGGGGGCGCGGCCCGCCGCGCGGCGCCCAGCCGCCCACCGGCGGTCAGATCCTGAACCGCTTCACCTCGCCGCGCAGCACGTCGGCCTGGCCGGCCAGGTCGGCGATGGCCGACTCCAGCTCGCGGGCCGAGTGGATCTGGGCCTCGGCCACCGCCTTGATCTGCACCACCGCCGTCATGACCTGCTCCGAGCCCTTGGTCTGCTCCTTCTGGGCGCGGTTGAGGTGGTGGACCATCTCGCTGATCGACTCGATGGCCTTGGTGATCTGCTTCGAGCCGCGGGCCTGCTCCTGCGACGACCGCTCCACGTGCTTGGTGATGTTCTTCATGCGGTCGGCGCTCTTCATGATCTGCTCGGAGCCCCGGGCCTGCTCGGCGGGGGCGGTGGCGAGCTGCTGCACCGTCTCGGCGATGCGGTTGATGGCCATGGTCACCTGCTTCGAGCCGCGCGCCTGCTCGATGGTGGCCCGGGCGATGGCCTTCACCATCTGGGTGGCCTTGTGCGACGACTCCTCGATCTTCTTCAGGGCCGTCTCGGTCTCCTGGCCCAGCCGCACGCCCTCCTCGACGTTGCGCACGCCGCGGTCCATGGCGGTGATGGCGTTCTTGGACTGCTCCTGCACGGCCCGGATGAGCTCGCTGATCTCCTTGGTGGAGGCGCCGGTCCGCTCGGCCAGGTCCTTGATCTCGTCGGCCACCACGGCGAAGCCCTTGCCGTGCTCGCCCGACTGGGCGGCCAGGATGGCGGCGTTGAGGGCCAGGAGGTTGGTCTGCTCGGCCACGTCGTCGATGACGTTGAGGATGTTGCCGATGGCGGCGATCTTCTTGCCGAGCTGCTCGATGACGCTGGCCGCCTCCTTCGACGACTCCTTGATCTTGTCGATGCCGGCCAGGGTCCGGGAGAGCGCCTCGGCGCCCATCTCGGCGTCGCGCTGCGCCTGCTCGGAGAGCTTGGCGGTCTCGTTGGCGTTGGTCTCGACCTGCGAGATGGAGACGTCCATCTCGTTCATGGAGGAGCTGGTCTGCTCGGTGGTGGACGACAGGTCCTCGATGTTCTTGGCCACCTCCTTGATCGAGTAGGTCATCTGCTCGATGGCGGAGGTGGTCTCCTCGACGGAGCCGGCCAGGCCCTGGATGTTCTCGGCCACCTCGTCGTTGGTGGCGGCCATCTCCAGGATGGAGGAGGAGGACTCCTCGGCGCTCTGGGCCAGCACCTCGACGTTGTCGGCGATGCCCTTCAGCGAGGCGATCATCTCGCCCATGGAGGCGGAGGTGTCGACGACGCGGTCGGAGACGGTGCCGGCGCCGGTGGAGACGGCCGTGCCGGTGCGGCTGATGCGCTCGATGACGGCGGCCACGCCGCCGGTGACGGACTGGACGCGGGCGATGGTGGCCGAGAGGTTCTCGCCGATCTTGTTGAGCGACTCGGCCAGCGTGCCCAGCTCGTCGTCGCCGATGCGGTCGGCCCGGGCCGTCAGGTCGGAGTCGCCCATGCGCCGCGCCACGGCCGTCATGTCGTGCAGCGGCCGCAGCACCAGGCGCGAGGTGGAGAGGTAGACCAGGGTGGCGAGCGCGCCGCCCCCCAGCGCCAGCAGCGCCGCGATGAGCAGGCGCACCTGGGAGAGCTGGCCGGCCATCTCGGTGGACGAGTGGCCCAGCAGCACGTGGCCCACCTCGCGCTCGGTGCTGCCGCCGTCCGGCGAGGGCACCTGCATCCGGATGGGATGGGCGAAGCGGAAGAGGTCGCCGTCGCGCCACACCCGCTCCCCCGGCTTTCGGGCGAAGGTGTCGCGCACGTCCTCGGCGGTGACCTGCGCCCCGCGAGCCATGCGCCGCGCCAGGATGGCGTAGTCGGCGCGCAGCACCACCGCGTAGGCGTCCTGGTTCTCGTCGAACTCGGCCTCGAGCAGGCGGGTCACCTGGTCGTCGCGCCCGGCCGCCATGGGCGCGGCCATGGCGTTGGCCAGGGTGCGGGCGTCGCGCGCGCCGCGCCGGAGGACGGACTCCTCGAGGGCCGTCACCACCACCCGGTTGACACCCCAGGCGGTGACCAGCCCGGCCACCGCCAGGGCGGAGGCGATGGCGAGGAAGAGGGTCCGCTTCAGTCCCAGCTTGGCGATCCAGCTCAACATGGCGCTGGCGCGCACGGTAGCACGGCCGTCACTGCATGAAGAGATCCTGGACCTCCACCGGCTTCTGCGGCGCACCCTCCACGGCCCCCTTCGGCTCGGTCCCCTCCTTGAACGGCTCCACCACGCTGCGCTGGCCCGGGGCGGTCGGGAGCCCGGTGTCCGGGTCGATGGCGACCTCCACCACGCCGGGTGGGGGCGTGAACTCGGCCTGGGGGCGGCCGCGCAGCGAGGCCGACATGTAGTCGAGCCAGATGGGCAGGGCGGCGTGGCCGCCGGTCTCGTAGCGCCCCAGCGGCGTGACGTTGACGTCGTAGCCGAGCCACACCCCGGTCGCGAGGTCCTCGGTGAAGCCCATGAACCAGGTGTCGAAGGAGTCGTTGGTGGTGCCGGTCTTGCCGGCCGCCGGCTTGCCCAGCCGGGCGGCCCCGGCGCCCGTGCCCACCGTGGCCACCTCACGCATGAGGTGGACCAGGATGTAGGCGGTGCGCGCCTCCATGGCCCGCTCGCGCGGGCGGCTCACCTCGGCCACCGCGGCGCCCAGGCGCGCCGAGAGCGGCACCCAGGGATCGCGTGGCTCGGTGTGGTCCTCCAGCGTGCGGCCGTCGCGGTCGAGGACCCGCTTCAGCATGACCCCGGGCCGCTTCTCGCCGAGCCTCGCGAAGGTGGCGTAGACGCCGGTCAGCTCCCAGAGCGAGACGCAGGAGGAGCCGAGGGCGCTGCCCAGCTCGGGCTTCACCGGCGTGGAGAGGCCGAGCTGCCTGGCCCAGGCGCCGAGGAAGTCCGGGCCGAGCTTGGTGCGGAGCGCCTCGGCGGTCTTCACCGCCGGGATGTTCATGGAGTTGACGAGCGCGGTGCGCAGCGTCACGTCACCCTTGAAGTCCTGGCCGTAGTTCTGCGGCTTCCAGGCGTTCTCGTCGTCGCGGAAGACCAGGGGGGCGTCGGTGAGGATGGTGGCCGGCGTCCAGTCGAGCTTCTCCACCGCGGCGGCGTAGACGATGGGCTTGAAGGCCGAGCCGGGCTGGCGGCAGGACTGGAAGGCGCGGTTGAACTCCGAGGCCTCGAAGTCGTAGCCGCCCACCATGGCCACCACGGCGCCGCTCTTCGGATCGACCGAGACGAGGGCTCCCTGGAGCTTGGGGTCCTGCTCCAGGGCGAGGAGCAGGGGGGCGGTGGGGACGTCCTTCCTCGCGTCCTTGGCCTCCTTCTCGTCGGCCGCCAGCTCCTTCGCCTCGACGCGGCGGACCAGCACCACGTCGCCGGTCTTGAGGATGCCGGGGACGCGCGTGACGAGCGCGTCGGGGTGGAAGACCTCGGGGTTGGGCTTGCGCGCCCAGCGCATCCCGGCCACCGGCAGGAGGCCCACCTGGCCGCCCACCCGCACCGTGGCGGCCTTCTCCTCCACCCGCTCCACGATGCCGACGGCGTAGTCGCCCGGCTGGAGCGCCCCGGCCGGCCAGGCCTGCTCCAGCCTGGCCTGCAGGGCGGCCTGCGCCTCTCCCTCGACGTGCTGCACCGGCCCGTTGAAGCCCTGGCGGTGGTCCACCTCCATGAGCCCGCGCAGCATGGCGGCCTGGGCGGCCCGCTGCTTTTCCAGGTCCATGGAGAGCTCGACCCGCAGGCCGTCGTGCAGCAGGCGCTCGTTGCCGTAGCGCTCCACCACCTGGCGGCGCACCTGCTCCACGTAGAACGGCGCCGTCTCGCGGAAGACGTCGTCCACCCCGAAGACCTTCACCTCGGCCGCCTCGGCGCGGGTGCGCTCCTCCTCGGAGATGAAGCCCTCCTCGGCCATGCGGCGCAGCACGTAGCGGCGCCGCTCGCGCGCCGTCTCCGGGTGGGCGAAGGGGCTGTACCGGCTCGGCGCCTGCGGCAGGCCGGCCAGGAGCGCCGCCTCCTCCAGGGTGAGGTCCTCCACGTTCTTGCGGAAGTAGTTCTCGGCGGCCGACTGCACGCCGTAGGAGTGGTGGCCCAGGTAGACGCCGTTCAGGTAGAGCCAGAGGATCTGCTCCTTCGAGAAGCCGCGCTCCAGCCGCGTGGCGAGGATGAGCTCGCGGATCTTGCGCCGCAGGTTGCGCCGGGTGCCCTCGGCGAAGCCCTCGGAGGAGACCAGGATGGCCTTGGCGGTCTGCTGGGTGATGGTGGAGCCGCCCTTCACGCCCTTGCGCCGGACGTAGGTGGTGAAGCCGGCGCGGAGCGTGCCGCGCCAGTCGACGCCGCCGTGGTCGAAGAAGCGCTGGTCCTCGGAGGCGATGAAGGCCTGGATGAGCTTGCGCGGGATGCGCTCGTAGGGGACGACCTTGCGCCGCTCCTCGAAGAACTCGCCGGCGATCTGGCCGTCGGCGGAGACCAGCTCCGTGATGACGGGCGGTCGGTAGCCCTCCACCGACGGGATCTCCGGGAGCCCGGCCGAGAAGTGGAGCCACAGGCCGATGAAGGTGGCCACGCCGACGTTGACGAGGACGATGGCGGCGAAGAGGGCCCAGCGCAGAGCGCGGCGCCAGCCCGGACCGAGCGGCGGCAGGCCCGTCAGCACGACGCGGGGCGCGCCGCGCTCGCGCGGGGGCGAGGTCTCGTCCGGCCGGTGGCTCATGGCGGCGCGACTCTATGCGGGCCCCAGCGGGCATTCAACGGTTGCCGCTGCGTGATGGGTGCGTTCTACTCTCGCCATGCGCCCGCGCCGCCGCCCGCTCGACCTCGCCCTGGGGCTCGGCCTCCTGGCCGTCTCCGGCGCCTGCCTGGAGCACACCGTCTCCTACGGGCCCCAGCAGGACGATGCGGCCATGGCCCTCATCGCCTCGACCTTCGAGGAGGGCGGCGCGGGCGGGCTGGTCCTCTCGCTCTGTGAGGACCGGGCCGCCGCCGCGGGCTGGACGCCCAACTGCCGGGAACAGCACGTCGTCCAGGGCGGCGGGGCTGGCCTGTCGCACCGGGAGTCGAATGGCGGGCTCGGCTGCGGCGGCTGCCCGTTCGAGACGGTGGCCTGGGTGCAGGGGACGGTGAGCGGCGGCCCGTTTCCCGCGCCGGTGCCGGTGCGCGGGGAGGTCCGCCTCGGCTGGGGGTCGGACGGCGACCCCTACGCCCTCCCCTGGAGCCTGGCGCTGCGCTGCGAGGGCGAGGTGAGCTGCCAGGTGGGCGGCACGCTCGAGCCGTCCGAGGTGCTGCAGGCCCAGCTCACCGCCGGCGCGGGCGGCACACCGGAGCCGCGGACGCTCCGGCGCGGCGCCGCGGCCGCGTGCCAGTGAGGCGCGAGGAGGCGCCCGCGGACCCGCCTCGGCGGTGACCGCCGCGGCGCGGCCGGCCGGCGCTCAGGTCCCGGTGGCGAGGACGATCTCGATGCGCCGGTTGAGGCTGCGCCCCTCGGCCGTGTCGTTGGCGGAGATGGGCTGGAACTCGCCGTAGCCGGCCGCGGCCAGGCGGGTCGGGTCGACGCCCTGCTCCTGGAGGTAGCGCACCACCGCCAGGGCGCGGGCCGCCGAGAGCTCCCAGTTGGTGGGGAAGGCGCCGCCGCCGGTGGGGACGTTGTCGGTGTGCCCCTCGATGCGGATGACCTTGCCCTGCACGCCGCGCAGCGCGTCGGCCACCTTGGCGAGGGCCGCCAGCCCCTCCTTGCCGATGGTGGCGGAGCCTGAGGCGAAGAGGATCTTGTCCTTCATCTTCACGGTGAGCTTCCCCTTCAGCTCGGAGAGCTCGACGCGGCCGGCCTCGATCTCCCCCTGCAGCGAGGAGGCGAGCTGCTGGTACTCGCTGCTCCGCTTCTCCAGCTCCGCCTTGGCCAGCTCCAGCTTCTTCTTCGACTTGGAGAGCTCGTCGATGAGGGCCTGCTGCTCGGCGGCGCGGGACGAGAGGGCGTTCAGCTCGCCCTGCTTGGCGGCCAGGTTGGACTCGGTGGCGCGGACCTTGTCGGCCAGGCCGCGGGCCTCGGCCTGCACCCCGTCCATCTCGCCGCGCAGGGTGGCGAACTGGTCCCGCACGGCCCGCGCCTTCTCCAGCTCCGACTGCCAGTCCTTGCGGTACTGCGCCGCCTCGGCCTCCTTGCGCAGGTAGTCGCTGCGCGGGACGAGGCAGGCGGTGGGACCGAGCGTGATGAGCGCGAGCGCGAGGGCGGCGGTGAGATCACGGCGCATGGGGACTCCTCCGAGCCGGGGTGGGGCGGCCATTGTAGCGGAAGAAGCGCGGGCGCGGGTCCGTCAGAAGCTCGCGCGCAGCATGAGTCGCCCGCCCAGGAGCTCCTGGCGGGCCCAGCGGCTCCGGTACGGGGTGGTCGCGTCCGGTTCGAGCGACCAGCGCGTCAGGGCGTAGTCGCCGAGCAGGCGCACCGAGAGTGGCCCCCACACGTCGACCGAGAGCCCCAGCTCGGCGTCGAGCCCGTAGGCGTTGCCGCCCGGGAAGAAGCCCTCACCGCCGATGAGCTCGCCGGCCTGCAGCCACCAGGTGCCGCCCAGGGCGGCGCAGACGCCGAAGCGGGTGCGCTCGAGCCGCAGGTCGGCCACCACGCCGGCGCGCACGCCGAGCAGCGCCTGGTCGGGGAAGCCGGTCAGGGCCACGCCGTCGGCGGCGGCCACCTCGAAGGTCTCGCGGTGAAGGGCGAGCGAGGGCGCCACGGAGAGGGAGCGCGACAGCGGGAGCCGCCACAGGACGCCGGCCTCGAGGCGGGAGGCGGTGGCGTGATGTTGGCGCGTGCCGGCGGCGAGGTCGATGCCATTGCCGTAGGCCGCGTCGGCGAAGACGGTGGCGCCCGACGAGTCGAGCGGGCGCACCTCGATGCGCAGCCGCGGCAGCGCCGGCTGGTCCACCTTCACGCCGAGGGGCACCGGGGTGGTGCCGGTCTCCTGGTAGCGCAGCTCGCGGTGGTTGGGGGCCACGCCGACCTCGACGATGACCCGAGGCATGGGCGGCAGGCGGGGCGCCTGCGTCGGGCCGGCCGACCTGGCCGCGGGCGACGCCGGCGGACGGGGGCTGGCGACGGAGGGGCGGGGAGCGGCGGCCTCGGGTGAGACCGGGGCGATGGGGCGGGCCGGCGCGGCTTCGGCCTCGGCCACGGACTTGGTCTCGGCCTCGGTGGCGGCCGCTGGTTCGGCCGCTTTGAGCGGGGCGGGACTCGCGGCGGGTGGAGGTGCGGGGCGCTCCGCCTTCGGCGCCTTGGCGGGGGCGGGAGGCAGGAAGGCGGCGACGTCGGCGACCAGGGTGTCGAGGGCGGCCTGCGGGAGTCGGCCGGAGCGATCGAGCGGGAGGACCCAGCTCTTCACCGGCTTGGCGGTGCTGGTGAAGAGGCTGGCGGAGAGGACGCGGCCGCGCCTCTCCTTCCAGACGGAGGCCGCGAGGGTCCCGGCGGCGCCGAGCCGGCGGGCGCGGGCGAGGTCGAGCATGGGGCCCGAGGCGGCACCGCGGAGGCACTCCCGGTCGGCGCAGAGGGCCCGGTGGAGCTGGGCCGCGATGGGACCGGGGTCGTCCTTGACGGGCGCAATGGCCAGGCGAGGGGCAGCGCCGGCGACCGCAGGAGCTGCCAAGGCGAGCACGGCCACGACCAGCCAGGCGCGTTGCGACGTACGCATGGTGTCTCCCCCGCCCGGGGTACGCCGCCGGGCCCCGGAGGATCATGGGGACAATGTGGGTGGACGGGCAAGAACCGCGGGGAGTGGACGCTGCGGCGTTGGGACCCGGATGGGCCTCGTTCGTTTTCCACCAGACCGAGAGTAGTTTGCCCGCCGCGCATCCGCGCCGAAGGCAACTGGACCGGCGAAGGCGGGCATCGAGCGCAGGCCCCCGAAATCGCCCGTGCGCCAGCTCCGCCGACGCCCCGAACCACGCTCCATGGGCGGCATCCAGGCTTCCAGCAAGAGCGGCCGCGGTGCTCGGGTACGAGACCGATGCCACCGCCGAGCCGACCAGGTCGCGTCGAACGGATCGCGCCGTCCGGGGCGCTGTCAGGCCAGGACGATCAGGCGAGCACGCTGCACCGCGCTCCGTGAAACACCCGCATGGCGTAGGTGCCCGCGGGGAACAGGACGTCTCTGGCACCGTTCGCCCATGCCCGCCACGCATCCCGGTACTTTGCCAGGAAGCCAGCGAGCCGGCCGAGCGCTTCCACCCGCCCCCACCGATCTCGGGCCGCCACTCGGGGCTGCAGCCCGCGGCGCGCCTCCCGGTTCCGGGGTCGAGACCAAGGGCTCTGCGTCCGGGCCTTCACCGCACCGAGGAAGGTCCGACCACTCGCGGCATGTCGCTGCTCGGCCGCGGCGACGGCCTCCTCGAGTTGCGCCGCGAACGCCTGGGCGCTGTCGAACCCCGGCGGTGGCTCGAGCGTCAGCTCGGCGGTCTTGGGCATGGTGCCCGTCTTCCTGAAGAACCCGGCGGGCCGCTCGACCGTGACGGCGCCTCGCCCGAGGCGAGCGGGATCGGACCAGAGCCCGGGCCACTCCCGGGCGCGGCGCACGAGCCCGGCCGCCACGGGATTCGCCAGCACGTAGGCGGCCTTCTCGAGCACGTCCTGGGGCGTGGCGAGCGTGACGGCGCTGTAGCTGGCAGGCGCCCAGAAGGTCTCCCAGCGGCCGAGCGCGGCGTTGACCGCACGCGCGACGAGCCCGTCGAGGAGCTGCTTGAAGGCGGGGAGTCGCCCGCGCGGATCGGTGACGACCAGATGGAAGTGATTGGAGAGGACGCAGTAGGCGTGGATGCGGATGCCGTGGCGCTGCGCGGCGACCGCGAGGAGGTACTGGAAGATGGCGTTGGTGACCGCGCTGGGGCGGAGGAGGAACTGGCGCTGCAGGCAGCGGCGCGTGAGGAGGTACGTGGTGCCGGGGAGGATCTGGCGCGGCCTGGTCATGGCGGAGGCCATCGCAGGGAGCGTGCCAGCGGATGGAGCGCGGAAACTGATGGGAAGGCCGGTTCAGGACGCGTGGCGGGGGGCCGCCTGGCGGACCAGCGTCCGCACCACAGTACTCTGGGTCAGGGACCGGGGGTCAGGGACCGGG
>Ga0209464_10000605_pt1 | contig 11554 bp, 8 predicted proteins | sample DOMMetBare1Fresh_2_FD_187473 | JGI IMG/M metagenome (GOLD analysis project Ga0209464, IMG submission 187473) | Wetland sediment microbial communities from St. Louis River estuary, USA, under dissolved organic matter induced mercury methylation -... | ecosystem: Environmental > Aquatic >... | reverse complement strand
TTTAGTGGTGACGGAAAATGGCAAGGTAGTCGGTGTCATTCGCCTGAAAGACATTGTCAAAGGAGGCATTCGCGAACGGTTTGCCCGTTTGCGCAAAATGGGAATCAAGACGGTAATGATTACCGGAGATAACCCGTTGACCGCTGCTGCCATTGCTGCCGAAGCAGGTGTGGATGACTTTCTGGCCGAAGCCAAACCGGAAGATAAGCTGGCCCGCATTCGTCACGAGCAAGCCGACGGGAAACTCGTTGGGATGATTGGTGACGGAACCAACGATGCACCTGCCCTTGCACAAGCTGACGTGGGTGTGGCTATGAATACCGGGACACAAGCTGCCCGTGAGGCCGGAAATATGGTGGACCTCGACAGTAACCCGACCAAGCTGATTGAAATCGTGGAAACAGGCAAACAGTTGCTGATGACCCGCGGTGCGCTGACAACCTTCAGTATTGCCAACGATATTGCCAAGTATTTCGCCATCATCCCGGCTGTCTTTGCAGGAGTCTATGCGATGGGGGGAGCCAAAGGCCCGTTATCTGTGCTCAATATTATGTATTTGCAAAGTCCGCAAAGTGCCGTATTAAGCTCTGTGATTTTCAATGCCTTAATCATCATCGCATTGATACCGCTGGCATTGAAAGGCGTTACCTACCGTCCGTCTGGAGCATCGGTTGTATTACGCCGGAATATCCTTATTTACGGTCTGGGAGGAGTTATCCTGCCCTTTATTGCCATTAAAGCGATTGACTTACTGATTAATTTTTTACATTTGGTTTAATATCTCGAAGATGAAAAGTTCTATACTGATATCCCTCAAGCTGTTGCTGGCTATGACAATACTCACCGGGGTTATTTACCCGTTGCTGGTCTTCGGACTGGCGCAGACCATTTTCCCGCATCAGGCAAACGGAAGTCTGATTGTTTCGGGTAACAGACACCTCGGTTCAGAGCTGATTGGACAGAAGTTTTCCGGAAATCAATATTTCCACTCCCGTCCATCAGCCATTGATTACAACCCGGAGTGTTCGGGAGCCAGTAACCTTTCCATGACTTCGGCAAAACTGAAAGTACTGGGTTTAAAACGTGATTCTGCATGGCTGGTTTCCAATAAACTATACCCGGGAGCAACTATTCCTGCCGAAATGCGTTATGCCTCAGGAAGCGGGCTCGACCCACATATTTCACCAGAGGCGGCATTGCAGCAGGTCGCTCGAATTGTTCAAGCGAGACACCTGACAAATGCGCAAAAAACGGAGCTTATTGATTTGGTTGAAAAACAGACCGAGCACCGCCAGTTCGGTATTCTTGGCGAAGAAAGGGTAAACGTTCTCTTACTCAATATCGCTACGGACAAATTATTCTAATCGTTTATGGAAGAAATCGAAGACCGTCCTAATCCCGACGAACTGCTACGTCTGATTACAAAAGAGGAAAATCAGGAGAAACGTGGTAAACTGAAGATATTCTTCGGCATGTGTGCCGGGGTGGGAAAAACATATACCATGCTTCAGGCGGCTCATATCCTGAAGCGCGAAGGTATGGACGTTGTCGTGGGACTTGTCGAAACCCATAAACGGCAGGAAACAGAGGCTCTTCTGGAGGGTCTGGTTGTGATACCCCGCCTCAGAATACCTTATCGTAATGCTACCTTTGAAGAGATGGATATCGATGCTATCATTAGACGAAATCCACAATATGTGCTGGTTGATGAACTGGCCCACTCCAACATCCCGGGTAGCCGGCACGCAAAACGATATCAGGATGTAACAGAGTTGCTCGATCACGGTATCAATGTCTATACAACGGTCAATGTACAACACATTGAGAGCCGTTCGGGCACCGTTTCTGAGATTACCGGAATTCATATCTATGAAACGGTTCCCGATTCTTTCATTGCTCTGGCTGATGAAATCGAACTGGTCGACATTTCCACCGACGAATTACTGAAAAGGTTGGCGGAAGGAAAGGTTTACATTCCGGAGCGGGTACAACATGCCGTGGAGAATTTCTTCCGCAAAGGCAATCTGCACGCCCTCCGGGAACTCTCCCTTCGCATCACCGCCGAGAAGGTGGATGAAGACATGCTCGATTATATGCGGGCAAAAAACATCGCCGGTCCCTGGAAAACGACCGACAAACTCATGGTGGCAGTTGGTCCCAGCCCCTACTCGGCCAAGCTGATTCGCTGGACAAGACGAATGGCTTATAATCTGGGAGCGAGCTGGCTGGCGGTTTGCGTGGATACAGGGCACAAGCTGTCGGACGAAGACCGGAATCTGTTGAACAAAAACATCGAGCTATCCGAAAAGCTGGGAGCAACCATCGTACACGTGACCAATCCCGATGTGGTGGATGGGTTGCTCCAGGTCGGTCGGGAATACAATGTATCTCAGATTGTCGTGGGTAAAACACTTGAAAAACGGAATATATTGAGTTTCTGGAGACATAAGAATATTTCAGACCGGTTGATTCAGGAAAGCGGTAACATTGACGTATATGCGATTAAGGCTGATAAAACTGCAACAGGAGGTCGTAAGAATCCAAATCCGGCATTCCCTCTTTCCTTTAATGTCAAAGAGTATCTGGTTGCTCTTTTTATCGTTGTGCTGGTCTCTTTGCTCTGTTTCCCCTTTACTTCAATCATGGGGTATCAAACGGTAGGTATTATTTTCCTGATCAACATTACCGTTCTTTCGCTCTATCTGGGAAGAGGTCCGATTATTATGATGGCGTTTTTAAACTTCTTTATCTGGAACTTCTTTTTTATCCCTCCGCTATACACTTTCCATATCCAACGAATTGAAGATATATTCACCTTGTTTGCCTATTTTTGCGTTGCTCTGGTATCGGGTGTTTTTGTGACTAAAATCCGAAAAAACCAATTGGTTCTGGAAAAGAGCCAGCAACGCATCACCTTGCTGAATACTTTGCTGGAAGCACTGAACCGGACAAATTCGATCAAAGAAGTAGCAGCCAGAACTCAGGATAAAATACAGAAATATTTTTTAGCCGACGCTGCTATTATCCTGAAAAGTAAAACCGGCAAGGGACTGGATAAACGTGTCTTTGGAAACAAACAGATGCTTAGTGAAAAGGATTGGTCGGTAGCAGCCTGGGTATTCAACAACGGACTACCGGCCGGACGATTTACCGAAACGCTGAGCAATTCCGATATTCAGGTTATTCCTCTCACTACTGTGAATGAGACCATCGGAGTCATCTGCATTAAATTTATGGAAGACAAGCGTCCTGCCCACAATGATCTGATGGTTCTCTATAATTTTATCGGGCAAATTACTACGGCGATTGAACGGGAAATCAATATCGACCTGATTCGGGCTAATGAAGTGGCATTGGAATCTCAGAAGCTTTTCCAGACGGTGCTCAACAGTGTGTCACACGAGTTACGAACCCCGATTTCCATCATTACCACAGCTATTTCCAATCTGAATGATGAAAAAACCGCCGCAAATCCCGATATTCGTTCGGGCATTTGTGAGGAATTGAATCTGGCCTCGAAACGTCTGAATGTTTTGGTGGAGAATATCCTGGATATGTCGAAGATCGATTCCGGCTATTTGCAGCTAAATTTGCAGCTGCACGATATTTCTGATCTGATAGGTTCGGCACTCAATGATTTGCGACCGGAGCTTTCGGAATATCGGTTGACGATTGAGGTTGACGACCATCTTCCGATGGTCAGACTCGATTTTAACTGGCTGAAGCAGGCGCTGGTAAATGTGATTCACAATGCGATCAACTATTCAACCGCCGGTGGAGAGATCATCGTCAAAGCGCATCAGATAGAGACGGGAATGATTCGCATGACTGTTTCCGATAGCGGAAAAGGAGTCCCCGACCTAACTCTGGATAAGCTTTTTGATAAATTCTACCGTATTCCGGGTTCAAAGAGCGGTGGAATGGGGCTTGGACTAACCATTGCCAAAGCCATTGTGGAAGCTCACGGCGGAACAATCTCAGCCCGTAACCGGAAAGAAGGGGGATTGAAAGTCATTTTTCTATTGAAGCATTAGCAATAACAGCATGGAAGATAACAAGGGAAAATACAAGGTATTGATTGTCGATGATGAACCACCCATCCGCAGGATGTTGACTATTACGCTCGAAGCGCATGATTATAAAGTCTATTTGGCGGAAGATGCAAAAAGCGCTATGCTGGAGGCATCCATGTATAATCCCGACGTAATCCTGCTAGACCTCGGATTACCTGATAAAAGCGGACTTCAGGTGTTGAAACAGCTTCGGGAATGGTCTAAGACGCCTATCATTGTCCTTACCGTAATGGATGATGAGCAGACTAAAATCACAGCTCTGGATGAGGGCGCCGATGACTATGTTACCAAGCCCTTCAACACAGGAGAATTGCTTGCCCGAATCCGGGTAGCGCTGCGTCATTCGTATAAAGAGGATGAATCTTCGTTGTTTGAGAGTGGCGGATTGTCCGTTGACCTTGTTTCCCGCATTGTGATGCTGGACCATGTCGAAGTGAAACTCACCGCTACCGAATACGCCATTCTGACACTGTTTATCAAGCATGCAGGTCGGGTACTAACACACTCATTTATCATGAAAGAGGTATGGGGAAATCCCTATTCCGACAATGCACAGATACTGCGCGTACATGTGGCGCAAATCCGAAAGAAAATTGAGAAATTCCCGGCTATGCCTGAGCTTTTGATTACAGAATCAGGGGTCGGATATCGGTTGAGAAAGATTTGAAAGACTTCATTTCCAATTTCAAAATCGGGAGCCGTATCGCAGAAGTTTCGGGCAACAAGGTAAAAGCATTGGTTGAGAAATAATCTCCTAATAGTACCAAAACACCATTTCAACCCAAAACAGGTTGCCTCATCCACTGAGACAACCTGTTTTGAATACGGAACTAATTACAGTTTTATAGTGAGACCAAATTTACCGTTTGTAAACGCATTTCCGCCCCCGAACTCCAGATTAAGTCCTACTTTTCTTGAAATAAAATAACGTCCACCCACCTGTGCACCAAGTCCCAGTCCGGAAGTATGAGTTCCGTCATAAGCATCGGGAGAACTCCATATATAAGCTCCTAAATTGAGTCCGGCGTAAAGATCCCAGTTACGTGGAATACTGAACAGATTATTAAAATGGTAATTAGCATTACCGGAAATTCCTGTTATAGAATGGTCATAATAATATTGATCCCAATATTCGCGGTATGAGCGGTACGACAGTTCTCCACCCAATGTTACATCGTTACTCACGGCATGATCAAACCCAATAAACAAAGGCACACCCCAGTCGGAAAATCCGACACCGAAGTTCAACTGGGTACGCCCCGTAGATAATGAATTCTGACTGAATGATACGACTGACATACAAGCAAGTACTGCTAATAAAAGAACTTTTTTCATTGTTGGTTATTTATATAAGTGTTGAAAATCAGATGATTCTATACTACAGATAAAGCAGAGCTGGAAATTACAACCTCTCTTTTAGAATAAGGAAAAATATTTCCACTCAATCTTTCCCGTTTTTGTACCGGCCATAAGCATACCCCCTGCCCCGATCGTGGTCATATCTATCACAATCTTCACCTCTGTATTTTCTATTTCCATGATAGGAGACCTCGTAAGCCTGCAGGTTATTACAGTTTTCTCCCCGATCATATTCTCTTGCAGGACGTTCGTCTCTGCTCCGATCATAGTTGCGTTGCGGCTCATCTCTGTAAGTGCGTCTGTAGTAGGAATACGGAGCCTCTCCGTGATAATCTCTGAGTACGACCTTATGACAGCGATGCAAGTCATAGTCTCTGAATCTTTCAGGCAAGTGGCGTCTTTGAATCCACTGCCCATTGTCAATATAAATGAACATAGCGGATGGGATGTCATAATAAGCATCTACATCGGGCAGGTAGTAATACCTTACATTGGATTCTACTGAGGGAGCCCATTCAGGAGCTGCTCCGATATTCAATCTGATGGAAATTTGGGCTTGCATAACCGTTGCAAAAACTAACGCCAGTGCGGCCACCATTAATCTTGAAGGGTTCATAATGTTTGATTTTAAAGTTTGTCTTACCCTTTATAATAGGCAATACTTATGCCAGAATAGTTAATATTCTCACAATGTATATAGTAGCTTTTAGCCGCAGTGAGGAAATTTGTGGAAATATGAGGAAGGATAGTGAGGAAATAATTTGAAAGCGCCACACGCCCGAACGATTAATGTTTTGCGAAACATGGAAAGATGGCGAATCACTTGACAAACACGCCAAAAGCAATCATTTATATTTCATGCTTATTACAGAAGAGGAATACTCTATACAAAAAAAGCATCCCCTTGGGGATGCTCCTGATATAATAGTGAATTTTACGATTTTGATTTGCGATGTTGTAACAGCCAGTCATAGATACCGGACTGGTGAAACAATCTTTCCACGCTGCCGTGTGTGCCTCCTTTAATCTCGGTGAGGGTAACATCGGCATTCTCATCCACATTTTTAATCGCCTTCATGATTTTTCTGGATTGAGAAATCGGGACAATACGATCGGCTGTGCCATGAAACAAACTAATGGGCACTTTGGCCAGATTCTCAGCTTCAGCAGCATTTCCACCACCACAGATAGCCACTGCAGCCGCAATGCGATCAGGATATTTGCCTACTGTCTCCATCGTACCATAACCGCCAAGACTCATGCCGCAGACATAAATACGGGATTCGTCAGCTTCGGGATGATTCTTTAACACATAGTCCACGACTTCCATTACCTTATCGGCATCCCATCCTCCCGGCGCCTGTGGGGCAACCACAATACCCGGAACTTCTGTTCCCCTATCCATAGCATATAAGACGCCGTATCTTTTCACTCTTTCCAGATTATGTCCACACAAACTGCGTCCATGTAAGAATATAAATACAGGTTGTTTGTCAGCAGAAGGAGCTTGAGGAGTGTGAATCAAAAAAGGATAAGCTGTTTCACCTTCAATAGCCTCCGTATCGCTTGCCAACAAAGAAATGGGGAGAAGAAAAAAGACAAAAAGACAGATATATAATAGACGCATAGAGAATGTGTTTTGCATTATTAGAATCAAATGATAGCTCAAGATAGGGTTTTTGTTTCAAATAGACAGTATTTACAGCTATCGCTTTGGCTTTTTTAGGTTTTGTTTGGGGAATGCGACATTTTGCGTTTACACGGGTAACCATAAAGATTGAATGACACTTTATGGGTGATAAGACCTGGTAATTATGATTGTCCTTCAGTGCCCTATTTTCATTAATTCGTTTCATTCTAATATTCCAAAAGCATTACATTTGCATAAAAAAACGATTACAGTGATGTGCAAAGAAAAACCTAAATTGCTATTCCTTCATTACGCCATTTCATTATTAATATGCGTTGTAGCAGTCAGATGCTATGAATATTTCGCAGCATCATTGAAATTCTATTCCACCCAACATGTTTTACTTTCTGAAATTCACGGACTTTGGTACGATTACCTCACATGGGGCGTTTTCAGCAGTGTAGTGTTACTGGTCTGGTTTATGACTTCATATCTCAACAAACGGGTTGCGAATGTTGCCCTTCATACATTGAATCTGGCTTTTCTGTTCTGCTGCATCTCGTTACTTTATGTTTTTATCGATCGTTCCGTTCCGTTTGACCACGAATTCTTCACACGTGACGCAGCCGAACAAATTGTCACCATAAAATCCTATGCAGGAAATGGGATCCTTGCTTTTCTTCCGTTTATTTTGATCACTATTTTATACTTTGGAGCGTACCGGTTATTTTTATCTCGCATTCAATTCAATCGTGTAACGAAAAAGGCATTATGGGTTGCAATCATCGCCCCCCTGTTCCTGATCAAATTCATAGTACCGTCGTCTTCCGGGTTCGGGCAGACCGGTCAATACTATTTAGCGTGTAACAAAGCAAGTTACTGGACTACCGATGCTATTAAATATTTCAGCGATATGCGAAATCATCGCAAAATGTCAGCGGAGGAAATGCAGGAAGAATTTGCGTACTTTCAGGCAAACCGCCCGTTTAAGTTTACTGACAAGAATTATCCGCTCATGCACGAAAACCGTGATGCAGATGTATTGAGCCCCTTCTTTAATCCGGGTAAAGAACGCCCGAACATTGTACTGGTGGTAGTCGAAAGCCTGTCACGTACCTTCAGCGGTCGGAATGCGCCACTGACCAGTTTCACCCCATTTCTGGATGAGCTATCTAAACGCAGTCTTTGCTGGGACAACCACCTGAGTAATGCTACCGCTACTTTCGGTGTATTTCCGGCCACGTTGGCATCGCTGCCTTTCGGCAACCGTGGTTTCTCCAATAATAGCATCATGCCCGACCATGAATCGCTCATTTCCATACTGAAACAAAACGGTTATTACTCCTACTTCATGGTTGGATATCCGCTTGATTACGATAATATGGGCGGATTCATCCGTATGCAAAAAACGGATTTTATTTTGCGCAACTACGGCCGAAAATACAAAATGATGGCCGAAGGGGAAGGTGGCTGGTCGATGGGATACCCTGACGATGCCCTTTTCAATCGCAGCTTTGAGGTGCTCGACTCATTGAAGAAAAAGCCCTACCTGAATGTGTACATGACCGCTTCCACTCACTCGCCTTTCCTGTTCGATGCACAGCCCAGATACCTCAAGCTGTTTGACAAGAAACTGAAAAATCTCCCGCTCAACAAAGAGACGAAACTTTCGTTGCATAAAAACCGTCAGGTGATGAGTTGTGTCATGTTTGCCGACGATGCCTTGCGCGATTTCTTCCGCAAATACAGCCGCCGTCCAGAATACAAAAACACTATCTTTATCGTTACGGGCGATCATCACCACGGCTCAGTCCCCGCAAACAACGACATTGACGATTACCGGGTGCCGTTTATGATTTATTCGCCGATGTTGAAGAAACCTCTCCGTTTTGAATCCATTAACTGCCATAATAACATCACACCTACCCTGTTGGGCTTCCTGGCTAAGCAATACAATCTCCAGCACATCCCCAAACGGGTACACTGGATGAATGGCATGATGGATACGGCAACGAAGTTCCGTAATATCCACCAGATATCGTTTATGACCTACAGCCGTGTCATGGAGTCGTACATGTTTAAGAATTATTTCATGCGCGAAAACCGACTGTTCAGAATCAATCCGGACATGTCGGAGGTGGAGTGCACCAACCCTGCAATGAAACAGAAGATCAACCACCTGCGTGATAACTTCATTGCCGTAAACAACTGGGTATATGAGAATAACCACATTCTGCCTGATAATACAATGCAGAAAAACAGGGTGTTGCTCGGGAATATATATATTCCGCAGGAACGTGACTTTGTAACGCCTGTTGATTTTTCCGCTTTCACCAAAAATATCGCGGTTCCCCCAATGTACAAACATTTGTATGTAGAGGCTGACTTTGATTGTTTTACCTCGGAAAAGGACAGTATTAATGTTCCCGAGTTTTGCTTCATGCTGGCTTCCAGACCATCTGCTGAAACAACCAAAGAACTATTCTGGACCAACAAGGACATGCACTACATGTCCGGAGCCCGCTTCCTGCCCAACCAATGGAACTCGCTGACTGTTCACGATGTGATAGGCATCGAAGAATATCTGAAAAATAACAACCTGGAACTTTGCACCGGTTTTAATGCCGTAACCAAAGTGGGTATGAAGGTGAAGAATTTCAGAATGAAGCTTTATGGAATGAAGTAACAGCCTCACCGTTCTGCTAAAAAAAAGCATCCTGCTTTTGCTCGTGTAGCAAAAGCAGGATGCTTTTTTTGATATAACCAAACCGACAGTTTATCCCCTCACCACTCCGGTATATCCTTTCTCAGAAGGCACCAATTCAAAGACATGAGACGGTTTCAGATCCTCTTCATCACGGTGTGAGATGTAGATGATAGCGACCTGTTTTTCGGCTGCGATGGCATTGACCATATCGATAAATAGACGACTGTTTTCCTCATCCAGTTCGATGGTAGGTTCGTCCAGTATGAGGAGCGGCGGATGCTTCACCATTGCGCGGGCAACCATCACCATACGTTGTTGTCCGATGGAAAGCTCCTGGAATGACTTATTTCGGAACGAAGGCCCCAGCATCGTAAGCCATTGCTCTGCCATATAAATCTGGTAATCCGTCGGCTCAGCATACAAACCAATGGAATCATTGAAGCCGGAAATAATCATATTCAGCACCGAATCATTGCGGGTGAAGCGTGTGGTCATATTGGGCGTGTAGTAACCAATCTGTTTGCGGATGTCCCAGATGGTTTCCCCTGAACCTTTTTTCATCCCGAAGAGCATCATATCCTGTCCGTACCCACGTGGATTATCACCGGTAATCAGTGTGATCAGTGTACTCTTACCCGCACCGTTAGGCCCTACCAGTTGCCAAAACTCTCCTTTACGGATGTTCCAGTTTACACGATCGAGAACCGGCTTATCGAGGTAATGCACCGACACGTTGCACAGTTCAATCAGCGGATCGGATTCGCAATGGCTGCCCGTGTAACCTTCCGGCAGACGAAAGCGATGCTCGTATTGCGATGCAGATGCAGTATGCAGTATAAAGTCGGAGTAACTTTCAGTCTTTATGATAGTATTTCCACCATCCATACTCAGCACAAGTTGCGTGGCTGGCAATATATCGGCTTTGCGGAATACAATCTGAATCAATCGGATACCGGCAGAGAGATTGGTCAACCTTTCACGGATGGCAACCTGTGTGGCTTTATCCACATTACTATATACATCGTCAAGTAGCAGATAATCCGGCTTCTGATCAATCAGGTAATTGAGCAGAGCCTTTTTTTGCTGACCGCTCGACATCGACTCCAGGCTATCATTCTCATCCGTCTGTATGGGGAAACGATCGTGACGGTATTCGTCATCAATCAGCTTGTCGATGGTGATGGTAGAGTGCAGTAAGCCATGTAATCCGGTCAGGTCGATGTGATCCGCCAGGAGGTTTTCCTGCATGATGGCACGGATCAACTGTTTTTTATCGCAAGTATTGGTCAGATATAGGGCAAGTATCATTGTTTCGGATTTTTAGAATGAAGATGTAAGACTTAAGACAACAGACTATGATAGCGCTCTGTTGAAATCGGGTGCAAAGGTAGGGAAATATCAGGGATTGACCTTTTATTTCGTTGATGAGAGAGGAAATTGCCGGGTACTATAACCTTTGTTATAACTCCGCAATTATTACCTTTTACAAGAACAGGCTACGACATCAGTTTGTTAATTCGGAATAACCCCAAAAACCTCACTTGTATAGGATAAAGTACTACTGTCATGGGAAAAGAATATGTATATTTTCATGAACCGGAATCAGCGAAACTTTTTATTCACGAAGGCAAGGATTCTACTATTGACCCAATGGTTTTAACGGTGATTGGTGTCGATGAGCAGATGATTGAGTATGTTTTTAAATTAAGCGAAAGAATATTGAGTATTCACGGTAAGTACCAGAGTGAAATGACTCTCTCCCACCTGGAAGAAGAGTATCGCAAA
>Ga0209464_10000604_pt1 | contig 11578 bp, 9 predicted proteins | sample DOMMetBare1Fresh_2_FD_187473 | JGI IMG/M metagenome (GOLD analysis project Ga0209464, IMG submission 187473) | Wetland sediment microbial communities from St. Louis River estuary, USA, under dissolved organic matter induced mercury methylation -... | ecosystem: Environmental > Aquatic >... | reverse complement strand
CGCCGGCGCCACCTACGCCGACCTGCTGGACGCCGCGGTGTCCGCAGGCGATATCAGGGCCTACGCGCTCAACTCCTACGGGTACCTCGCCTCGGTCACCAAGGCCGACGGCACGGTCATCGCCGGTGCCCCCGATAGCTCGCTATATTGGGCGAATTACGAGAACGGCTCGTTCTACGCGGGGTCGCACACGATGAAAGACGAGCCCTTGGCCGACGGGACGGCCTACCAGCTGGCCTGGAGCAGCTACCCCACGGCGGTGGCACCGTCGGACTGGGGCGCACTGCCCGCGGCGACCGGCGGCACGGGCCATGCGGGGTCGGCGACCAAGCTGCCCGACTCCACTCCAGAAGGGATCCCGACCGGCGTGTCTTCCTATGCTGCGGACACTCTGCTTGCCAACATCGCAGCCTCTTATGCTGGTACGAAGATGGATTGGAATGCTATGGAGCTGGCTGCGATCGGACAGGGTTCTGCCGCCGATCGTGCCGCAATCGTTGCAAACGCTGTGGATGCATATGAAAACCCCGATAGCACCAATATCCAGCGCAGCATCATTGCGCTGACGGCGTTGGGAATCGACGCAACCAAGGTCCAGGAAGACGGGACTTCCTATGATCTGGTGGCGCGGCTTTCGACGACGTCCACATCGCAGGATACTCTTTTGGGCAAGACGTTCGCCTTGCTTGCCTATGCCTGCGGTCCGTATGCTCCTGCCGCAAATGCTCTGAATACTACGGATGCCCTTGTCGAGCAGATTCTTGCAGCGCAGCTCTCAGACGGTGGTTTCTCGTATGCCGGAGGCACTGCCGATGCCGATGTGACGGGTATGGTTATCGCTGGGCTAGCTCCCCACCGTATGGGAAGCGAATCGGTTGCAACGGCTGTTTCGAATGCGCTCACTGCTCTTCATGCCATGCAATGTCCTGATGGAGGGTTTGCTGCATCTATGGCGGGCAGCACCGGTTCGAACGCCGACACTACGGCTATGGCGGTTATAGCGCTTTGCTCGGTGGGCCAGGACCCGGGGTCTGTTTGGGCCGTTGCGTCGGGTGCTACGCCGTTGTCGACGCTGCTCTCGTTTGCGGCTTCTGACAATTCCGGCTTTACTTACGATGGTCGTTTGAACACCTTTGCAACAGAACAGGGATTTCGCGCTCTGGTCGCCTACCGCGGTTTTCTGAATACCCAAGCTGCTTATGACATCTACACCCAGGCCAAAGACGGATCGGCAACGCTGGCATCCGCTGCTTCGACGCAGGCATCTTTCGATCAGGCTTCCGGTGCAGAGAAGCAACAGACGGCTCGCACAGGCGATGCAATGCCGGTTGCTGCATTGATTGCGCTGGTCTCTGCTTTCGTGTCGTTCGGCACCGCTCGTGTTTCGAGGCGGCGCATCGGCTTCGAAAGCTATCAGTCGAAACGAATCGAGGATGTTGCATGATGCCGTCTTTCGATGAGAAAGCAGAAGAAGCCGCACGAAATTCTGATCAGGACCTGCGGATTTCGCCAGCTATAGAAGCATCGCAGATGCAGCCTCGTCGGAACACGCGGCGCAGACGGGTTGCAGCAGCTCTTGTTGCATGCTGCCTAGCCGCGGTCGCCCTTATCGGCTGGGGCGTTCAGTCGACGGTGGCGGGATGCGCGGAGTCCGGTCCCGCCTTGTCGTCTTCATCTTCGACTGAAGCAGATGGGGCCGATGGGACATCGTCTTCATCCGAGTCCGTCCTTCCTGCGACGAACGCGCCTGCCGATGCATCGCAGGGCAAGGAATCTCCGGCGACCGGAGACGGCCAGAGTTCATCTGCGGCTTCTTCGACGGAAGAATCTGCTGCTTCGGCTGATGTGGGAACGGGAAGCGCTGCTTCTCCGGCCCCCGCTGCTTCGGATCCCGAGCCGACCACGCCTACGCCGGCTTCGAGCATTTCCGTATCCGTGTCTGTTTCGAGCACATCGGTGGGCAATCCCGTCAGCGGGACGGCAACGGTTGTGCTTGCGCGAGGTTCTACCGTGTACGATGCCTTGCGAGCGACCGGCTTCGACGTGACTGCGCGAAGCAGTCAGTATGGGATGTACGTGTCGGCAATCGGCACGTTGTCTGAAAAGCAGCACGGCGGCGCCAGCGGCTGGTTGTATGCGGTCAATGGGTCGACGCCGGCTGCTTCATGCAGCAGTTTCGAACTTTCAGATGGCGATGCCGTGTCGTGGTTCTACACGGTGTAGGAGGATTCGTCCGAATGCTACCGTTTTCCCTTGTCGCATGCTAGGATAGAAACATAATGCCAACGTATCGGGTGGTTATGCGCGATTACCTGCAATAGGCTCTTTGAGCAGATGGGAGCGATATGGATGTCCTGACAATGGTGCACGAGCAGTATCCTCTCGCCGAAACGGTTTTGATTGCCATCATCATATTGCTTATTACCTGGGCAATCGAACGTGTGGTCTTTCATTTCATCAACCGTATCGGGCACAGCTCGAGCAATCCTTTTCCGGCAAGCTCGATATTCGCTAATATCGCGCGTATCTGCATATGGTTGATGGGCATTGCGATGCTGTTTCGCGTGTGCTTCAATTATGATGTTACAGGTTTCGTAGCTGCCCTGGGCGTTGGCGGCATCGCTATATCCTTGGGCTTTCAGGATACCTTGCTCAATCTGATCGGTGGTTTGCAGGTTTCACTGGGGAAACTGGTTGAACCTGATGAGTATATCGAGGTGCTGGGTCAACGGGGCAGGGTTGTGGATGTGAGCTGGCGTCATACTACGATTGTTGATTCGGGCGGCAAAGAACACCTGGTGCCGAATTCCCTCATGAATAAAAACTCGCTTGTGAATATTGGAGAATCTGCCGATGTGCACGTGCCCTTCTTGGTTCCTGCAGATGCCGACCTCGATGCGGTGTCTGCGAATATTGTCGGTGTGCTGGACGAGGTTCTGCATGACAAGCTGGGGGCATCGGGCGTCCGCGTGCGCTTTAGCGGGATCGATGCAGATGGCATCAAAGGGAACGTGGTTGCCGATATTCTGTATCGGGCGGGTGGTGCCGAAACTATCGGCGATATCATCCTGCGCGCCATTGCGCCCCTGCTGAATCGCACTGATGCCGCATAAGCCCGAACGAGGTCGTTAGACGGAAGTCGATTCGGGTACGGGTTCGCTCTGGGCGGATTTTTTCACATGTATCTGACGGAAATAGCCGACATAGCGCACCACCGCGTAGAGAACCATACCGATAGCGAGTGCCGCCTCGATACCGCAGGCGCCTCCGACGAAATCGGGTAGGATGCAGCCTCGGGCGGTGAAGAACGAGTACGCTTTCCCTAATCCTGTAGCGCTTACGATAAAGGGAAACGTCATCGCTGCAATGCTGGGGAAAAACCGTCCACGCAACGAGACGAGCAAGGCGGGGATTTGCATGACGACGAATGCGAGCAATCCTTGGGCAAGTACAGTCAAACATGCGACGAATACAGGATTCGGATCAGCGAAGCAGGAAAGGTACCCGGTGAGGCTCAGGCTCATGGGCGCAGCGTATATGCAGATGAGCGGGCGAGCTGATTCTGGTAGCGGGATGGTTGCAACGCGATAGGTCACTGCAGCAAACAGCACGATGTAGCAGGCGAATCCCATCCAGAAAAGACCTTGTCCGAGCGGGTACATGTTGAAGCTCGGTGCTGTCACTGTCGCGACGACGATGCCTACATATGCGATGAAATACGTGGGGAAGACATCGTCCCATCGAAACGCTCGAAGCATCCGCAGAGAAAGAACCCCGATAAGCACAAGGTGACCGACAACAGCTGCACACCAGATGGCAAAACCGATCGCGGTCTGGCTGATGAGAGAGGCAAGTTGCATGATTGCCATAAAGAACGTTCCCGACACGCTGAGGGCAACGGGGTTCTGCAGTTCGTTCTTCACCAGACGCGGATAAAGCAGGGCTTTCGCTACCAGCAAAACGACGAGGGCAGCCGAGCATACTGCGGCTGCATAGGTGATGACGGTCGAAAAGGGACGCAGCAGGATGCCCAGCGATACCAAGCTGAGGGCGATCCCTGCTGTGGGAATAGGTACCTGTTTGATGAATGTGCTCACTGAATTCCTTCTTCCATGTTCTTATTGCATCATCCCAGAATTCAGATAGAATTTGAAATTATAAATAGTTATCTATTGATAAGGAAAAATAATATATGCAGGATTTCCGTATCGATACCTTTCTCTCAGTCTGCGACACGCTCAACTACACCAAGACGGCTGAGCTTTTGCATATTACCCAGCCTGCTGTTTCGCAGCATATAAGGTTTTTGGAAGACCGATACGGCACGAAGCTCTTTATCTATCAGAGCAGGAAGCTTCGGCTGACCGACCAGGGGGTCATGCTTCGTGATGCATCGCGCTCCCTCAAATCGGATGACGATATGCTCCGAAGGAAGATGTCCGCCTCGCATCAATGCCGAGAGCATCTTGTTCTCGGACTGACCATGACGGTGGGGGAATGCATGGCTGCGCGGTCGGTTGCATGTTTCCTGAAAGCCCATGATGAACTGCAGGTCTCTATCCACATTGCCGACACGGCCAGGCTGTTGCATGATGTAGACCAAGGCACTATCGATTGCGCCGTTATAGAAGGGTTTTGCGATAAGAACCGATATGGTCATCGAACTATTTCGACGGAGCCTTTCATCGGGGTTTGCGCTCCTGGAACTGTGCAAAACGAATGTCCGAAAAGATTCGACGGACTTTTGGACCAACATCTGATAACGAGGGAAAAGGGCTCGGGTACGCGAGGTGTGCTCGAGCATGCTCTGGCCGACCAGAATCTGGAAGTGTGGGATTTTGCGCGGGTGACTGAAACCAATAACATCGCGCTTATCAAAAAGTTGGTCGAAGAAGGCAGCGGTATTGCCTTTCTCTACCAGTCTGCTGTCGAAGCTGAAATACTTGATCGTCGTCTTGAGAGAATACCCCTTACGTGCGACACGCTTATGCACGATATCACCGGTGTTTGGCGTAAATCCAGCTGTTTCGCAGACTGCTACGAAGATGTCGTCAATGAGCTTGCAAGCCTTATGATCTGCGCCGACGTGCGCAGACTACGAGAATAAAGCCTCAATTCCCCTATGAAGTAGCGTACATTATAGGCAACTTTGTCCATCGGTTCGACGAGGCAAGGGGGACGATGCCGTACTATGCGGCCACTGGTTCCCTTTCCAAAGGAGGAGAGGGTATCAAAGGGGCGTCTCCGGTTCTTCGATAAAAGCCGGAGACGATAACTTGCTCTATCCTGCTCAGCCCCTGCGCTCCCGGCGCGTCTGCTCGTATGCCTGGGTGACCGCCAGCTCGTAGTCCTTGCGGTGCCCTTTCACCGTGGTGTCGAGGATGAGCCCGCAGGCGAACGAGAGCAGCCCGCATCCCACGAATGCCGTGGCAAGGATGGCGGAGGGCAGCCGCGGCACGAGCCCCGTGTCGCCGAACTCCACGATGACGGGCACCCCTATGCACAGGCCCACGATGCAGAGCGCCAGGCCCATCCACCCGAACAGCGCCATGGGCCGGTAGTCCTTGAACAGGCTGCCGATGCACTTGAGCACCTTCCAGCCGTCGCCGAACGTCGACAGCTTGCTGTAGCTGCCCTCGGGACGGTCGCGGTAGTCGATGGGCACGTCGGCAATCCTCCAGCGCTTGTCCACGGCGTGGATGGACAGCTCGGTCTCTATCTCGAAGGCCGGCGAGAGGACCGGCATCGTCTTGGCGAACACCCGGTTGAAGCCGCGGTAGCCCGTCATGACGTCGTTGAACTCGTAGCGGTAGATGGCCTTGATCAGCCAGCGCACCAGGTCGTTGCCGAACCCGTGGAACGCCCGGCCGTTCTCCTCGCCGTAGCTGCCGTTGGACAGCCTGTCTCCCACGGTCATATCGGCCTCGTCGCGGGCGAGGGGCGCTATCAGCGCGACCGCGGACTCGGCGGGGTAGGTGTCGTCCCCGTCGACCATGAGGTAGTAGTCGGCGTCTATGTCGCGGATCATCTGGCGCACGACGTTGCCCTTGCCCTGGCGCCGCTCGGTGCGCACGACGGCGCCGTGCTCCCGCGCGATGCCCCCGGTGCCGTCCGACGAGTTGTTGTCGTAGACGTAGACGTCCGCCTGGGGCAGGGCCCGCTTGAAGTCGTCGACCACCTTGGCGATGGTGACGGCCTCGTTGTAGCAGGGGATGAGGACGGCTACGGTGCCGTCGATGTCTCGGGCGGTGAAATCGGACACGGGGGATTCTCCTCTTATCTGTGAAACGGTGCGCATGTATTGTATCGTTTTTTCATATCCATTCGAAAAAATACATGGGGTGTTTCAGGCTTCGAGCGCCTCGCTTATTTCGAGCCATGTTTCCTCGAGCTCGTCCAGGACGCTCTGAGCCTGTTGGATATCGGCTTGGGCTGCGGCCAATGCTTCGTAGTCATAGGGGTCGGTGGCGGCAAGGTTCTTTGTTGCCGCATCTACGCGTGCATGCTGCGTCGCCATCTTGCGTTCGATGCTTGCGAGCTGCTTGCGCAGCTTGTAAGCATCGGCATTCGTCGAAGTTGTTTCGCTTCTTGGCCTACCAGCTGGTTTTACGGTAGATGCGGTGTTTGCGTCGCCGTGCGGATGACGCTGTTCTACAGCGTGCAGGTACTCATCGACGCCACCGGGCATATGCTGCAAATGACCGTCTATGATGGCGAATTGGTCGTCGGTCACGCGTTCGATGAAGTAGCGGTCGTGGCTGACGACGATGAGCGTGCCCGGCCATGAGTCGAGCAGGTCTTCCATCACGGCCAGCATGTCGGTATCCAGATCGTTTCCCGGTTCGTCCAGGACCAGCACATTGGGTTCGCTCAGCAAGGTCAGCAATAGCTGCAGGCGCCGTCGCTGGCCGCCCGAAAGGTCTTCGACGCGGGCTTGCAATTCATCGCGGGAGAAGCCTAGGCGTTCGAGGAGTGCTGTGGGGGAAAGCTTCTTGCCGTCTATTTCGTACTGCGTTTTATACCGGCTGCACACGAGGCGCACCGTGTCGCGTTCCACTTCTTTCAGCTCGTCGAGGTGCTGCGAGAGGGTGGCGAAGTGCACGGTTTTACCGATTTTCACATGTCCCCAGGTGGGTTTGAGGGACCCGTTGATTATCGCGAGCAGGGTCGATTTTCCCTGGCCGTTTGCCCCTAAGAGGCCGATGCGGTCTCCGGGGCCGATGTTCCAGGTAATATCCTTCAACACACTTCGGGATCCGCGGGTCATGCAGACATCGTTCAGCTCGACGACTTGTTTGCCTAGGCGGGATACGGCCACGCGCTTCAATTCAAGGGGGTCGCGGATGGGCGGCTCATCGGCAATAAGGGCTTGGGCTGCCTCTATATGGAAGCGCGGTTTGCTCCGCCGTGCTTGGGCGCCGCGTGAGAGCCATGCGAGCTCCTTGCGCAACTGGTTCTCGCGTTTCTGCTGCGCCATCGTCTCCATTCGGTCTCGTTCGACGCGTTGCATGATGTAGGCTGAATATCCGCCCTCGAATGGATCGACCGATCCATCATGTACTTCCCACATCGAGAGGCACACTTCGTCAAGAAACCAGCGGTCGTGAGTTACCACTAAAAGTGCGCCTGCATTGCGCTGCCAGCGGTTCTTCAAATGGGCCGCCAGCCAGCTGATCGCTTCCATGTCGAGATGGTTTGTCGGCTCGTCGAGCATTAAGATGTCCCAGTCGCCGATGAGCAGCCGCGCGAGGTCGAGGCGTCGGCGCTGCCCCCCTGAAAGCGTGGCGACGTGCGCAGTGGGCTCGACATCGCCTAGGAGCGCTTCGACCACCGCGCGGGCTTTTCGGTCCGTCTTCCATAAACCGGGTGTGGCCGAATCCAATTGGTCTTTGACGACATCGTCATCGAGAAAGCTGTCTGTCTGCCCGAGAAAGCCGATGGTGGAGCTGCCGTTGGGGATGACCTGCCCGCCGTCGGGTTCGACTGCCCGTGAAAGCACCCGGAGCAGCGTGGATTTTCCATCGCCGTTGCGTCCGACGATACCGATGCGGTCGCCTGATTCGACACCGAGGGTCACTTTTTCGAAAATGTGTTTGGTCGGGTAGTCGAGCCGAATGTCTTTGCAGGTGAGCATGACCGTCACGATGCGAATCCTCCTCTGTATGCTTGGATAGACCATACTACCGCGTCGTGGGCCGTCTCGTTGTCTTATCGGCAAATCGCCATGAACGTGCGTTCGGCGTCGCGGTGTGCTGTATCGATACCATCGAAATGTTTGAAAAACAACGTACAAGGAGAAACAAACACTTTAGAGTAGGTAGCACGATACAGGAACCGATCTGGAAGGATGATCATGAAACGGACGATCATCAAGATTGACGAAACGCTCTGTAACGGATGCGGGATATGCATTGATGCATGTCATGAAGGTGCGCTCGGCCTAATCGACGGCAAGGTGCGGCTGATCGGAGACGAATGCTGCGATGGGATGGGCGATTGTCTACCCCAGTGCCCGCAGGGTGCCATTTCTTTCGAGGAGCGCGAGGCGGCGGCCTACACCGGTCCTGCTGTGAAGGAAAGCGCATTGCGCCAATGGCCGGTCGAGATTAAATTGATCAACCCCGATGCCGCATGCTTCGACGATGCGAGCTTGCTTGTCGCTGCGGATTGCACGGCATTTGCCTACGCATCGTTCCATCGCGATTTCATTCGGGGCCGCGCTACGGTGGTGGGGTGCCCCAAACTCGATGGCGTGGACTACACCGAGAAGCTGGCCGCTATCTGCTCGAAGCATGAGATACGCGATATAGTGGTAGCGCGTATGGAGGTTCCCTGTTGCGGGGGCCTGGAAGCTGCCGTCGTGCGTGCGGTCGAAGCGAGCGGCAAGGATATTCCCGTGCAGGTTGCAGTCATCGCCATCGATGGGAGTTCGGTCGAGCGTCGCGATTCCCGTTCTTTCCGGTAAGCGTTCAACGAAGGTCCAGACGAACGAGCGCCCCTCTAGAGGGGCGCTCGATGCGCATATGGGTGAAGCGTTCATCCATGCACGGGCGCAGGGATCAGGCGTGCAGGGCCTCTTCGACGGCCACGGCTACAGCCACGGTGGCGCCGACCATGGGGTTGTTGCCCATACCCAAAAAGCCCATCATCTCGACGTGCGCGGGGACGCTCGAAGATCCGGCGAACTGCGCATCGGAATGCATGCGGCCCATGGTATCGGTCATGCCGTAGCTTGCTGGACCTGCGGCCATGTTGTCGGGATGCAGCGTGCGTCCCGTGCCGCCGCCCGAAGCGACGCTGAAGTAGCGGCGTCCTGCCTCGGTGCATTCTTTCTTGTAGGTACCGGCTACGGGGTGTTGGAAGCGGGTGGGGTTGGTGGAGTTGCCCGTGATCGACACGTCCACGCCTTCCTTCCACATGATCGCGACGCCCTCGCGGACGTCGTCGGCACCGTAGCACCGGACTTCGGCACGTTCGCCCTTGGAATAGGGAATCTCGCAGACGGTTTCCAATTCGCCTGTGTCGTAATGGAACTGCGTCTGAACGTAAGTGAACCCGTTGATGCGGCTGATGATCTGCGCCGCGTCCTTGCCCAGGCCGTTGAGGATGACGCGCAGCGGCTTCTTGCGGGCTTTGTTGGCATTGCGGACGATGCCGATCGCGCCTTCGGCGGCAGCGAAGCTTTCGTGTCCGGCAAGGAACGCGAAGCAGGACGTCTCATCGCGCAGCAGCATGGCTCCCAGGTTGCCGTGCCCGATGCCGACTTTGCGGTCGTCGGCGACGCTGCCCGGTATGCAGAACGCCTGCAGCCCGATGCCGATCTTCTCGGCTGCTTCGGCAGCCGTTTTCACGTCGGACTTCAGGGCGATAGCCGCCCCGACGCAATAGGCCCACGCTGCGTTTTCGAAGCAGATGGGCTGCACGTCCTTGGCTATTTCATAGGGGTCGAAACCGGCTTCTTGGCACAAGGCGCGGCATCCTTCGACGGAGTCGATACCGTAGGGTGCCAGGACTTCGTCGATATGGTCGATCCGGCGTTCGTAGCTTTCAAACAATGGCATGTCAAACTCCTATTCTTCGCGCGGATCGACGTATTTTGCCGCTTCGTCGAACCGGCCGTAGGTGCCGGTCGCGTCTTTGATGGCATCGTTGGCATCGGTGCCTTTCTTGACGGCCTGCATGACTTTGCCCAGGTTCACGAATTCGTATCCGATGATGCGGCCTTCTTCGTCGAGTGCCACACGCGTGACATAGCCTTCGGTCATTTCAAGGTAGCGTGGGCCCTTGGCCTTGGTGCCGTACATGGTTCCCACCATGCTGCGCAGTCCCTTGCCCAGATCTTCCAAGCCGGCGCCGACGGGCAGCCCGCCTTCCGAAAAGGCCGTTTGCGTACGTCCGTAGACGATCTGCAGGAACAGTTCGCGCATAGCCGTATTGATGGCATCGCACACCAAATCGGTATTGAGGGCTTCTAGAATAGTCTTGCCGGTAAGGATTTCTGCTGCCATGGCAGCAGAATGCGTCATGCCCGAGCATCCGACGGTCTCGATCAGGCATTCTTCGATCACGCCATCCTTGACGTTCAGGGTTAGCTTGCAGGCACCCTGTTGGGGTGCGCACCAGCCCACGCCATGCGTGAGGCCGCTGATGTCCTTGATTTCCTTCGCTTGGACCCATCTGCCTTCTTCGGGGATGGGGGCCGGTCCGTGGTATGCACCCTTTGCAACGGGGCACATGTGCTCCACTTCGGCTGAATACAGCATAGCGGGTTCCTTTCGATGAATCGGAAAGCTGTTCGAGCAGTATGGCAAGCACGGCAACAGGGCTGCACGTGCTCTTTCTCCACTTGGCATTATATTCCATCGCGCTCGAGCCCTTCCGTGGATTTCGCTTGGAGGAACGTCCGCGCCTGTCTGTGCCCTTCGACCAGGCTGTCTACGTGCAGTAATGGGTGAATGCAGATGTTCGCATTGTGTATCTTCTTTATTTCGGCAGGAAATCGGTTTTGTTTGCGGTTGCATGGCTGTGCGATAATGAAGTACACGTTCTTGCAACGTCTGCATGGTGGCTGCGGGGCTGCCGTCAGACGCGATCGCAGGTGAAGGATGGTGCGCATGTCTTTCGTCGAATTCGAAGATGTACGGAAAATCTACCATATGGGAGAAGTAGAAGTCGCTGCTGTCGATGGCATGAACTTTGTCATCGAACAAGGCGAATTCGTCGTGATCGTCGGTCCGTCCGGCGCGGGGAAGACCACCGTGCTCAACATTCTGGGGGGTATCGATACCTGCACGTCGGGCAGGATCTTTCTGGATGGAAACCTTATCAGCTCGTATTCTCCGAAAGAACTGACGATGTACCGGCGCAACGACATCGGCTTCGTCTTCCAATTCTACAATCTGGTGCAAAACCTGACGGCCCTCGAAAATGTCGAGCTGGCCAGCCAAATATGCCCCGATCCCCTCGATGCGGCCGAAGTGCTTTCTGAAGTGGGGCTGTCTCATCATACCGCCAATTTCCCCGGGCAGCTTTCGGGCGGCGAGCAGCAGCGGGTGGCGCTTGCCCGGGCCTTGGCCAA
>Ga0209464_10000602_pt1 | contig 11612 bp, 9 predicted proteins | sample DOMMetBare1Fresh_2_FD_187473 | JGI IMG/M metagenome (GOLD analysis project Ga0209464, IMG submission 187473) | Wetland sediment microbial communities from St. Louis River estuary, USA, under dissolved organic matter induced mercury methylation -... | ecosystem: Environmental > Aquatic >... | reverse complement strand
GAGCTCGCCGCGCGCATGCCCCAGCTCCCCGGCACCCGCAGGCCGGCGATGCCCTGGCGGACGAGACCCTCCCGCTCGAGGATCGGGAGGCGGCCGATGTCGGCGATGGTGCGAATGTCATCGGGCCGCGCACCCGCGGCGGCCAACCGGTCGCGATAGAACGGCACCCGCGAGGCGACCCCGACGATGCGGCGGAGCGCGTCGGCCTGCAGCCGCTCGATGCGCTCGCGGGGCCACCACTGGCTCTGCTTGAGCAGCTCGTACTGGGGGCCTGGGTGTGCCGGGTGCGCCGCCCAGAGCGCCCGAGCCACGGTCTCGCGCCAAGTCATGCCGGAGCCTCGAGGAGCGGGGTGCCGCTGAGGCCGGCCGGGTCGGCGCCCAGGAGTCCGCAGACCGTGGCGGCGATGTCGGTGATCCGCGCGGGCCGGCCGGGATCGCGGCGGCGCGAGGGGCCGGGCAGGATGACGGCCCAGGCGTCGTCCACATGATTGCCCGAGCGTCCGCTGCCGACGCCAAGTCGGGTGACGGCGCCGTGCACCGGGGAGCTCACCCGGCTCAGGCGGCCGGCAGGGTAGTCGCCCCAGTGCACGACGAGATCGGGCAGCCGGGCGACCGCGCTGCCATGCGAGGTCATGCGGGTCATCCGCTCCACACAGGAGATCGAGGGCGAGCCGCCGGGGTCGCAAAAGGTGCGCAGGCCGGCGGCGATCGTCTCGAGCAGCTCGTCCACCTCGCCGGGCCGGACGATGCCGTGCCGCTCGCGGCCGGCGAGGTTCACGCGAATGTACCCCTTGTTCTCGCCCGGCACCGCGAACGCGCGGGTCCGGCTCCAGTCGCGGCGGAGGTACAGGCGGGTCGCGAGATCGGCGACGAGGTCGTCGGGCAGGAGCCGGGCGATCCGGTCGCGCCAGAGCGCGGGCACGGCCGAGCGCAGCGCCCAGATGGGCGCTCGCGAGCGGGCCGGCGCGCGCCGCGGCGCGCAGGCCGTCGCGGACGTGCGCCTCGATCGCGTCGATGCCCCAGCACTGGTAGCCGGTCGCGGGATCGCGCCCGAGCGGCGTGTCGAAGCGGGTGACGTCCTCGAGGGCGAGGCGCGCGCCGTCCCAGGTGGCGGCGATGACGCGGCCGCTCGAGGCGCCGAGGTCGATGGCTGCGCAGCGAAGGGGGGTCACGCGTTCCCTCCCGGGCGAGCGGTGACCGGAAGCCGCTCGCCCGCACCGACCGTCAGAAGTCGAACTTCCCGATGTTCTCCTTCGTGAACACGAACGGCGGGCCGAGCAGGATCTCGCTCCCGTTGATCACCTTCAGCTCGCCGAGCTTGCCCGCCTTGACCGAGGTGGCCCCGGGCTTGAGCGTCCCGTCCGCCACCGCGCGCATGACGTGCATCGCCGCGTAGCCGAGGTCCACCGGGTTCCAGAGGACGACCGACTTCACGCAGCCCTTGTTCACGTAGGGCTTCATCGCGTTCGGGGTGGCGAGGCCCACCACCGCGATCTTGCCGCACTTGCCCGACTGGGAGACGGCCTCCGCGCCGGCGGGCGTGGCGACGCTCGTCATGCCGAAGATGCCCTTCAGGTCGGCGTGCTTGTTGATGAGCGTGGTCGCCTGGTTGAAGGAGAGGACGTTGTCCTCCTGCGCCTCCACCGTCTCGAGCCACTTCATCTTCGGGTGGCACTTCTGGGCGTAGGCCGACATCTCGGCGATCCAGCGCGCCTGGTTCGGGGTGGTGAAGGTGGAGGTGACGATGGCGAACGCGCCGTCCTCGCCGATCTCCTTCGCCATGTTGTCCAGGAGCGACTTGGCGATCCCGTTGAACTGGGCCTGGTTCACGAACCACTGCCGCGCCTCGGGCGACGCGTCGGCGTCGTAGCCCACCACGTTGATGCCCTTCGAGAGCGCCTTCTTGAGGACCGGGGCGATGGCCACCGGGTCGTTCGCGGCGAAGAGGATGCCGTCCACGCCCCGGGTGATGTAGTTGTCGATGAAGGTGATCTGCTCGTCGATGTTGGCCTTGGTGGGGCCGTCGGTCTTCGCGGTGACGGTGCCGAGCTCCTTCGCCGCGTCGGCGATGCCCTTCGACGTCGCGTTGAAGTAGCCGATCCCGATGAGCTTGGGGATGTCGACCACGGTGAGCTTCTTGCCCTTGCGGGCGGGAGCGTTCGCGGGCGCCCCGCCGTCGTAGGGCTTCGAGGCGGCGGGCCCGGCGCCGCCGGTGCAGGGGAGCGGGTTGGTGGGCTGGTCGTCTCCGCCCGTCCAGCCCGCCGCCTCCGCCCGGCCCGCGACGAGGGACGAGATCAAGATCACTGCCAGCGCTGCACGAAGCATGGTCACGCCTCCTTCCGACACGTTCACGTCGATGATCCGACCGGCGATCGAGCCTCCTCCGCGCTCAGCCGTCGCCGCCGCGGCCGAACAGGTTGCTGACGAGGATGGTGAGGATGAGCACCGCCCCGATGACGACGATGGTGCCGTCGCCCTTCACGCCCGCGAGGGCGAGCCCGTTGCGGAGCGCCTGGATGAGGACGAGCCCGAGGAGCGTCCCGGCGATGGTGCCCTTGCCGCCGAAGATGCTCGTGCCGCCGAGGACCACCGCGGTGATGACGTCGAGCTCGAGGCCGGTGCCCATGTCCGAGCGCGTGGTCGAGACGCGCGACACGAGGATGACGGCGGCGAGGCCGGCGGCGAGACCGGACGCGGTGTAGACGAGGAGCTTGGTGCGGTCCACCGCCACGCCGGAGAAGCGCGCCGCGGTCTCGCTCGCGCCGGTGACGTAGGTGGCGCGGCCGAAGGTGGTGCGCTCGAGGACGAACGCCGCGACGAGCGCCGCGCCGGCGAGGACCCACACCTGGACCGGCACCCCCGCCGCCTCGCCCTGGCCGAGCGTGTAGAACCACTCGGGGTAGCCGCGCACCGAGCGCGACTCGCTGATGCCCTCGGCGAGGCCGCGGAAGAGCGCGAGCGTCGCGAGCGTGGCGATGAGGGGCGGCACCTTGAAGCGCGTGATGATGAGGCCGTTCGTGAGCCCGGCCACGCCCGCGGCGCCCACCGCGAGCCCCATCGCGACGGGGAGGGGCAGCCCCGCCTTCTTCCACAGCACCCCCACCAGGATCGCGGCGAAGCCCAGGATCGAGCCGACCGACAGATCGATGCCGCCCGTCACGATGACGAAGGTCATGGTGAGCGCCACGAGCCCGACCTCGGCCATGAAGCGCCCCTGGTTGAGGAGGTTCGCGGCGGTGAAGAAGCGGTCGGACTGGTTGGCGAGCACGACGAACGTCACCACGACGAGCGCGGCGAGGACCGTCTCGTGGCGCAGGAGCGTTCGGGCGTCGAGGCGCATCCGCTCCCCTCAGATCGTCCGGCGGCGGCGTGCCATGTCGGCGAGCACCGTCGCGAGGATCATGAGGCCGAGGACCGCCCTCAGCCAGTAGGCAGAGATGTCGAGGAAGATGAGGGCCGAGGCGATCGCCGCGAAGAGGAGCGCGGCGAGCGTCGAGCCGACCACCGTGCCGGTCCCGCCGAGGATCGAGACCCCGCCGATCACCGAGGCGGTGATGACGTTCAGCTCGAGGTTCGGCGGGACGGTGGACTGGATGACCTGGAGCTGCGTGCAGAAGAGGATGGCGGCGACGCCGGCGAAGAAGCCGTGGATCGCGAAGACCGCGACGATCGTCTCCTTGGTGCGGATGCCGGCGGCGCGGGCGGCGTCGGCGTTCCCGCCCACCGCGTAGATGGAGCGGCCGAAGGCGCCGTGCCGCATCCAGATCGCGACGATGACGGTGAGCACGGCCGCGAACCAGAACGGCGACGGCACGCCGAGGAAGCGCTTCTGGGCGATGAGGAAGTCGCCGGGGAGGTCCGAGATCCAGGCGCCCGACGTCGCGCTGATGAGCCCGCCGCGCAGGATCGACATCGCCCCGAGCGTCACGACGATCGAGGGGATGCGCGCGTAGGCGACGAGCGCACCCAGCACCGCGTTCACGGCGACGCCCGCCGCGATCGGCACGAGCCACGCCACCCAGCGCGAGTGGCCGCCCACCGCGAGCGTCCCGGCGATCGTCCCGAGCACGCCGATGAGCGAGCCCACCGACACGTCGATGTTGCCCGAGATGATGACGAGCGACATGCCGATCGCCGCCACGGCGATGTAGGCGTTCCCGGCGAAGATGCTGACGAGGTTCGTGTCGGACAGGTAGCGGGGGTTCACCGCGCCCACGACCGCCATGAGCACGACGAGCGCCCCGAGCACGACGAGCTCCTGGCCGTACGCCTCGAAGGCGCGGGCGAGGCGGGCCGGCGCGCGCAGCGGGCGCGCCCTCGCGAGGGAGCTCTCGCTCATGCCGCGCCCTCGCGCGGCGCGCGCGTCATCGCCGCGCCCACCGCGTCGGCGGTGGCGTGGGCCCGGTCGAACTCGCCCACCAACCGGCCGCGGTTCATGACGAGGACCCGGTCGCTCATGCCGAGCACCTCGGGGAGCTCGCTCGAGATCATCACGATGGCGAGCCCCTGCCTCGCGAGATCGCTCATGAGGGCGTGAACCTCGGCCTTGGCGCCGACGTCGATGCCGCGGGTCGGCTCGTCGAGGATGAGGATGCGCGGCTCGGCCCCGAGCCACTTCGCGAGCACCACCTTCTGCTGGTTGCCGCCGGAGAGCTGCCGCGCGAGCTGCTCGGGCCCCCGCGCCCGGATGCGGAAGCGCTCGATCGCCTCGCGCGCCCGGCGCGTCTCCTCGGCGCGGTCGAGGATGCCGGCGCGGGCGACGCGGTCGAGCACGGCGAGCGTCACGTTCTCGCGGATGGTGTGGGAGCGGACGAGGCCCTGCTGCCCGCGGTCCTCGGGGACGTAGGCGATGCCGAGGTCGCGCGCGCGGCGCGGGCCGTCGATCCGCACCGGCTTCCCGTCGACGAGGATCTCGCCCGCGGTCGCCGGGGCGATGCCGAAGATGGCGAGTGCGAGCTCCGTCCGCCCCGACCCCACGAGCCCGGCGATGCCGAGGATCTCCCCGGCCTTCACCGAGAACGAGACGTCCCGCACCCCGTCGCGCGAGGAGAGGCCGCGCACCTCGAGCATCGTGCGGCCGAGCTCGGTCTGTCCCTTGGGGAAGAGCTGGTCCACCGGGCGGCCCACCATCATGGAGACGAGGCTCGCCTCGGTGACCTCCGAGATGGCGCGGGTTCCGACGGCGGCGCCGTCGCGGAGCACGGTCACGCGATCGGCGATCGCGAACACCTCGGCGAGCCGGTGGCTCACGTAGACCACGGCGACGCCGCGCTCGCGCAGCCGCCGCACCACCGCCAGGAGCCGATCCACGTCCGCCTGGGCGAGCGAGGCGGTGGGCTCGTCCATGACGAGCACGCGCGGGTCCTGGGAGAGCGCCTTCGCGATCTCGACGCGCTGCCGGTTCGCGACGGAGAGGCCGCCCACCTTGGCGTCGACGGACAGGTCCGGGCTGTCGAGCGAGTCGAGGAGCGCCCGGGCCCGGGCCCGCATCGCCGCCCAGTCGAGCGAGCCGAGGCGCGTGCGCGGCGCGTTGCCGAGGAAGACGTTCTCGGCGACGGTGAGCTCGGGGAAGAGGAGGAGCTCCTGGTAGATGGTGGCGATGCCGCGTCGCCGCGCGTCGCGCGGGGAGCCGAAGCGGACCGGCTCGCCGGAGACGCGGAGCACCCCCGCGTCGGGCAGGTGCGACCCGGCGATGATGCGGATGAGGGTGGACTTGCCCGCGCCGTTCTCGCCGAGGAGCGCGTGCACCTCGCCCTCGCGCACGTCGAAGGAGACGCCCTTCAGGGCGGTGACGCCCTCGAAGGACTTCGTGATGTCGGACAGCTCGACGACGCTCGGCACGGTGCCGGGATCTCCCTCTCTAGCGCAGGAACGCCTCGGTGAGACCGCCGTCCACGGGGAAGAGGTGCCCGCTCGTGCAGCGGGACGGCGGGCCGGCGAGGAAGAGGATGGCGCGGGCGCAGTCCTCCGGCTCGATGGGCGCGTGCGTGAGCGTCCGCTTCGCGTAGAAGTCGGCGAGCGCCGCGCGCAGGGCGTCGTCGGAGGCGGCCGCGTCGAAGGCGATGCCGTACTTCTCGAGCGAGGCGATGACCCGCGCGCGCGGGAACATCGTCGAGCCCTTCACCACGGTGGCGGGGCTCACCCCGTTCACGCGGACGCGGGGGGCGAGCGAGACGGCGAGCTCGCGCACGAGGTGGGAGAGGGCGGCCTTGGAGACGTCGTAGGCCTCGCTTCCGCGCTTCGGCACGACGGCGTTCGCGGAGCTGGTGAGGACGAGGGTCGCGTCGAGCCCCTGCGGCTCGAGGATCGCCGCCGCCTCCTCGGCGAGCCGCTGGTTCGCGGTGACGTTCACGTCGAGCGTCGTCGCCCACCCCTCGTCGCCGAGCTTGCCGCCGGGCGCGGTGAGGAAGATGGCGGCGGTGTTCACGACGGCGTCCACGCCGCCGTAGGCGAGCACCACCTCGCGGAGCGCCCGGCGGATGGAGGCGCGGTCGCGCAGGTCCACCGCCACCGACAGCGTCCCCTCCTTGCCGGCGTGGCCCCGCGCCTGCTCGGCGGTGGCCTTCGCCTCGGCCGGATCCCGGTCCGCCGCGACCACGTGCGCTCCGCGCTCGGCGGCGAGGAGCGCCGTGGCGCGGCCGATCCCGCTGCCCCCGCCCACCACGACGACCACGCGCCGGGAGAGCTCCTTCTCCGGCGGCTGCCGGCGGAGCTTCGCCTCCTCGAGCGCCCAGTACTCGATGCGGAAGGCCTCCGAGGGCGGGAGCGCCACGTAGTTCGCGTACGTCTCGAACGCCTCGGTGGGCGCGGCGGCGCCCGCCTGCGGCAGGCTCTCGGGCGCCTCGCCCGTCCCGAGCGCGGTCGCGCCCTCCATCACGTGGATGGCGTTCACGTAGAACTCGCCCGTCACGCGCGCCTCGGCCTTGGTCCTCCCGAAGCTGAACATGCCGAGGCCCGGCACGAGGACGACGGTCGGGTTCGGGTCGCGCATCGCCGGCGAGTCGGGCCGGGCCTGCGACGCGTAGTAACGACGGTAGCCCTCGCGGTAGCGCTCCAGGGCGGCCTCGAGCTCGCGCCGGAAGCCGTCCGGGCCCGAGCCCGGGTCCCAGGCGACGAAGAGCGGGCGGATCTTCGTGCGGATGAAGTGATCCGGGCAGCTCGTCCCGAGTGCGGCGAGGCGCTCCGCGTCGGCCGAGCCCACGAAGCGCAGCACCTCGGGGAGGTCGCTGAAGTGGCCGATCATCCGCGTCCGGGCGGAGACCCTCCCCCGCACGAGCGGGAAGAGGTCCGCGGCGCGCTCCCTGCGATCGGCGAGCGGCGCGACGCGCTCCCCGCCGAAGAGCGCGCTCCCCTTCGCCGCGACGTGCTCGGAGACGAGCTGGCCGAGCTGGTCGATGACCGTGAGGCTGTTCAGGTAGCAGGCGCGCTGCGTGTCACCCCACGTGAAGAGCCCGTGGCCGCCGAGGACGAGGCCGTCCGCCCCGGGTTGCCGCTCGATGGCCCGGCGCAGCATGACGGCGAGCTCGAAGCCGGGGCGCTGCCAGGGGAGCCAGAGGAGCCGGCGGCCGAAGCGGCGCTCGAACTCCTCGAGCTTCTGGCGGCCGTTCGCCGCGGCGGCGAGGGCGATGGCCCAGTCCGGGTGGAGGTGGTCCACGTGCGCGAACGGCAGGAGCCCGTGCAGCGGCGTGTCGATCGACGCGGGGGCGGAGCTCTTCCCGAAGGCGCACAGGGGGTAGAGCTCCACGAGCTCGTCCTCGTGCTCCGGGCCGCGGTAGCGCCGCTCGAGGGCGCGGAGCCTGTCGAGGTAGAGCGTCGCGAACCCGCCGCGCTGGATGCTGCCGAGGTCGCCGCCGCTCCCCTTCACCCAGAGCACCTCGCGCTCCGTGCCGTCGAGCGGGTCGGTGCCGGGGAGCTTCGAGCTCGTGTTCCCGCCGCCGAAGTTGGTGATGCGGAGATCCGAGCCGAGGAGGTTCGACCGGTAACGGAGGAGCTCCGGGCCGTCGAGCCCGCGGGCGACGGACTCGTCCCAGCGGTCTTCCAGGTAGCGGAGCTCGGGCGTCTTCATCGGTGCGGCTCCCTGCCTCGGGCGGTCGACGGCGCGGCGGGCTGCATCTTCGACCCTCCGGCCCCACCCGAGGGGGGACCGTTCGGGGCGGGGGTCCCTGCCGCGTTCACCCCCCGCGCTCGACCAGCACCTCGCGCTCGTACGCGCGCACCGCGTCGAGCCAGCCGATCCCCGCGGGGACGTTCCGCCGCTCGCAGTACTGCGCCCATACGGCCGACCACGGGAGCGACTTGTTCTCCTCCAGCATGGCGAGGCGCGCGGTGTGATCGAAGCGCGCCTCCACCTCGGCGAGCTTCGCCCCCGGCTCGAGGAGCGCGCGGAGGAGCGCCCGGCGCATGTTGCGCGTCCCGACGACCCAGGCCGCGACGCGGTTGATGCTCGCGTCGAAGTAGTCGAGCGCGACGGAGACGCGCTCCGTCGCGCCGCCGCGGACGATCTCGTTCGCGATGGCCTGGGTCTCGTCGTCGAGGACGACGACGTGGTCCGAGTCCCAGCGCACGGCGCGGCTCACGTGGAGGAGGACGCCGTCCACGAACGGGAGCACCGAGGAGAGCTTGTCCGAGACGAGCTCCGTCGGGTGGAAGTGCCCCGTGTCCAGGGTGAGCATCACCTTCCGCGTGGCGGCGTAGGCGAGGTAGAGCTCGTTCGAGCCGACCGTGTAGCTCTCCGCGCCGAGGCCGAAGAGCTTTCCCTCCACGGAGTCGCGGTGGTGCTCGCGCGGGAGCGGCTTCGAGAAGACCTCGTCGAGCGCCGCGACGAGCCGCCTGCGCGGGCCGTGGCGGTCGTAGGGCTGGTCCTTCGAGCCGTCGGGGATCCAGAGGTCCGCCACCGACGGTGTACCGAGCGACCGCCCGAAGTGCGCGCTCACGAGGCGCGAGGCCTGGCAGTGCTCGATCCAGAAGCGGCGGACGCCCGGGTCCGGGTGGGAGAGCGTCATCCCCTGGTCCGAGAGCGGGTGGGAGAAGCAGGTCGGGTTGAAGTCGAGCCCGACGCCGCGCGCCTTCGCCCAGTCCACCCAGCGCTGGAAGTGCTCCGGGCGGATCTGGTCCCGCTCCACCTTGCGCTCGGACTCGAGGTAGATGGCGTGGAGGTTGAAGCGCTTCGGCCCCGGGATCTGGGCCATGGCGAGCTCGACGTCGGCGCGGAGCTCGTCGGCGTTCCGGGCGCGCCCCGGGTAGTTGCCGGTGGTGGCGATGCCACCGGTGAGGGGCCCCTCCGGGTTCTCGAAGCCGCGGACGTCGTCGCCCTGCCAGCAGTGCATCGAGATGGGGATCCGGTCGGCGCGCTCCATCGCCGCCTCTGTGTCCACGCCCACGGCGGCGTAGGCCTCGCGGGCCAGCGAATAGGCTTGCTCGGTGGATGGGCTGGGCATGGCGTTCGCTCCTGTCCGACGAGCTCGATCCGGCTCGCTGCCTTCTCCCGGACGAGGGCGCCCGGCAGATGGCTCGCGAGGTGTTTAACCGGCCGGGGCCGCGCCGGCGCCACCGGAGAGATCCCACGTCCGCGAAGTTGAGGGACGCGGCCGGACGGCCTCCTCGGTGAACGGTGGGCGGCGGGCCCGTACCCGCAGTCCAGCGTCGGCCGGTACCGGCACATCGACGCGAGCGGCCCGTCCGGCGGAGCGGACGGACAACCGGTGGACCGGTCCGGCCACGCGTGGTGGTCGATCGGCGTGAGGGGCACGTTCGAGCCGGGCTCGCCGCGCCGCCGCCGCGCCCGCCTCGCCCGGCGTTGCTCGCCTGAACGCCCTGGCGCGTCGAGCGCACTTCGCAGGGAGTGTAGGAATGCCGCCGCCGAGGTATCACCGCCGGGGCTCGCCATTTCGGAGCAGCGCGTGCATCCTGAACGGCGGGTCGCTGCGGGCGCCCGGGAAGGAATCGGATGAGCACGATCGACGTGGACTGGCAGGGCGCGGTGCCGCGGCTCGCCCCGAGCACCGAGAAGGGCCCCGAGCTCGCCGGGGTGGTGGGCGCCGCGGTCGGCGGCGCGGCGCTGTCGCCGGTCGGAGCGGCCCTGCTCGTCGCGGGCGAGGTCGGCCGTTACCTCGGCACGCGCGAGCAGCGGCTCCGCCTCAAGCTCGAGCTGGAGTCGCGCCGGTCCACGCTCGAGCTGCGCCTGCGCGAGCTCGAGGTCACGCGCGCCGCGAACCGCACCTTCCTCGAGGCCCAGTGCCGCGACCGCGCCGACGCGCGGGAGGCGCTCGTGGCGCTGGCGAAGGACCTGATCGGCGTCGCCGAGGCGGTGATCTCGGCGGCGGGCGCCACGTCGGAGTCGGACGCGGGCGAGCTGTGCACGCTGGCGCGGGAGTGCATCGCGGCTGCGGTCAGCGTCATCCGCGAGAAGTTCCCGGCGGGCGCCCTCGCCGTGGTCCACGCCGGATGATCTGGAGCCTGGCGGCGACCGCGGTGATCGCCGCCGCGCGGGGCGAGCGGCGCGAGCGCACGGTGCGCAGGGCGCGCCTCGCGCGCCGCGCGGCCGCCCTGGAGGCTTCCGCCGCCCTCGCCGCGGCCCGGACGGTCGCGGGCATCGCCGCGGACTGGGCCGAGGCGTCCCGGGCCGACGGGGGGAACGCCGCGGGCCACCTGCACGCGCTCGGCGATCTCGGATCGTGCCTGGCGGCGCGGGAGGCGCCGGCGGGCGAGGCGCTCGAAGCCGCGATCGCGGAGCTCGAGCGCGCGATCGCGGAGAAGCGCGCCGACGTCGACCGCGCGCTCGCCGCGGCCGAGGCGATCCGGGCGAGGCTCCCGGGCCGCTCCTGACCGCGCGTCCGGCGCCAAGCTCCGGCGCTGGGCCCCGGCGACGGGCTCAGGCGCTCGCGCGGGGCCGCTCGCGCCCGCGCGCCGCGCGGATGGTGTCGCGCGCGCGGTTCAGCTCCGCCGCCAGGCGGGTGCGGCGCTCGAACTCGACCGGATCGCGGGCGGCGCGATCCGGGTGCACCTCCACGACGCGCCTTCTCCAGGCGCGCGCGCCCTCCGCGTCGCTCGCCGTGCAGGGGACGCCGAGCAGCTCGTAGGCGCGCGAGAGCTCCTCCGGCCCCGGCGCCCCCGCGCGCGCGCCCGCATCCGCGTGCCCGGCCTGCGCCCGAGGCGCCGCGGCCGCGGCGTGGAAGTCGTCCGCGAGGCGGCGGGCCGCGACGTCGGCGGCGGCGAGGCGGAGCGCCCGGCCCAGGTAGCCGATGCGCCCGGTGGCGACGAACCAGATCGCCCCCACGAGGCCGCTCCGGGCGAGGGCCCAGCCGTCCCCGAACGAGGGCAGGCCCGACGCCCAGGCGATCACCTCGCCTTCCCTGAAGAGCCAGTACCCCGGCGCGACGCCGACCGCGCTCGGAGCGCCGCAGGAGCGGAGCTCCTCGGCGAGGCGCGGCAGCGCCGGGCCCGCTCCGAGCACGAGGTCGCGCAGGTCGATGGTCCCGAACGCCGCCTCGTCGCCGCGCTCGCGGAGCCGCTCGGGGACGTCCTCGTTGAACGCGTGCAGGGGGTGGACGGAGACGAAGACGACGGCGAGCTCGGAGCCGCCGACGAACTCGAGGAAGCGAGCGGGGTCGATC